>WUUC01159926.1_pt1 | contig 11238 bp, 25 predicted proteins | sample 6278441 | NCBI WGS metagenome assembly WUUC01 (sample SAMN13675441, study PRJNA597444) | soil metagenome | isolation source: soil | place: USA: Washington | collected 2017-10 | reverse complement strand
CGCGACCGCTACGCACGGTGACGGGCCCTGCCGCCGTTTCGCCCTCACCACCGGGGGGAGACATGAGGTCGGGAGCCGGGTCGTCTGGCCACCCCCGGCCACGGCCCACCCCGGCCCCCCTACCGTCACCGTGGGTGGTCGCCCTCGTCCCCCGTGGTGCGCTGACCTGCGGGTTTGCGTCATGGTGGGGATGGTATCGCAACGGTGTGTGTTGGGTGGGGTGTCATGGTGCTGCGTTGGGTGCGCCTCGTGGGGCGTGGCAGGCGGTGTCGTCGTCGAGGTGGGTGGGGTCGCGCAGTGTTCGGTTACGTTGAGTGATGTGTATTGGTATTCGCATTGCGCATTGCATTGTGCATTGCATTGTGTGGTCATGCCATGTCCATCACTGTACGTCACCATGGGCTGCACTGTCACGCTGTGTCACGTGGTGACGTGGGGTAGCGTGCGGTGTGTGTGCGATGGTGTGGTGTGGTGAATGGTGCGAGGGTAGTGGTGGGTAATGTGGGGTATCGTGCGTGTGCGCTATTCGTATCGCATTGCCATTGTTGAATGGTGGGGTACGTATGGTGTGGGTATGCAGTTGTACAGCGTTAGTGCATAACGCATGGTGTTGCATGATGTTAGGTAGGTAGGTGCACACCATTGGATGGGGTGGGGTAGGGGGTAGGGGGTGGGGTACCTACCTGCCCACCCACTACCCACCCACCCTGTCTCGCAGGCACCCACCCATGCTGCGCCTACCCGCCCATGCTCGATGGGCCCGGGGGTGATGGGTGGTGTGTGGGTGGGCACCTGCCATCCCTCACACCACCCGTGCAGATACACCGGATCGGGTGAGCCCGTGTGCACGCCCTGATCGCCTAGCCTGATCATGCTGTGTCCGCTCCCCGTGATACACCGCCACCGGACAATGTCCGCTGCTCGCCGGTGCCTCGACCGGTGGGGATGCACGAGTGCCCGCGCCCGGTCGAGGGTCGGCGGGGGCAGCGGTGGGTGTGCACGTGCCGAGCCCGATGGTTGTGCGTCAACCACTGCACGATCAGGCCCGGGCGGGTGGACGCGCGGGCGGACTGGATCCGGGACGGGATCGCCGGTCGGCTGCCGCTGTCGGCGCGCGACGTCGAGCGGCTCATCCCGCCGCCGGGCACCACATAGATACACGGAGATACACGCTCACTGTGTAGCGTGGGCGCATGAGTCCTCGAACCGTGGGCAGCCTCGAACCGTGCCGCGCCGACGCGGTGCCGACCGGTGCGCTCGTCATGGATGGGCGCGAGATACACCGCGACGCGTACCCGGAGTTGTGGGAGTGGACTGTGGAGCACGACCTCATCCGGCCCGGGATCTTCGGACCCGGGGACGGTGCGACCACGTTCCGGCTGCCCGACATCCCCGTGTTGGAGAGCGGGCCGCCGCCGGGCGCGGGGCCGATCCGGATCGTGTGGATCGTGTGGGCGGGCCGGTGAGCACGCGCCGGATGAACGTCGAGGAGATCCGCGCCGAGTTCGAGCGGTGGACGTTCCGGATGCCCGGATACTCGTGGACCCTGCGCCTCGACGACCTCGACGTCGCGGTCGCGTTCCCGGTCACACGGGAGCCGTCGGCGGTCCTACAGATCACCGTGACGACGCAGGACTCCACCGGGCAGCACGTCGACACCGGGGGCACGTTCAACGTCGTGCACACCTACCAGCGGCCGGTATGGATGTTCCCCGATGGGGAGTTCTTCGGGCATTGGCTGCGGGAGTGCATCACGCGGACCGTGGAGCATGAGGCGATGGAATGGCTCCGCCGCGACGACGTGGCCGTGTTCGACCCGCACCGGGTGCCACGGTGAGCGCGCCGAGGATGCGGGTCGAGGTGGATCTACCGTCCGGCGTGCGGGCGCGCGTGGTCGCCACCGAGCGATGCGCCGTCGTCGAGGCAAACGGGATCGCGTCCTACGCGCCATGCGGTCGGAACGTGGCCGCCGACGTCGCGCTCGAACTCGCCGGGCTGCTCGCAGAGCTACGGGTCGAGCCCGACGACCGGAACACGCTCGACGGGCTCGGGTAGCGGTTCGAGGTCGATGAACTCGTCGTCGACGGCGCGTCGGGCAGCGTTGCGGGCGGCGCGGCGGGCCGCCTCCTTCTCCTCGTTACAGCGCCGGTGCGCCGGTTGGCAGTTCTCCGGGTCGAGCGGGTCGCCACCCTCGACGATCTCGCGGATGTGGTCGACCGTGGCGGACATCGGGTGCGCCGGGCGGCCCGGTCGAGATACACGCGGGAGCCGTTTGTCGATCCGGGCGCCGCACAACGCGCAGAACAGCGGGTCGGGGGCGAGGATCGCGGCCCATACGCGCCGCCGGGGTGTGCCGCCGTTCGCGCGGGCCCGGTCCCGCTCGTATCGAGACCTACGCGTCGGGTCCATGGTCGCTGCGCCACTCCCGGCCATCGTCGGCGCGGAACACGAACGCCGGGTCGTCGCCGGGGCCGTCGAGGGCGGCAAGGATGCCCCGGGCGGTGCCCGCGCACTCCGGACAACAGTCGAGCGCGTCGGTGGCGGCTTCGCGGGCGCGCCTGATCGCGGCCTGCGCGGTGTCCCGGTCGTGTTCGGCGGCGAGCGCGACGCCGCCGATCCGCGCGATCGCGTCTTTGTTCGTCTCCCCGGGCTGCCGACACAGGTACGGCGGGCGGGGGACCTTCTCCAGCGGGCCGACCTTCGTGCCGTCGGAGCGGACGTCGTGTCGGATGTCCTCGAACGCCACGATTACTCCTTTTCGGGGTCGGCGGGTCGCTGCGCGGGCTCCCGCTCGGGTTCGTACGAGTTCATGCGGGCACCGTCCAGCCGCCGGTGTCGTCGAGCCGGTATCCCTGTTCGCGCATGCCCCTGCCGAGGTCGAAGTTCGCGGCGTGCGCGGCCGCCCACACCTGTTCGTGGGCCCACGCGGCGATCCCGGCGGGTTCGAGGTGCTCGATGTCGAGCCCATGGTCGCCGATCAGGTGCCCGGTGAACGAGAGGAACGCCGCGTCGGCGTGCGGGGTGATCTGCACGCGGTTGCCGCCGTCGGCGGGCGCGAACTCGACGCGCAGCGCGAACGAGAACGTTCGCTCGCAGGCGGGGTCGGGGCAGGCGAGCGCAGCCGGCACGTCGAACGCGATCACGACTGCCGTCCGGGGTGAAGGTGGGCCACGAAGCCGCGCGGCGGCTCGCAGGGCAGCGGCACACCGCGCGCGCCGGTGCGGATGTACTCGGCGAGGTCGATGATCGCGCAGGGGTCGTCGGAGAATCGTTCGTCGCCGATGGTGAGCCGCAGCGCCCGGTGAAGGCAGAGTTCGCGGTCGTCGCGTTCGGCTTCCGTCCGGGCGAGCGTCTCGACGAACCCGTCGTCGACGGTGCGGCCGTTCTGCTCGGCTTCGGCGGCGGCGACGGCCTGATCGAACGCGGCGGCGCCGGCTTCGGTGGTGGGCATGCGTGCAGTGTGCACGGCTCGGGTGACGGTGTATCTCCCGACCATCCCGACGATGGTGCATCATGAGCGTGTGCACACGGTTGCGTCGGATCTGCCGAGCATCCCGGAACTCCTCACGGAGTACGCCGGGGTTGTGCTGCGCGAGGGCGACGACTTCGAGTGGGACGCCGAGCGGGTCGGGATCTTCCGGGTGCGGCTGCGGTACGCGGTGACCATCCGCCGCTACGCGGGCGACGTCGAGGTCGTCGTCTTCGACGTGCCGGTCGCGTGATCGAGTTTCTGCTGTTCTCGATGGTGCTCGGCATCGTCGGCTGCGCGTGGCTCGCGTGGCACGGCATCCATGAGCCCGATCATTGCCCGCGTACGGCGCGGCAGGTCATGCCGGAGTGTCTGTGTCCCTGCCGTCGGTGTGGGCGGTCCTGCGAGCACTCCGGGCCGCCGGAGTAGGTGTCACGTTCGCAGGCTCCCGGCGAGCCGGGGGCGGGGTCCCTGTCGGCCGCGCGCGAGGTAGGCGACCTGCTCGATCAGCCACCACTGCGCGAGCCCGAGCGTCACACCGAGCACGCCGGGCGCCACGACGGGCGCCACGGCGACGGAGATGCCGAGCACGGCCGGTGCGGTGCGCCACCACCCGCGTTCGCGGCCGCCGAACAGGCTGCCCCAGCGGACACCGGCCCACATCACCCACCGGCGCGGCCCGGAGACGCCGAGTTCGCGCATGACGCGCCGGAACAGGCCGTCGATGTCGTTGGGTGAGACGGCGTTCGGGCAGGTGGTCGCGCAGCGGCAGAGCCGGTCGGTGATCAGGTAGTCGTGAAGGATCGCAGCCGGGGTGTAGAGCCCGAAGCGGGGGATGAGCCACACCACGACGCGTGGCACGGTCGCGAAGTCCGTGAGGTAGCCGGCGGGGATGGTCCACGAGTCCAGCCGACCGCGATAGGTGAGCGGTTCCTCGACCTCCCAACGATCCGGGCCGACGGTGGTGACGGTGACCTCACGGTTCACGAACGGCACGCGGTGATCGTACGGGGCTCGTGCACACGCCCCCGGAAACGACGAAGCCCCCGCCGGGCGGCGGGGGCTTCGTGTTCGATCAGGCGACGGCGCCGGGGTAGTTGAAGACGTAGGCCAGAAGGCCCTGCGCCCCGGTGATCTCCGACTCGATCCAGCGGTAACCCGCGTAGGAGAACCCGATCGACTTCGACTCGTGGGGGCCATCGTGCCCGATCTCGTGTCCGCACTGGTCGCCGGACAGTCCGCCGTAAAGGTAACCGGACTCGCAGCGGCGGGCCCCGGCGGGGATCGTGATCGGAGCAGTCCGGACGGTGCGGATCTCAGTCATGATCTCTCATCTCTGTGGAGTTGTTCGCCGGGCCCCTCGGCCCGACAACCCCTAAGTTACACGACCGGCGTGCAGTCTGTCCACTCCACAATCCGTGTACACGAGTGGGCTCCGTCACACCGTCCGTGCTCGGCTCTCCTGCCGACGCTCGATGTCGACGAGCAGGCGACGCAGCATGGGCGACGGCGCCGCGTCGAGCAGATAGCGGGCGAGATCCTCGACGCCGGCCGCGTACGCGCGTTCAACCGGGTCAGCACTCGACACCCCGGACCCGTACGCCTCACGGGCGATGGCGGTGATGTTCTCGACGCCCCTGCGCTGCATCACGAGACGGGGCCGGTGAACGTGGCCGAGACGTGGCCCCAGGAGGGCGCTAGGTCGACCTGCAACTCCCCGGAACCCTCGACGATCGAGAACGCGACCGGGAACGAGATCGACTTACCGGGCAGGAGGGTCGTCGACGGCGGCGAAAGGATGCCGTTCGCCGAGTCGAAGATGCGCTCCCCGGACTGCCCGGCGAAGCTCGCCGACGCGCCGAACATGTTCGGGTCGAACGGCTGCGAGCCGCTGTTCTGCACGGTGATCGTGAGTCGCACGGCGATCGGGTTGACGTGACCGGCTGCGCCCCGGCGAGGTTGATACACCTTCGCCTCCGACACGGTCACCGACAGTCCGTCGACGTAGGTGAAGCTCTGCCCGAACGGGGTCACGGTGACCGGCGGGGCGACGACCTCGTCGTCGAGGACGGCCGGCGGGGCGTACGTGGGCACGGAGACGCTGTAGTCGCTCGCAGCGGGGGCGGGCGCAGGCGGGGTGGTGTCGCCCGAGTTGCCGATGCCGAGCCCGGCGAGGAACGCGAGCAGCGCGGCGGAGCCGAGGGCGACGAACCCGAAGCGCTTGCGCTTCACGGGCGGCGCGGGGACGTACTGCGGGGCGTGCTGCGGGGCGTGCTGATCGTACGGAGCGTTCACAGTGGACGCGGTTTCCCTTCGAGCGGGTCAGGTGGGACGGAGCCGACCGCCCATGGTGGGCGGTCGGCGGGTGCGCCCGGGCTACTTCTCCGCCGCCCGGGCCGGGCGGTCTTATCACGGTCCCGCAGGACACTGGACGTCCATCCCGACTCTGCTCGGTTCTCGCCAGATGCTCGCCGTGACACGAGCGGGACTCCGCCACCTCGGGCGGGCCCCTCACCTCCGGGTCCCGCAGGACGCCCAACCCCGTTCCCCGTGTGGGGCCGGTTGGGTTGCTCCCCCGGAGGAGGAGCTATGGAGTTTTTTTGCTTGTGGGGCCCTGCGGCCCAACAACTAGAACAGTACATGCCGAGCGTGCAGTCTGTCCAGCCGAACGTGTAGTCCGATCGGGTGATGTCCGATCAGGAGTCCGGCCCGTACCAATGCCGCTCGATCGCCTCGACATCCCGCGACGTCGAGCGCGGCAGCGTGAACGGCGGCCACCGGGTGTGCTTCGTCGGGCGCGGCCACGGCCACCACCGCCGCCGCCACCCGAGCGGCTCCGACATCTGCGACAGATCCGGCAGCCGCCGGGCGGTGTATCTGCGATGGCAGCGCGTGCACTGCGCGACCGCGCCCCGCCTGCGCGGCTCGGGCAGGTTGCAGCGGTGCCGCTCGCGGGACACGCTGCGCCGAGGTGGCGGCAGGTCGGTCACTTCTTCGGCTTCGGGCCGGGCTTCTTCCCCCGGCCCTTCTTCCGCTTATCGGCCGGCGTGCCCTTCGACGGCTTCCCACCGCGCTCGATCATGTCCGCCTCCACGTCGCTCGACGTGATCAGGCTAACCGGGCGAGCCCGTGTACACGAGCGCTCACGGCGGCCACGACACGAGCGCGAGCACCGCCGGGGCCAGCGCCGCCGCGACCACGAGCGCGACCACGAGCGCCGCCGGCCACCACGGCGGCAGCCTCACCGGTGCCCGCGCTCGATCAGATCGGCGAGCACATAGATCGGGTTCCCGGTGAGGGCGTGGCGGGCGAGCCAATAGCGCACCCGCTCGATGCCGTCCCCGGCGAGCGCGAGCGCCTCCGACGGGGTCGAGTAGACGTGGAGGTTCTGCGCCGGCCGACAGGGCATGAGCACCTCGGGCGGCAGCGGCGCGCCGATCTCGTGCTCGGCCCCGTCGTCGGGGCCGCCGTAGAAGATGCACCGCACGGGCATCGAGTGTGTCAGAAGTCGATCCCGTGTACACGGTCGACGCGCGAGAGGTCGAGGTCGAGGGTGTTGTCCGGGTGTACGAGCGGATGCATGTCGAGGTACAGGGCGCGCAGGTCCGACCCGGACAGCAGGACCGCCCACGCGGCGACGCGCGGCTGCTCGACGATGCCGACCGGCCACGCGGCGCGGAGGTGGCTGTCGAGCGGCGCCCACGGGGTGATCTGGAGCATGTCCTCGGAGAACACCGACACGAGCACGCCGGGGGCGACGCGCACGACCGGTTGGTACACCTGCCGTCCGGTGCGGTCGTACAGCGGCGGCGGCGCGGTCACTGCCCCGTCTCCCGGAGGCTCTGCGCGGCGTACTCGGCCACGGTGACGACGTCCTGCCACGTCTGCGCGTCGACCCCGTCGAGCCGGTTCGAGTGCTGTCGGCGTTCCTCGATGCGCCGGAGCGCGGCCTCGACGGGCGACTCCGACATCTCGACGAGCCGGCCGGTGTAGGCGAGCAGACTCGCCCACTCGCGCTCGATCCACGTCGTTTCCGGGGTGGCCGTGCCGGACGTCGGGCGCCGCCGCCACGTGTACCGCTTATCCGGGTGGCGGTGCCACACGTTCCCGCGATCGTCGCGCAGCGCCTCGACGTCTTCGGGTTCGTCGGGGATCTCCCACACGCGCGGGGCCGACCCGGGCGGAATCACGAACGTCCACCCCATGACGCCGCCGTCGACGGGCTCGTCGAGGTCTTTGTCGATCTGCTCGACGAGCGCGCGGAGGTTGCGCTCGGGCTCGCCGTGCTCGTCGGGGTCGCGGTAGGCGAGGACGCGGCGGGCGAGCACGAGCAGCCGGTCGCGCTGCGCGACAACCTTCCCGTAGTCCTCGAAGTCGGGCTCGGGCTGCGGGGAGTTCGCGCCGAACCACAACAGCGCGGCGCGGGCGTGCTCGCGCCACGTGCTCCGGGTGGCGGATCCGGCTTCGGCCCATCCCGGCCCGGGCGCGGGCCCCCGGTCGCGGTGGCGGATGTACAGGTGCCGGGCGAGGTTCTCGACATCGGAGTCGGGCGGTAGCGGGGTCACGTGTTGCCCTCCCGGGTCGGGGTGCGGTCGTCGCCGCGTCGTTCGAGGGTGACGCGGCCGAAGTCCAGCGCGACGACGACGAGCCACAACAGCGACAGGAGGGCCACGTCGCAGGCGAGCACGGCGAGCCCGAGCAGCATCACGGTTGCGGTTGCCCGGTCGAACGGGAACACGGCGACGGTGTCGAGGTCGGGGTCGGTGGCGGTCACGCCGTCTCGCCGTTCATGCGGGCGACGTGGTCGACGGCGAACCCCTGCGCCCACAACGGGGTGCGGCGCGTCCACCGCCCGGTGACGTCGAGGCGGTAGTACGCCTCCGTCTCGTCGTCGATGATCTGCATTCCGTCGACGCGCCACGTGCGCCCGTCGCGGCGGGTGAGGTGGAGCGTGAGGAGGAGTTTCGCGCCGTTGTCGAGCACCTCGAACGAGGCGCGGTGGCGCTCGACCGGCGGGCCGGTCGGCGTGATGACGAGATTCGGGGTCACGGGAGCCTTTCGACGATCGTGTTCTCGGGGACCTCGGGCGGCTCGGGCAGCGCGGCCCGGTCGATGCCCGGGCAGTCGCGCTGCCACTGGTCGAGGTGGGCGCCCATGCCGCCGGAGGTGAGCCGCACCCACTGATAGGTGCCGCACACCGGGCAGTAGCCGCGCTGTCGGCGGCGGGCGGGCCGGACGTAGACGGCCCGCCCCACCGGGTCGATGGGGCGGGCCGCTGCCCGGATCCGGGCGTCCTCCTCGGCGCGCGCGGCGGCTGCGGCGGCGTACCGGGCGAGCAGCACGTCCGCCGGGGTGCCGACGAGCGCGCGGCGCTCGGGCGCGTCGAGCCCGCCGAAGACGCCGAACTCGTGGCCGGCGTCGAGGGCGTCGCGCAGGCACGCGTCGCGCACCGGGCAGCCTGCGCAGACGGCCGTGGCCGCTGCGACGTCGTGGTCGTACCCGGCGTTGCCGGGCTCGCCGACCGGGAAGAACACATCGAGGTCGCCGTCGAAGCCGTTCGCCGGGTGGCAGGCGGCGTCGCGGGGGAAGTCGTAGATCATGGCGTCGCCTCCTTCGAGACGTTGTCGGGGCATGCGGGCAGGATTCTACATGCTACGCGTGTAGCTCGCAAGCGATCAGTGCTGCGGCGAGGTCCCTCACCGGTCGCCCTTCCGGATCCAGCGGCCGAGCCGGTCGCCGAGCAGCGCGCCGCCGATGCCGAGCAGCGCGGCGGGAACGAGCGCGAGCAGCTCCAGGAGCGTCAGGCTCACTCCCCGGCGCCGATCACGTACAGCGGGGCGGTGCCGAACCGACGGGCGGCCGCGATTGACGACGGCTGCTCCGCCCACCGCTCCCGCATTCGCACGTCGCAGTAGCGCAGCCGCTCCAACATGTCCCCGTCGTAGGCGAACACGTCGACCTCCCACACGGCCGCCCGGTCGCAGTGGTCGCACACCCGGTCACTCTTCGCCCGAAGCCGGATCCACAGATCGGCGACGCGGCGGGTGACCCCGGCCCGGTCGGCGGGCGGCAGCGCGTCGCCGAGGGCCCGCACGAGCGCGCGCAGCGTGCCGACGGTCGTGCGGTTCGCCATGGCGGCGACCTCGCGCCGGAAGTCGGCGCGGTCTTCGGGGTGGGTGAGGTCGAGCCCGACGTCGAGGCGGGCGAGCGACCGGCGCCACGAGTCGACCACGTCGGAGGTGAGTGTCTGCGTCATGGTCGCGACTCTCGCAGGGCGACCACACCGTCGACGACGGTGCCGTGCTCGCGGGCGAGTTGATGGGCGGCGGCCGAGCCGGACAGCCCGGGCAGGAGCGCGGCGGCGGCGCGCATGTCGTGACCGCGACGGAACCACTTGCGGGTGGTCTCGGCGCAGCCGCAGTAACAGGTGCCGATCTTCGGGGCGGCGGGAGTGTTGGACATACCCCGACTCTACACGTCGCGCGTGCAGCCGGTCAACTCCAGGGAACCCCGGCGGGGGGGCGGTGCGAAGTCGCACCGTGAACCCGGGCCCCGGAACGACGAAACCCCCGACCGGTTACCCGGCGGGGGTTTCGTGTTCAGCGCTGCGCGCGGGCGAGCATCTCCTCCCCCTCGACGATCCGGTCGACCTCGTCCATCGCGGCGGCGAACGCGGCGCCGAGGTCGGCGAGCACGTACTCCCGACCGATGTGGGAGGCGGGGTAGACCCCGTAGCGGGTCCCGCGCAGCGAATCGAGGGTGTAGATGCCGTATCGCACGACCCCGTTGACCTTGAAAAGTTGGGTTCCGTCGGCGTCCATCGGCATGATCTCGATCATTGCTGCCTCATCTCTGTGGAGTTGTTCGCCGGGCTCCCTGCCCGACAACACAGACTCTACACCCTCGGCGTGCAGTCTGGCAAGCCGTGTGCACGGGCTCACATCGGGCGGCGCGGGGTCGCGGCGACAGACCTTCCCCACCATGACTAAAGGTACACGCACGGCGTGCAGACTGTCAAGCCCCGGGAACGAAGAGGGCCCCCTCCGTTTCGGAGGGGGCCCGGGGGCTCACTTCGAGGCGCCGAACCACTCGCCGACCGGCTGGTCGTTCTCGTCGATCGCGATCGCCCACCGGGTGTAGGAGTTCCACTCCGGGGTCTGGTTCGGGCCGGTGATCGCGTTCTCCAGCGTCTTGTGCACGGTGACGAGCCACGGGCCCCACTTCGCCACGTGCTCCGCACCCCACGACCGGGTGTCCATGATCCGGATGGCGCCGATGGCGCGCTTCGCGCCGAGCCCGGTGCTCTGGACGGTGGTGCCGTCGGGGGCGGTGGCGGTGATCTGTCGCTTCGTCATAAGAGGAACTCTACACCCTCGGCGTGCAGTCTGGCAAGGCGTGTACACGGGTTGTTTGGCAGGTCACATCCGCTTGACGGACTACACGGCGAGCATGTAGCTTTGGTCATGGTGGGGAAGGTTTTCCGCCGCGAACCTCGGCACCGGCTCGCCGCCCGGCCCGTGGCATCCGCACGTGCAGTGCTCGACCACCTCGGCCGCGCCGTCCCACAACGCGTAGGGCCGCCGCTGCGGGGCGATCGGCTCGCCGTGGGTCCACACCCACGCCGAGGGGTCGAGCGCCGAGGGGCGGCGCGCGTAGCAGTCGAGGCAGCCGCCGGGCGCGCCGTCGAGGTCATGGGGAGCGGGTCGAGACATACGCGTGCACCTACCGGGGTGAGGGGTGGTCACGGTCAAACCACTGTCCCCGGGTCG
>WUUC01154182.1_pt1 | contig 11238 bp, 9 predicted proteins | sample 6278441 | NCBI WGS metagenome assembly WUUC01 (sample SAMN13675441, study PRJNA597444) | soil metagenome | isolation source: soil | place: USA: Washington | collected 2017-10 | reverse complement strand
CCGTGACCGCTGACCACCGAGCCCAGGTCGACGAGCTCCTCGCCGACTACCGCCGAAGTCGCGAGCAGCTCGCCTCCGTACACCATCGGTTAGCCACCGTCAGCGAGTCCGTCACCAGCGCGGACGGCCTGGTCACCGCCACGGTCGGAGCCGGCGGGGTGCTCACCGGCCTGGTCATCGCCGACAACGCCTACCGGCTCCGGCCGGGCGACCTCGCCGCGCTGATCGTCGCCACCGTCGGCGCCGCCGCGTCCGCCGCCGCCAAGGTCGCCGGCGACGTCATCGCTCCGGTGCTGCCCGCCGACACCGATCCGGCCGCGCTGCTCGGTGGTACCGCCGACCTCGCGCCCGCCGAGCTGGTGCCCCCTGGGCCCGTCGCCGTCGAGGAGAGCTACGAGAACCACAGCTGGCTGGAGAAGCGATGAACTGGTTCGAGGCCGACTCTGACAAGCTGATCGGGCAGGCCGGCGAGTTCCCCTGGCTGGCCGAGCAGGCCGGGTCGATCCACCGCGAGCTGACCGCCGCGCTGAACGAGACCGGACCATGTTGGGGTGCCGACCAGGTTGGTCAGAGCTTCGCCTCCGTGCACGTCTCGCCGGCCGACACCACCCTCGGCCAACTCGGCTCGCTCCCCGACCAGCTGGACACGGTTGGCACCCGGCTCGCCGATACCGGCGCGGCCTATCACTCGTTGGACACTGCGAATCATTTCTCCGCACCCGACGGGGGCTGACCCATGGGGATCCAGCTACCGCCCGAGCTCGCCGACGTGGCCGCCGAGGCCGGCGTGTCCTGGCCAGAAGCCGACGAGGACCGCATGCGGACGGCGGCCGCGGCCTGGCGCGACGCCGGCACCCGGCTGACGACACTGACCCGCGACGCCGACCACGCCGCCCAAGGTGCGTTGAACGCCGTCACCGGCGACGCCGGCAACGCCGCCCGCCGCCACTGGTCCACCTTCGTCGCCCCCGACACCGGTCATCTCACCGCCAGCGCCCACGGCTGCAACGTCGCCGCCAACCGTCTCGAACACGCGGCCGATCAGGTCGGTGCCGCCAAAGTGGAGATCGTCCGCAACCTCGTCACCCTGGCCAAGAACAAGGACGCGGCCCACTCCGCCGCCAACGCCGGCCACCCCACCGCTTTGCTGGGTCTAGACACCGCCGTCCGAGGCACCGCCGCGAACGTCACCAACATCACCAACAACCTCGTCACCGCCGTCCAACCAGCCAGCGGCGTCGACATCTCCGCCGTGCCCAGTGTCGTCAACGCCAACCCCGGCACCCACGGCCCTCTGGCCGCCGTGGTGGATCCGGCTGTTCAGGCGGTCGCGGGTCCGGGTGGCCATGGTCATGGTTCCGGTCCGCTGGCGCCGGTGGCTGGCGTGGTGGACCCGGTTGTTCAGGTGGTCACCGAACCGGGTGCGCATGGCCCCGTGGTCGACCCGGTCGCGGGTCCTGGCGGTCACGGTCATGGTTCCGGTCCGCTGGCGCCGGCTGCCGGCGTGGTGGATTCGGTTGCTCAGGTGATCACCGACCCCGGTCCACGCCACCCGGACAGCACCGGGCCGGTGCGGATCGACCTGCCGACCCCGCCGGCCGGTCAGACCGTGCAAGCCGGGCTGGCCCCAGGCGGAGTCCTCGACCCCGCCGCGCCCGCGCAGGTTCCCCAATCGCCGGGTGGTGCGCCAGGTCAAGGTGCCGGCCCCAACCCGGGTGTCGGCCCGAGCCCGGGCGGTGCCGGTCCCGTCGGCGGCGGCGGTGGCCCGGCCCCGGCACCGAGCGGCCCCGGCGGCGGCGCGATCCCTGGACCGGCCGGCGGCCGGCCAATCGTTGGCGGCGTGGTCCCGGCACCGGCCGGACCTGGTGGTGCGATCCCGACTCAGGGTGGGCCTGGCGCGGTCCCGGGTGCCGGGCCTGGCGCCGGGGCGGGTAGGCCCGCGCTCGGTGGTGGCGTGCAGGCGCCGGAGGAGTCGGGGGCGAAGCCTGGTTTGGCGCGGGGGCCGTTGACGAACGCCGTGCCGCCGGGGGCGATGGTGGCGCCGATCACCCAGGCGACGCCGGCGCCGGTTGGGCCGCCGCCTCCCAAGCCTGAAGACGCGGCGATGTTGTTCTGGGTGCACATGTTCCCGATCGGGCACATGCCGGTGGTGTCCGACCGGCCCGCCCGGCAGTTGCCGCCACCGCCCGAAGAGCTGGACTACGCACCGGGGCTCAGGTTCGAGCCGGGCGACCATCCGCAGCACCACCTCATCCGGGCGACGATGTCGGAGCCGGCCACGGCACACGCCTTGCCGGCCGACCACCCTCGGGTGGAAGCACTCGTCGAGGGCTACGACCCGTTGGGCGGGCAGCACGAGCGCGACTGGGACCGGCGCTTCCTCGTCCGGCTGGGCAGCGTCACCCCGCACGGAATCTCCAGTGAGGGCAAGGAGTACGCCTGGCCGCCTGGGGAGTCCTACCCGGAGGGCGGCTCGGCGCCGGGTGATCCGGAGCTGCTCGCTGAAGGCACGATCATCGACCGGTTCGGCTCGCCGGGCGGCCGGGTCTTCTCCGCGGACGCCACCCCGTTCGCCCGCCGCTCGCTCCCTCCCGACGCGCTCTACGCCGGCTACCACCGGTACCGCGTCGAGCGCCCGCTTCCCGTACACCGCACGATCTCCGCGCCGTGGTTCGGTCAGCCGGGCGGCGGCGAGCGGTACCGAAGCACCTATACCGCCGAGGAACTGATCGCCTTCGGCTACCTCACCGAGCTCACCGGAGGCGAGCAGTGAACTCCGACTCCCTTCTCGACTGGCTCGCGGCGGTCGGCATTCCGGCCGACGTGGTCTCCATCGGCGCGGAGGCGGACAACCGCTGGTGCCTGGTGCGCGACGAGACCCCGGCGGAGGACGGCTCGTTCGGCTGGGAGGTGTTCTGGCGCGAGCAGGGAAACCGCTACGACTGGGCGCGCTTCAACAACGAACTGGTCGCCTGCCACTACCTCTTCGGCCGGCTCACCTGGGCCCAGGTCGTGCGTGGCGCGGTCGGCGTCACGCAGCCGGCGGAGCAGCCGGCAGGCTGAACACCCGCCGCGCGTTCCCGGCCAGGTACAGCGAGACCGCCTCGTCGGACAACCCGAGCTTGTCCAGGCTGGCCAGGGCTCGCTCCGGGGAGATCATCGGCCAGTTGGTGCCGAACATGACCCGCGTCCGGCCCCGCCCGCGCATGAACTCCACCAGATCGCCCGGCAGCCGGTGCACGGCGTAGGCCGAGGTGTCGACGTAGAAGTTGGGGAACTTGGTGGCCAGCGAGATCACCTCGGCGGTCCACGGGAAGCCGACGTGCCCGCCGATCACCACCAGCTCGGGGAAGTCGAGCAGCACCTCCTCCAGGTACGGGATCGGGCGGCCCGGCTCGGACGGCAGCAGCGGACCGGTGTGGCCGATCTGCGTGCAGAACGGCACGCCCAGCTCGACGCACGCCACGTACACCGGGTAGTAGCGGCGGTCGTTGGGTGGCAGGTTCCACAGCCAGGGCACCACGCGCACCCCGACGAAGCCCAACTCCTTGACACAGCGCCGAATCTCGCGCACCGCGCCCATCGGGTCGGTGAGGTCCACACCGGCGACCCCGGCGAACCGGGAGGGAGACGCGGCGACCGCGGCGGCCACCTCATCGTTGGTGATCAGCGAGCCGCGTGGCCCGTGCCAGCCGGCGAGCAGCGCGAAGGACACCCCGCCCGCGTCCATCGCGCCGACGGTCGCCTCCAGTGGCAGCGAGGTCGGCGGCTCCTGGCTGGTCCAGCGCCACAGCGGTGCGAGCCACGGCTCCCGCATGAACCGCTCCGTCGGATGCTGTGCCCAGACGTCCACGATGTCGGTCATGCCACGCCGCCAAGCAGGCCGAGCGCCGCCTCGTGCAGCTCACCGTTGGACGACAGCGCCGAGCCGCCGTCGATCCGCGCCTCGCCGGACAGGTCGGTGAACCGCCCGCCGGCTTCCTCGACCAGCACCTGAATCGGCGCCACGTCCCACGGGTTCACGATCGGCTCGACGGCCAGATCCATCGCCCCCTCCGCCACCAGGCAGTGCTGCCACCAGTCGCCGAACGCCCGGGACTCCCAGCACGCGTCCACCAGGTCCAGATATCGCTCTCGCGAGTGGTACTTCACCCAGGACGCCAGATCCGTTGTGGACAGGTACGCATCCCCCAGCTCCCGCACGTCCGACACCGAGATCGCCCGCCGCGACCCACCGGCGTCCGAGGTCCAGGCTCCCTCACCGACCGCCGCCCACCACCGCCGGCCGAACGCCGGCGCGCTGATCACCCCCACCACCGGCCGCCCATCCACCACCAGTGCGATCAGCGTCGCCCACGCCGGCACCCCGCGCAGGAAGTTCTTGGTGCCATCAATGGGATCCAGCACCCACGCCCGCCCGGCACCCAGCTCGCCGCCCCGCTCCTCGCCTACCACCGGATCGGCCGGCCGCCCCTTGGCGAGCAGCACCCGGACGGCGTCCTCGACCGCGGTGTCCGCATCCGTCACGGGGGTTCGGTCGGGCTTGTGGGATACCGCGAGGTCGCGGGCGAGGAACCGGGCGCGGGTGATTTCGTCGGCGACGTCGGCCAAGGTCAGCGCAAAGGTCAGATCGTCAGCATGGGCGGGCACGGATCTGATGCTCGCACGCCTACTCTTAGCACCGTGAGCGTGGTGCTGTTGGCTGAGGACGACGCGGCGATCGCCGATCCCCTGTCGCGTGCGCTGCATCGCGAGGGCTACGAGGTGCAGGTGGTCGGCGACGGCCACCAGGCGCTGGACAGCGCGAGCTCGGGCGCGGTGGACCTGTTGGTGCTGGATCTGGGGTTACCCGGGATCGACGGCCTCGACGTGTGCCGGAGGCTGCGGGCGGCGGGGCGGACGATCCCGGTGCTCATGCTGACCGCGCGGGTCGACGAGGTTGACTTCGTGGTCGGGCTGGACGCGGGTGCCGACGACTACGTGTCGAAGCCGTTTCGGCTGGCCGAGCTGCTGGCGCGGATCCGGGCGCTGCTGCGGCGGCGGGCACCGGGCACCATCGAGGTAAACGGGGTGCGGATGGACCTCGCGGCTCGGCTCGTGCTCGTCGACGGGCAGGAGGTGACCCTGGCCAACAAGGAGTTCGAGCTGCTCAGGGTCCTCATCCAGCGCGCCGGCCAGGTCGTGACGCGCGACGAGATTCTCACCGAGGTGTGGAACGGGCCGGAGCTGAAGACCAGCAAGACGCTGGACATGCACGTCTCGTGGCTGCGGCGAAAGCTCGGTGAGGACGGGGCGCGGGGCACCGAGCAGCGGATCGCCACGGTCCGTGGCGTCGGCTTCCGGTTCAACGCCGCCGAGTAGCCCATGCGCCGTCGCATCCTGCTGGCGATCCTGCTAGCCGTCGCGGTCACCGCGTGTGCCCTCGGTATCCCGCTCGGGTTCGCCGCCTTCCAGGTCGTCGAGAGCCTGACCAGGGAGGACCTGGCCGCCCGCGCGCAGCAGATCGCCACGGCGCTCGACGACGAGATCGCCGCCGGTCACCAGCAGCTCGACCTCACCGGGGTGCAGCTCGCGGTGCCGCCGGGTGGGCACCTGCTGGTGGAGCTGCCCGGTGGACGGCAGCTGACCCTCGGCCCGGAGCTCACCAACGGCACGGTCAGCGAAGAGGTTCCGATCGTGCAGCAGGGCCGGGTCCGCCTCGAGGTCGACGAGGGCCCGATGCGCACCCGTCAGGCGCAGGTCGCGGCACTGGTCGCGCTGGTCGTGATCGCCACGGTCGGGATCGGCACCGGCGTGGCGATGGTGACCGCGCGGCGGCTCGCGCGGCCGCTTCGGCACGTGGCGGACCGGGCGTCGCGGCTGGGCGCCGGTGACTTCCGGCTCGACCGCACCCGCTACGACGTGCGTGAGCTGGACATGGTGGCCGAGGCGCTGGACACCTCGGCGACCGCGCTCGCCCAGCTCGTGCAGCGCGAGCGCGAGCTGGTCGGTGACGTCTCCCACCAGCTGCGCAGCCGGCTCACCGCGCTGCAGCTGCGGCTGGAGGCGGTCGCCGACATGGGCGATGAGGAGACCTCGGGTGAGGCCCGCGAGGCACTCGTGCAGGCCGAACGGCTCGGCGAGGTGCTCAACGACATGCTCGCCGCCGCAGGAGAGGCGCGCTCGGCCGACGCGGAGCCGGTCGAGCTCGGCAAGGTGCTCAGCACGATCGCCGACGAGTGGCGTCCCCCGCTGCGCGCGGCCGGGCGCTCGCTGAAGGTCAGGGTGCCCAACGGCCTGCTGGCGAAGGCGTCGCCGGCGCGGCTGCGGGAGACCGTCGGGGTGCTGCTCGACAACGCGCTTCGGCACGGCGCCGGCACCGTCATCCTCACCGCGCGCGGCGGCGACCTGGAGACCGTCGTCATCGAGGTGACCGACTCCGGCGGCGGGGTCCCCGACGAGCTGGCCGCGCACATCTTCGAGCGCGGCGTTTCCGGTAGTGGCTCAACGGGTCTTGGCCTCGCACTGGCCCGCGCCCTGATCGACTCCGACGGTGGCCGGCTCGAGCTGTCGACCGCGCGGCCGCCGACGTTCACCGTGTTCCTCCCGGTGCCCCGAGCCGCGGACGTGCGCGGCGTGCGCTGGCCAGCCGAGCATGGGCCGCGCTAAAGCCGGTCGGTCGTGTCCAGCAGGCGGGCCAGCTCGAGCCGGGAGGAGATCTTCAGCTTGGCGTAGATCCGGGACAAGTAGACCTCGACGCTGCGTGGGCTGTAGTGCAGGGCCGCGGCGATTTCCCGGTTGCGCATGCCCTGCCGCACCAACCTGGCGATCCGCTCCTCGGCCTCGCTGAGCAGCCCGGCCGCCCGCGACCGGACCCTTGGCACCTTCGCGCCAAGCTCACGCAGCCGCCGGCCCGCGGTGCGACGCAACCCATGCGCGCCCATCGCGGCGAACCTCTGGTAGGCGCCGACGAGTTCCTCGGTCGCCGCTGTAGTGCGTAACCCGAGCGCCAGAACCGCCCTGGCCTGCTCGAACACCAGCTCGCCCGCCTCGGCTTCGGCCACCGCGAGCCGCAGCTCGTCGAGGTCGCCGTGCACCAGGCCGGTCGCCCGGTGCAGCGTCACCTTGGACCAGGGCGCGAATCGCCCGCCGGCCACCTTGGTCAACGTCTCCAGGGCCGGCCGGGCGTCCTGGCCCGCCTCGAGCCGCAGCTCGACCAGCCGGCCGAGCAGCACGCAGGCGTACGGCAGCTCGGCCGGGTCCTCGAGCACCGGCTCGAGCACCCGCAACGCACCGGCGGCATCCCCGCGCGCGGTGAGGTAGTCCGACTGCGCGACCGCGTGCAGGCCGGCCATGTTGCGTGGGTGCGGAGCCGGCCGCGACGCGAGCCGCTCGGCCAGGTCCAGCTCGCCGCGCCAGCTACGGATGTCCAGCTCGATGGCGTGCGCGGCGTCGGCAAGCATCGTCTGCTGGTTGGCGGTGAGCTCGGCGGCGGCCGTGGACAGGCCCCGCAGCGCCCGGTCCCACCGGCCACGCAGCCAGTCGAGGGTGATCCCGGTGATCAGCAGCTCGCCGCGGAACAGGCTGGTGTCCCGGCTGATCGGCTCGGCCTTGGCGAGCCGGGCGCTCGCGTCACGCACCAGCCCGGCCAGCGCCGAGGTGGACGCGCCGACCGCGAGCGCCTGCAGCTTCAGCGTCGTGGCCGCGCCGGCCGCGGCCAGTGCCCGGTCGGCGTACGCCGCGGTCTCCTCGTGCCGGTTCAGCATCGAGCTCAACATCGTGAGCTGGGAGAACACCTGCACCTGTTCGGCGTCCGGCGTGTCCTGAGCCGACACTTCGGCCGATGCCGCCTCGGCCAGCGCGTCGGGGTAACGCCCTGCCCAGCCGAGCAGCAGCGCCCTTGACGCGCGCAGGGCGGCCGAAGGTGTTTCGGCGATCTCCCCATCGACCACGGCGATGGCCTCGTCGATCCGCCCGGTCGAGAACAGGCTGCTGACCAGCGCGGTCGCCGTGTGCGCCCGCTCGTGGCCGGACGGCAGCCCGGCCATCGCGACGAGCCCGGCGGCGATCGCGTCGGCCGGCCGGGAGGCTCTGGCCAGCGCCCGGCAGCGGATCGACTGGATCTCCGGGATCAGCGCGGAGTCCGCCGGCACCAGCTCGAGCGCGCGTTCGCACAGCTGCTCGGCGCGCTCCGGTGCACGGGCCCGTGCCTCGTCGGCGGCCTCGGTGAGCACGACGACCGCGGCGAGGTCTCCGGGCTGGGCGGACTCGGAGAGGTGCCAGGACAGTTCGAGCAGGTTGGTCGGCAGGCCCCGCTCACGGTCGGCGGCCATCCCGGCGGCGATCCTGGCGTGCAGCCGGCGCCGCAGTGCCGGGCCGTTCTCGGCGTAGAGCGCATCGGCCACGATGGCGTGGCCGAACACATAGACCCGCTCGTCGGTGAGCGTAATGACGTGCAGGTGAAGCAGCTCGTCGAGGGCGGCGGCGACGGTGACCATCGGCAGCGAGGTGACCTGGGCGAGAAGTTCCAGCTGGTCGAGTCGCACGCGACGGAACACCGCGAGCACGCCGGCCACGGTCCTGGTGTGGTCGGCCAGTGGCGCCACCCTGCGCAGCACCGCCTCCCGCCTGGTCAGCCGGATCTCCTGTGGCTGAGCCACCAGGTGTGCCGCACCGCCCGTCACGTCGACGACGCGCAGCTCCAGCAGGGAGCGGGCCAGCTCGGTGGCGAAGAACGGGTTGCCGTCCGCCCTCTTGTCGATCTCGCCGATCAGCCCGGGGTCGGGTGGCGCGCCGAGCACCGGGGACACGATGGCGCCGAGGTCATCGGCGGGAACCGGGCCGAGCGCCACCCTGGTCGGCTCGTCCACTGCCGCGACCAGCGCCGGCTCCGGCCCGGTGCGCAGGGTGGCCAGCACGGCGAGCGGTGCCGGGGACAGCCGGCGCAGGCACACCGTGAGCAGCGCCTGGGAGTCCTCGTCGAGCTGGTCGAGGTCGTCCACCGCGATGGCCAGCGGTCCGGCCGCGGTCAGCGCGGTGAGCAGCCGGGTCGTCGACTCGCACGCCCGGCCGAACCAGATGTCCTGCCGCGGCGCGTCCAGCACGTCGAACGTGGCGCGCGCGTGCCGGAGCAGCCCGGCCGAGTAGCTGTTGTCCAGCCCGTCGAGCGAGCGCAGCGCGTCGGCGAGCGCGGCGTAGGGAACGCGTCGCCGCAGCGCGTCCGCCATGACCGGCCACACCCGCCAGCCGGCGTCCGTCAAGCGAGCGCCGGCCGCCCGCAGCAGGGTCGACTTGCCGATGCCCGCCTCACCGGACACGAGCACGGTGGTCAGGCCGTCCACCGGTGCCCGGCGGGCAGCGTCCAGCACGAGCTCAAGCTCGCGTCGGCGCCCCACTAGTTGCTGCGGTATCTCAACTAACCCTTCGGCCGGGACAGTGCTCTGATCACCTGGTCAGAGCACTGACGCTGCCGCATCGGCCCATCGGAGGCAAGCATGTCGATCGTCGGATTCAACGCCCCGGGCTTCGCCGAGGTGCGTGAGCAGTTCGAACGCAATTTCAGCGAGCGGGGTGAGCTCGGCGCGTCGGTGCACGTGACCGTCGGTGGCGAGCCGGTCGTCGACCTGCACGGCGGGGTGGCGTCCGTCGAAACCGGCCGGCCATGGGACGCCGACACGCTGGTGCACGTCTGGTCGTGCACCAAGGGCGCCACCGCCTTGTGCGCGCACCTGCTCGCCGCCCGAGGGAAGCTCTCGCTGACCGCGCCGGTGGTCGACTACTGGCCCGAGTTCGCCAAGAACGGCAAGGACCGGGTGCTGGTCCGCCACCTGCTCAACCACCAGGCCGGCCTGCCCGCGGTGCGGACCCCGTTGGCTCAGGGCGCGTTCTACGACTGGGATCTGATGGTCGACGCGCTGGCCGCCGAGGAACCGTTCTGGGAGCCGGGCACCCGGCACGGCTACCACGGGCTGACCTTCGGTTTCCTGGTCGGCGAGGTGATCCGGCGAGTCAGCGGCCGGTCGCTCGGCGCGTTCTTTGCCGAGGAGGTCGCCGGGCCGCTCGGGCTGGACTTCTGGCTGGGCCTTCCCGAGGAGCTGGAGCCCAGGGTGGCGCCGACCATCCCGCCGGACCTGACCGCGCCCGGCATCCTGGCGCCCAGCATGTTCGTCGCCGCGATGACCGACCCCGCCTCGATCCCCGGCCAGCTGCTCGCCAACAACGGCGGCTACCTGCTCCCCGGCGAGTCCGACACCCGCGCCGCGCACGCCGCCGTGATGGGGGCGGTCGGCGGGATCACCAACGCCAGCAGCCTCGCCGCGATGTACCGGCCGCTGGCGCTCGGCGGCGACGGCTTCGTCGATGGCGCCCAGGTCGCGCTGATGGGTCAGGTCAGCTCCGCCTCCAGCGTGGACGCCTCGATCCTGGTGCCCACCCGCTGGGCCCTCGGCTTCGTCAAGTCCAACGACAACCGCCACCTGCCGCCGGCCGACCGCGAGGGCGTGCTGCTCGCCGAGGAGGCCTTCGGCCACAGTGGCATCGGCGGCTCCATCGGCTTCGCCGACCCCCGCGCCCGCCTGTCCTTCGGCTACGTGATGAACAAACAGGGCGTCGGCCTCGGCATCAACGACCGCGGCCAGTCCCTGGTGGACGCCGTCTACCGCGCGCTAGGCTACCGCCAGGTGCCCGGTGGCGGGATCTGGTACGTGCCTTAGGAGTGACCCAGCTCCTCTTCGGTGCTGGGCTCCGGTGTCACGCTGCCGCGCCGCCGCCGGCCGAGGTCGTCGGGGAAGACCCAGCGCTTGAAGCCCCAGAAGCGGAAGAACATCGCCAGGAGCATGCCGATGATCGAGCCGCTGGTGAAGTCGGCGACCTCCTGGACGAAGCGGGTGACGTGCGGGACCTCGAGGTCGAGCACGTAGCGCGACACGAACGGCGGGATCAGGTTGATCACCACGGCGACACCGCTGATCAGGAAGAACAGTGCGGCCTCGTGGTGACGTTGGCGACCGCCTCTGGTTCGGAAGGACCATTCGCTGTTGAGGATGTAGCTCACGATCGTCGCCACGATGATCGCGATGGCCTTCGCGGTGATCGGCTTGCTCTCCAGGATGCTGAGCTTGAGCAGATACCAGATGCCGTTGTCGACGATGAACGCGGTGCCGCCGACGATGCCGAACTTGAGCAGCTCCCGGTGCTTGACGAGTACCGATCGGAGCGGCTCCGGGACGCGAGCGAGCACGCTCTCGACAACGGTCACGT
>WUUC01178187.1_pt1 | contig 11239 bp, 18 predicted proteins | sample 6278441 | NCBI WGS metagenome assembly WUUC01 (sample SAMN13675441, study PRJNA597444) | soil metagenome | isolation source: soil | place: USA: Washington | collected 2017-10 | reverse complement strand
TGCCGAATTTTCGGGGCTGATTTGACCAAGCAAAAAGCGATAGCGTGTTTTGGTGCTATAATAATGCTTATGAAGGGCATGACACTCACATTCAATAAGCAAGTGGCAGGTGCAGACGATGCTATGGGCAACCCGACCCACACGATCACGCAAATTGTGATTGAGGATTGTTTAGTTGCACCAGTTCTACCAGCTGCAGCGCGTGAACAGCAAGCGCCCGGGCAAAGCCGTGACCAAGTAGATGTGCATTTACCTAAAACGACTGATGCTGATATTAGTGACTCGACCTTTGCTTACGGCGGCAAGGTATTTACGATTAATAGTGACAGCGTTGTGTTCATGCCCGAGAATACGCCGACTCGCTGGCATCGCTACGTGCGTGCGGAGTGCATAAATGGCTAATATCGAAGTATTGGTAATTGACTGGTTGAAAACATTTGTTGGTGTGCCAGTTTCTGGTGAAGTACCTACCGAGCGCCCTAGCAAATTCGTGACTGTTGATCGTACTGGCGGTCCACGTGAGGCAATGGTACTTGACCGAGCTGTAATACTTATTGAGTTCTATGACAAAGACAGCCGACTTGATGCCAGCAACATGGCAAACCTAGTGGCAGATAAATTAGTTGAGCTTGAAGCATACGACCAAAACATTACACATGCTGATGTTAATTCGCTAGTTAGCCTCGATGATTTAATTGGTGGCTTTAAGCGCTACCAACTTTATTGCGATGTCTATTACAGGCGTTAGTATAAAAAAGTTGTTCAGAAAACTTGTTGTATTAAAACTGGTTATGGTATATTAGTATCAAGTCAGAAACAACGGTCTAACCAACCGGCTCATTTGAAAGGGGAATAGGGGAATGGCTGAATATTTTTACAAAGATGGTGATGAGTACAAAAAGGTAGACGAAAATCTACTGCCTCAAGCCGAAGTGGACAAAGTTGTTGAGTCTCGATTAGAGCGCCAGAAAAAGCAATTTGCTGACTATGACGATCTAAAAGAAAAAGCCAACAAAGTTGATACCATTTCCAAAGAATGGGAAGACAAGCTAAAAGCTGCAGGTGATGAAAAGTCAGCTGTTGAAACTGAGCTTGGTAAGGCTAAACTGGAAACAGTCAAAGTCAAAGCCATTCATAAATTTGGTCTTAAAGACGATCTTGCTGAGTTCTTAAACGGCGATGATGAAAAGACTATACTCGATCAAGCTGAAAAGCTCAAGAACGGTGTAGGCGGTTCATCAGTCGTAATCGACAAGAACGGCAAACCAGAGGATAAGAACGCCTCACCTGCCAAGCAAGTGGCTCAATCAATATTCGGCAAAAAATCTGACGATTAATAAATCAATCGTATAGAAAGGGAGACATTAACATGGCTTCTGCAACCCCCCTACGTACTACGGTACTTAACCTAGCAAACCACCAAGGTAAAACTTGGCGCAAAAACATTCGCGGTGGCGTATTAGCCAAGCTAACACCCGGCGTACCTGAATTAAAAGTTGGTGCAACTGACCACTTTACATTCACCGGCACACCAAAGGTACAGCTTGTTGGCGAAAGCGTACAAAAAGAGTCACAGAACGGCACACCCGGCAAGAAAACTGTGCAAACTTACAAAGTCCAAATCACCTACCGCTTTAGCAATGAAGTTCAGTGGGAAGATGAAGACTACCAGACTGAGTTGATTGAAAACCTAGTTGCAAACGCTGCAACAGCAATGAGTCGCGCACTCGACTTGCTTGCCATTCACGGTATCAACCCAATCACTGGTACGACTGGTGCAGTAACTGAATACCTACGCAAGAGCGGCAACGGTGTTCTATCGGTTACACGTACAGCAAACGCTCAAGCTGACCTTAACAGCGCTGCAGCACTCCTGCAGGGTCAGGGTTACATGGCAAATGGTATCGGTTTCGACCCAACCTTTGCTGGTCAACTCGCTCGCACATTGGATGGTGAAAACCGCCCACTGTACCCAGAGCTTGGCTTTGGCTTCGGTTTCGACAGTTTCCAAGGTCTTAACGCAGCTGCTAGCGATACCGTATCAGGTCGCCAAGAGCTTGACGCTGAAGATGCAACACTAAATGCAGTCATGGGTGACTTTGACGCATTCAAGTGGGGTATTGCCCGCGACATGCCACTTGAGTTGATCGAATACGGTGACCCAGACGACAACGGTGACTTGAAAGGTCACAACGAAGTTGCAATTCGTGCTGAGTCAGTAATCGGCTTCGGCTTCATGGACTACAAAGCTTTCGCCCTCATTGACGGCGTAGCCCCATCAGCCTAACCGCTGATTAACCCATGACATTAGCGCCCCATCACGGGGCGCTTTTGTTATGGTAGAATATACTTATGGCTAAAAAACAGATAATCTACATGCATAAAGTGTCTGGCGACATTAAGATTTGTCGTACTGATCTTGAGGGTCAACTGCTTGGTGACGACTGGACAAAAATATTGTTCATTAAAAACCAAGATGGTGTTAATGTAATGCGTGTTAAATTTGGCACTTTCACTATGGACATTTTACCCAATGGCACTAGAGAGGTTATAGACGATGGCAACGGAACAGCAAAGTAAATACATTAATGATCTAGCAGTACTCAAGACTAAAGAATTTAAAGAGGTCAAAGAGCTGCTCAAATCGAATGATATTATTGGCGTTGATGCCACGATTGTTGATAACGCCCAAAGCATTGCTGAAATTACCCACGCTCTGACTGACTTACAAGCTTCTAAGCTCATAGATGTATTAGTTGCCGCAAAAGTGCCTGCACGCGGTCAGGCGTACTCAAAACGGCGCATTGAAACGGCTATAAGCCTGCTCGATGACATCAAAGGCACTATTGCCGGGTGGAAATTCTAATGGACTACTCAAAACTCAATAATTCGATACTCACAAAGGTCATGGCGGCAATCGCTGTGATTAACAACCCCGAGATTGCACCCGAAGTGCGCCAGCTACAGCAAGAGCGCTTATTAAGCGAAGTCGGCACAGCCATTTATAACAAAGTCTATGAAATGAATGCTTTTGACTTTCAGATAGCCCAGACTATTGGCACTGGTATTGATGATCGTTACTACGGTCTAGCCAAAGTATCATCTGCCAGCGTATCTACCGGCGCACTGGGCTTGCGCGAATACGTAAAGAACTATCTAGACAGCGCCACCACCAAAGCCCAGCAAGACGCGCTCAAAAACGCCCGAGAGAGTGGCAAGCGCACAAGGGTCATTCGCAAAATGAACGGCGAGACATGCAAATGGTGTGAGTCATTGGCTGGCACATACGAAAACCCAGACAGCGAAGTGTTCAAGCGACACGGTGGCTGTGACTGCCAGATTATTACTGAGGGATATAATAAGCGCAATGGCTTGCTAAATAACTATGTCGCAAAAGGTTGAGCTAGTACTTGAGGGTACAATACCCAGCAAAAAGAATAGTCGCAACAATTTGGGCAACGGCGTATCATTGCCGAGTAAAGAATTTATGCAGTGGCAAAAGGATGCGATACCGATTGTGCGCCAACAGACGCGCCACCGCTTTTTTGGCATTCTCAAAATTGAAATCATCTTATATTTTGGCACACTGGGCAGAGCCGACACCGACAACAAGGTTACCAGCATTCTAGATATGCTCGTACAGGCGATGGTACTCAAAGATGACTACTGGGAAAGCGTAGCCGATACCCATTACCAAGCGGCTTACCGCCCCGGCAAAAGCGGTGCATTCATTCGTATTACCGAGTTGCCCAAAGACTTTTTTGGCGAAGAGTACTTAGTGGCTGCAGCAAAACGTGATAAGCGTAAGCGCTTGCCCTAAACCGCATATGCTACAATTACAGTATCTGGTATAATAATAACCAATAATCAACCTACGCTTACGGAGCGGCAAACCCGGCTTAAAAAGGACAGCAATTAATGCAACCACAGCCGGTAAATCTAACTGATGAACAAAGAGAAGCATACGCCCTAGCTGGTCGTGCGCTTAATTGCCTCACTCAAAAGCAGGTTAAGGTACAAGACAAATACGACTATTACGATGCCGACAACGACATTAGCGACTTTGGCATTTCAACCCCAATACGTATGCGCCATGTGCGCCCGGGTGTCGGCTGGGCTAGCCGCGCAGTCAACACACTCTCAGACCGCGTTGTATTTGATGGCTTTGCCAATGACACATTCGGCATCAACACTTACTTAGAGCAAATCGGTGGCTTGACTGTCATCAACAAAGACAAGCACGATGCATACATTGCAGGCTGTGCATTTATTGCCGTATCTGACGAAGCTGGCACTGGTCGCAAAGTCCTAGTGCCATTCACAGCTCAAGAAGCCACTGGCGAAATCGACCAGACCACAGGCTTGCTTAAATACGGTTTGGCTGTCACTAAGTGGGCGCAGCCAAAGCCTAAGAAGCCCGGCATTAACTACGCGCCAAAAAACTACATTCTATTCACGCCTGAATATACAGCGGTCTTTGAGAGCCGTTACTTAGTCGCAATGTATCGAAATACCACAGGTCGCACAATGTTGCACCCACTCACACGCCGCGCCAGCACCAACCGACCACTCGGCAAATCGCGCATTAGCAACACTGTACGCCGTATCATCAATGAAGTTGGTCGCCTCAAGCGCCGCGAAGAGATTGCCGAAGAGTTCTATGCACTGCCACAGCGTTACATTACTGGACTCGCTGACGGTGCTGACGTTGACCCTAACCTAAGCTCTGCAATCGGCAAGGTGTGGACTATCACGCAAGACGAAGAGGGCAACCACCCAGATATTGGTCAGCTGACTCAAATGAGTATTGACGGCTTTGTTGAAGCCAAAAAAGACAAAGCACGCGACTTTTGTGCCGAGACTGCATTGACTCTACGCAACTTAGGCTATGAAACTGGCAACCCAACCAGCGCCGAGAGCCTCAGCGCCATGTCAGACGATCTGTTACTTGAAGCACAAAACAGTCAAGAGGAAATGGGCAAGCAGATCAAAGAGCTGGCTATCACTCTATACATGGCTACTCAGGGCATCAGCAACGTACCAGAAAACCTGCAATCAATCGTACCGTCATGGAAGCCTATATTTCAGGTTGATGTTAGTAGCGTTGGCGACAGCGTATTTAAGCTCAATCAGGTTATGCCAGAAATCTTTGAAACTACCGAGGGCTATGCAATGCTTGGTGTCGGCATTCGCCGCGCCGAAGAGCTGTTGAAGTTACGTAAGGCTGCTCAGGGCAAGAAGTTTATGCAAGATGGAGGTGCAGCATGAGTGTCACAGTACCAGTAGTATCACCAAACCCATATGCTGACGTAGCTGATTTAACCGTGTACTGGCAAGCGCCCACTGATGAGCCACGCGCCCTAGACATACTGACCCGAGCGAGCAACCGCTTACGTATTCTGGGTGACAATGCAGGCATCAACACCGATGAAAAGGCAAATGCTAGCCCTGCATACTTTTCAACCATTCAGTGGGTAGTTATGGAAGCCACAAAGCGTGCGCTACTGACACCAATGGATAATCCACCTGTTGACTCATGGCAGCAAACAGCCGGTCCATACAGCGAGAATTTCAAATACACTAACCCAAGTGGCGACCTCTGGTTTAAAAAATCAGAGCTTTACGACTTGGGCATAAAGGGTAACCAGAAGCTCAACAGTATTAGCACCAGCCAGCGCGATATTTATAGCCCATACGAAAGCTCTTGACATGGATGCAGCTACTAACCCATTTACCTATTACTTTACTCAGGGTGTGCTTGGTGTAACTGTCATTGCTTTAATTATTGTCATTCGCTTTATGTGGAATTATTTTACTAAGAAAATTGACGAAAAAGACTTAAAGATAGATTTGTTACAGAACGCTCGGCTGGAAGATAATAAAATACATACCATAGACTACCGTGAAATGGCTAAGAACGACCAAACAGTGTTGCTAGGCGTTGCACAGTCTCAAGAATTAATGGCAGGCAAGATAGAAGCTGTAAAGGGTAGACGATAATTATGCAGTGGTTTAACCGTAAGAAAAAAGAAGCACCGCTAGTCATACAGCCAGCGGTTTCAAGCCGTGTCGAAGTAGAGTTACACAAAAATGCCAGCGTAGAAGCAGCCAAAAAAGCGGATGCCGCCAATAAACACATAAATGATCTATTGGTTGAGAATGGGTTTACGCTTAAAATATACCTAGCGGCTGGGGGTCACCAGCCAAACAATAAAAGAAGTGGGAAACGATGATTGATTTAATACCGTACATACTGATATTACTAACCATTGCAGCAGTGGGAATGTTTTTTATTATCAAAGTAATTTTGAAGCAGGTAGGCTTGTTTAAGTTTCAGATTACAGATAAAAACGTGCGCCATTTCAGGAATACACTATTTGCCATATCGCTCACGATCATAATTATGGGCTTAATACCTATTGGCATAAATGTTTACACGCTTTTCAATGACACTGGCAGACCAGCTACCGTGCAACCACTCAGTTTTGTATATTCGCTGACCGTTCACCTGCAAAGCCTACTACTGTCATATCTGTTATGGCGTATCTACCGCTTGGCGAGCGAGAATTTTAATGACCAAGAAAAAAAGTAGTGTATAATACAAGCATAAGCAGAGCGCCTGAAACACGGTTGTTGTGCCGACACATTCAACAGGAAATTAAATATCATGGCTAATAACGACTCAACCAAGGTATCATTCGGTAAACCTAAAGCTCAGGGCGCAGTATTTGTAGCACCTATCGGCACGGCACTACCAACAACCTCACAGGGCGCACTTGACCCTGCTTTTGTAAACCTCGGTTACATTAGCGAAGACGGCTTAGTAAACAGCATCGAAACCGACACCGAGCAAATCAACGCTTGGGGTGGTGACCTTGTACTTGTTGGTCAGACCAACTACATGGAAACATTCATGGTCAACTTGCTTGAGACTAACCCAGATGCTCTCAAAGCATTCTACGGCTCAGACAACGTAACTGTTGTCGGTCAGAGCATCACTGTAAAGGCTAACAGCAAGCAGTTGCCGCAGTGTATCGTAGTATTCGAGATTGTCATGACTGGCAACCGCGTTAAGCGCATCGTTGTGCCTCTCGCACAGTTTGTTGATCGTAGCGCTGAAATCACATACGTTGACGGTGAAGCAATCACCTACCCAATCTTGTGGCAGGCATACCCAGACACAAACGGCGACTCTCACAAAGAGTACATCGCTTTGCTTGGCTCTTCATAAGCCAGCTGGTACACCAAAGCACAAAGCGCCCTATATGGGCGTTTTTGCTTGTGCTATAATTTAGAGACTAAGTAAGAAATGGAGTACAACCAAATGGCTGAGGCTAAAGAAAATACAAGTGTCAAAGAATTAGAAGTAGACGGCTACAAATTTACAGCCGACATGGACTTGATAGATGACGTTGAGGCGTTTGAAATCATTGACCGAATTGAAAACAAAGGGCAGGTCGCGGCTATCGTGCCATTGCTTGAGTTCTTAATTGGCAAACCCGAATACGTTAAGATGAAGGCTGCATTTACTGAAATGGATGCTGCAGCTCACGCCAAAGAACACCCAGAAGACAAAGACTATCATGGTCGTTTTCGTGTCAGTAAGCTCAACGAAGTCTACGCGGCAATCATTGCCAAGTACGACCCAAAAGGCTAGCGTTTCATCAATTACGCCGGTCTGATTTTGATGAACTAGAGGCGGATTTTCAACAGTACTACAATCTAGATGTTTCGCTCATACACCCGGCTAGAGCGGCTCGTTTGCTATTTCAATTACCACGCGAGTGTAGAACTTATACCAAAATAGAGCCTGCAAACCAGTGGGGCTTTAAAGACGTATTCTTAAATAAGATGGTGTTTTATTTAGAGACTTTAGTGTGGCAAAATGGTACGCCAAATACGCCGGGCGCGAAGCTCAAGCACAAGGCAAACCAGCCTAAGCTATTCATGCCAGACTTTATGAAAAACTTAACTGTGAATAAAGATGTTGAACAGCATGACACTGATGACATAGATCGAATACTTAATTTACCACGCCGCGAAATACAGCCAGAATAGCCGTTTTACCACTCCCCTGCCACTCCCCCGACCCCAAAATAGTACAAAAAGCGAACAAACTCATTAACAGGGGTGGGAAGCACTCCCCTGCCCTATTTTGACAAAAAAACAAATATGTTCTAAGGTGTTAATCTTTTTTTAGGGCGACACACTGGGTCGGGCAGGGGAGTCACCTATAGTAACCGCTATACGTGTGAGCTATACTTATAAGCATGAGTAGTGATGTATCATTTTATCTAGACCCAAGTGGCGGCGCAGACATCTTGCAAAACATGATGATGCCAACGATCAAGCAAGCTGGTGAAGCTATTGCTGCTCGCGCTCAGGCAATGGCAAGTAGCCAATCTAGTGACCCACCAACTATTACAGTGACAACGGCAGTCGGCACAATTAAGCGCGGTGAACGTGCTATTGCTACCATACGCTCAGTCGGTCATGATGCCCATTCAAATTACATTGGGCATATGGCGCTGGCAAAGTCAAAGGACGCTGGGCGCGTCTAACAGCTTATGTTATAATTTACAATATCAAATGCACGCTACGGTTGCGGTAAAACTGGCTTAATAAAAGGTAGAAACCCAACCACATGGCAGACATCGGAACAGCAACAGTACGCGTAGCGCCAAACATGACCGGCATACAATCTAAGATTGCTGCCGGGTTTAAAGGCTCTGCCGGTCCTGCCACCGCCGCTCTCGGCGCAGAAGTTGAAAGTAATAGCGGTCCATTCCAAAATGCCATTGGCAAGCTTGGTGGCTTTGCTAAGGCTGGTGGTATCGCAATCGCCGCAGGCATGGCGGCTGGCGCAGCTGGTCTAGTCGCACTTACTGGCAAAGCATTAATGGCTGGCGCAGAGCTTGAGCAACAGCTGGGCGGTAGCGAAGCCGTATTTGGTGAGTACGCCCAGAGCATTCAAGACAAAGCAGCTGATGCATACTTTCAGGCTGGGTTGAGCCAAAACGAGTTCTTGCAGGGCGCAAACAAAATGGGGTCATTATTCCAAGGTGCTGGCTTTAGCGTCAAAGACTCAATGACCATGAGCGCCGACAGTATGCAGCGTGCCAGTGACGTTGCATCAATCATGGGTATCGACACTACTAGCGCTCTAGAAGCCGTAGCTGGTATGGCTAAGGGCAACTTTACGATGATGGATAACTTAGGTGTTGCCATGAATGACACCAGCATTCAGGCGTATGCAATGTCTAAGGGCATCACCAAGTCTACAGCTGCAATGTCAGCCCAAGAGAAAATCGGGCTTGCACAGCAAATGTTCATGGAAAAGACCGCTAAGTATGCCGGTAACTACGCAAAAGAAAACCAATCATTAAGCGGCTCGATCAACTCAACCAAAAAAGCATTCGATAACTTGCTATCAGGTCAGGGCGACATTGGTGGCTTTATTGAGCTATTGGTAAACACCATTGAGCTGGCTGTACCGCAAATTGTTAAAATTCTGCCACAAATCGTACAGGGCATCAGCGCAGCGCTTGGCGCATTAGTACCTGCCCTTGCCTCTGCACTACCTGTTTTAATCCCTGCCCTAATCAACGCTGTGGTGCAACTCATAAGCGCATTAGTAAAAGCTATGCCTACAATCGTTTCAGCGCTACTGCAGGCTCTACCGCTGCTTATTAACGGCTTTATACAGTTATTCATGGCTATCGTGCTGGCACTGCCTCAAATCGTCACTATGATTGCTCAGGCGCTACCAACGATCATTACTGCACTTGTGAACGGCTTGACCAACCCAACGGCACTGCAGGCGCTTATTATGGGCGCTGTACAGCTATTGCTCGCGCTGGTACAGGCAATCCCGATCATCATACCTGCCCTAGTCGCTGCAATACCTCAAATCGTCAAGAATATTATTGCCACGCTAACTAACCCACAATTCATAGCCGCAATGATTAATGCTGGTGTTCAACTCGTCAAAGCAACCATCACTGGTATCGCTAGCATGATAGGTGGAGTCGCAAGAGTCGCATGGGATTTAATCAACATCATCAAAAACACTCTAGCGCCAAGCAACCTAATCAATATTGGTAAAGATGTAGTCAAAGGCTTGTGGAATGGTATACAAGACATGGGCGGCTGGCTCAAAGACAAAATCGTTGGTTTCGTCAAAGACAAAATACCCGGTCCAATTAAGTCAGCGCTGGGCATTCACTCGCCGTCACGTGTCGCACAATTACTTGGTAGGCAAGTGCCACGCGGTCTTGCAGGCGGTATTGATGATGAAGCAAGCTTGGTTAGCAAAGCAGCCACAAACATGGCTAACGCCGCCATTGTCGGCATGACCACGCCAGTAATCAACTCTAGCTCATTCGGTACAAGCCCAGCCTCACAGTCAACTATGGCTGGCAACGGTGGTGGCGGTGATCGTACTACCATCTACCAAGTCGAAAACGTAAACTTAGGTGATGCTGGGGCTGTAAGAGAGTGGTTTAATCAGACCAACCGCGATACAGTTAATGTAGGCATGGGCATTACGCCTAATCAGGGAGCTACCATATGAACGGTGACATAGCATTTAACGCAAACAGTCTGCAGACATACAACCCAACAACCAGTGTGGGAATTATTGTTGATAGCATCGGTCACGAAAGCACCCCAGAGAAAAGCTTAGACGTTTATACAGTGGCGAATGCCAATAAGAGCGCTATTGCAGGCGACCCAGAATTTGTAAAAAAGAACATCCCAGTCACCGGCACAATCATCGGCAGTAGCGTTGCCGATCTTGCCGCTCGGGTTGATGCATTCAAAGCTTTATTCAACGGCAAAGACAAAAACCTAGATATTGGCTATGCTGGCACGACTCGGCGCTACATTGCGACTGCAGATAACAGCCCATCATTCACACCAAACCCCGGCAAGCGCTGGATTAAATTTGCAATCAATTTCTTATGCGCAGACCCATTTGGCAGAGACATTAGCGCAACTACCCTATGGACTACCAAAACTGGCTTTACTGCAGCAACATTCACCGAAGCTATGACTGTCGGCGGTTCAGCACCATACCAGCTACCAGTATTCACAATCACGCTTACGGCAATTAGTGGCGCTGGTGACTACGTGCTTATTTCAAACGACAATAACAACCAAGAAATCTTGCTGTATGGCTTAGGTTTGGTAGCTGGTGACGTTATTGTGATTGACTGTGTAGCTCGCAAAGTAACCGTCA
>WUUC01199214.1_pt1 | contig 11246 bp, 7 predicted proteins | sample 6278441 | NCBI WGS metagenome assembly WUUC01 (sample SAMN13675441, study PRJNA597444) | soil metagenome | isolation source: soil | place: USA: Washington | collected 2017-10 | reverse complement strand
CGTGGAGCTTGCCGTGCATCTGCGCGATCTGCGGGCTGGAGATGACGGCGAGCACCTGCCCGGCGCGCACGAAATCCCCGAGGGCGGCGTTGACGCGCTCGACGCGCCCCCCGACGAGCGGCGTGGCCTGCTGCGATTGTTGCTGGTTGGTCTCGACCGTGCCCGTCACGCGCAGGAGCGCCACGGCTGGCCGTTCGGTCACGCCCTCGATCTCCAGCCCGGCGGCCTCGCGCGCCTCGGGCGTCAGCATCACCTCTTCGCCTTCGCCGTGTTCGTCGCCGTGCCCGGCCTCCCCGGACTCGGCCGTCACCTTCACCTCGGTGGCGGCTGGCGTCGCGCCGCGCCGCCACAGGAGCAGCGCCGCGAGGGCGAAGACGGCGACGATGACCACGGTGGCGACGACGACCACGCTGCGGTTTCGCGGTCGCGCCACGGCCCGAACTCTTTCCTCCTCGACGAGCGTCGCGCCGCCGCCGACGTGCTCCGTCACCTCGGTGACGCGCTCGACCTCGACGGTCTCACCGTCCTCTCGCGTCCCGCGGCGGGGCGGGTTCGCGTCATGCTCTTTGGTCTGGTCTGACATGCTCTGAGTACCTCACTGTTGCTCGGTGGGGGCACCGACCGCGGCCTGAAGGTCGGCGAGGGCGCGGTACTGCTCCGCGAGCGCCTCGGTGTAGTCGCGCTGAGAGTCGAGGAGGCGGCGCTGCTCGGCCAAAAGCTCCGTGACGCTGAAGTGGCCCAGCTCGTAGGCCGCGCGCATGACCCGCACGTTGTCTTGCGAGCGCTGGATGACGCCCTGCTCGTAGGCGAGGAGCGCCTTCGAGGCAGCCTCGTAGCGCGCGTAGGCCGACGCCACCTCGGAGCGCACCACCGCCTCCAGGTACTCGCGCCGGGCGCGGGCCTGCGAGATGGCCACGGCCGCCTCCGCCTTCGCGCCCTGGTTCTTGTTGAAGACGGGGAGCCCCACCGAGACGCCGAAGGTGAGCAGGCGGTCGTTGTCGCGCAAGACCCCGACGGGCGTGTCGTCGAAGGAACCGCGGCTGACCGTGTAGCGGGTGAAGGCGGATACTTCGGGGGAGCCTTGAGCGCGGGCGAGCCGCAGTCCCGCCTCCGCCACCTCCTCGGTGAGCCGGGCGAGGCGGACATCCGGGCGGGTGCGAAGCGCCGCCTCGACAGCCGCCTCGACTGGGCCGGCGAGTCTTCGCAGAGCCGAGTTCGCCAGTTCCTCCCGCAGCCGGAGAGGCTCTGCGGGCGGCACGCCGGCGAGCACCTTTAGGCGCAAGAGTGTGGCCTGGAGGCGGCCCTCGGTGAGGGCGCGGCGCGAGCGCAGGCGCTCCACCTCGACCCTGAGCAGGTTCAACTCGATGGGTGCGGACTCGCCCTCGTTGACGCGCGCCTGCACGACGGCCACGGTCTTTGTGTCGAGGTCTGTGAGTCCCTCGGTGATCTCCAGCTCGCGCAGCGAGGACAGGGCTTCGGCGTAGAGCCCCAGCACCTCGGCGGCGAGCCTGCGCTCGCGGTCGGCGACCTCGGCCTCGGTGGCTTCGAGTTCGACCCGCGCGCGGTCTATACGCCGCCGCCTCTGCCCGCCGGCTTCGAGCGGCACCGAGAGGCCGACGCTCGTCTCGCTCTCGCCGGCCGAGCCGGTCAGCCTCCCCGTGGTCTGCTCGAAGTCGAGGGTGGGGTTCGGCCTCAAGGACGCCTGGCGCAGGCGCGCGCGGGCGCGCTCTATCTCCATGCGCGCTGCGGCCAGCTCGCCATTAGAGGTAAGCGCACGCCGCACGAGGTCGGCCGATGAGGCGCCTTGTGCCGGGTCGAAGTAGAGTCGCACGGAGGAACCCGCAGACGGCGTCAAGGCCGGAGCGGGCGGCGTCGGCCCCCGAGAACTCGCGACCGAGCCCGGCGTGTCAGGGTCGCCCTGGGCGAGGGGCGCGGGGCCGAAAACTGAAAGGGCTAACGCGAGCGCGCACAGCGCCCGCACTGAGATAGTCATCGCACTAAACCTTTCCGGCGAAAGTGTTGAAGAGTGCTCGGGGCGGCGATGCGGTCGCGTCCCTTCTTTACAAGCCGACCATGATTGGTGCGGCTCTTAAAAGAGACACGACTCCGCGCCGAAAGTGCCCGGGCGGACTTTCAGTTGGAAGTGAAAGGACTAGGCGAAGCGTGGAGGGTGGTACTGGAGCGGGAGCGGGGGCGATAAGACGGAGCGCTCTTCGGGAGATGCCGGCGATGACTTCAGCTCCGCGGTCTCAACAACCTTGAAGGCCAGGCCCGTGAGCATGTGGGCGCAGCAGCAGAAGCAGTCTTCCTCGTGCGGCGCCTCCTTCTCGGGCCGCCCCGGCCGCGAGTCCGAAGCGTTGGAGATGGAAACTTCATGGTCTGTGAGAATGTTAGAGCCGCCGACGGCAGTCATCGTTGCGGCAACTACAACATCGGGCAGCCCGGCCGCCTCGCCCCCACAGAAGTACTGAGGCAGCGCGATGTCGGCACCGGTGTAGAGCAGGAAGAAGACAGCGACCGCGCGAAGGAGTCGCCCGTGCCTGTTCCTGAGCCCGCCGATGGTGAAGCCCGACCTTATCGACATACTTGAATCGTAAGCTTTTAACACGGGCCGGGTGGGCAGTCAAAACACTGCGGAAGGCGGTGAAGCCTTGTGCTCAATTCGATTTCACTGTCACCTAACACGCGTAGTCAGCAACAGCACAACCGCATAATGGTGCGGACTTCGCCGGAGAACCCCCCGCCACGTTCTTTAATCATCTCCGCCGATTACAATGCGGCAGAGAATTAGCCGGACTGCACAGGACAGTGACGGGTAAGGCGATGAAAGGGAAATGTCGGAGCCGTTTAAAGAGGTGAAGAGGACTTGAAGATGTTCCGGGTGGCGACTCCCTCATAAGCACTGGAGCCGAGTTCGCCCTGATTGCCCGTTTGAGCTGAAGGATGAATGAGCTTCTCAGAGGCTTCCCAGAACCTCTGGGCGGTATCGGAACTAACTTGAGGGTTTTTCTCACCGGAGGTCCTCGCGTAGTAGTACTCGCCCGGTTGCCAGTCATCGCCGGCTTCTCCGGCGATGAGCCAGATCAAAGTGTCAGCTCCTTTTTCAGGAGAGGTCAAAAACAGATATTTCAGCGGAGTTTGGTAGACCCATTTAATGAAGCCGCTGGCCTCGCGCGCAAACCTGGTCTTCACTTTACCAGGATGAAATGAGACGGCGCTGACGCCACTAAAACGTCGGCTGATTTCCATCGCGTGGAGGATGTTCATTAATTTCGCGGCCCTGTATGCGTGACGGGCATTATAGTCTTTCTCATTCTCAAGATCAGCGAAATCGATGCTTCCACGGGTGTTCGCGTCGCTCGACGTGTTAACAACAACTGCTTTCGATTCTTCGAGTCGTCCCCTCAAGAGGTTGGTGAGGAGAAAGCCGGACAGGTGGTTCACCTGCAATGTCACCTCATGACCGTCCTGTGTGATGCGCCGGTTGGCGAAAATTCCGCCGACGTTATTTACGAGGACATCAATGCGGGGATATTTTTCGAGTAAAGTCTCAGCAAAGCTCTTAACCTCGGAGAACTTGGTGTAATCAACGAGGTAATAATCGCACCCAATCTCAGCCGCCAGCCTTTTCGTTTCTTGAGAGCGCCCCGTGATGACAAGATGAGCCCCCATTTGCTTCAGGGCTCTGGAGGCCGCCGCGCCTATTCCGGAACTTCCGCCCGTGATGACGATTGTTTTGTCTTTAAGTTCGGTTCTCATGTTAAGCCTGCTTCCGTCTGCGAACGGCTACACGCAGCCGTTATGCCGGGCAAGTCCCCCTTCGACGGTACGACGCCCAACGACGCCGCACAGCCACATCATCCCTTTGCGCAGCAACGCGCGGCGAGGCAGTTCGCCTGACGCGCAAAGGGCCACCGTCACGTCAACACAGGAGCCTTATCGCGCCAGGCTCATTAAGCGCAACTGTATTCTTTCTGGCTCCCGAACGCACGTCAGCATCGAGCGCGCAGGGCCCCGTTGCCATTGACATCCGGACATGAATGAGCATAAGTGATAGCATTGAAGATTGACCATGTGAGAGAGTTTCCGGTCTCTCAAGTGGCTGAGCCACTACCCGAACTGTATCGGGCGGAGATTCTTCACGACACAACGCCGGGCGGCAGCCACCTTCCAAGCTATGACGAGCAAGTTCACCACGCGCGCAAAAGATGCCGTGCGGCAATTGGCCCCGGAAGCGGGCGACTCGAACGGCTATCCCGGTTACAGCCGCTTTCCTGTGGCCGAGGTGTGCCGGGCGCTGAATTTACCGGAGATGCCGCACGCCAGATTCCTGAACGAGCAGAGTTGGATGATCGGCGGGGCCGTCTTGCGTTGGCTCTCCGGTGAGTCGAGCGGGAGAAGGGCGGGCGGCGGTGTCGGCGACTTCGATTTCGCCTTCCCATCTTTGGAAGCTTTGAGGCGCACACAGCAGGCGATGACGGATCAGGGGTACGTGTTCAGTAGACACGTCGCCTTCGACCCAGACCGCCGCCTGACCCGCGGCCAAGTGGTGCGCAAGGTGTTCACCGGGGTGAGCCCTGACGCGGGAAAGGTTCAACTCATCAAAGAGGGCGAGCGCGGTTCGGTCGCCGTCGAACTCATCTCCCCCGAGGGAGATCTCATCCAGCTCATTACTCTCTACATCAAGCCGAGCCCGGTCGTCGTGATTTCAGAATGCGACTTTAGCATCTGCCAATTCGCCCTCGACGGCCCGTACCTCTATGCCGGGCCCTCCGCCTTGCACGACCTTCTAAACTACCAGCTTCGCCTCGGCTACGTTCGTCACCCGCCGACTACCCTCAGACGAATCATTAAATACATGCGACGCGGCTTCAGACCTGACGCCCGCACGGTGTTGACCGTCTCGGCCGGCGTGTGGCGGTGGTACAAGAGCTATTTCGGCGAGGCCCGGCGCCGGCGGTCACAGCCCCCAGCGTGAAGCGGAGACGCGGCGAGTCGCCGCCCGCCCCCTCACATCGCCGCAGCTCGTCACGTTCTGCGACCGGGCGTCAATCGCCGTGCGCGATGCCGCCGGAGAGCAAGACCTCTTCGGCCGCCGTGACCGGCTCCCCGCCCGCGTACTGCAACTGATAGAGGCGCCAGTAGAGCCCGCGCCGTGCGAGCAATTCCTGATGCGTGCCCTGCTCGCGCACCTCGCCGTGGTGCATGACCACGATGCGGTCGGCGCGTTGGATGGTGGAGAGGCGGTGCGCGACGACCAGAGATGTGCGGCCACTCATCGCCCGCTCGACCGCCTGTCGTATCAAGAGTTCGGTCTCGGTGTCAATCGAACTTGTCGCCTCGTCGAGGATGAGCAGCGCCGGGTCGCGCGCGAGCGCCCGCGCGAACGAGAGTAACTGCTTCTGTCCGACGGACAGGCCCGCGCCGCGCTCGCGCACCTGCGTCAGATAGCCGTCGGGCAGTCGCAGGATGAATTTGTCGGCGTGAACTTCGCGCGCCGCCCGCTCCACGCGCTCGTTATCGATTCCCGCGTCCCCGAGCCGGATGTTGCTCTCGACCGTGCCGCTGAAGAGGAAAACGTCCTGTAAGACGGTGGCGAAATTCCTGCGTAGTTCGCGCAAGTCCCAGTCGCGCACGTCCACGCCGTCCAACAGCACCTGGCCTCGCTGCACGTCGTAGAAGCGCAGCACGAGATTGGTGATGGTCGTCTTGCCTGCCCCGGTGTGCCCCACGAAGGCGACGGACTCGCCCGGTTCAAACACGAACGAAACGTCCTTGAGCACCCAGTCCTCGTCCTGATAGGCGAACCAAACGTGTCTGAATTCGACGCGGCCGAGGGCACGGCCGCTCCCGATTGACCGCCGTGGCGTCTGCACGGCGACGGGCAGGTCGAGCGTCTGGAAGATGCGTTGCGAGGCGACGACCGCCGCTTGCAGGACGTTGTACTTGTCGGAGAGGTCGCGGATGGGCTGAAAGAGTTGCTGCGAGTACTGGATGAAAGCGACGAGTACGCCGAGGCTGAGCGCCGTCCCGCCCGCGGCGGCGTCCAACATGATCCGACCGCCGCCGTACCAGACTATCAACGCCACGACGAAGGCCCCGATCAGTTCGACGAGCGGGACGAAGATCGCGTAGTAGAGTACCGCCTCAAGGTTGGCGTTGCGGTAGTCGTCGTTGATCGAGCGAAACTTCTTTAGCGACTGTGCCTCGGCATTGAAAGCTTGCACCGTCATCGCGCCCGAGAGTTGTTCCTGCAAGAAGGCGTTGAGGCGGGCGAGACGAGTGCGGACGAGGTCGAAACAACGACGCACGTAACGGCGGAACCAGGCCGTCGCGATGAACAGCAGAGGCACGGTGACGAGTGTGACCAGCGTGAGCCGCCAGTCCATCCACAGCATCGCCCCCACGATAGCGAAGATCATGAGGGCATCGCCCAGTATGTCAATGACGCCCGAGGTGAACAACTCGTTGAGCGAGTCCACGTCCGAGGTAATGCGCGTCATGACGCGCCCCACCGGGTTGCGGTCGTAGTAGGCGATTTCCTGACGCTGTAACTTGCTGAATAGCTCGTTCCGCAGGTCGAACATCACGCGCTGCCCGACGGTGGCGAGCAGCACCGATTGAAAGTACGCCACGGCGAAGCTCAGAAGCAGCACCCCGAAGAAGATGAACGCCAGCCACCTCAAGCCGCCGGGGTCGCGCGGCAGAATGTACCAGTCAATTGCATACTGCATGAACTTGGGCTGGCTGACGCGCAGCAGGTTCAGCAGCAGCGTGAGGACGAGCGCCGGGATGAACGCACGCAGGTATGGCTTGAGGTAGCGGAGAAGCCTCCGCGTAGTCTGCCAATCGTGCGTCTTGCCGATGGCCTCCTCGACGTGAAACCGTTTGAATGCTTCCGACACTCGCTGAACACCTCACCTCGGCCCGGCCGCGTCGGCCGCTCTCCTCCCTAGCAGGAAGCAATCTCATCTTCCAGCAATTGCCGCTCATAAAGCGCGGCGTACTCGCCGCCGAGTCTGAGCAGTTCGTCGTGTCTCCCACGCTCCACGATGCCCCCCTCGTTGAGGACGCAGATGATGTCCGCGTCGCGCACGGTCGAGACGCGGTGCGAGACGACGATGCTCGTCCGGCCGCGCATGAAGCCGCGGAGTTGCGCCAGTATCTTCGCCTCAGTGTGGGTGTCTACGGCTGACAGTGCATCGTCGAGGAGCAGAATTCTCGGCCGCCGGAACACGGCCCGCGCGAGGGCCGTCCTCTGTCTCTGCCCCCCGGAGAGCGTGATGCCGCGTTCACCGACGAGCGTGTCGAAGCCGTCGGGGAAGCCGCGCACATCCTCCGCCAACCCGGCTATCTCCGCCGCCCGCTCCACCTCATCCACACTCCCTTCGCGTGCCCCGAAGGCGATGTTCTCCGTGATGGTGTCGCTGAAGAGAAATGATTCCTGCGGGACATAACCGATGGAGGCGCGCAACTGCGCGAGCGGGTAGTCGCGCACGGAAACACCGTCGATGAAGAGTGTGTCGGGCGGCGCTTCAAAGAGGCGCGGGAGGAGGTTGGCGAGAGTGGATTTGCCGCTGCCCGTGCGGCCGACGAAAGCCACCGTCTGCCCCGGCTCGACGACGAGCTCGATACCGCGCAAGACCGGCTCGACGCGCCCGCCGTAGCTGAACGTGAGGTCGCGGAACTCGACGCGACCCCTGATCGCCGGTTGCTCGCCGACGCCGGGGCGGTCAACGATATCAGGCTCTACGGCGAACACGGCGTTGATGCGCTTCAGGCTCGCCATGCCTCGCTGGTAGATGCCGATGGCGAACCCGAGCCCGACGAGCGGCCCGACCAGTCGCGCCAGGTAGAGCATGAATTCCGTGAACTGGCCAATCGTAATCTCGCCGCCCATGACGAGCGAGCCGCCGTACCCTATCACCAACAGGAACCCCGCCCCAATCAGGAACTGAACCAGCGGGCGCATCATCGCCGACTTTCGCGCCAAACCCAGATTGTGCTCCACGTAGAGGCGGCTCGTCTCCCTGAAGGCCGCCTCCTCAAACTCCTCCTGCGCGTAAGCGCGGACAACCCGGACGCCGGAAAAGTTCTCCTGCAAGCGCGCCGTCATCTCCGAGAACACTTCCTGAACGCCGCGGAAGCGCGCGTGGATTTGCCGCCCGAAATACCAGACGACGAGAAGCGCAAACGGCACCGGCACCAGGAGCGCGAGCGTGAGCCCGAGGTTGATGCGCACCATGAAGGGCAGGATAAGCGCGACGAAGAGGAACGTTTGCGTGGCGAAGGCGATCATTGGCCCGGCCAGGAACTGCACCGCGTTCAAATCGTTCGTCGCGTGCGCCATCAGTCCCCCCAACCGGTTCTCTTGAAAGAAGGAGACGGGCATTCGCTGGAGGTGCGCGAAAAAGTCTTCGCGCAGGTCGTGCTCGACGTGGCGCGAGACGCCGAACAGGATGCGGCGCTGCAAAAAAATGAAGACCCCGCTCACCAGACTCAAGCCGAGGATGGCGGCCCCGTAGCGGGTCAACTTGCCGGCCGTCACCCCGAGGCGAAAGTCGTCGATGGCCCCACCGACGACGAGAGGAATCTGTAAGCTGACGACGGTAGACACCACTACGCAAATGATGCCCACCGCCAGCAGCACTTTATGCGCGCGGAAGTAACGAATCACCGTTAGTAAATCACGCATGTCGAGGTCGGCCCGGCTGTTGTTTGAGTCGTTAGCCCGGAAAGTGACTTGTTCCAGCCCACCGCCGCCCGGGTCGCTCAAGTTAAGAGATGCGAGTAACGGTGGTGCTCATGACGCGGAGGGAACCGTCGCACCTATGCTCGCTCCTCCTGCTACTACCGTGTCGGGGAGTTCTTCATCAGGCACCTCGTCCGACAACTCGCTCTCCACGCGGCGCAGAGGGGCATACAGGTAAGCCATGATTGTCGCAAGCACGGTGAAGATTCCCGACAGGATGAACAGGAGCCCTATGCCGCGCCCCGTCCCCACTCCAATCAACTGTCCCACGCTGCCCGCCAACCTGCCGCCCGGCACCAGCAGCGGCTCGAACACCTTCTCCGCCGCCACGACCGCGAAGAGGAAGCCCAGCGGCGCGAAGGCCAGCGAAGCCATGTTCCTCAGCGCGAAGACCCGCCCCTGAACGTCAAGCCGGACTTTGTTCTGCCAGATGGCATGGTTACAACTGCCGATGATGGGGAAGCAGAACATGTAGGTGAAGGCCGCAATCGCCGCCAACGTCACGCTCGGCTGAAGACCGCCCAGGCACAGCACCAATCCTTGTATCAAGGCAAAGATGAGGATGACTTCCAGGCGGTGTTTAGACCCTCCCCACACGCTGACGAAGAGGCTGCCGGCCAACATTCCGACCCCGCTCGTTGACATCACTAAGCCAAGCACCTGCGGCGTGCTGAAGCTCAACACCAGCGGCGGGAACAGGACAAGGATCAGCCCTTTGACGAAGTTGACGACGATGGAGAAGATGAGCAGCCCGACCAGTCCCGGCCTCTCGCGGATGTACTTCCAGCCGTAGACCGCCTCTCGCAGCAGAGACTTCTTCTTCCCGGCCTCAGCCTCGGGCGACTCGTGGCGCCTCGGGATGCGGGTCGGTGCTATCAGCGCAACCGAAAGGATGAAGGCGGCAATGTTGACGTTCACTATGTCCCTGACGACCATGACGGATAGAAGGGCTCCGGCCAGCACCGGCGAGGCGATGCGGCCGATGGCGTTGCCCGCCTGCAACATGCCGCTGGCGCGGCCGAGTTGCTCTTTCTGAACTAACGAGGTGACCGAGGCGAGAAAGGCGAGCCATGAGGTGGCCGTGAAGATAGAACTCACCGCCACGGCGGTGTAAACCTGCCAGACCTCAACGCGGTCGGCCGCAAACAGCAGCGCGACCAGCAACATGCTGACGCCCGCGCCGACCCTCGTCAGAATCATCGTCCATCGCTTGTCCCAACGATCCACCAGCGTCCCCGCAATCGGCGAGACGGCGATGGTCGGGATCATCACCATCAGGGTAATGACCGAGAACTGTGTGGCCGACCCCGTGCGCTCATAGGCCCACACGCCCAGTGCAAACTGAGACAGACCCGAACCGATGAGGGCGATTAGTTCTGCAAGCCAGAGAACGATGAACTTCATTGCAATGATTCCCCGCGAGCGTTTTGAGATTGAAGGGGCAAGCGTCGCTCGCGTGCGCCGGCTTCAGCGACTTGCAGCTTATCCGGCGCGTCACGCCGGTGTGTGGGAGACCTGCTTTTGAACAGCGCCGCAGATGGCAAGGGTGATGTGAGGCGGTAAGGGTGTCCCGTGCCGGCGGAGCCCCGACCGCCCCCTACGAAGACGATTGGAGTTGCGCCTCGGGAACGTTTCGCTGCCGCCTGAGAGGGTAAGCTAGCTGCCCTAAATACCCCGCCGGGATGGGGTCATCGACGCCATACTGTGCCGGCACCCTGCCCTTCGGCACATAGAACGTTCCAAAGAGGATGTCGAATATCGGGAGCAGCCCGCCCATGTTCTTGTTGCGGGCCTCCAGTTCGATGGCATGGTGCCAGTGGTGATTCTGGGGCGTGGCGATGACGTACCGCAGGAAGCCGAACCGGAAGCGCACGTTGGAGTGGATGAAGAGGGCGTGGAGGCCGACGAAGACGAGGAAGAGGCCGAAGGTCTCTTTGGAGAAGCCGAGCGCGTAGACCGGGATGATTGTCGCCGACTTGGTGAAGAGTCTGTCGAACGGGTGCAGGCGCACCGCTGCCAGCCAGTCCATCTCTTCGGCGCTGTGGTGAATCGCGTGGAATCGCCACAGGAAAGGGATCTGGTGCGCCGCGCGGTGCGACAGGTAGTGGAACAGTTCGCCAACGAGCAGCGCCTCGGCGAACTGCCGCCAGGCCGGCTGAGCGAGGATGGCGGTTTGCAGGTCGGACGGGAGGAGCGACCTGAGCAGGAAGGCCACCGGCAGGACGACGGCCACGAACCCGGCTTCGACGACGAAGTAGTTCATGAAGAAGTGCAGCGCATCGTTCGTCCAGCCTTTGCGAAAGACTTTCTGCTCCCTCTTGAGCGCGAAGAGCCGCTCGAAGGGGACGAACAGGAAGAAGCAGAACAGAAACGAGACGATGATATTTTCTTTCATCTTCTTCACCTCGACCGCATACACCAACACTCCGCGAATACACGACGGCGCGGCGACCGCGGTAGTGCCTGCCGTTTTGTTAGCCGATAATGTGAGCCT
>WUUC01149428.1_pt1 | contig 11246 bp, 12 predicted proteins | sample 6278441 | NCBI WGS metagenome assembly WUUC01 (sample SAMN13675441, study PRJNA597444) | soil metagenome | isolation source: soil | place: USA: Washington | collected 2017-10 | reverse complement strand
TGGGGGCTTCCTGCAGGTAAAATAGAGGAGGGAGAAGATCCTCGTTCAGCTGCAGTAAGGGAGGTCTACGAAGAGGTCGGAATACGGCTCGATCCTGACAGACTACAGGAGGTGATCAAGGCCTATCTCAAGCTAGAAAATGTAAGTTATGTCTTTCATGCGTTTAGAATAAGGCTGCAAAAAGCTCCTTCAATTATCCTAGAACCCGGCGCGCATACTGAAGCTAAGTGGTTGACTATAGGACAAGCCTTAAAGCTGTCGCTGATTGCCGGTGGAAAAGAGCTTTTAGAATATTACCAGGCTAACTTTTCTTCTTCTTGAGTTTCAGAGCACCTGAATTGATGCAGTAGCGTGTCTTTGCGGGTTTAGGGCCGTCATTGAATAGATGGCCGAGATGTCCTCCGCAATGACTGCACATGACCTCTGTTCGTTTTGTGAAAAAGCCGACATCATCTTTAAGGATAATATTGTTGACATTGATAGGTTCTATGAAGCTAGGCCAGCCCGTGCCTGATTTGAACTTGGCCTCGGAGCTAAAAAGAGGCTCACTGCATCCGGCGCAGACATAAGTGCCTTCATCGGTGCTGTCCCAATATTTTCCGGAAAAGGCCTTTTCAGTCCCTTTCTCTCGGAGGAGATGGTACTCTTCCTTCGAAAGCTTCTTCTTCCATTCGTTATCAGATAGTTCTTTCTTGCTCACCTAAGTCTCCTATCCTTCAATTGCTGGAACTCTATAAAAACGTCAAGGTGAATTCTTTAAGACGATTCGATAGCGGGCTTTATTAGCCTTTAAGCGCTCAATGGCTTGATTGAGCTGATTCATCGGCATGACTTCAACTTGGGCCTGAATTTTGTGGCGTGCGCAGAATTGAAGCATTTCCGTCATATGGGTTCGATTGCCGGTCCCACTGCCACAGATCAATCTGTTTCCTGAGACTAGAAGACGGATAGGGAATTTAACATCATTAGAGGGCAAGCCCACAAAACAGAGCTTGCCTTTTGGACGTAAAAGCATTCCAAGCATAGTTCCATCTAGGTCAGCATTGACTGTCGATAGCACAAAATCAAAAGAATTAAAGGCCTTTTTGATCTGCGCAGGATCATTTAAAGAGAGAAAGTGATGGGCTCCAAACTTCCGGGCTTCTTGCTCTTTATCAGGAGAACTAGAGATCGCTGTAACATTACAGCCAAAGGCTCGGGCAAACTGCACCGCCAAATGGCCTAGTCCTCCAATTCCTATAATAGCAACGGATTGGGGTGCCTGCACATCATAAAGCTTAAAAGGGGAGTAGGCAGTAATACCTGCGCAAAGGAGGGGAGCGGCAGCTTCAGAATTAAAGCTTTCAGGGATCGGATATACAAAATGGTAGTCAGTCAGGATCTTATCTGCAAATCCGCCATATCTGTCGACACAGGTCCGGACTTTAGCATTACAGATGGTTTCATCGCCGCCGATACAAAATTCACAGGTCAGACAAGCGCCGCATTGCCAGCCCGTGCCGACACGCTGTCCGAGCTCAATGTCGTGAACATTTTTGCCTTTTCTCGTAATTTTTCCGACGATTTCATGACCGGGAACTAAGGGATATTTAGAAATTTTCCAATCATTGTTAATGAGATGTAGATCGCTATGGCAGAGACCACAGCATTCGATGGCTATTTCAACATCGTCGTCTTTTAGCTCTAAAGGGGAGTATTCAAAGGGTTCTAAGGGCTTTGCAGCAGCTGAGACGGCATAAGCATGAATCATCTCATCAACATACCGTCAAATTCTTGAAAAATCAAGCTACTTTGCTGGCTTCTTTCTTATCGACGGAGTTGAATAACCCTTTTAATGGCTTAAGGGCATTTTGGATCGGATTGCCTCCCGGGATTTGTTGGAAGATTTTATCCATGATATCCTTAAGATTTTCTTTAAGAAAAATTTCTTTGAGCATCTCGCCAAGAGCGCTGTTCATGAGCTGGTCCATCAGGTTTCCACCCTTACTGCTGATATTGACCAGCACAATTTGGGGAATCGTTGGTAAGTGGCGGACATTGCCATCGCTTTGATACAGGAGATCTGCATTGATATTATTCAAAACTAGTCGTTTGATCAGAACTGTTTTTTCGGAAGCTGACTTAGTACTTTGCTCCTGGGCGCTTTGAGCGTTGGCCATAATAGCAGTCCAATTGCCTGTGGCCGCTTGTGGTGACTCGAATTCAAGACCGATATAGACATCATTCAGATCGATTTCTTCGATGACAATATCGTTGTTCAGATAGCCCATTAGAGGCGCGTGGATCACAATCTCTTGAGTAGTAAATGCATGTTCTAATTTAAAGCCCCGAGGATTGCTGATCTCAAGATTGTCAATTGTAATACTATCCATACCAAAATGCATATCGCCGATTTCAACAGAGACTTTCAGAGTTTTAGAGAGTTTGCTTGCGATCATATCGGGAAGACGGGACTTAGCTAAAAAGAATACGATCACTCCGGCTAAGATACAAATAACGATGATGCCTGCAAGACTTTTGAAAAATATTCTCATGAGACCCTCTTGACCATGGTCTATCAAATATTTATTTAATCTACAATAGATGATGCTTGGAATGTCTAGAAATTGGCTATTCTTTTAACATTGTCTTGCTAAAAGAAAATTAATAGACAAAATGAATTTAGAAGATTATCTTTTCTGAAATGGACGGCTCCGACGAGCTCTAGTGCCCCTATAACACAAACATTTATCCTTCTCTCATGTGAACCCTGCTAAGCCTCATTTTCAAAGATATTTGAAGAAGTTTATTATCTTAAGAAAGGCCATGGCGAGCTTGTGCTAGGTCCTTCAAATTCGAGAAGGAGATGTAATTCCCCTTCCTAAAAATACCGTTCACCAATTCCGTCCTATAAATAATGAACCTTTTGAGATTATCTTCATCACTTGTCCGTTCTTTACCATGCAAGATGTTCATTTCATATGTTAAACGTTTCTTTTTCTGATGATTAAAGCAAAAAAAAAGGCGCTCCCCAAAGGAAGCGCCTTTATAGAATCAGGGCTGATTAATATTCAGCACCGGCCATTGGATTTACAGCAGGCTTTTCTTCTTCCTCTTCCGAGATCAAAGCCTCGGTGGTGAGAAGAAGAGAAGCAATTGAAGCGGAAAGCTCAATCGTCAGACGAACGACTTTAGTCGGATCGACGATTCCTTTCTTAACCATATTGCCGAACTCGTCATTTTGAGCATCCCATCCTTCGTAAGTGTCCAGTGAAGCCACTTTTTGAACGATGAGGGAGCCTTCTTTTCCGGCATTTTCAGCCAGTTGACGAAGAGGCCATACGATAGAGCGGATGATGATCTCGACGCCGATCTTGATGTCACCAGTGACTGTCGCAGAGAGCTTTTCAAGAGCTGGAATACAGCGGATGAATGCTACACCGCCACCTGGGAGAATTCCTTCTTCCACAGCAGCTTTAGTCGCATGGACGGCATCATCGACGCGGTCTTTTTTCTCTTTCATTTCGATCTCTGTAGGAGCTCCAACGCGGATGATTCCAACGCCGCCGGACAATTTTGCCAAACGTTCTTGGAGTTTCTCTTTGTCGTAGTCAGAAGTGCTATTCTCAATCTCTTTCTTGATGAGTGCAATGCGGTCTTGGATCTCGGCTTTTTTACCAGCGCCTTCAACAAGTGTCGTATCTTCTTTGCCGACAACTGCTTTTTTCACACGGCCGAGCATGTCGATCGTGACAGTATCGAGTTTAAAGTCGAGCTCTTCACTGATGAATTTTCCACCGGTGAGGATCGCGATGTCTTCGAGGATGGCTTTCCGTCTGTCGCCAAAGCCTGGAGCTTTAACGGCACAGACTTTAAGGCCAGCGCGGACCTTATTGACGACAAGCGTCGCAAGGGCTTCGCCTTCAATATCTTCAGCGATGATCAAGAAAGGCTTTCCTGTCTCTGCAACTGTTTGCAGGATTGGAAGGAATTCTTTCATTCCATTGATTTTCTTGTCGTAGATCAGCACATAGGCATCTTCAAGGACAGCTTCTTGATTTTCAGCATTGGTCATAAAATAAGAAGAGAGGTAGCCGCGATCGAAATTCATTCCTTCAACAACATCTAAAATAGTCTCAAATCCTTTCCCTTCTTCTACAGTGATCGTGCCGTCTTTACCAACGCGCTCCATCGCTGTTGCGATGATGTCGCCGATTTCAGTGTCGCCATTAGCTGAGATAGTCGCGACTTGGGCAATTTCTGTTTTGTTTTGGATTGGTTTTGAAAGTTTCTTGATTTCTTCTGTAACTAACTTAACAGCTCTTTCGATGCCGCGTTTTATTTCAATAGGATTAGCTCCTGCAGTGACGTTGCGAAGGCCTTCGCTATAGATAGCTTCGGCAAGCAGAGTCGCTGTAGTGGTTCCATCGCCGGCTTTGTCAGCTGTTCTATTGGCGACTTCTTTGACCATTTGAGCGCCCATGTTCTCGTGCTTGTCTTCCAGCTCGATTTCTTTTGCAACAGTTACCCCGTCTTTTGTGATGTGGGGAGCACCGTATTTCTTATCAATCACGACATTGCGGCCTTTAGGTCCGAGTGTGACTTTAACAGCAGAGGATAAAGTGCGTACGCCTTTAAAAATTTTTTGGCGGGCTTCTTCTCTAAATTTAATATCTTTCGGTGCCATGAATTTTGTTCTCCTAGTTAGTTAACAATTGCAATGATATCTTCAGCTTTCACAATGACGTATTCTTCGTCGTCGATGGTGACTTCTTGTGAACCATATTTATCCATCAAAATGAGGTCGCCTACTTGAACAGGCATTGGAAGGGTTTTTCCGTCTTTAGTGACTTGGCCTGGACCAATAGCTACTACTTTGGCTGTTTCTTGTTTTTTCTTCGCGCTGTCGGGAAGGATGATTCCCCCTTTAAGAGTTTCTTCTTTTTCCTGACGCTGAGCTAGAACACGATTGCCGAGAGGCCTTAGTGAAAGTTTTTTTTCTGTTTGTTGGGTCATAATGTCTCCTTTTAAATAAAGCTCGTCTATAAGAATTTTCACTCTCTCACGAGCATAAAATTAGTACTTAATATGTTATAAGAAGTCTCTTTTTTCTGCAAGTATTTAGCGGTCTGTTAAATCGACTGCTAAATTTAAATGTTTGATTGACTAGTCGAAGGGCTTTTGTCCATTATAGTAGTAATTAGGAGCGACAATGGACAGAACAGGCGTGGCAGAGACCGATCAATGGAATGTAAAAGCAATTTATCCTACTTTGGAAGAATGGAAAAAAGAATTTACAAAAGTGCAGGGGCAAAGCGAAGCGCCCCATTGGCCGGCTTTAGCTCAATATAAGGGCCGTTTAAAAGAAGGGCCTGCAGTCGTTCTGCAGCTCATAGAAGCTGTATTAGACCTCGATAGGAAGCTCTCCAAGCTCTATACCTATGCGCATTTGCGGCATGATGAAGATGTCGGTCACGATGTCCATAAAGAAGCATATTTGCGCATTGTGGGTCTTCTTCATGACTTTCGTCAAGAGACCTGTTGGATAGAGCCTGAGCTCCTTGCATTATCAGAAGCAGACCTCAAAAGATTACTTAACTCAAGCGGGCTTCAACCTTATAAGTTTTATTTGGAAAAAATTATCCGGCTCAAGCCCCATACATTAGATGCGGAAAAAGAAGCTCTACTGGCCAGTGCATCGCTGGCCTTAGATGCGTCTGAAAGAGCTTTTGGAGCTTTTAATAATGCCGATATTAAATTCCCTAACATCACTGACAGCCAAGGGAAAGAACACGAACTTACGCATGGAAAATATTCCGTCTATATGCGTAGTCAAGACCGTGAGCTCAGAAAAAATGCTTTTTTAACACTTCACCGGTCTTTTGCAGCTTTTGAAAATACTCTTTGCGAACTCATTCAGGGACAAGTGCAAAAGGATTACTTCAATGCGAAAGTCCGTAAGTTTTCCTCCTGTTTAGAGGCGGCTCTTTTCCCTCACAATATTGATAAAATAGTTTATCTAAACCTGATCGCTACTGTTCGGAAATATCTTCCTGTGCTCCATCGTTATATGGAATTTAGGAAACAAGTTCTCAAAGTAGATCAGCTCCATCTTTATGACATGAGCGTCCCACTAGTTGCCGATGCTGATATCAAGATGGAATTTGAAGAAGCTGCAAAGTTTATCGTTGAGTCGATGGCTCCTTTAGGTTCTGTCTATCAAAAGAATATGGAAAAAGGCTTTTTTGGGGACCGATGGGTTGATCGTTATGAAAATGAACGTAAACGCTCCGGCGCCTATTCCAGCGGCTGTTACGATACAATGCCTTATATTCTGATGAACTACTTTGGCGATTACAACAGCATTTCAACGCTTGCGCATGAGGCAGGCCATAGCATGCACTCATTCAGCTCTTGGAAGTCACAGCCTTATCAGGATGCCGGCTATCCGATTTTTGTCGCTGAGGTTGCCTCGACTTTCAATGAAGAACTTTTGCTCCGGCATTTCCGCTCTTCGATGCAAGATCCTCAGAAGATAGCCTATCTGATCAATCAAGGGCTTGAAGGAATCCGTAATACCTTTTTCCGCCAGGTAATGTTTGCTGAATTTGAACTCAGGATCCATGAGTTTGTCGAACAAAGCATTCCGCTCACACCGACCCTGCTTAAAACCGAGTATCGGAAGCTTGTTTCCGATTATTTTGGTCCTGCTGTCACACTTGATGCCGAGGTCGATATAGAATGGGCTCGCATTCCCCACTTCTATTATAATTTTTATGTCTATCAATATGCGACAGGAATTGCAGCTGCCCATGCGCTGGTTGAAACGGTGTTCAAGAATGGACCTGAGAAATATGTAAAATTCCTCTCCTCCGGAGGAAGCCATTTCCCTCTTGATCTTTTAGAAATTGCGGGCGTCGATATGAGAAGCCCAGCAGCTTTGGAAGCGATCATTGCTCATTTCAGTGCTTTGACGGAGGACTTCAAAAAAGCGTTGAATAAGAAATCTGTTGAGAAATCAATAGCTCCTGTTCATTAGAAAAATATTGCTCTTAAATCAGCAGGAGAGTATGCACTTGGGATTGCATCATGGCTACAGAGTTTTTCAAATAATATTTTTAAAGGGATAGATGTCCGCTAAGAAGTACACCGACTCATTCATCGTCATTAATGAAAAAGGGCTCCATACGCGTCCTTCAACGGAGCTTGTCAAATGCGCTTCTGCATTTAAATCCCGCATTTCACTCCATTATCAAGACCTTAGCGTCAATGCTAAGTCTCTGCTCGGCATTCTTATGCTAGCAGCCGCCCGCGGTGCCAAGATCACGATCGAAGCTGTCGGCGAAGACGCCGAAGAGGCTGTCAAGTCGATCATTGAGCTGGCCAACAACAAGTTCTATATTAAGTACTAATAAGCCAGTTCAACTTTGTAACCCTTACAATGACGGTCGATCGATTTTGCTCGATTGCATGTAGAATTTTAGGTTGCCATGACCGATTTCAAGCTTGGACTAAGGCAGATTCTTCAGGCTCCATTTTGAAATAACTTAAATTGAGTCGGAGTTTTCTGGTGGCATAAGCTTCATATGCTTGAGCATTGATCAGCTTGATATTTTTCAGGGTATCTCCCAACAGGTTGGTTGGAGATTCAGAGACAAGGAGTCCGCAGCCTCGAAGAGCTTGAATCACAGAATGTAGATAATTCTTAAGGGGCCAATCATGAATAGTCCCTAAGAGATAAACAGGACGATCAGGGAAAATATTTTTTCCAGTTACACGAAGAAAATAAGGCGCAACTCTTTCTTCTTTAACTGTAGCAGCAGGAAGCGTAACAGTCGCCGTAGATACAGAGAGGTGAAATGACTTGGTGGAAGGGCTGTTATTGCGAAAAAATGACGAGCTCTTTGAATTAAAAAACTCCCAGCTCCTACAGCTAAAGAGGCAATACCTAATTTTGAAATAATAGTATATTTACCACTGAAGAAGTGGTTTTGAGCAAAAGAAAAAGTACGAGCTAATAAGATAGAGCCTTGTTGTCTACTTACAGAACTCATTGTTGATTCTGCTGAATAATAAAATATTATATTAATATATTGAAGTTAAGTAAATTGACTTAAAAATAGTATTCTTTTTAATCTTCGACTGCGATAGCTCTTTCAAGCACTTCGCTTTTGCAAAAGAGAGGGATCTTGTGGATGATAGCAAGGGTGATGCAATCACTAGGCCGAGCATCGATTTCTAAAATCACCTTTTGGTCGCCCATTTGCTGCTCAGCAAACAGACGGGCATAATAGACTGTATCTTCCACATTGCTGATGACGACCTGGGTGAGTTTGACATTAAGCCCTCTAAGGACCCGGTCTAAAAGGTCATAGGTATACGGGCGCGTCCGGTGGCCCTGCGCTAGATGGAGTTGGATATGATGGCCTACTTGTGGTTCTGTATAGATCGCAAACTTTTTACTGTCGGTCCCTAGTATAATGACCGTGTAGGCCCGGGACTGCATAATCTTGTTGAACGAGAGGGGAATTAGTTGGCTCATCTAAATTCCTTCTTATATTGACAAGATATTTTTTTACAAGTTCTTTATTGAGAAACCTGCCAAGCTTGCTTTCCATTGATAGAGGTTCCGATTCATCATACTGCTCGATAATGGAGCCATCTTCAAGGAAAAAAGCCCCGTCGAGGACTTTGCTCGCAAAAGCCATATCCTGGCTGGCAATGAGAATTCCTTTTCCTGTGAGCTCCTGCAGAATTGCAATGAATCGTTCCGTGTTTTCTGGGTCTAAAGCAGAAGTTGGTTCATCAAAAAGCAAAAAAGCGGGATTGAGAACAAGGGCTCTAGCAATTGCAGCTCTCTGTTGCTGTCCACCGGAAAGCTCATGCGGTCTACGGCTGGCAAATTTGCTCATATCAAGAGAAGCCAGAGTTTTTTGGACTTTATCATAGGCTGATTCTTTGGACTGCCCTAGAAGCCTGAGCGACTGCGCGCAGTTATCCAAAATAGTCATGTGAGGAAAGAGGCCAAAAGATTGTGGAACAAATCCAATCACCCGGCATCTTTCTTGAGAGGACATGTCAGATAGTTTTTTATCCTGGTACAGAATTTCTCCAACATACTCTTTTTCCAGCTGGGCAATGCACCGTAGTAGTGTCGTTTTTCCCGATCCGCTTTTTCCTAAAAGAAGCGTAACTCTATCTTCCGGAACCTCCAATGAGATTTCTCGCAGAATTTTACTCAGCGATAATTTCTTAATTTTTAACATAGGAAATTCTCCTTTCAATGATGCGTGCCACCCCATTCAAAATACCCGATATACAGAGATAAAACAGAGCCACTGTCAAATAAATTGGGATAGGCTTCATCTCTCTTGAGACTAGGTTCATTCCCATGCGGGTCAGCTCGAGCATTCCAATAGAAGAGACCATTGAGGTGCTTTTTAAAAGAGAGTCGAGCTCGTTATTAAAGGCGGGCAGTACATGCCGGAACATTTGAGGAAGGATCACATGCCTTAAGCTGTCTCGTGTGTTATACCCCAAAGAATAGGCGGCCTCCCATTGGCCTTTAGGGATTGCATTGAGGCCGCCTCGCACGATCTGAGCAACATAGCCAGCGGAGCACATTCCCAGTGCAATGACCGAAGCCGAAAACGGCTCCAAGTTAAAGCCGACAAGATCGGGAAGGACAAAATAGACAATGAGCAGCTGCACGTAGAAAGGAATTGCTCTATATATAAAAGCGATCCCCTCTACGATTGCAGAGACGATCGGGATTTTAAGTTGCTGGCATGAGAAGATGCCCATCACGATCCCGCAGCTAAAGCTGAGTGCTGCAGCCCCACCTAATACCCGAAGTGTCAAGAGGGTTCCTTTAAGCAGCAGGGGATAGTTGTTGGAAAGGAGCTCTAAATAAGTATTCATCGGAGCTTCCATTTTTTTTCAAGCTCGGCAACTTTTCCTTCCGCTCTTAATTCATCCACTACTTTTCTCACCTGAGCTGCCAATTCCTGATTTGCCTTGTTGATACAAATTCCATTTCCCAATGATTGGGCGCTGGAGGGAAGTGGGAGGTTTAACACTTTGATCTCTGGATATTGGGTCTGAAACCTAGACACTAATGAATGATCAATGGTGGTTGCCAAGGATTTTCCAAATTTAATTTCCATGATCGCATCGGTCACCCTATCGACGTTTTTAATCTTGATCTCAGAGAACTTTTTTAAGATACCCTCTTGATAAGATCCAGCTTCTACGCAGATTGTTTTTTCTTTGGCCAAGTCTGCAATCGTTGTAATTCGCTCTGGAATTTTATCCCAAAATAGAAAGGGCATTTCTGTTGTTTTGTCACCTTGGTAGTAGACCATTTCATAGTTTTTTAAACGATCTTCTGTGATGGAGATAGCCCAGATGAGCGCATCAATTTTCTTTTGCTTAAGAGCAAGCATCAGGCTTGGCATGCTGCCAAGATCTTTTATGACGAGTTTTTTGTTCAATTTTTTTGCTAGTAATTCTGCTAAATCGATATCAAAGCCCTCGTAGTTTCCTTGAGCATCTAGACTCACATACGGCGCATAGCCGCTGGTTGTTCCAACGATGAGGTCGCTGGCAATAAGTTTCATAGAAAAAAAGCACAAAATAAATAGTTTTTTCATAGTGTAAATTCCTTATTTTTTTAATACAAAAGGGTAACGTTTAACGACTAAAACAGTGTTCTAGCGTTATAAAGAGTTTAAAAATTTAAATATGATGGAAACGATGATGGGAAGGACGAGAAAGGTTAGAAACAAACATCAAACAGGAAAAACTGGTATCCATAGATGCGCCTCCTCGCGTTTGTGAGCATTATAAAATCCATAATATCTTAAATTGAGTTTAAGATCTAGAGATTATTTTTAAAAAGAACTTAGCTTCTACTTCGTCAGTATCCGTAGTTTTCTCGGTTGAGCATTTAACCCGCAGGCTAAAGGCAGGAGCTTTGGCTAGGGAACCGCTGGAGCCACTATAATTTGAAGTATCCAGAGTGTTGATAATCTTAAAATATTTATACCCATTTTGCAAACAAAGTTCTGAAGCTCGTCGAATGGCGTATTTTGTCATTTTATCGGTTTTGGAGTAGCTGTTGCCTTGAAAATTAACGATGAAAGAATCAGGACTGATTTGGGCTCTGAAAATCCATTCCAAAATATATTTTGTTTCTAGTAATGGTATCACAACCAGTTAAGAAGACAATTACAGAAAGATAATTAAGTGTTTTTTTATATATTGTA
>WUUC01147891.1_pt1 | contig 11246 bp, 12 predicted proteins | sample 6278441 | NCBI WGS metagenome assembly WUUC01 (sample SAMN13675441, study PRJNA597444) | soil metagenome | isolation source: soil | place: USA: Washington | collected 2017-10 | reverse complement strand
TGACTTTGCAGCCGTCGTTTCATGGTGATGAGCGCGGCTTCGGTATCGTCGGTGGATGCGCCGGCGGCCTCAACAACTGATGGAGTTCTTCCCCCCAGCGAGGTTGTACATCGAGGACGTCGAGCGAATCCATCGCATCTTGCAGGAGGACGACAACCGTCCCGTCAGCATCACGAGTGGCGCGTATGAGTTCGACGAACCGTCGCAGTTTCGAAATCTCGGCGACAGAGTTCGCAACCTAAACATGATGTGCCGACAGCCAGGCCACGTATCGGTCGGATTGTCAAAAGGGCAGCTTCGTATTTGGGCCGACGAGGACAGCGGCGGTGTTCTTCAGAAGGTGCGCGACATCAAGGAAGTCATAAACACTCGACGCCGTCCTCTTATGGCGATCTTTAGCCGCGGGTTCGTGCTGGCATCGGCTGCGGGGATCGGGGTGGGGCTTGGGATTGCGGGGTACGGCGTCGTGTCGGATAACCCATCCGAGCTAGCGGCTATTACAGGACTCGCCATCGCAATCCTTGGTTTCGCTATTTCCGTGCTCTCCGAGGTGGGAATCATCGGCTCCGTTATCTACACAGTCTCGGCTGATGATCGTCCGGGTTGGTGGAAGCGAAACCGAGATGCCCTCCTCGTGGGCATCATCGTCGCCGTCATCGCATTCGTCCTGGGTTACTTCGTCGGGGGTTGACCGGACCCGTAGCCGTCCATCGCGACTACGCCGTCTACCTGCCTTCAGAGCTGAAGCTGTGGTCACCCTTCCGCTTCGACCGTCTAGCCCCACTTCCGCTCACCCGTTCATTAAGGCATCTTCGTTCCGGATGAGGCGCTGCAGACCGCCTGGTAGCACACCGTTTCGCGAATGAGAAGCCTAGTAATGAATAGGTCAGGGTTCGATTCCCTTCCCCAGCCTAGCCAGTACGGTAACGTTTTGGCGATATCCTTACTTTGCCGGTGTCGTAAGGAAACCTTTCGGTGGGTCCCGGTGCAGGTAAGGTAATCGAATCCGCTTATCCTTAAATAAGGACTCCCGTAAGGAAAGGCAGCCGCGACATGCCGAGCGACCGGGCCGGGCACCTGGAGAAGCAGGTTGGGGGCTACTCCGCGTTCATCCCTGCTCCGCTACCGCCGCTCGACCTCGACGTCGGCCCGCGGCTCCAAGCGCTCCTTTCGAACGCCGACCTGGCGCTGGGACGCCTCGACGGCGCCGTCGAAGTGGTCCCCCACCCCGACCAGTTCGTGCTCATGTACGTGAGGCGGGAAGCCGTCCTTTCGAGTCAGATCGAAGGGACGCATGCGTCGCTCATGGACGTCCTCGAGTACGAGGCCGTCAGAGAGCGCGGGGAAGCACGTATGGACGTCCGAGAGATCGTGAACTACATCGATGCAATGCACCACGGTCTGTCTCGTCTCGCAGACCTTCCGGTATCACGCCGGCTCATGTGTGAAGTCCACGAGATCCTCATGCGAGACGTTCGAGGCGGCGAGCTCCACAAGACGCCGGGCCAGTTCCGCCGCACTCAGAACTGGATCGGGGGAGCATCCCCCGCAACCGCGAGGTTCGTTCCTCCGCCGGCAGACGACGTCGGTGAGACTTTCGCGGCACTGGAGAACTTCCTGCATGCGACCGACCCGATGCCGCCGCTGCTCAAAGCGGGCCTCGCGCACGCTCAGTTCGAGACCATCCACCCCTTCCTCGACGGCAACGGTCGCACGGGAAGGTTGTTGATCACCTTCTGGCTGGTCGAGCGAGGCGTCCTGAAGAAACCGCTGCTATATCCCTCCCTGTTCTTCAAGGAGCATCGCGAGGAGTACATCGACCGGCTCCAGGCGATACGCGACGACGGAGCATGGGAGGAGTGGTTGGCGTTCTTCCTGGACGGGATCGCTCACGTCGCTGCCGAAGCAACGGAACGTGCCCTCGAGATCGTCGCCCTCAGGGAGAGGGATCGTAAACGGATCATGGCTTCGCTCGGGAGGCGAGCGCACACGGGCTTGAGATTGTTCGAGCTGCTCCTCGCCCATCCTGTGGTCACGGCGTCGTCAGTCATGGGGATGGTCGACGTGTCTTCACCAACCGCAAACGCGCTAGTTCGGGACTTCCAACGGATCGGGATCCTGAAAGAGATGACCGGCCGCCAGCGGCGCCGGGTCTTCTCGTACCAGGAGTACCTCGACCTCTTCCCCGACGCTGCTATCCGTCGTTGAGGGCCGCGCTCGGAAGGGGTTCGGTCCCCTCCCCGGCTCTCTAGCTTAGCTACTCAGACCACAGCTCGCAATTGCACCCAATGTGCCACATACCCGGTCGGCCAGTGGTTAACACGGAGTTGACTAGCTTGACCAGGCTAGTTATTCTGAAGCAGACCAAGTGGTCGCGCGCGCCGAGGTCAGTGCCGGATGCGCGAAGAGCGGCAGGTTCCGGGTCCGGGCACGAGGGTGGGCTGAGGATCTCTCCGGAAACGTCCTGGATACGGACAGCGACAAGGCGATCGGTTGGATCAATTGCGAGAACGTCCTCGGTTAGGGGTCGGGCCCCGAATGGCCCTCGCGTCGGCCGTCGTGGCGGCGTGCGTCCTCGCGAGCTCGACCGTCGCCTCGGCGAACATGGCGAGCATCGGAGCACGGCCGAGCCTCCCCCGCACCTGGGCGGTGGTGGAGGGGGCCACCGGGACGCTCCTCGCCGAAGGAAGGCTCTTCTATTACTACTGGGAGGACGGCGATAGGACATACCGCTGGTATGGCGGTGCCCTGCGAGACGGCTATTCCGTTCCGTGGCCCGAGGCAACGCCGGTCGAGGCGGGAACCGAGCTGCGTCTTCGCATGGAGCGCGCCCAGTGGCCGTCTGCAGGAATGCAGCTGCTGGCCTGGCGCGCGACCCGCCGATCGAACGGGTTCCCCAGGGGGCCGAAGACGCGCTTCAGGTGTCGGTTGGAGCCGGCCGAATCCTCGTGTACGTACCAACCGGCCCTGTACGAGGGGAAACCCATGTGGGATGCCACGCTCACCCTGCCGGATGCACACGGAGATTTGTTCATCTACCTCATCCCGTCGTGGTGGGACATCGAGGGGGGGAACCCGGATAACGTCCAGGAAGCTGGATGGCTCTTCCGGCTACGACTGACCAGTTGAGGCTCAGGACTCTCGAGCGTCTACCGTGTCTTCAAACGACCGTGGTCCGCGAGGACTTCTTCGATCCAGCGTCGGGCGAGTGGCCCCACGCGGCCGCAGGGATTGCGGGCTTTTCGGGCGAATCGTCTAGAGATGGACGTGCGCCGGTGCGTCGCAGCGGTTGTGGCGACCGGCTGCGTCGCGCTCGCTCCCGCCGGTGCCGCAGAGATTGCCGGGGATGCTCCGGCGGACGTCTCGCTGATCGGAGTCATCCCGACCGGGGGCCCGATCACCGGCGCGGCGCAGGACGGCAGGTTCCTGTACGTCTCGGGCCAGACGTCCATATCGATCTACGACACGGTCCAGCCCGCCGCCCCCGAGCTGCTGGCGGTAAGGACCAACCCCCACATGATCTACGGAGAGCTCCTCTCGACCGACGGCGAGATCCTCCTCCTCAACGGCGGTTTCATCGGTCCGACCCTCGACGTGTGGAACGTCGAGGACAAGTCGAACCCCGTGCTCGCCGGGACGGCCCGGGGGCTTCCGGACGAGCACGTGTCGTGTCTGCTCGAGTGCACCTGGGCATACGGGTCCGAGGGTTCGATCGTCGACCTGCGCGACCCGACCGCGCCGGAGCTGCGGGACACGAGCTGGAAGGTCGCGGTGGGCATCGGGCACAAGCGGATGCATCGCGTCGACGAGTTCCGGCCGGGCTTCATGGCGACGGCGCCGCGCGAAGGCCCTCCGGTGATCGTCGACGTCCGGCGGCCGCTGGAACCGCGCATCGTCGCGAAGACCAAGGTGCCGCCGATCGTGCCGAACCTGTTCCTCTACAGCGATTGGGCGAACGGGGGCCGCGATCGCTTCGTGATCTCGTCGACCGAGAACGCAGGGTGCAGCGAGCAGCATCAGGGAGCGCTCGTCACCTTCGACACGAAGGGATCGCCGGAGGACGACTCGTTCGAGCTCGTCGACTCCTACAGGTACCGGGGCCGCACGGACTCGGACGACGACTCGTGCCAGGCGTACTACTTCTCGCTCCATCCGGACTTCGACGACGGCGGCCTCGCGCTATTGCCGAACGGCCTCGAGGGTACGCGCATCATCGACATCGACGATCGGGGCCAGATCGAGGAGGTGGACTCCTTCGTGCTGCCGTCGTCGAACGTGTGGCTGGCGTTCTGGACCGACGAAGAGATCATCTACGCGCTCAACTCGACCGGCGAGATCTACGTCCTGCGCTACGAATAGAATGATCTAGGCCGGTCCCCCGGTCGGGGGCTTGACCAGGTCCCGCGCGGCCTGGCGGGAGGCCCCGGTCGCGGCGCCGATGAGGGCGAGCCAGGCGGCCTTCTTCTTGACCGGGACCGCCTGATCCACCTGCGGAGGGTCCTCCCGCGTCGCGAGGCGCCAGATCGTCGTCACGAGAAAGGTCGAGACCTTCACCGCGAGGATCCCGGCGACCATGGCGCCGACCGTCTGGAACAGAGACGGCTTCCGGGGGACCGAGCCGTCCGCCTGAGGCGTCTTCTTGCCCACGTGACTCCTTTACCTGTCGAGTACCTGTCGAGGTTTCGTTGCCTGTGACTATGCCCCGGCCGGACTCCGACTAGGCCTCCGCGAGCTCGCGTTCCATGCCGACGAGCTCGTCGAGCTCCTCGCCCCCCTCGGCGGGGCCGATCGCGATGATGCGGTCGCCGGCCTCGAACACGAAGCGCGGCTTCGGCCGGTAGGTCCAGCGGCGGCCGCGCTGCACCGCCAGAACGAACATGCCCGTCTCGGTCTCGACCGACAGCTCCTTGATCGACTTGCCGTCCGCGGGTGAGCCCGCGGCGACGATCGTCTCGTGGCCGAACTCGTCCGACTCGACCAGGGCCATCGCGATCACCGGGTGCAGCTCCTCGCCCTTCTCGACGAGCCGCGTCATCTCGCGCGCGGAGTCGAAGATCGTCTCGGACGCGCTCGCGAGCCGGAGCAGCCCGCGCAGCTCGTCCGGGTTGCGCGCCTCGAGCGCGCTGCGCAGCACCCACGACTCGAGCTCGTCGTGGATCGCGTCCGAGCGCGCCTCGAGGTTCGACACCTCCGCGGCGAGAGCCTTGTCGTTGAACAGCAGTGCGGAGTAAGCGAGGCCGACCGCGACCTCCGCCGAGTTCTTCATCTCGACGAGGAGGTCGACGGCGCGGTCGAGGTCCGACATGACGATCTCCGGAGGCTCCGGCGGTTCCGGAAGGGACGGCGCTCCTGCTATCTCCCGCGCGAGCCGCACCCCGTCCTCCGGCCCCCGGACGAGCAGCACGTCGCCGGTTGCGATCACGTAGTCGGGTCCCGGGTCGAAGTCCCAGTCGCCGCCGCGGCGGCATGCGATCACCCACATGCCGATCTCTACCGGGAGATTGAGCGCGCGCAACGACTGCCCCGTCGACTGCGAGCCCTCGCGCACCTTGATGCGCGAGATGATCTCGTCCGAGTGGCGCAGGTCGCGCAACAGGTCGTCGTTGATCCCCAACCCCGACGAGACGACATGCGAGATGTCCTCCGCGGCGTCGGCGATCTTCTCGACCGCGCTCGCGATCTCGAGCACTCCGGCCATGTGCTCCGCGTCCTCGGGGCTGCGCGCGGCGAGGATCGCGAGCTTCCGGAGCTGGTGCAGGTGCTCGAACATCCGGTCCTCGAGCCGCCGGACCTCTTTCGCCAGGTCCGCGTCGGCGAAGAACACCGCCGCGTACGCGAGATCGATCATGAGCTCCGACGAGTCCTTGATCTCGGCCAGGAGCCCCTTCACGGTTCTGGGACCTTCTGAGTCCACTTCCTCAGGCTACTCCGAACAGAACGAGCGCTACTACCAGGCAGATGACCCCCATGAGGTCCATCCCGCTGGTGACGAGCGGGATCGTGTGGTTGTCGGGGTCGAACCCGAAGCGGAAGGTCGTGGTCGCGGCGTAGTAACCGATGACGGCCGCGACGAGCGTCGCCAGGATCCCTCCGGTGAGGACGACGCCCATGAACCTCAGCACGCCGGGGTACTCGGCCCCCGTGATGCCGGCGAGCCCGAGCGTCGCGACCGCCGTGACGAGATAGACCGTGATCCCCAGCGCGAGCACGATCATCCCGTCGAGCAGGGCCGCGGGGTCGGGCCGGCGCGTGGGCGTCACCACGCCGAGGTGGAGCTTCGAGCCGAGGCGCGCGGCGAGGATCGATCCCAGCGCGCCGGTGTTCTCGAGGAAGCCCGGGACGATGATCAACAGCGCGGAGTACCTCAGGAAGACCTCGTCGACGCGCGGTTCGACGACCGCTCCCGCGAGGACGTCGAGGACGATCGCGATGCACAGGACCGGGAAGCTCTCGCGCACGATGCGGCGCGCGACCTCGCGCGACGACGTCCAGCCGAAGAACAACGACGCGGCCCCCGCGGCCAGCGCCGCGATCCCGATCGTCGCCGTGACGACGCGCAGGCCGGCGAGGTACGAGGCGAGCAGCAGACAGGGAAGCGTGACGACGTCACCGATCGCGGTGATCAGCGGCGCGCCCACCGAGTCGAGATCCCACCCGCGCCGGTACGACGTGATCGAGAGATAGACCGTGACACCGAGCACCACGACGGACGACAGCAGCCCGCCGACGAGGGCGACGACGATGAAGTCGAGCGCCGAGACCGTGTCGATCCCGAGCAACCCGGCGATCGCTCGCGCGAGGAGCCCCATCGTGACCGAGGTCGCGACCGTCAGCAGGGTCGCGGCGTAGACGTTCTGCACCAGCGCTCCCTCGCGTGCGCCGGAGACCTCGAAGAGCCCGGAGTGGATCGACGTCCCGAGACGCGCCGCGAGCGCTCCGAAGATGTTCCCGCGCATACCTATCGAAACCGGGATCAACACGAACAAACCGTCCACCGCGTCGATCCGGTGGCTCATCCCGGCCAGGGTCAGACCTGCGATCAGCGAGGTAAGGCTGGCGATCAGGACGGCGACGAACCCCTGACGGACCGTCACCCGCTCCGACACGAAATGGTCGACGACCTGGCGCGCGGGGTCCGCCACCCGCCGGGCGGTACCGCGTACCGCGCGGGCCGGAGACCCGACCAGCGCGCGCACGAGGAGCCCCACCCACCGCAGCGGGGTGGCGAGCCGGCGGAGCTGTGGCCTCCGCCGGTGGTCGTCGCGGCGCTCGGTGGGGTCTTTCTTCATTTAGTGGGAACTCCAAACCGCCGGCCGACGTTTGTACGAATAGTGGATGAGATCTACAAGCTTGGAAGGGTGCCAGGTTTCGGGCGGTGGCTCTTGGCAGTGGCGCCTGAGAACCCCAGATAGGCCCGGATTGCCCTCCCCGAGAGGAGCACCATGGGAAAAGAGAACGCCATCCGCGGTTCCCGGCCCCAGGCTCTTCCGCGCGCCTCCCAGAAGTTCCCGGAAGGAAGAGTCTGTTCGGTCCATGGTTGCGAGACGCGGCTCTCGACGTACAACCGCAGGGAGAAGTGCTGGGCGCACGCCGACATGAAGGTGCCCCGCCTCCGCGGCCGCAAGCCGGCAGCCGGCTCCGCCTAGAGTCGCCCGATCAGCCTGACCGACCCCGGACAAGTCCTCCACGCCGACGGCGGGATCCCGTCCTCCCAGCCCCACCAAGCGGGATCCCGCTTCGGGCGCCGTATATCCTTGCCCGCGTTCCGCCCCGCCTCTCTCTGGAAAGGCCATTCGTACATGCGACGACGGATTGCGGTGCTCTTCGCGCTCGTGGCGCTCCTCGGCTGCACCGGTCTCGCCACCGCGTTCGCTCGTTCGGGCGCCGTGACGCTCGCGCAGGAGATAGGCGAAGGAGAAGAGGAGAGCGACGTCGGGGGGGAAGAGAGCACTCAGCAGTCCGAGGGCGGGACGAGCGAGGGCGACGAGGGCGAGGACCCGGAGTCGGGAGGCCAGGACGAGCCCGAGGCGGAGACCGGAGCGGGTGCCGGCCAGACCGAGGAAGGCGACACCGAGACCGGCCCCCCGTGGACGTATCAGATGGCACGCCTGGCACTGGCCTCTCTCGCGCTGCTCGCGCTCGCGATCGCAGGCGCCTACTACCGCTTCGTGGTCATCCGCCAGCGAGGCGCGGTCTAGTCCGCAGCCGGGCCGTGACGTGACACGGCTTATCGAGCCGTCGGTCGCCTCCGCGATCGCCCGCCGCGTCGCCGGGAGCCCCTCGGCGCAGTCGGCACACCTCCTCGAGGACCTCGAGCGCGACCTGGCCGTCGCCGTCCCTCGCAGCGAGGAGCTGGTGGCGGCGGCGAGCGGGATCCCCGCGCCCCCTCCCGTCCGGTGGGGAGTCGTCGACAGAGCCGCTTGGGCGGAAGCGAACATCGCCGGGATGTCCGCGCTGATAGACCCGCTCGCGCGACGGGTCGGAGACCGGCTCGACAAGCTGCCGCTCCCGGTCCGGATGGCGCAGCGCGGGATCGTGTCGGTCGAGGTGGGGCTGCTCCTCGGCTACATCTCCCGGCGCGTGCTCGGCCAGTACGACCTGCTCGTCCCGGAGGCTCCGCCGGGGGAAAGGCCGCCGCGCCGCCGCGGCTCGCGCGTCGCGCCCGGCACGGTCCTCTACTTCGTCGGGCCGAACATGATCGAGACCGCGCGCCGGCACGACTTCGTCTCCGAGGAGTTCTCGTTGTGGGTCGCGCTGCACGAGGTCACGCACCGGTTCCAGTTCGTCGGCGTCCCGTGGCTGCGCCCACGCTTCTTCGGGCTGGTCGAGAGCTACATGAGCTCGCTCGAGCTCGACGCGCGCGGCCTCGCGTCGCGGCTCGCCGGTGCGGCACGGGAGGTGAGGGCGCGCTCGTTGCCGCCCGACCAGCGCCATCCGATGTTCCTCCTCGCGTCCCCCGAGCAGCGGACGACTCTCGAAGCGCTGCAGGCATTGATGACGGTCGTGGAAGGGCACGGCAACTTCGTGATGGACCTCGTCGGCGAGCGCGTGATCCCGTCGTTCAAGAGGATGCGCGCCGCGTTCGAACGGCGGAGGCAGCAACCGGGACCGGTGCAGCGCGCGTTCAACCACCTCATCGGGCTCGAGATGAAGCTGCGCCAGTACGAGCTGGGGCAGCGGTTCTGCGACGAGATCTACCGCCGCGGGGGCGCGCCCGCGATCGCGCGGTTGTGGGCGTCGCCGGAAGAGCTGCCGACGCTGGCAGAGCTCAGGGAGCCGGAGTCGTGGCTGCGCCGGGTGGCGTAGACGGGTTCGCCGTCGTCACCTCGGCGCGCGACGTCATCAACTCGGTCGAGGAGCCGCACGAAGGAGCGCGGCGGTGGGTCGTCGGGGTCTCGGGGGGGCCGGACTCGATCTGTCTGCTGGACGTGCTCGGCCGTCTGAAGGAGGCGTTCGCCCTCCAACTCGCGGTGGCGCACGTCGACCACGGGTTATCCGACACGTCGGAGGAGGTCGCCGCGTCGGTGGCGCGCCTGGCGGCGAGCGCGGGGCACGACGTGCACGTCGCGCGGGCTTCGGGACTGGAGGGATCGAACCTGCACGCGCGCGCCCGTGAGTTCCGCTACCGGTTCTTCGAGACGGTCGCGTCGGAGACCGGCGCGGAGCGCATCGTCACCGGGCACACGCTCGACGACCGTGTCGAGACGACGCTCGCGCGCCTCGTCCACGGTGCCGGGACCGACGGCCTCGCGGGCTTGCGTGCCCGCGACGGCAAGCGGTTGCGTCCTCTGCTCCGCGTCAGGAGGAACGAGACGAGGGACTACTGCGCGCAGCGGGGGCTGGAGTTCGTCGACGATCCCGCGAACAACGACGACCGCTTCGAGCGTGCCGCAGTGCGCGCCCGCGTCGTGACCGCGATCGAGGAGCGCTGGGGTGACGGGGCGGTGCGCGCGATGGCGACCTCCGCGGAGCGTCTGGCCGAGGACGCCGACTTCCTGAAGGGTCTTGCGGAGACGCTCTACGGGCAGATCGCGAAACGTCTGCCGGGCGAGGTCCGGTTCGACGTCGGCGCGATCCGGCTCGCGCCGCGCGCTCTGAGACGGCGTCTCCTGGAGCACGCGATCGGCCGTGTCAGGGACCGTTCCGGGGGGATCGACGCCGCGCTCGACGCGCTCGATCGGCCGAGCGCGCAGGCACCTCTCGGCTTCGACGTCGCGCAGGGCGCGACCATCGAGGTGACCCGCGAGCACGTCGTCGTTAGGATGCCCCGATGAGAGACGGTCTGGGTGACGACATCGCCGAGGTCCTCATCTCGGCCGACGAGATCCAGCACAAGATCTCCACGCTCGCGAAGGAGATCACCGAGGACTATCGCGGCAGGGACCTCCTGCTCGTCGGCGTCCTCAAGGGCGCGTTCGTGTTCATGTCGGACCTCGCCCGCGAGATCCCGCTCCCGCTCGCGTTCGACTTCATGGCCGTGTCGTCGTACGGGTCCGCGACGAAGTCGTCGGGAGTCGTCCGGATCCTGAAGGACCTCGACTACGAGATCACCGACCGGCACGTGCTCCTGGTCGAGGACATCATCGACTCGGGCCTCACGATCTCCTACCTGCTGAGGTACCTCGAGGCGAGGCGGCCGGCGTCGCTCGAGATCTGCTCGCTGTTCTGGAAGAAGGGAGAGCAGGCGGTCCCGCTCGACGTCAAGTACCCGGGGTTCGAGATCCCTCCGGTGTTCGTCGTGGGCTACGGTCTCGACTACGCCGAGAAGTACCGGAACCTGCCTTACATAGGCGTCCTGAAGCCGGCCGCCTACGGCGCCGACTCCCCTTCGTAAGGCCGTTCCACACCCTGGATTGGGGGTTCTCTAGCGGCACGTCGCTGCTACCCTTGAGCGATGAATCGGATCTTCAGATCGGTCATCTTCTACGTCATCCTGATCTTCGCCGTCGTCTGGGTCTTCAACCTCTACCGCGACAAGACCGACCGGCCCAAGCAGCTCGAGTCCGTCAACGAGTTCGTCGCCGCTCTCGAAGACGACGAGATCGAGACCGCGGAGTTCCTGACCAAGGACGAGAAGGTGGTCGGGGAGTTCGTGTCCGGCGGCCGCTACGAGGTCTTCCTCCCCCACGACACCGTCGACGACTTCGCCGACCTCGCGCAGGACCAGGGCGTCGCGGTCAGCGCCGATCCGCAGCAGGGCTCGGTGTTCCTGTCCGTCCTGTTCCAGTTCCTGCCCATCCTCATCA
>WUUC01097629.1_pt1 | contig 11246 bp, 11 predicted proteins | sample 6278441 | NCBI WGS metagenome assembly WUUC01 (sample SAMN13675441, study PRJNA597444) | soil metagenome | isolation source: soil | place: USA: Washington | collected 2017-10 | reverse complement strand
GCTGGGCCGTCGAACCCATACAGCACGAGATTGCGGTCGTCCTGCAGCAACAGCCGGACGTCCTTGGCGCCCTTGGTATCGGAATGCCACACCGGCTTCTCCGGTGTGTAGAGCACGAAGTTGCCGTCTTCCTGTACCTCGGCACGCACGACATCCTGGCCGTTGGTGCCCGTCGCCCAGACCGCCTCTCCGCGCGCCGCTAGCACGAGCTTCCCATCGTCTTGCAGCGTCAAGGTGTACGCCCCGTTACGTGACGTCAAAGATTGGCCCCGCTCGAGCTTTTCACCCTTGAGAAGTCTGTCTCCCATGTCGCTCGCCCTTCGGTGTTTGAGCACCGCCGAGCCTACTGATTTTGGTTGTGCTGTAGGGCTTTACAGTTAGATCGGGTCACGAATCAAATCCGAGACCAAGCGCGTCAAGGGTGCGTAGCAAAACGTTGCGGCGCCCCGCCGAATGGTCGGCGCGATCCAGCGACCACCTGGTCGCCTGGATCCCGATGCTGGCCAGCGGCTCCGGCGGAAAAGGCAGCGGACGCTCGCGCACCATTTGCAGCTCGGTGCGTGGTGTCGGGACGCCCGCGAGAAGGTCAAGACACACATCGGCAGCGAACCTGGCCGCGGCTACCCCGAGACCGGTGAATCCATTGACATACGCGACGCGCCCGTTGCGCGCCGCTCCCCAGTGCGCACAGAAGCGGGTGTTGGTGTCGATGGCGCCCGCCCAGCGATGGCTGAACTTGACGTCGTCGAGCTGAGGAAAGGTGATGAAGAAATGTGCCGCCAACCGGCGGTACGTCGACGGCCGGTCCTCGTAGTCGGGATCGACCTTGCGCCCGAAGTGGTAGACCGCGTCGTAACCACCCCACACGATGCGGTTGTCCATGCTCAGCCGGTAGTAGTGAAACTGGTTCGCGCTGTCGCCTATCCCCTGCCTGCCCCGCCATCCGATGCGGTCGAGCTGCGCGTCGGTCAGTGGCTCGGTGGCCAGCACATAGTCGTAGACCGGAACGGTGTGCAGGCGGTTGCGCCGCAGCAGGCTCGGGTAGACGTTCGTCGCCAACACCGCCTGCCGGGTTCTGACGTGTACGTGTCCCACACTCACGCGCAACGCCGTGCCGTCCGAGACCAGGCGCGTGGCGTTGGCGTGCTCGAAGATCCGCACGCCGGCGTTGGTGCAGGCGCGGGCCAGCTCGAACGCCAGTTTGGCGGGATGCACGATGGCGCAGGTGTCCGGGCTGTATAGCCCGGCCAGGTACGTCGGCGAATGTACTTCGCCGCGGACCGCCTCGGCGTCCAGTAGTTGACCCTCGCCGGCGTCGGCCGCGTCCTGCAGCCAGTCGACCTGGTGTGGCTCGGTGGCAACCGCGAGCATGCCGGTGCGTTGCCATTCCGCGTCGAGTCCCAGTTCCGCGATCTCGGCCTGCATCCCGTCGAGGTTTTGCAGGCCCATCGCGGTGAGTATCTCGATCTCCTTGGGCCAGCGGGCTTTTCCGTTCTCCGCGCCGTGCGTCAGGCTCGCGTCGACGAAGCCGCCGTTACGGCCCGACGCCGCCCATCCGATCCGGTTGGCCTCGATGAGGACGATGCGCTGGCCGGGGTTGCGCCGCGCTGCGTGCAGTGCCGTCCATAGCCCGGTGTATCCACCGCCGACGATCAGCAGGTCGCAGGTGACCGGTTCGGTCAGCCGCGGATACTCGGGCCGCGTCGTATTGTTGCCGTCGAGCCACATGGAGCCGAACCTGCTTGCCGCAAGCGAACGTTCGACCAAATCGGGGTCGACACTGGCGTCGAACACCGTCTCCACACCGCGGAGACTACGGGCTGGCGGGCGGTGGCGCCCGGGAAACATGGGTTGCCGACGAGTCGAAAACGAACCGTGTGCTATTGCTGTCAGGGCGCCCGTGTGTCGCCGGTTCGACGAACAGACGGCCGCGGTGCGTTACCAGTGAACTGGGTGAACATCGGTCCGACGATCGCGAGAATGAAGACGTATGCGGTGGCCAAGGCCTCAAGTTGTCCGATGGTTGCGCCCACCAATCCGATGATCACCAACGAGAACTCCCCGTGCGCGATGAGCGCGGTTCCCGCGCGTAGCTGACCGGCCCTGGCCACCCCGTCGCGCCGAGCGGCGAACGCGCCCGTGAGGACTTTGGTCGCTGCCGTGACTGCCGCCAGCGCGAACGCCACGGGCAGCATCGGAACCAAGTCTCTTGGGTCGACCGACAACCCGATGGCCAGAAAGAAGATCGCCGCAAACAGATCGCGCAGCGGATTCAGAACCAAGCGCGCCCGATCGGCCGCCTGACCGGTCAACGTCAATCCGACGATGAACGCGCCCACGGCGGCGGACGCGTGTACGAACTCCGCGAGCGCGGCCACGATCAACGTGAGACCCAGGATTCGCAATAGCAACTGTTCATCGTCGGGATGCGCCACCAATCGGCCGACGTGGTGGCCCCAGCGGTAGGACCCGATGAAGGCCGCCACAAGGGCGGCGACGGCTACGAGCATGCCGAGCGTCGCCTGCAGCCACGTACCACCCGTGGCCAGCACCGCCAACAACGGCAGGTACGCCGCCATCGCGAAGTCCTCCAGCACAAGGACCGACAGAATGGCGGGTGTCTCGCGGTTGCCGAGGCGCCGCAAGTCGCCGAGCATTCGCGCGATTACCCCCGACGAGGAGATATAGGTGACACCCGCCAGCGCCACGATGCCGACTCCGCTGAGCCCAATAAGCCAGCCGGCCACGGCGCCGGGCAGCGCATTGAGAACGGCGTCGACCCAGGCCGAGGGCAGATGGCGGCGCAGGCTGCTGGCGAACTCGGCAATGGAAAATTCCAAGCCGAGCGTCAATAGCAGTAGCACCACACCGATGGTCGCTCCAACGGTGACGAACTCTCCGGCCGCGGGAATTGGCGCGACGCCGCCTTCTCCGAGTGCAAGGCCTGCCAACAGGTAAAGGGGTATCGGTGACAGGGCGAACCGGCGAGCGAAACTGCCCAGCACCGTAAGCACCGTAAGGATGACGCCGAGCTCGAGCAGCAGCGTCGCAGAAATCTGCACCCGTCAGCCCTTGGCGACTATTTCTTCGACGCGGGCTATGCCTTCTCCGGTGCCGATCACCACCAGTACGTCACCTGTCCGCAGCAGCTCCGCGGGCCCGGGTGAGGCGAGAACCTCGTCTTCGCGCACGATCGCGACGATCGACGCCCCGGTACGTGTCCGCGCCCGGGTGTCGCCAAGAGGTCGGTCCGCGAACGGACTGGTACGTCTAATGACCACCTGCTCAGCCATCAATCCGGGCACCTCCCGAGTGAGGTCGGCGAACCGCTCGGCGATGCGCGGGGCCCCCAGTATCTGGGCCAACGCCTCCGCCTCCTCCTCGGTCAGCCGGAATACCGGATGCGCTTGGTCGGGGTCATCGACGGGATAAACGACGACCTCGAATTCACCACTGCGCCTGGCCACGACACCGATGCGGTCTCCGTCTCGGTTCTCGAATTCGTAGCGAAGGCCCACGCCGGGCAGTAGAACCTCTTTGACTTCCATCGAATCCATAATTCCCCAGTCGCTCTTGACTAGGTGAGGACAGCGGCCGACTCGTCAAGCGGCCGTCGTCGTTCGGCGGGTGCCCAACCGGGCGGCCCGAAGATATAACCCAGCTTGTCGCGCCAGCGGCGGGTCTTGCGCACATCACGGACGATCGCGACGTACTCGTGCGTCTGCAGTGTCCAGATGTTGTAGGTGCCCACCTGCTTGGTGAGCCCGTAGTTGGGGCGCACGGTTTCGGCTTGGAAACTGCCGAACAGCCTGTCCCACACGATGAAGATGCCGCCGTAGTTCTTGTCCAGGTACATCTGATCCATGCCGTGGTGCACCCGGTGATGTGACGGCGTGTTGAAGATGAATTCTATTGGCCGCCAAAGCTTGCCGATACGCTCGGTGTGAATCCAGAACTGATAGATCAGGTTAATCGAGAAGCTGGCGAACACGATCCACGGCGGCACGCCCACCAGTGGCAGCAGCGCTCGGAGAAAGACATCACCGCTGATGTTCCACTTCTGACGCAACGCGGTCGCGAAGTTGAAGTACTGGCTGGAGTGATGCGCCTGATGAGTGGCCCAGATGAGGCGCACGCGATGCGCGATTCGGTGATAGAGGTAGAACAACAAGTCCACGCCGACGATGGCGATCACCCACGTGTACCAGGCGTCGGCGGGCAGCTGCCACGGTGCGACGTAGACGTAGAGCGCGGCGTAGCCGATCAAGGCAACGAAGTTCAGCACCCCGCTGGTGCCGATCGACACCAGCCCCATCCAAATGCTGGCCCACGCATCGGCACGCAGGTACGCGCCGGCGGGCGCGCGTTCGGCTGATGTGTCGTCGTGCGCCAGTTTGCGCGCGGCCATCCACTCGATGATCAGCAGCAACAGGAAGAACGGCACCGCGAACGTCACCGGATCGTGCATCAGCGGCGGCAGCACGTATGAGAAAGCGTGCGTCCAGTCCACTGCGGCACCTCCTCGGCGCAGTCTAACTTTCGACGGCGTCGTTCCTTTGCTCGGGGACGTTGACTACCCGAGGCTCAAAGGAAACTGAGTACCTCGTCGCCCCATGCGGTTCGCACGTCGGCGTCCAGGTCGGAGATCACGCTGTCCTGCTTGTCGATGACCAGTGTGGCGCGGTCGTCGGCACGGTACGGCCGCCACACCGGCTCGCCGTCGCCGCCTGCGGGCCGCCCGTTGACGGCGAAGTTCAACCAGCGGGCACGCAATCGAGACGACACCTGCATGCCCGCCTTCAAACCGCCGAGTTTGAAGGTCGGGTCCTTTGGCCCGGCGACGAGATTGCCCCAGACATAGGGTAATTCGGTCGCATGCGCGGCGCCGAGCCGCAACAGTCGCAGCATCGGGGTGGCGAAATCGAAGCGGTACAGATACACCGGGGCGACCGCCATATGACCCTCGGCGAACCAGATCGACGGCATCCGGAAACCGAGGTCGCGCGCCACACCCATACCCCTGGTCTTGTCGCGGCCGCGGTAGGCCGCTCCGATCTCGGCTTCACTGGGCAGCTGCAGGCTCGGCTGTTCGTTTGCGATCGCTGCGAGCATAGCCCGGATCGACTCGGAGGTGATGGGCATGAGCGGCGATTTCATCCAGCGGAACAGCGCCGCTTCGTGCTTGTTGGAGCCGATGATCAGCGGGACGCGATGCGTGCGTCCTGCGCGCGCGGCGTTGACGGGATAGTCGGGCACGATATCGCCGTCCACGATGGGGACGAAGGCGAGCGTGCCCGGGTTCTGCTGCGGCACTTCGTCGAAGATCCGCTTCGACGCGGCAAGGATCGCCTCGACGGGGGCGTTGGCCAGGCGGTCGACGTCGCCGGGCGCCAGCCCGAGCTGGTCGAGGAACCGCTCGGCCACGCGTTTCGCGCGAGCCGTGTCGTAAATCGAGGTGACCGGCGAACTCTGGGCGATGGCCGCACCAAACAGGCCGTGGGCGGCCGGGCTGCTCAGCAGCGTCGTGACGATTCCGCCGCCCGCCGATTCGCCGAACAAGGTGACGCGGTCAGGGTCGCCGCCGAACGCCGCGATGTTGTCGCGAACCCACTGCAGGGCGAACACCACGTCGCGCAGACCGAGATTGGTGTCGAAGCGGCCCCGGCCGCCGAACGACGACAGGTCGAGGAAGCCGAATGGGCCCAGGCGGTAGTTGAGCGTGACGATGATCGCCTGACCGTCGCGGGCCAGCGCCTTACCGTGGTACAGCGGCTGCGCCGACGAGCCCAGAATGTAGGCGCCCCCGTGTACCCACACCATTACCGGTTTCGCGTCGCCCGCCTCCGTGTCCGACGATGCCCACACGTTGAGCGTCAGGCAGTCGTCGCCTTGCGGGGCGCCGAGGTCGATCGGAATCTTCGGATCGGTCGGTTGTGGGCAGACCGGTCCCACCCGCGCCGCATCAGCGGGCTCGGTCCAGCGCACGGGGGGCTCGGGCGCACGCCAGCGCAACTCGCCGACCGGGGCGGCGGCGTAGCGAATTCCCTTCCAGGTCTTCACAACCCCGTCGTCGGCCCCGCGGACCGGCCCGCTGACCGTGTCGACGACGGGCCGCTCGTCAGTAGTGCGTCGGGCGTCCGCCGTCACGGGCGGCCCTCTGCCGCGGCGCTCACGGCCTTGACGACACCCACGATGAGCGTGCGCTGGGGATCCGTCATGAAACTCCTTCTGCCGACGGGGACGCGACTTCACCACGGTACCCGGGCACCGATAGCGCCTCTGATCAGCGAGTACCCGATGGGAAACAGCAGATCCCAACATGGTGGTATATATGAGGTGGTAACTGTCACATTTCTACCAAGGGACGCGCCGATGAATGCCCTGCGCCGCCGCATCATCACCGGCTTCGAGAAGGCAGCCGGTCGCCATGACGATCCGGCGATCTACGGTGGGCCGCCGGGCGATCCGGGGCTGATCGGTCCCGACAGCATCTCCTGGGAGATCAACGGCGATCTCGCTTCGGTATCCCAGGCCGGGCTGCCCGCGATCGTGCTGGAGATCCTGCATCCCTCGGTCGTCGCCGGAGTGCAGGATTTGTCGAACTACCGGCAGGACCCGTTCCAACGCGCCCGCGCCACGTTGGGCTACGTGCTCACGACGACGTTCGGCAACACCGAGGCGGCCACCCGTGTCATCGAACGGGTCAAGCACGTGCACTCGTTCGTCACCGGAACTCGGCCGGACGGCGTGCCGTACCGCGCATTGGACCCTGAGCTGATCGCGTGGGTGCACACCTGCATCCCATGGATGATCCTGCGCGCCTTCGAGCACACGAACAGGTCGCTGTCGGTCGAGGAACAGGACCGCTACCTAACAGAACAGGCAGTGATCGGCCGAATGGGTGGCGCCGACTGGGTTCCGACGACGGCGGCTGAACTCGACCAGTACATCGAAACGATGCGGCCGCGGCTGAGCGTCAATGCGCAGACCCGCGAGTTCATCGACTTCCTGATGACCTCGCCGTTGTTCGGTGATCTGCCCGCGCCGGTGGATCGCCCGCTGCATCGGTTCGCGATCTACGCCGGTATGAGCCGCGCACCACACTGGGCGCGTGAACTCATCGGTTACGACCGACCGTCCGCACTCACCCGTCGCCTGATGGAACCGGCATTGCAGTGGGACGCGCGACAGACGCGGTGGGCGTTCGGCACCCCGCGCTACGTCCAGCTCGCCCGCCAGCGCGCCGCCGGTGTGCGGACAAAGGTGCCGGCGCGGTGATCGACGCACAGCTGATTGAGGTCGTCGGCGGCGCACTCTCGCCGGGGGCGCGCGGCAGCGTCGACGAGGCGGCCGACCGGACCAGTCAACGCATTCTCGACGCTGCTTTGCAGGAGTCGGCGGCCGTTGGGCTGCAACGGATCACCGTCGAGGACGTGGTGCGCCGCGCCGGCGTCTCCCGGATGACGGCCTATCGCCGCTACCCACGCCGCGACGACCTCGTAGAAGCCCTGGTGCGAAGGGAGACGCAACGCTTTCTGGCCGCCGTCGCAGACGCCATCGAAGCCGTCGATGATCCGCACGAAGGCGTGGCGGCGGCATTCATCGGCGCGGTCACCTTCGCGCGTGAGCATCCGATGCTGCGCCGCGCCGGGCAAGTCGAGCCGGCGCCGATCGACTCCGCGGAGCTACTGAAGATGGGCTCCGCGTTCATCGCCAACTACATCCACGGCGAGGCGGCCGGTACGCCGTCGCAGGCCGTGCGCTGGGTGGCCGACGTCTTCGCCCGGCTGTTCTTCACCTACATCTCGATGCCGCCGACAGATCCGGACTTCGGCGACGACGCCGAACTGCGGCGCTTTGCGCACGAGGTGCTGACACCGATGGTGGAACGCGCCGTCGGCTAACTTGGTGAGGTGCGAAAGTGGGCGCTGCTGGCCGGGGCCATCTGCACCGAAGTCGCGGCAACGCTGTGTTTGCGTGCCTCTCAAGACCATTCGGCGTGGCTGATCGTGGTGGCCGTCGGCTATATCGCGGCGTTCGTCTTGCTGACGATGGTGCTGCGGGCCGGGCTGGCCGTCGGCGTCGCGTATGGGATCTGGGGCGCCCTGGGCACGGCCGGAACCGCGGTGCTGGCCGCCGTCATCTTCGGCGACCCGTTCACCCGGCCCATCGTGGCGGGAATCGGGCTGATCATCGCCGGCGTGCTGCTGGTGGAAATCGGGTCGCACCGCGCGGCCGAGATCGGTGCCCAGCGATGATGTGGACCGCGCTGGCGGGCGCGATCCTGATCGAAGTCTTCGCCACGCTGTCGCTGCGCGCTTCCGACGGATTCCGCAAGAAGGTGTGGATCGCGCCGGTCGTGCTGGGTTACCTCGCCTCCTTTTATCTGCTGTGGCTGACGTTGGCGCTGGGCATGCCGGTTGGCATCGCCTACGGCGTGTGGACCGCCTGCGGTGTGGCACTGGTCGCCGTCATCGCGCGCTTCCTGTTCCGAGAGCCGCTGACGTGGCTGATGGTGCTGGGCATCGCGCTCATCGTGGGCGGCGTGCTCACGATCGAGGTGGCCGGGGCCGGGCACTGAGAGAACCGGCGAGCACCACCGCCAACACGCCGGCGACCGGAACCGACATCAGTCCGACGCGCAGGCTCGTGGCGTCGGCGATGACGCCGACGATCAACGGCGCGCCGAAGAACCCGATGCGCATCAACCACGTCACTGCGGTCAGCCCGCTACCCGGGCGCAAACCGGGCAGCTGATCCGCGCGGTGCATGGCTGCGGGTATCAGGGTCGCCACCCCCAGCCCCGCAGCGGCGAAACCCGCGATCGTCCCGCCCACAGTCGGAAACGCCAGGGCGGACCCCATGCCGACCGCCGCGGTCAACCCTCCGGCCCCGACCACCGCGCGTTCGCCGAACCTGTCGACGAGCCGATCGCCTGTCAATCGGCCGACGAACATGAACCCGACCAACGCGATGTAGCCGAACACCGCGACGGCACCCGGCGCGCCGAGGCTGTCGCGCAGATACAAAGTGGCCCAGGAGCTTCCGGCGTCTTCGACCGTGGCGCCCGCGATCGAGATCACCACCAACGCGAGCAGCGTCGCGTACACGGCCACACCGGCCTGTCCCCCGCCCCCAGTCCGTACCGACGGATGGCCGTCGTGGTCCGGGCCTGACAACAGGTAGGGATAGACGATCAGCACGACGGCCCCGCACGCCACCGCTGCGGCCGTCAGATGCGTGGTGCGGGATATGCCCAGTGCGATCGCGGCCGCACCCATCAGCCCGCCGACGATCGCACCGGCCGCCCACACCGCGTGGAAGGAGTTGATGATCGACCGGCCGTAGTTGCGTTGCACCCGAAGCCCGTGGGCGTTCTGCGCCACGTCGGTAACCGAATCGAAGGCGCCGGCGAGGAACATGCCCGCGAAGAGCACCACGGGCGACGTCGCCATCGCGGCGACGACGACGAAGATCCCGATGCCGATCGTGCCCGCGACCGCCACCCGCGACGACCGATAGCGCCGGATCAGCGTCGCCGCGGTGAGTCCGGCCGCCAGCGCGCCGCCGGAGAACGCCGCCATCGACCCGCCGTACGCGGCATTGGACAACGCGAGGTCGGTCTTGATCTCGGGCAGCCGCGGCAGCAGGTTGGCAAACACGGCACCGTTGGTGAAGAACAAAACAGCGACCGCGAGACGGGCGCGCCGATCCTGCGCCGCGGCCTCAGTCAGCCGTTCGGGCGCCATGCCCCGAAGGTTACCCACGCCGTCTCGCCTCTAATGTGAGCGGATGGACGCAGCCGACGATTCCCGGCCTGCGCTATGGCCTCGGCACTTTGCTCACCGCGATGGGCGGGGTCTTCGCGGTGCTGGGTCCTGCGTTGGCAGCGCGTTCAGTCCGCGATGCGTCCGGGCACCGACCTGCCTCGGTCCCGGATGCCGGTCTTGCTCGGCGTGCTCAGCTGCGTCGTGGCGGTCCTGGTGATCGCCGTCATATTCATACAGCCGTAGCCGATACCCATGTCTGCACGACGCAACTGGCCGGGCCTGCAAGCCGAGCGGACCCAGTTATCCTGGCAAAGAACAGCATTCGTCTATCTCGCCGCCGGGGTGATCCCACTCCTCAGCCGGAACGGCTGCTCGCTTCGCTTGCCCTGTGGCTCGGTCACAGGCGGGCGGGCCGCGGTGGCGTGAAACCTCGGGCCGAGGTGCTCGTATTGGGTTGGGCCACGGCAATCTTCGCGGCGGCTATCGTGGTTTTTCCGCTGGTCTAGGCGGTCCGCACCACGAGCTGCTCGCTGGTCTCCCAAAGGTCCCGTGCCAAGCCCGCGTCATAGGACTCGGCCGACGACTTGATCTGGCGCTTGCCCTCGAAATACGCACCGGTGACGCCGTCGAACCGGGCATCCCCGGCCAGCGCGGCGAGTCGGCGGCCGGACGTGCGCATGCTGTTGACGTTGGGCAGTACGCGCAGGACGGGAAACAGGTACCGCCACGCCCAGCGCTGCAGCGGCGGATAGTCACGCGCGAGCCCGGAGCCCGGCATCAGACCGGGGTCGAACGCGGTCACCGTGACGCCGCGCGCCCCGTGGCCCAGCCTGCGGTCCAGTTCATAGGCGAACAGCAGGTTGCAGAGTTTCGACGTGGTGTAGCGACGGCGTCCGTCGGTGGGCTCGCTTTCGGTCGGGTAGGCGAGGTGTCGGGCTCGGGTGTAGTGCGGCGACGGCATGCCCGTGCGCTTGGCGGGATCGTGGGTGCCACTACTCACGACGACCACGCGAGCCGGCGACGCCAGATCGTCGACGAGTTCGTTCACCAGCGCGAAGTGGCCAAGATGGTTGACGCCGAACGTAATCTCGACACCGTCGATGGTTCGTTCGATCCCCGACACGATCTGCACGCCGGCGTTGCACACGATCGCGTGCAGCGGCGGCAGCGCGGCGCGCCGGAATGCTTCGGCGAACTCGCGTACGGAGTCCAGCGACGCCAGGTCCAGCCGCATGACCGTGCAACGGCCCGGTGCACCGATGTCGGCGACCGCGTCGGCGCCGCGGGCGGTGTCACGAACGGCGAAAACCACATGCCAGGACGGATCGCTTGCCAGCAGTGCGCGGGCGCACTCCATTCCCAGGCCGGCGCTTGCGCCGGTCACGATCGCGGTTCTCGGTGTGCTCGGCTTCATTTCTCCTCCAACAGAGTCGGGACAAGGGCCGAAACCGCCTGCCACAGCCGTCGATACATCCG
>WUUC01024300.1_pt1 | contig 11246 bp, 10 predicted proteins | sample 6278441 | NCBI WGS metagenome assembly WUUC01 (sample SAMN13675441, study PRJNA597444) | soil metagenome | isolation source: soil | place: USA: Washington | collected 2017-10 | reverse complement strand
CGCGCCTGGCAGCGTGACGAGGCCGACGGTGCGGGTCTGGTCAAGAACAGGCGTCAGTGCCTCCGGGGCGTGCGGGGCGATGACGAGACGGATTGCCTGCTGCCGCGACAATCCGAGGGCGAGCGCGGCCTCGACCTGTCCGCGGCCCAATCGCAGTGCGTCGAACGCCCGACGGGCCGTGAGGGTGTGGGCCGTCATCGTGCCGCCGATGACGATGCCGGCGATGGGAATGATCGCCGGGCCGGTGAAGTCGGCGGCGCCGCTCAGGAACACGATCGTCAGCACCGGCGCCGCGGCGGCCCCCACCGCCAGACCGATCCAGGGCCAGTCGCGGCGGGCCTGGTCACGCCCGGCAGCCGTGGCCACCGCGACGGCGAACATCGCCCCCGCGAACAGCACCGACGCCCAGGTGCGGTCGAGGACAGCTCCGATGATGGCAGCCACGGCGACAAGCTGGACGAGCGCGCGCACCGCGGCCGCTACGAGGGCCTGCTCGATGCGCAGCCGGCCGCGCCACGCAGCGACGACGGCGATGACCAGCAGCCCGGCAACCGCCAGCCCGAGCGCCCATCCCGCACTGGGTGCGTGGTCGGCCATGCCGTCATCAGTGCTGCGCACCATCACCGGCGACGCTACGGAGTCGCCTTTCACGAAACGCCGGACAGGGCCCGTGGCGGGCGCGGCACTGGCGATCAGCTCGCCCCGCGATCAAACAAGCTGACCGCGCGAATCCCGGGAACGCGAGCTCCAACGAACTCCGGCCGGTTTACAGCCAAGCCCCGACGGTTCATTGCGAGTGTTCGGTCTGGACCTGATCAACTCGTCCACGGTCGAATCCAACGCGCGCTTGGAATCACGGACAACAGCATGAAGCTGGTTGGCGGCATGGGCCCGTTGCACTGCAAGGGTTCGCGCGGCGTTCCTCAAGCATGCAGTCGGTGATTCGCTTCTCCAGGGTCGATGTCGGAAGGTCATGGCACGGTCCGGCCTCGGTGTCGTACGAGGGTCAAGCCGTCGCCGATCGTCAACAGGAGTACATCGAGGTCGTCTCGGGCCGCCAGGTCTGCGTTCAGCTCGCGCAGTGCGACGGTGTCCGGATCGGTGTCGCTTGGGTCGACGACTCGTCCGGACCACAAGGTGTTGTCGATCGCGATCAGACCCTGTGGTGACAAACGTGGAAGGAGTTCATCGAGGTAGGACGAGTAGCCCGTCTTGTCGGCGTCGATGAACGCGAGGTCGATCGGCTGATCAGCAGGAAGTGCCTGTAGTGCATCGAGGGCGGGTCCAATGATGACGTCGATGCGGTCGGCGACTCCCGCTTGCTTCCAGCCGGTGCGGGCGATGTCGATGTAGGACGATTCGATGTCGAAGCACAGCAATCGTCCGTCGGGTGGGAGTGCCCGGGCCATCCACAGGGCCGAGGTGCCGATGAACGTCCCGACTTCGACCACGCGGCGGGCGCCTGTCAGCTCGACGAGCAGCGCCAGGAGCCGGGCTTGGTCTTCTCCGACTGTCATGAATGCCGAACCGAGTCGGGTGACGGCCATGTCGACCAAGTGGTTCCCGACTGGATCGGGCGGTTGGGACATCGCGGCCTGCACGTAATCGGCGAGCGTCGGCGATAGTCCGATCGTCTTTCCCGCTCCAGCGGGACGGATCCCGTGGATACCGGCTGAGATCTGACCCAGCAGCCAACCGTCGGCGTGGGCCACGTCGGTGAGCGCGGTGAAGGGGTAGGGCACTTTGCCGGCGGCCTTGATCGCGTGATCGCGGACCGCTGGTGGCCCGACAACGACGAGGCCGAGACACCCTCGGGCTAGCAGATCAGCAAACTGGCGGTGCGCGCTGCGAACCGCCTCCTTGTACGCGGCACCGGTTTCGGCGTGCAACCTGATGGCGAAAGGGCGCTCGGCGCTTTGCTCCTGGAGCAATCCGATCAGTGTTGCGGTGTCGGCATGGACGATCTGTGGGCTGGGCGTGGCTTTCATGGTTTGCCTCCGGTGTCGTAGGTGGATGGCGGCAGCGGCCGTTTCGCGCGTGGGTCAAGCGGTACGACCGTGGGGGTACCAGTGACAGGGTCGGGGACGACGAGGGCAGGGAGGCCGAAGACGTCGGCGACGAGTTCTGCCGTGACGACGTCGTCCGGGGGCCCGGCTGTGATGACCCGGCCGGCTTGCATGACGATCATGTGGTCGGCGTAGCGGGCGGCGTGGTTGAGGTCGTGGAGGACGGTCACGATGGTGCGGCCGCCTTCGTGGAGGTCGCGTAGGAGCTCGAGTAGCTCGTATTGGTGGGCGATGTCGAGGAACGTGGTCGGTTCGTCGAGCAGCAAGATGTCGGTCTGCTGTGCGAGCAGCATTGCGACCCACACGCGTTGGCGTTGGCCGCCCGAGAGCTCGTCGACGAGCTGCCCTGAGAGATCGGTCACTCCGGTCGCCGCCATCGCCTCCCTGACTGCCGCCTCGTCGGCAGCTCGCCACTGCTGGATGAGCGACTGGTGCGGCGCCCGGCCGCGAGCGACAAGATCGGCGACCCGGATGCCGTCGGGGGAGAGGGATGACTGGGGCAAGAGCCCGAGCCGACGGGCGACCTCTTTGGACTTGTAGGAACTGATCGCTTGGCCGTCGAGCATGACCGCCCCGACCGTGGGCGTGAGGATGCGAGACAGGCAGCGAAGCAGTGTCGACTTGCCGCACGCGTTCGGTCCGATGATGGCGGTGAATGACCCGTTGGGGATGTCGACGCTCAGCTGGTGGGACACCGTGCGGCGGTCGTATCCGATCGTCACGTCGACTGCCTGTAGCCGGGTGTTCTCAGCGGGCATGGGCGCTTCGTTGACGGCGTTCACGGGACTGGCCTCGTCTGCTGGCGGGCTTCGCGGATGAGCAGCCAGATCAAGTAGGTCCCTCCCAAACACACGGTGATCAGGCCAACGGGTACGGACCGGTAGTAACTCGCGATCACCAGCGACGCGAGATGGGCCGACGACAGCAACACCGCCCCCATCGCTGCGGCGGCGATCAGGCTGACCCCAGGTGAACGGGTGAGTCGACGAGCCAGCTGAGGAGCGACGAGGGCGATGAAACCGATCGGGCCTGCCGCCGCTGTCACGAGCGCGGACCCGGCGACCCCGACGACGATGAGGGCTAGACGGGCCGAAGCGACACGGGTTCCGTGGGTCACTGCGGTGTCGTCGCCCATCTCCAGGCGCCGCAGGCTCGGTGCGAGAAGCGCTGCGGCGAACCCGATCAGGCTGATCAGCGCCAGGGCCGGGACCATGCTGGTCCAGGTGACCCGACCGATCGATCCGGCCCCCCAGAAGCCCACCACGATCGCGTCTTCCAGCGCGGCCCGGGTGATGAGGTAGCCGTTGATCGAGCCCAACATGGCCGTCACGCCGATGCCGACGATGATCAGCCGGAAGCCTTGGATGCCACGGCGCCAAGCCAGCACGTACACGACGAACGCGGCGGCGATGCCGCCGATGACCGCAGCTGTGGCAAGTGTCCAGTAGTTACGTGTGTCGACGACGAGGATCATGACGACCACGGCCGTGTAGGCCCCGGCGTCGAAGCCGATGACGTCGGGTGAGCCGAGAGGGTTGCGTGTCAGGGACTGGAAGATGGCCCCGCCGATGCCGAGCACTGCCCCGAACGCCACCGCGGCCACGGCGATCGGCAACCGCCACTCGAGCACGACCATGCGATGGAAGTCGTCGCCCCCACCCCTAGCGGCCAGAAGGACCTCACTCAGGGTGAGGGGGAAATCACCGAAGCGGATCGAGAACGCGGCCACCACCATGGCGAGCACGAACAGCACCGCCGAGACCCACATCAGCCGCAACGGGACGCGCACCGACAGCCACCGTCCCCGCATGGCTCGGGTGCGGTACCCGAAGTCGATCGCGGTCACAGCCCGCTCACCCTGGCCCGCCGTACCAGCGCAATCAGCACCGGCGCGCCGATCACCGACACCACCAACCCGACCTCGATCTCGCCGGGCCTGCCGACGACTCGTCCGACCACATCGGCCAGCAAGACCACCGTCGGCGCAACGATCGCGGTGTAGGCCAGGATCCATCTCTGGTCCGGGCCCGTGAACCAGCGCACCGTATGGGGCACCATCAATCCGACAAACGCGATGCCCCCCGTCAGCGCCGTGCCTCCTCCGGCAAGGAGCGTCACGGCGACCACGCCGAGCACTCGGGTGCGCCCGATGTGCGTTCCGAGCGAGGACGCCAGATCGTCGCCCAGAGAGATCGAGTTCAACGCGGGTGCGAGCCCGAGGGCGAGCACGAGCCCCGCGGCAAGGAACGGAAGGACCGCCCACAGGTCGTCCAGTGTCGTGCGGGCGATCGTTCCGAGACCCCAGAAGCGCAACCGCTCGAACGTCAGCGGGTCGATCAAGGTGAGGAACCCCGAGATCCCGCCCAGCACTGCGGCCATCGCCACACCTGCGAGCACGAGCGTGACCGGGGACGCGGTGCCGCGGCCCCCCGCCGACCCGATTACGTACACCAGGACTGTCGCGAGGGCGGCACCGACGAACGCGAACCAGATGTAGCCCCCGATCGCCGTACCGCCGGTGAGCCCGACTCCGACGGTGACCGCGAACCCGGCGCCTGCATTGACCCCAAGAAGGCCGGGGTCGGCAAGCGGGTTGCGGGTGAGCGCCTGGATCAGGGCTCCAGCGACACCAAATGCTGCGCCGACCACCACGCCCACCACGGTGCGGGGGATGCGCAGATCCCACACCACCGCCGAAGCTTCGGAGCGGTCGCGGTGCCACAAACCGTGCCACACCTCACCGGGCCCGAGCCGGTTGGCGCCGAAGGTCAAACTGGCGATCACCGCAAGTACCAGCGTGACGGCGATGACGAGCAACCCGAGCGCCCGTCGTCGGTGCATTGGTAGCTCAGGGACCCCGACCTCGATCGTTGCGTGCTCGCGCAGTCCTGCCGAAGGCCGCCTCGACACGATGATCTGGTCTCCGTCGGCGAGGCGTCAGCTTGCGAGCGTCTCGTCCAGCAACGGTGCGAGCATCTCCGCCAACATGGGGCTGCCGATCGGGTCGTTGTAGGCGACCTGCGGGTGCGCCATCGGTCCAACGACCTCACCATCGTGGAACAGTTGCGTCCGCTCGGGGCTGGCAAGCGTCAAGAGCTTGCCGGCCGCAACGGCGGGAATGGACTGGAACAGTGTCGACTCGACGAGCGCGGTGAACTGTTGGCCGTTGTCCTCCGGCGGTGAGTAGTCGGTGATCACCACGATGTCGCCCGCGATCTGACCGATCAGCTCAGGGCTCAACGCCTCGGCGTCGGTGAGGCCGTCGTTGGGGTTCGGCTCGAAACCCATCCGGGTGAAGAACTCTTCAATCGTCGACCCGGACGGGTTGCCGTACCACACATCGTTTTGGCCATGGAAGCCCACGAACGCGAGAGCAGTGCCCTCAAACGCTGGATGCTCCGCCCGGAACTCCTCGAAGAACGTGTCGTAGCCGTCGATCACCTGCTGGGCGCGGTCCTGCAGGTCAAGGGCCTGCCCGAGCAGCAGCAACTGGTCCTGCCAGCCCGCGTAGTCGACGCCGACATCGGGCTGCCCCAGCACCGGAGCTACCGCGCTCAGTTGCTCAAGATTGGGCACGGGCTCGCTGCCTTGCGAACCAGCAACGATCAAGTCGGGCTCGGCCGCCGCGATCGCCTCATGCTCAAGCGCAAGATCCTCATACACCCACGTGTGCTCGATCGGTTGCGCCAGACGCTCTTCGGCCCACGGCACAGCATCCAGCGCCCAGTCCGACGACTCCACGGCCACAGGCGTCACCCCCAGCGCCAACAGCCACGAGAGGTCACCGCGCCAGCTCGCAGCCACCACACGCTCAGGCCGCTCCTCGATCGTGACCTCACCCCATGACGTAGTCAACGTGAGCGGATAGGTCACCTTGCCCTCCGCGGGCGGCATCAACCCGGATACGACTTCGGCCGCGCCGGCGACCGTCTGCTCGGCTTCCGCGGACGACGCCGGACTTGGGGTCGCTGGCGCAGCGGTCGCCTCGGTCTGGGTCTCGATGGCGTCTGGATCGTCGTCGGAGCACGCCACCAACCCGACCAACGGCACCACCACCAGTGCCATCAGGGACCGTTTCGACATGCACCTCACCTTTCGTTCACGAACAGACCGGAGGCCGACTCAGGCCACACACGGGTCAGCCAGCCACAGCGCGCCGAACGTAGGCACCCCTTGGCACTGCCGCTGTCGCCGATGCGACAACGTGTTGACCCGAACTGACGCACGGGGCCGCGCCCGGCCGCACATTCAGCCCCGTCGACCCCCTCCACCACCAGACCGCCCAATTCGTCATCCGGACAACTCGGAGCGTTAGGGATAGTTAACATCGCCGAGGTGTCTCGAACGAGGTCCGATCGACCCAGGAGCTCAGTCGCCGCCGCCTTCGCACGGTGGGGACCTGACGCACCCCTTGACGTCCCTGCGGCCACCGTCGCTCAACGACTCGACGACATGAGCGTGCTGCTCTGGCAAATCAAGGGCGAGTCGCAAATCGAAGTCGACGGCGTCGAGTTCCTGCTCAGCGCCGGGCTCGCAGTGTGGATCCCGTACCGCGTCCGCCACTCCTTCACCGTCGGGCCGAACTCCAGTGCGCTCCCGATGTTCTTCCCCGACGACCAAATCGGCTTCCGCGTCCCCACGATCGTCCCGATCGAGGATCATGTCGAAACAGCCTGCCTGGCCTTGATCAGCTCGTACTACTCGCTGATCGCACCGCCGACCGACCTCACCGCGATCGTCTGGACGCTGATCGCAGCCCAATCGTCCGTTCCCGACGGACTCCGCCTACCCACCAGCCTGCCGGCGCTGCGCATCGCTCGCGGCATCCTCCTCGACACCGGCGACCGGCGCACCCTCGCCGCCTGGTCACGAGCCGTCCACCTCAGCACACGCAGCATCGAGCGTGCGTTCATCGCCGAGACCGGCCTCACATGGCGGCAGTGGCGCGACGCATGCCGTATGGAGCGTGCCGCGCAACTGCTCGCTGGCAGCACGGCATCGGTCGCCACGATTGCTGGCCGGGTCGGATTCAGCACACACAGCTCCTTCACCCGTGCCTTCCGCGAGTTCCACGGCACCTCGCCAACCACCTACCGCGAAATCGCCGGACAGCTAGCACCGGTCACCATCGTTTCCGAACGGGACACGCCGCCGGCCATCCGTCGCGTCGTCGGCCTGTAACAACTGGCGGCCGCAGCGCCAACAATCCACTCGCCGAAACGATCACGCACTCGACACGCACGCTCGCCAAGCGACACCGGCGCCCGCAGCTCTCACCGGATAAAGCCGCGAACAGCGCGCTCGACGGCCGCTTCCGATCGCTACCCGGACATGCCGATCTTCACGGCTGGACCTGAGGCCACCGTACAGCAGCGCGCCGAGGTTTGTTTGGCAACCCTAACAGGTCGCGTGTAACGTCCGAGCGCCGTACATCAGTTATCCCGGCGAGGGCCGGTCACGGGGAGGACATCCATGCAGGCTTCGATCACCACCCGCCGACGGTCGCGAGCCGTCGCCATCGCCGTCGCGCTCGGCGTGGCGGTCGCCGCCTGTGGTGGCGACGACGCCGACGACGCGGCGTCGGACACCACGGAAGCGGCCGCGCCCGAGACCACCGCGGCCGGGCCCGACACGACCGAGGGCGATGCACCGGCGACGACCGCTGGGAGCGAAGGTGCCCAGGCCGGCGAGACCCGCACGATCACCCACGAGCAGGGCACCGTCGAGGTCCCGGTTGACCCGCAGCGCATCGTCAGCGTCGGCTACGAGGAGCAGCAGATGCTCCTCCACTTCGGCAAGGTGCCGCTGATGGTGCGGGACTACACCGAGGGCACGCAGCCCTTCGGCGTCTGGCCCTGGGACATCGAGTACCTGGACGGCGCCGAGCCGGAGGTCTTCGTGGACGACCTGCCCTACGAGCGCATCGCCGCGCTGGAGCCCGACTTGATCATGGCCGTCAACGGTGGTCTCGAGGGTGACCAGTACGCCCGGCTGACCGAGATCGCGCCGACCGTCGCCCAGCCCGTCGGCTACGGCCCGTGGGACGCGCCCGGTGACGTGCAGTTCCTCGCCGTCGGCGAGGTGTTCGGCATGGAGGACGAGGCGCAGGCGATGCTCGACGAGGCGCACGGGATGATGGACGACGTCGCCGCCGCGCATCCCGAGTGGTCCGACATGACCGCCGCGACGCTGACCATCTGGGACCCCGTCATCAACGCGGACACCACCGAGCACGTGCGCGGCCAGGTGATGGAGGCGCTCGGCTTCCAGCCGATCACCGAGGACGTCCTGCCGTTTGTCGAGGGTTACCCGACCGTGCCGTTCGAGCAGATCGACCTGCTCGACGAGGTGGACCTCCTGCTGTGGATGGACTTCGCGGACTCGCCGGCGGCGATCACCGACCTGCCGCTGCGCGACGCGCTGACGGCCCACACCGAAGGCCGTGAGGTGTACGTCGATGCCATCTACTCGCCGGCGTTCCGCATCCTCCCGCACACGGTCGAGTACCTGCTCGAGTGGCTGGTCCCCCAGCTCGAGGCGGCGGCCGACGCCGACCCGTCGACGCCCGTCGAGTCGTCGGTCGATGCCGGCATCGCACCCGGGTGACCTGGCACCGCCTGCACCTGCCGGCCGACGGTCCCGGCGAGTGGTTGTCGACGCACGTCTGCACCCACCTGTCGGCGACCGATCGGGCCGGCGCGGTCCCGACCGCTGACCTGACCGATGGCGGCTGGCTGCTCGACGCCTTCGAGCGGTCGGTCGCCGGCGGCACGCCGCGGGCCTACGCCGCGACGCAGCTCGCTGCGGCCTTCGGCGGCACGATCGGCATGGAGCTCGGCTACGCGCACGTGGGTGCGGGGGCCGGGTTCCTGCCCGATCCGGCGACCACGACGTGGGTGCTCGGCGAGTCGTGGGCCGAGGGGATCGTGCTGCCGGCCGACACCCGCGCCGTTGTGCTGGCCGACCACCCGTGGGCCGGCCGCGCTGACGTCGACGTCGTCGATGCCGACGAGCTGGCGCGGCGCACCATCGAGGCCATCGCGCTCCTCGCCGAGCCGATCATCGACCACCTCGCCCGCGCCACGCGCACCGGACGCGCCGGGCTCTGGCACGAGGTCGGCGATGCCGTGCCGAGCGTGCTCGAGTGGCAGTCGTTCCCCGTCGGAGCCGACGCCGTCCGCGACGTCGTGGCGATGGCGGGACGTGTCGGCGTGCCATGGAGGCGGGGGCCCGTCGTCGAGCTCATGGAGGAGGGCGGGGCGTCGACGTGCGTCAAGCACCGAGCCGGCTGCTGCATGAAGTACCTCGAACGACGCGACCGCACGGCGCCGCGCGACGCCGACAAGGCAGCGTTCTGGGAGGCCTTCCCGGCCGCCGACCCGGAGCGGATGTACTGCAACGACTGCAAGTTCTTCACCGACGACGAGCGTCGCGATCGCCAGCTCTGGTGGTTCCGCCGCCACCAGGCTGCCGCGTCGCCACCGTGACGACCAGCCACGGCGTGGCGCTACCCGAGGCGCCGGCGTCGGTCGAGGAGGCCCAGGCGCGTGCGCCGCACGGCCTCGCCCGGTCGAACCGGACGCGCCTGTTGTGGCTCGTCGTGGTGGCGGTCGCCTTCCTCGCCGTCGTGCTGGCCAGCATGTCGGTCGGCGCCCGGGGCACCGGGCTCGGCACGGCGTTCCGAGCGCTGGTCGCACCCGACGGCTCGTTCGACCACCGCGTGATGCGCGAGGTCCGGCTGCCCCGCACGGGCGTCGGCGTCATCGTCGGTGTGGCGATGGGTCTGGCCGGCGCGTTGATCCAGGCGATCACGCGCAACCCGCTGGCCGATCCCGGCATCCTCGGCGTCAACGCCGGCGCCGGGTTCGCGCTGACGATCGCCGTGACGCTGTTCGGCCTGCGCACCCCGTTCGCCTACATCTGGTTCGCGTTCGCCGGCGCCGTCATCGCCTCCGTCGTGGTCTACGCCCTCGGCTCGGTCGGCCGCGGCGGAGCGACGCCCGAGCGTCTCGCCGTCGCCGGCATCGCGTTCGGTGCAGCGATCGGCGGGTTCACGACCGTGCTCGGCCTGCTCTACCCGACGGCGTTCCGCGAGCTGTCGCGCTGGAGCGTCGGCAGCATCGCCAGCCCGGAGGACATCGTGTTCACGCACGTCGCGCCGTTCGTGGTCGTCGGCGTCGTCCTCGCCCTGGCGCTCTCCCAACCGCTCAACGCCGTCGCGCTCGGCGACGACCTGGCCCGAGCGCTCGGGACGAACCTCACGCGCGTCCGCGTCGTGGCCGTCGTGGCCGTCACTCTGCTGGCCGGCGGCGGCACCGCGATCGGAGGACCGATCGCGTTCGTCGGCTTCGTCATCCCGCACGTCGCTCGCCGCATCGCCGGTCCCGACCAGCGCTGGATCTTCGCCTTCACGCTGCTGCTCGCGCCGATGCTCGTCCTGGTCGCCGACGTCATCGGCTGGCTCGTTGTGAGCACGGGCGAACTCCCCGTCGGCGTGGTCGTCGCGTTCGTCGGCGCCCCCGTGCTCATCGCGGTCGTGCGCCGCCGGCGGGTGATCCAGCTGTGAGCGGTCCCGTCGGCATCCGCCACTCGGACGTGCTGCCCGCCGATGCCCGCGTCGTGACGACGCGGTCGGGCGGGCACTCGGTCCGCGTGTCGTGCCGCACGACGCTCGTCGTCGGCGTCCTCGTCGCGCTCGGCGTCGTCGCCGGCGGTTTGGCGCTCGCCTTCGGCGACTACCACATCGCGCTGCGCGACGTGCTCGGCGCGCTGCTCGGCGACCGCGACGGGCTCGCCGACTCGATCGTCGTCAACTGGCGCCTGCCGCGCGTCACGAGCGGGCTGCTGTTCGGAGCTGCGCTCGGCGTGTCGGGCGCGCTGTTTCAGTCGCTGGCCGCCAACCCGCTGGCCAGCCCCGACGTGATCGGGTTCGACAGCGGCGCGATGACCGGCGCGCTCGTCGTGCTGCTGATCCTGCCGGCCGGCAGCGTCAGCCTGGCGGCAGGGGCTATCGGCGGCGGGTTGGCCACGGCGCTGATCGTCTACGTGCTCGCCTACCGCGGCGGCGTGCACGGCTTCCGCCTCGTCCTCGTGGGCATCGCCGTCGCCGCCATGCTCTCGGCCGTCAACCAGTACCTCGTGCTCGACGCCATCCGCGACCAGGACCTGCGCCTCAACTCG
>WUUC01014999.1_pt1 | contig 11246 bp, 6 predicted proteins | sample 6278441 | NCBI WGS metagenome assembly WUUC01 (sample SAMN13675441, study PRJNA597444) | soil metagenome | isolation source: soil | place: USA: Washington | collected 2017-10 | reverse complement strand
GGACGATCTCTATGCTTACGGGCTGAACCGCGGCGGCATTGACGAGCGTTGGTTCGCTTCCACCACGCCGGCGGCCAACGAAGGTCGCGTGCCCGACGAAGGGCTCAGCTACTGCGTCGTGGGCAACCGCCGCTTCACGTTGGCGGACGCGGTCGCCGAATCTGGGGCCGATCTCATCGGTAAAAAAATCTGGAGCAAATACAAGCGCTGGCCGGTCTATTCGAAATTCTTCGACAACATGGGGCCGATTCCGCACCACATGCACCAGTCGCAGGAGCAGGCGAAGCTCGTCGGCCAGGAAGGCAAGCCCGAGTCCTATTATTTCCCCCCGCAGCACAACAACGTCGGCAACAATTTTCCCTACACGTTCATGGGTTTGGAGCCGGGCACCACGAAGGCGCAGGTGCGCCGTTGCCTCGAGAACTGGAACAAGGGCGACAACGGCATTCTGGATCTATCGAAGGCTTACCGACTCAAGCCCGGCACCGGTTGGCTCGTCGGGCCATGCATCCTCCACGCGCCTGGGTCGCTTTGCACTTACGAACCGCAGTGGGGCTCCGACGTCTTTGCGATGTACCAATCCCTGGTCGAAGGGCGCGAAGTGCCGTGGTCGCTCCTCGTCAAGGACATGCCGAAGAGCAAACACAAAGATCTGGACTTCATCGTCGAGCAACTCGATTTGGAGGCCAACGTCGATCCAGATTTCAAAGACAACCATTACCTGGAGCCGGTGCCCGTGGCTGATACGCGCAATGAAGGTTACGTGGACCGCTGGATCGTTTACGGCCGCATTAACGGCGAGCAACTCTTCACCGCCAAAGAACTCACCGTCGAGCCGCGAGCGCGTTGCACCATCAAAGATAACGGCGCGTACGGCCTGATCACCGTGCAAGGCAAGGGCCGCATGAACAATCTGAACCTGGATTGCCCGAAGCTGATCCGCTTCCACGAGTTGACTGAGGATGAAGTCTTTTGCACCGAGGCCGCCGCTCAGGCCGGCGTGGTTTTTGAAAACACCTCCGACGTCGAACCTTTGGTGGTGCTCCGTTACTTCGGACCCGAAGTCAACCCCGACGCTCCCGGCCTCGGCGCGTACCGGAAGAACAGGTTTTAATCAGTCGACGTAGAGAAATTCGTTGGCCGTGAGCAGAGCCTGGCAGAGGTTGCTCATGGCCTGAAGCTCAGGGTTGAGCTTTGGCGTCGCTGTTTTCGTTTCGTCCTTCTTCTCCGCGGGCTTTGCTTCCGAAGCTGCTGACTGAAGGTGTTCAATCTGCTCGGAGAGGAACGTCAGCGCATCGGCGAGTTCAGTGGCGGAGGGAGATCGGCTCAACGCCAGTCGCCACGCGCGCGTGATCTGCGCGGCGCGATTCGCCCCAGCTTCCTTCTCAAGTCGCCTCGCGAAACGCGTGGCCTGGTCCAGTATGAACTCGCTGTTCATCAGCATCAGCGATTGCGTTGCGACCGTTGAGGACTGGCGTTTCTCGCAATTCACCTCCATCACCGGCGCGTCGAAGGCGTGCAGGATCGCGAGCGGGCGACTGCGGCGCACCTGGATGTAAACGCTGCGTCGAAATTCTTCGCCGTTGAGCGGGACATCGACCGGCATTTTGTTGTCGCCTTCGGTCTTATCAACGCCCACGACGATCTGCCCGTGCACGTCCGGCCGCACCGGGACCGGCGCGCCAAACATCCGTTCGTTCAACGCGCCACTCACGGCGAGAACGGAGTCGCGGAGCGCTTCGGCATCGAGGCGTTGCACGGGCCTGCGCCAGTAGAGCATGTTCTCGGGATCTCTGTCGTCGCGCACCGCGTGGCGCAGCGATGATTGGCGATACGCCGTTGAGGTCATGATCAGCTTGTGGAGTCGCTTTAATCGCCAGCGGTTCTCCATGAAGTCGCTCGCGAGCCAATCCAACAACTCCGGGTGGGTCGGACGCTCGCCCATGGTCCCGAAATCCGAAGGCGTTCCGACCAGGCCGCGGCCAAAATGGTGCAGCCACACGCGGTTCACCAAAACACGCGCGACAAGCGGGTTTGTGCCGCTGGTCAGCCACTTCGCGAACGCGAGGCGTCGCCCGCTGGTGGGAAGCTCGGGGTCTTTCTCCGGCAGGCTGATACATTCGCCGGGCGGCGCGAGCACGCTGAGAGCTCCAGGGCCCACGGCTTCCTTCGGTTGCTTCGAATCGCCACGATGGAAAACCTGTGTCACCGGCAGCTTGCCCGCGGGTTCGGTGAGCACGGTCATGAAATCCTCCGGTGGTTTGCGCCCGCGAATCTCCGCGATCTTTGCATCCATCGCCTTCAGGTCGTCCGCGGCTTTTTGGTTGTACTGGTAGAGCACGCCCGCGTTGATGTTCACGCTCGGGTTGTCCGCCAGGAGCTTCTTCTGCTCCGGGGTGCGTTTGTCCGCAGGCGTGTCGTACGCGGCGCGCAGTTGCCCGCGCAAAGGTTCCTCAAATTTCTCGAGATGCTTCGTCAGCGCGTCGGCAATATACTGCTTCTGCTTCGCTTCCTTTTCCTCCGCGAGTTTCTTCGCTTCCGCTTCCACTTCGGCGGCCTTCTGGCGATCGGCTTCGGTATAGAGGGACACGAGGCGCTGCTGGGGCGTGCGCCAGTTCTTCCAGTCGTACGCGGGCTCGATGACGGCGCGCAAACGGTAGTAATCCGTCTGCGGGATCGGATCGTAACGATGGTCGTGGCATTGCGCGCAGCCGACCGACAAACCTAAGAGCGACGTGGAAACGATTTTGATCGTGTCGGCGACCACCTGGTTCTTGATCGCGTCAGGGTCGGGAACGCCTTGGGTGGCCGTGCCGTCTGCTCCCATGCGAAGAAAGCCTGTTGCGACGAGCAATTCGCGCAGGTGCGCGTTGGTGACCGCCGGTTGCGGCGCCGCGGCAGTGATCCACGCGAGTTCGTCGCCGGCGAGTTGCTCCGTGATAAACCGATCAAACGGCTTATCGGAGTTTAACGATGCAATGACGTAATCGCGAAACTTGTACGCGTAAGGCCGCGGTGGGTCGGCGTCACTATAGCCGTCGGAATCGGCATAACCTGCGAGATCGAGCCAGTGGCGGCCCCAGCGTTCGCCGTACTGCGGCGACTCAAGCAAGCGGTCGATCAACTTCTCGTAAGCGTCGGGCGCATTATCCGCGACGAACGTCTCGACTGCCTCGGGCGTGGGTGGCATCCCCGTCAGGTCAATGTATGTGCGCCGGATAAGCGTGACCTTGTCCGCATCCGGCGAGAAGCCGAGCTTCTTCTTCGTCAACTCGCCAACCAGAAACGCATCGATCGCCGTGCGCGCGCGGTCCTTCGGCTTCGTCTTCGGGATGGCGGGCCGCCGAATGGGTCGAAAAGACCAGAACGCGCGCTCCTCGTCCGTGATACCGCTGCCCTTCCCAATTTCAGTGGGCTCCGGCCGGCCCACATTCGCGCCCGACTCGATCCACTTTTTAATCAGCGCAATCTGTTCGCGCGTGAGCTTTTTCTCGCGCCGCGGCATTTCGCCGCTCTCGACCATTGTGAACAGCAGGCTCTTGTCCGGCTTGCCGGGCACGATCACCGGGCCGTTGTCACCGCCAGCAAGCATCAACCGGCGCAGCCGCAGATCAACGCCGCCCTTCAATTTTTCTCCTTCGCCGTGACAATCGAAACAATGCGCTTTCAGAATGGGCCGGATGTCTTTCTCAAACGTGAGCGGTGCGGCCAACGTTGAGAAACGGAGCAATACAAGCAGCCCGAAGAGCACGAAGCCGATTGGAAGCTTCGCGACGCTCATGCGTTGCGCAGGATTTCTTTGACGATGCGGCACGGCTTGGTATCGGTGATGCGTTCGTCCTGGCCGTTGTGATGATAAACGAGTTTCGTATGGTCGAGGCCGAAGAGGTGGAGCAGCGTCGCGTGATAATCATTTGGACTGACCGGGTCCACCACCGCCTTGTGGCCGAACTCGTCTGTCTGGCCGTAAGCGACGCCGCCTTGGAATCCTCCGCCCGCCAGCCATGTGCTGAAGCCTTGCCCATTGTGGTCGCGTCCGGCCTTCTCCGCCGCGCCGTGGTTCTCGGTTACGGGCAACCGGCCAATCTCCCCGCCCCAATGCACAATCGTGGTGTCGAGCAAGCCGCGCGCTTTGAGATCTTTCACCAGCGCTGCCGACGGCTGATCGGTTTTGCGGCAGCAATTGACCAGGTTCTTCGTGATGCTTTCGTGCGTGTCCCAGATTTGCCCGTTCACGAACAGTTGCACGAAGCGCACGCCGCGCTCGACCAACCGCCGGGCGATGAGGCAGCGCGTCCCGTATTCACGGGTGACCGGGTCATCCAAGCCGTAAAGTTTTTTGGTCGCCTCGCTTTCACCGGAGAGATCGAGCGCTTCGCTCGCGGCGGTTTGCATGCGCGCCGCCAATTCGTAACTCGCGATGCGCGCTTCGAGGTCGTTTTCACCGGGATGGCGCGCCAGATGATCCCGATTTAAGCGCGCCAGGAACGCGAGATTCTGTTCCTGCAAGGTCCCTTTCAGGTGCGGCGGCGGTTCGAGGTTCAGGATGCGCGGTTCCGTCGCGCGAACGATCGTGCCCTGGAACAAAGGCGGCATCCAGCCGTTGGACCAATTGCGCACGCCGTCAACGGGGTGCCCGCCCGGATCGGTCAACACTACGTACGCGGGCAGACTCTGCGATTCGGAACCGAGGCCGTACGTGAGCCACGAGCCGAGCGCGGGGCGGCCCGGCTGCGACTTGCCCGTGTTCATGAACCAGATAGACGGCTCGTGTCCGTTGATGTCTGTGTGCATCGAACGGATCAGCGTCACGTCATCGACGATGCTCGCGAAGTGCGGGAGCAGTTCGGAGACATCGATGCCGCTCTGGCCGTGCTTCTGGAATTTCCACGGGCTGCCGAAGAGCTTTTTGCTCGCGCGATCGACAAAACTGAACGTGACCTCGCCCGGGTAATCCTGACCGCTGCGTTTCGTGAGTTCGGGCTTCGGATCGAACAGGTCGATATGGCTCGGCCCGCCGTGCATGAACAGGGAAATCATCGCGCGCGCCTGCGGCTTCAACGGCGGGACCTTCGGCTTGAGATCGAACGACTGCGGCTGGCGCGGCACGTTCGGAGGCGTCGCGAGCAGGCTCTCTTCGCGCAACAACCACGCGAGCGCGACACTGCCCACGCCCATGGCGTTCCGGGCAAGAAATCGCCGCCGGGACCAAAGCCCCGCTGCAACGTTCGCAGAATCGGCAAATTTCACAGGCTGAATACCAACTATGGACGACTCCACCGGCAATGGACATTCAAAAGCATTGCGGGTGCTTATGGACATCCACCGTTCGGATGATACACAGTTCACTGGATGAAAGGTGTGATTGCCTTGTTCTCTTTAGTGACGCTATTGCCTCTGGCTTGCCTCGGCGCTGAGTCGGAGCTGCTTCGGGAAGGAGACCGATTTTCCCTGAATGGCAGCACTGCGAGGGTCACGCGGCTCGACACGCTTCCCTTTGTTGAGAGCGATTACACGAAACGATTCCGTTTTGACCGGTGGACTAATCCTAAACTCAAAGAACTCCGCGAACGTTACGAACTCGACCGGGTCGTTGTTTCGGGACGCGACGAATTCCAAAAACAGGTGCGGCTTATGGATTGGGTGCATCGGCAGTTCAAGAAATTTGGCCGGCCTTCGACCAGCGCCAAAGGTGCGCTCGACATCCTCGACGGCATCGAAAGCGGCCACACATTCTTCTGTTCGCATTACGTGCATGTGATGGTCTCCAGCGCGGCGAGCCTCGGCTGGGTGAATCGGCCTTTGGCGTTGCGCCGCCATCGCGGAGCAGCGAGCGTGGGCGGGTCCACCGAGCACGCGGTTACCGAGATCTGGTCGAATCAGCATCGCAAATGGGTGATGCTCGATCCTACCAGCAATATGCATCTGGAAACCAACGGCGTGCCGCTGAACGCATGGGAGATCCGGCAGCAATGGTTTTATCATCACGGCACGAACCTCGTGTTCGTGATCGCCGGCAAACGCTACCGGAAAGCTGACCTGCCGGTTGTCCTGCGGCAATTCTCAGGCTTTGGCGACCTTGCGGTGAATCCGGATGAACTCGATAAGTATGGCTTCATCGGCTACATCCCAAACACCGACCTGATGGATTCAGGTGAAGACTACGCAAAGATGTTCATCACCAAAGACCAGCTTTGCGAAGGAACGAAGTGGCACGTCCGCCTGGCGCCGGCTGACCCCGCCGTCGATCCGTATTTTCCGATCGGCCAGGCGGCGCTCGAACTGCGCGCCGAGGGTGGTAGCGTGAAGGTGAGAGTGAGAACCCTGACGCCGAACTTCAAAACGTTTGAGGTGCAGTTCGATGGCGGCGAATGGAAACAATCCATTGAGCGCTTCACCTGGCAACTCCGCGCCGGCACGAATCGCCTCGCAGCGAGGACACTCAACCACTTCGGAGTGCATGGCCCTGTCTCAAGCGCCGAAATCGTCCAAAGCGCCGAATGAAAACCGGGTCTGTACGCATCGCCATCGTCGCCGATTTCAATTCGTCGAAATCGCACATCGCCACTAACGATGCGGTCGCACATTCGGCGGACGCGCTCGGGCTCAACGTCCAGCCCACTTGGATTGCGACTTCGGATCTCGCGAGTCGTGATGTTGTGAAGCTGCTGGCGGGGTTCGCGGGTGTTTGGATTGGTCCCGGTAGTCCGTACGCGAGCATGGAGGGTGCATTGTCGGCGATTCGCTTCGCGCGCGAACGCCGGATTCCGCTGCTCGGAACTTGCGGCGGGTTTCAGCACATCGTCATCGAATGTGCCCGGAATGTTCTAGGCCTGACGGATGCCGAGCACGAGGAGTCCGCGCCCGCTGCCGCGCGTCATGTGATCTCGCGCCTGGCCTGTTCGCTTGTCGGCCGCACGATGACGATCACGCTGGAGCCCTGCTCGACGCTTGCCGAGATCTACGGCCAGGGCACGGTCAAAGAGGAATATCTCTGCAACTTCGGCGTGAATCCCGCGTACGCCGATGCTTTGCGCCAAGGCCCCTTACGCGTCGCCGCGTCGGACGCGGAAGGTTTGGTGCGCGCGGTCGAATTACCGGGCCACCCGTTCTTTATTGGCACACTGTTTCTCCCCCAACATCGCTCGACGCCAATCGCTCCCCATCCTCTCGTCAGTCGCTTTCTCAATGCCTGCGCAGAGCGCTCGCGGGTAGTCCAGTGACGAGGTTCTTACTTATTTCTTCGGTGGCGTCTGATAAGGCTCGAGGAATTGTTTGTCGACAGGTGGATGTCCCTGGTCCTGCCACCACTTGGCCCACGCTTGCTTGTCCTGCTTGAAATCCTGCCCGGCCTTTCGGGCCAGCGCGGCTCGGGCCCAGAAGCGGGTGTTCTGATTGCCGTGGTCGACGAGGCTGATGAGCAACGGCACCGCTTCATCCGCTTCCTGGCGCGCCAGAGCCGCTATCGCCATCCACTTTGGGCGGCAATCGTAATCCTGATCCGGTTGATGGAACCCTGCGACTTTCGTCAGCCCAGGCACGAGGCGCTTGTCCTTGATAGCGCTGGCTTCCGCGAGCGCGGCGCACAGGTGGCGTCCGTATTCGCCGTCGGCAAACAATGTTGCGAGGTGCTGAACACGCTTTTCGCGCGCATCGGTCGCGGAAGCAGCGAAAGCATCCTCGTTGAGCCACAACCCTGAGCGGCCGAACGTGCGCGCAGTGTGAAGCACGAATTCTTTTATCTCCGGGTGCGCCTTTGCGTAACGCAGTTCAACCTCAGTCTCGGCTTTTTTAAGGTCAAGAGGCGCGGGAGCGTTCTCGGGCGTCGCGGCTCCTGCGATGGAGCGCATGACGACGATCATCACTAAGCCAAAGCAAACCACGTTTAGTTTCAATTTCATAGATAACTCCTTTTTCACAACTGAATCAAAGTGTGGTTAACACGTACCCCAAAGTGATTGCGAGGAGGAGACTTCGGCCATCCGCTTTCTGACTTCATCCTTCATTTTCCTTTTGATTGCGGCCCGCGCCCAATCTCCCTCAGCGGCGGCAAGTTCCTTCTGGAACTCGCGTTGCACTTGTCCCTCGATCGCGGTCTGCAGCCGCTCGCGACCACCTTCGGCGATGCCGAATGAATCGGAAGCCATACTCAACGGTGTTAGCACGGATGCAGGTCGCTGGAAAGTATTTAAGAGCCGCTCCAGTCGACCGGTGTAACCGTAGCCGTTATCCTGTCAATTCGAAGAGGCGCAGGTCTTTCACGATGCCGCTGCGACTTCACAGGCGGATTCAACGCCGCGAAACCTCGACGACTGGTGGCGCTCCGGTGCCGCTTTGGCTGGTATTTCTTTGGCGCAGAAAGCGCACAAGTGAATACGCTTTGAACAGGAGATAAGCGATCGCCAATCCGAATAGAAAAAGGACCCAGAGGTTTGGAAACTTTTTCGGAGCATCGTAGACGAGCATTGCATCGTCCGGAATGGTTATGCGATCGCGAGCAAATATACTCTTCAGTTTCATTCGCTTGTCGTACACGCGCCAGGAATCAGAGAGATCTTTGGCCACAACTCTGCCTTTGTAGGGCGGCTGAAGACCGGTCACCAATTTGTCAGTTAACGGCCCTTCGATTACGTACATCAACCTGTAGCCAACGCCCGAAAATGGGATGAGCAGGAACTCCCTTTGTGATAAGTAGGAAACCGCATGCGCCTGCTTGAAGTCGAGACCGAGCCGAATCTCCGCGTTCGCATTGTCGCGCAGTTTCTCAACGTCAGCAGGATTGTTTACCGTGACTACGCTCTTGTTGAAATAGAAGGCGATATCACGGGAGGTCCTCGCGATCATTATTACCGCAAGCAGAATCAGAAAGATGCTGCCCAGCGGGTTGGAACTTCTTTGTTTATCGGCCATGGAGAGTTTCTGCGGCTACAGGCTTCACCATTGTTCGCCGCATGCGCGGGATCAGGTTGATTGCGAAGTGCTCCGGCGCGGACCGGAGCACTTCACGAGGACGTGTTTGCTACTCTGGGAATGGGGTTACCACGCGGTAGTAGCGTTTCGGAACGGCATTAGTGTCGTTGGCGCGCTCGAGGCGATTGGTTGGGCGACTCGCGGCGTTCAAGAGATTCGACCACGTTTCGCTCGCGATGTCGTCGCTGAACTGGACGGTGTAGGTCCGATTCGAGACCGCGGGGAATTCCAGCGCGTTGGTGCGGCCCGGCGTGAGGTCGAGCCAGAGGTAGCTTTCCGGGTCGCGCGGGTTGGTGCCGGCGATGAATTCGTCCGCGTTGAGCATCCCGTCGCCATCCACATCCCCTTCGCCATCACTTGCCTGGTCGGGGTTGAAGCCGTTGGCCGTTTCCCACACGTCCGGAGCGCCGTCGCCGTCGCGGTCGGCGTCAAACACGATGAGATTGGCCGCCGCGCTGAGGGCGCCGGGCGTGAAGAAGCCGGCGTTAGTCACAACGACAGTGAACTGGCCGGACTGGTTGGTCTGGACGTTGACCAGTGTGTAGGCCGGCCCGTTGGGTTGCGGGTTGACGGCAACGCCGTTCCGACGCCACCGAAAGAACATTGGCTCAGTGCCGGTTACGCCGACCTGCAAGGTGACGGTCTGGCCTGCATAGGCAATTTGCGATCGCGGCTGTTCAACGATCAGCGGCGGAACATTGACAATGAGTCGCGCGGCCTCAGACGTGATCGAACCCACGGCATCGGTCACTACGCAATCGTAAGTGCCGGCGTGAACCAGGGTGACGTTCGGAATCACCAGCGTGCGAGTGGTCGCGCCCGAGAGCGGCTGACCATTCCAACGCCACTGATAGCTGATGGGGCTGCTGCTCGTCGCTTCGACGGTAAAGGTTGCGTTGCTGAAGGTGTGGCCATAAATCCCAGGCGCATTGGAACCGCGCATGATGACATTGGCTGGCTGGCGGACAATGCTGGCGGGGATCAGCACAGTGAGCGTGGCGTCGGAGCTGCGAACGAATCCAGCACCGTTGAACACAATCACGGAGTAATTACCCGCGTCGTTCGGCCTGATACCGGTGAGTTGGAGCGTCGCGGAGGTCGCGCCGAAGATTTGTTCGGTGCCGTGGAACCATTGATACGCGAGCGGTGGCGTGCCCGCGGCCTGGACACTAAACGTCGCGGTGCCGCCGGCGACACCCACCTGGTTTGCAGGCTGAGTCGTGATGGTGGGCATGGTTCCGCCCGGGTACGGGCCGTTCGGTGAAGCAACTACCGCCGTCCAATTCACGTAATCGTCGGCATACTTCGTCACGTCGAGGCGCTGGAGCGAAGGGCCAATGCCGTCGGCCAGTTGCGGCCAGGGCGGCAAGTCGGCGTATTCGACCTGCTCGAGGAGAACGAACGGAATGTCGTCGCCTTCAGGGGCGTCCGGACGCTGGAGTTCCACCCGATCGGCACTGTTGTCGAGCTTGCCCGTCCACGGGCCGTAGAGCGGCACACTGGGGGCGAGATTGTAGCGCGTCCGGAAAGCCGACACACGGGCCGTATCCAGCGGATGGAACGGAACGATGATCGCGTATCCATTGGCGGGAATCGAGGCGTTCGCCGGAAAATCGAAATCAACGCCACCGCGGACTCGCCACCCGGCATTGTGCTCGAAGAGCGGGATGGCCGCACCCGTGACGTTACGCAGCTCGATGAATTCCATTTCATCATCATCGACACCACCGGGGCGGTCGGGCGGATGATACATGACTTCGCTGATCACGACGGGGCCAATTTTCGGCAACGCGTTGGTCGCGCTGGGCGTGCGCGTGTTCAACCTGACGAAGTGCACCGCGCCCGTGCTCGTATAATAGCGGCCGAAAGATTCGCCGGTGAACACCGCCCCGAACTCGTAGCCATGGAAATAGCCGGTGAGGTTCGTGCCGTCGCCGGAGAAGATGTAAGCCTCATCGCCCGTCGAGCCAAAGGAGAAGCCCGAATTCGTGTTCGCGTTGAATTGCGTCTCGTCAAAGACCAGGTAACCGCCGGCGGGAATGGTCACGCCATTGGTGATGCGATACTTTTTGGGCGACGCGAAATCGTCGGAAATAAACCAGCCGCCGATGTTCACGGCGGTGGCGTTGGGATTATAGAGTTCGATGAAGTCGACATCCGGCACATCGGAGTGAGAGAAGACTTCGTTGACGAGAATTGTGGCCATAGTAGGCAGCGGCGTATCAGAACCGCCGGGCGAACCGCCATCGACGCCGCTGGGCCGCCAGGCCGGCTTG
>WUUC01061182.1_pt1 | contig 11247 bp, 12 predicted proteins | sample 6278441 | NCBI WGS metagenome assembly WUUC01 (sample SAMN13675441, study PRJNA597444) | soil metagenome | isolation source: soil | place: USA: Washington | collected 2017-10 | reverse complement strand
CCAGCTCTCGGCCGCCCGGGCCAGCGACGGCACCCACAACTCGACGTGGTGCAGGCCGCGTGGCGGCCGCTGCCCCTGCTCCTCAGCTTGCGCGGGATCCACCCGGTACCCACTTCACGTCGCCGTCGGGGTTGGCGACCCGCGACAGGATGAACAGCAGGTCGGAGAGGCGGTTGAGGTAGGTCAGCGCGAGGCGGTTGGTGGCCGCGGCGTCGACCTCCCAGAGCGCCCACGCCGAGCGCTCGGCCCGCCGGCTCACCGTGCGTGCGACGTGCAGCAGCGCCGCTCCGGCGGTGCCGCCCGGCAGGATGAAGGAGTCCAGTTTGGACAGTCGCGCGTTGTACCCGTCGCACCAGCCTTCCAGCCGCGTGACGTACTCCTCGGTGATCCGCAACGGCGGGTACTCCGGCGCGTCGCTCACCGGATTGCACAGGTCGGCGCCGACGTCGAACAGGTCGTTCTGCACCGCCGCGAGCACGTCGCGCAGGTCGGGCGCGAGCCCGCCCAGCGCCAGCGCCGCGCCGATCGCGGCGTTGCACTCGTCGACGTCGGCGTAGGCGGCGATGCGGGGGTGCGTCTTCGGCACCCGCGACATGTCACCGAGCGCCGTGGTGCCGTCGTCGCCGGTCTTGGTGTAGATGCGGGTGAGGTGCACGCCAGCCATGCCGCCCAGCCTATGCCCCGCCCGACGCCGGGCCGCCGCCCGCCGCCGGCCGCCGGCCGCCGCTGTGAGATCGCCCCGCACCGCGCCGGGGCAACCGGGAACCCCTACGATGACCAGCGTGGACGTGCTGCGAGTGATCGGCGGCGCCCGGCTCGCCGGTCCCGTGACGGTGGTCGGCGCCAAGAACTCGGCGCTCAAGCTCATGGCGGCGACCCTGCTCGCTCCCGGGCGCAGCGTGCTGACCAACGTGCCGCGCATCACCGACATCGCCATCATGGCCGAGGTGCTGCGCCGGCTCGGCTGCGACGTGTCGATGACCGGTGACCGGGTCGAGATCGAGGTGCCCGAGAAGGCCGGCACCGAGGCCGACTACGACCTGGTGCGCCGCCTGCGGGCCTCGATCTGCGTGCTCGGCCCGCTGCTCGCCCGCCGCGGCCACGTGCGGGTCGCCCACCCGGGCGGCGACGCGATCGGCTCCCGCGGCCTGGACATGCACGTCGCCGGCCTGCGCCGGATGGGTGCGGAGATCACCAGCGAGCACGGCTTCGTCATCGCCACCGCCGACAGGCTGCGGGGTGCGACCGTCTGGCTCGACTTCCCCAGCGTCGGCGCGACCGAGAACCTGCTGATGGCCGCCGTCCTCGCCGACGGCGTCACCGAGATCGACAACGCCGCCCGCGAGCCCGAGATCGTCGACATCTGCACCATGCTCAGCGAGATGGGCGCCAAGATCAGTGGGGCCGGCACCTCCCAGCTCATCGTCGAGGGCGTGGACGGACTGCGGCCGGCTGATCACCGTACCGTCGGAGACCGCATCGTGGCCGGCACCTGGGCCTTTGCCGCGGCCATGACCCGCGGCGACGTCGCCGTGCGCGGCGTGCCCGCCGCGCACCTGGAGATCGCCCTGGACAAGCTGGTCACGGCCGGCGCGGCCGTGGACACCACGGACGACGGCTTTCGGGTACGGATCGACCGGCGCCCCACGGCCGTCGACGTGGTGACCCTGCCGTACCCGGGCTTCCCCACCGACCTGCTGCCGATGGCCGTCGGGCTGGCCACGGTCAGCGAGGGCGCCTCCATGATCACCGAGAACATCTTCGATGGCCGGTTCATGTTCATCCAGGAGCTTGTGCGGCTCGGGGCGGAGATCCGCACCGATGGGCACCACGCGGTCGTGCGCGGACGCGAGCGGGTGTCGGCGGCGCCGGTGACCGCCACCGACATCCGGGCCGGGGCGGGCCTCGTGGTGACCGCGCTGTGCGGCGACGGGGTGACCGAGGTCGGCCACATCCACCACATCGACCGAGGCTATCCCGACTTCGCGGCCGACCTGCGCAGCCTCGGCGCCCAGGTGGAACGGGTGGCGGCGCCGGCCGACCCGGTCTTCACCTTCTAGGTTCCGGACCCGCCTTCAGTCCACCGCGAGGTCGTTGTGCAGCCGCACGAGGATCGCCACGAACGCGAACACCACCGTGGCGGCGGCGATGCGACGGCGCCGCACGTGCGCCTCGTACGCGTGCCACCAGGCCACCGCCGCCTCACCCAGCGCGGAGACGTGGGCCAGGGGAGGCGGGCGTACCTGAGCGATGCGGGCCGCGGCGCTGACCGTGACGCTCGCACGTGTACCGCTGGCGCGTGGCCCCCTCGCGCGCGCACCTCGGGTGCCCAGGTCCCGGGCGTCCGCACCCCGGGCCTGCGCGGATCGCGGCTCGTGCGGCGCCGGCCCCGGCGCGGGCGGATCCGGCGGTTCGTCGGCGCCCCACACCTCCACCTCGACCTCGGGCGCCTCGGACTTCCACTGCGCCGACCGGCGGGCGAAGGCCAGCGGTAGGTAGGCGCCGGCCGGATCGCGCCGCCCCAGCCCGACCCGCAGCAACTCGAACCAGCGCCAGCGGATCGCCACGTCGGTCAGGACCGCCCCGGAGACCTCGTCGGCGTCATCGTCGTCGTCGACGATGCGCAGGGCATCGCGGCGCAGCGGCTCAAGGTGGCGTTCGACGAACGCCACATACGCCGGTGGCGGTTCGACCGGCATGCGCGGCAGCAGGCGGGTCACAACCGCGATGGTAGGCACCGGAAATGGCCTGCGGTAGCCGTACGCACCGCCTACGGTGCGGTCCATGACATCTGGGGTACGCCGGGAGGCGCCGGCCGACGCGGAAAGGGTGCGCGAGGTGGTGGTCGCGGCGTTCACGCCGGCCGGTGCGGCGGAGCCGTCCGCCGGTGGCGCTGAGCCGGCCGCTGGGCCGTCCGGGTGTACCACCCGGTGTATCCGGCGCCGTACCTGCAGGCGCTGGTGCTGCGGGTCGACCATCCACGGGGCGCGGTGGAGTACCCGCCACCCTATGCGGACCTGCCGGACTGAGGGAGGCTCAGACCGCGTCGCGGGCCCGGTCGTACTCGTCGGAGAAGACCAGCACCCGGGCGTACCCGTCGCGGCCGGTGCCCACCGTGGCGCGGATGCCGAGGGAGACCAGCCGGTTGCGCACGGCGCGGGCCGCGGCGAGGTCGGCCGACAGCGCCACCGGGCGGAGGAGCCCGAACTCGTCGGCGTCGTCTAACGGGGCGCGCAGATGGAAGGACTTGACGTCGGCGGCGACGGCGACCAGGGCCAGCACGGCTAGGGCGAGCAGCGGCCCGACGAGGAAGATCTCGAGCGGCACCCGGCCAGTGTGCCAGGCGTCGATGATCGATAGCGTCGGTCGTACGGCCCACTCGCGGGTACGGATAGGGTGCGACTCAGTTTCGCCAACGTTGAGCAACGCGACGAGCGTGAGGAGCGCACATGGCAGGTCGGCTCGCGGTGATCGGTGCCGGGTTGATGGGTTCCGGCATCGCCCAGGTGGCGGCGCAGGCAGGCTGGGAGGTGGTGCTCCGCGACATCGACGACGTGGCGGTCCGGCGCGGGCTCACCGCCGTCCGCGCGTCGCTGGAGCGCTTCGCGGGCAAGGGCGCCATCACCGTCGACGACGTCGAGGGGGCGCTGGCCCGCATCACACCGACCACCGACCTCGACGCGGCGGCCGACGCCGATGTGGTGGTCGAGGCGGTGTTCGAGCGGATCGAGGTCAAGCACGAGGTGTTCCGCGCCCTTGACCGGATCTGCAAGTCGGACGCGGTGCTGGCCACCAACACCTCCGCCATCCCGATCACGTCGATCGCCACGGCCACCCAGCGTCCGGAGTCGGTGGTCGGCACCCACTTCTTCTCGCCGGTGCCGATGATGCGGCTCTGCGAGGTGGTGCGCGGCTTCAAGACCAGCGACGACACGCTCGCGCGGGCGTCCGGGTTCGCCGAAGAGGTCGGCAAGACCGTCGTCGTGGTCAACCGCGACATCGCCGGCTTCGTCACCACCCGGCTGATCTGCGCGCTGGCGATGGAGGCGATCCGGCTCGTGGAGAGCGGAGTTATCTCGCCGGAGGATCTGGACACCGCGTGCAAGCTGGGCTTCGGGCACGCGATGGGTCCACTGTCGACGGTCGACCTGACCGGCACCGACGTGCTGCTCAACGCGACCCGCAACATCTACGCCGACACCGGCGACCCGAAGTTCTTCCCGCCCGAGTCGCTGGCCCGCATGGTGGCCGCAGGCGACCTCGGCCGCAAGTCCGGCCGCGGCTTCTACGAGCATTGAGCCAGCCGGGTTAGCCGTCGCGGCGGTTGGTCCAGCGGAACGTGAGCCGGCACGCGATCAGCGCCGCCACGCACCACACCACCAGGATCAGTGCGACCCTGCCCAGCTCCGCCGAGCCGGCCGGCTCGCGGGCGGCGAACGACTCGGGCAGGAACACGGCCCGCATGCCCTGGGCCATCCACTTCAGCGGAAAGAGCGCCGCCACCTGCTGCATCCAGTGCGGCAGGCCGGTGAACAGCGAGAACACGCCCGAGATGAACTGCAGCACGAGGGCGACCGGGGTCACCACGGCGGGGGCCCCGCGCCCGCTGCGGACCAGCGACGAGAAGGCGATGCCGCACAGCGTGCACGCGGCGATGCCCAGCACGCTGACCCACAGCAACGTCACCCAGCGCGCGGCCGACGGCACCGGCACGTCGTACACGGTGAACGCGAGCACCAGCAGCAACGCGGTCTCCACCAGGCCGATGGCGAGCACCATCACGACCTTGCCCAGGAAGTACGCCGACGGGGGCATCGGTGTGCCGCGCAACCGCTTCAGCGCGCCGCGGTCCCGCTCGATCGGGATCATGATGGCGAGATTCTGGAAGCCGACCGCGAGCAGGCCGGCGGCGATCATGCCGGCCACGAAGTACTGCATGAACGGCACGCCCGGCGCGATGTCCTGGTGGAACACGGCGCCGAAGATGACCAGCAGCATGATCGGGAACGCCAGGGTGAACACCACCGACTCCCGGCTGCGCAGGAACTGCTTGATCTCCAGTTCGCCGCGCCGGGCGCCGAGCCGCAACAGGTTCAGGCGCGGCGGATTGGAACGCAGGAGGGTCATGACACCGGACCGATCATCCGCAGGTACACGTCTTCCAGGGTGGGCCGGGTGACGGTGAGCCCGGGCACCTCACCGCCGTACTCGTCCGACAGCTTGCGTACCAGCGTGGTGGGCTGGTGGGTCGCGACCTCGCGCGGCCCGTCGGCGCCCAGCCACGCGACGGTGGCCGCGGCCGAGGCGCGGTCGCCCAGCTCGCCGGGGGGCGCCACGGCGACCACCCGACCACCCACGATCACCCCGACCCGGTCGGCGAGCGCCTCCGCCTCGTGCAGGTAGTGGGTGGTGAGCAGGATCGTCGTGCCGGCACCGGCGAGGTCGCGGATGAGTTGCCAGAACTCCTGGCGGGCCTGCGGGTCGAAGCCGGTGGTGGGCTCGTCGAGGAAGAGCAGTTCGGGCCGGCCGATGATGCCCAGCGCCACGTCGAGGCGGCGTTTCTGGCCGCCGGAGAGGGTGTGGGTGCGCGCGGACCGCTTGCCGGACAGGCCCACCCGCTCGATCACCGCGTCGGGATCGTCGGCGTGCGGATAGTACGCGGCGAAGTGGTGCACCACCTCCGCCACGGTCAGGGCGTCGAACTCGCCGCTGCTCTGGAGCACGATGCCGATGCGGGCGCGCCACCCGGTGCCGCCGGCGGCGGGGTCGACGCCGAGGACCGACACGTCCCCGGCGTCGCGGCGGCGGAATCCTTCCAGGATCTCGATGGTGGTGGTCTTTCCGGCGCCGTTGGGGCCGAGGAGTGCGAAGACCTCGCCGGGGGCGACCCGGAGGTCCACCCCGTCGACCGCGGGCGCGTCGCCGTAGGTCTTGCGTAGGCCACGCACCTCGATGGCGTTCACGTCTGGAGCCTAGGTGGGTCGTCCCGGTTTGTAGCGTCCGGGGCGCGGTAGCGGTGAGATCTCCCACCGCCGCTGGCTCGACTTAACCGTCGTTCAGTACCCTGCGGTGATGCAGGACGGCCCCGAGCGACCGGCGCGCGACCGCCCCTGGGTCATGCGCACCTACGCCGGCCACTCCTCGGCCGAGGCGAGCAACGCGCTCTTCCGGCGCAACCTCGCCAAGGGCCAGACCGGCCTGTCGGTCGCCTTCGACCTGCCCACCCAGACCGGATACGACCCCGACGACGAGCTGGCCCGCGGCGAGGTGGGCCGGGTCGGGGTGCCGGTCGCCCACGTCGGCGACGTGCGCGCGCTGTTCGACGGCATCGACCTCGCCGCCGCCAACACCTCGATGACCATCAACGCGACGGCGATGTGGCTCTACGCGCTCTACGTCACCGTCGCGCGCGAGCGCGGCGCCACGCTCGACACGCTCGCGGGCACCACGCAGAACGACATCGTCAAGGAGTACCTGTCCCGCGGCACCTACATCTTCCCGCCCGGCCCGTCGCTGCGGCTGACCGTCGACCTGATCACCTGGGCGGTCGAGCACACCCCCCGGTGGAACCCCGTCAACGTCTGCTCCTACCACCTGCAGGAGGCCGGTGCGACGCCGGTGCAGGAGGTCGGCTTCGCGCTGGCCACCGCCGTCGCCGTGCTAGACGAGGTGCGCCGCCGCGACGCGACCGACCTTGCCGACGTCGCCGCCCGCATGTCCTTCTTCGTCAACGCCGGCGTCCGATTCGTCGAGGAGTGCGCCAAGCTGCGTGCCTTCACCGACCTCTGGGACGAGTTGCTCCGCGACCGCTACGGCGTCACCGACGCCAGGGCCCGCCGCTTCCGCTACGGCGTACAGGTCAACTCGCTCGGCCTCACCGCGGCCCAGCCGGAGAACAACGTCGCCCGCATCATGCTGGAGATGCTCGGTGTGACGCTGTCCCGCGACGCCCGCGCCCGCGCCGTGCAGCTACCGGCGTGGAACGAGGCGCTCGGCCTGCCCCGCCCCTGGGACCAGCAGTGGTCGCTGCGGCTCCAGCAGGTGCTGGCCTTCGAGTCCGACCTGCTGGAGTACGGCGACATCTTCGCCGGTTCGCACGTCATGACCGCGCTGACCGGATCGATCGCGGACGGCGCGCGGATCGAGTTCACCAAGATCCAGGAGATGGGCGGCGTCATGGCCGCCGTCGAGAGCGGCTACCTCAAGGGCGCCCTGGTCGGGTCCCTCGCCGAGCGCCAGCGCCGGATCGAGAGCGGCGAGGCCGTCGTGGTCGGCGTCAACCGGTTCGCCGAGTCCGAGCCGTCACCGCTGGTCGAGGCCGGCGCCGCGCCGGTCGAGCGGATCGACCCGGCCGCCGAGGCCGCCGCCGCGCGCGCGGTGGGGGAGTGGCGCGCCGGCCGCGACCCGGCCGCCGTCGAGGCCGCGCTGGCCGGGCTGCGCGCCGCCGCCACGAGCACCGAGAACCTCATGGAAAGGACCCTGGCCTGCGCGCGGGTCGGCGTGACGACCGGGGAATGGGCGTCCGCACTCCGCGAGGTCTTCGGGGAGTACCGTCCACCAACCGGACTGGATGCGGCTGGCGCTGCCCCGCGGGGCGATGCGTCGCTGACTGATGTCCGGCGGCGGGCCGCCGACACCGCGGCCGCACTGGGCCGAAAGCGGCTGCGGATGGTGGTCGGCAAGCCGGGCCTCGACGGGCACTCCAACGGGGCGGAGCAGATCGCCGTGCGGGCCCGTGACGCCGGCTTCGAGGTCGTGTACCAGGGGATCCGCCTCACCGCCGCGGAGGTGGTGGCCGCCGCGGTGGCCGAGGATGTCGACCTCGTCGGCCTGTCGATCCTGTCCGGCGCCCACCTCGACGCCGTGCCGGCGGTGCTGGCCGGGCTGCGGGAGGCGGGCTGCGCGGACCTGCCCGTGGTGGTCGGCGGCATCATCCCACCCGCCGACGCCGAGACGCTGCGGGCGGCCGGCGTGGCCCGCGTGTACACCCCGCGCGACTTCGCGCTCAACGAGATCGTCAACTCGCTGGTCGACGTGGTGCGCGCCGCGAACGGGCTGCCGACTCAGTAACCCGCCTGGGCCGCCAGCCGGCGGGCCCGCCGCCGGCGCCGGCGGCGCAGCGCCCACCAGAACAGCAGCACCAGCCCGACCAGGAAGACCAGCACGAGCAGCGGCAGCAGGATCGCGGCGAGGGACATGGCCACGCTGATGAAGTCTTCGACCGTGCTCACCACCGGGGCACCCAGGCCGAGGGTCATCGCGTTGATACCGGCGCGCACCGTCGCCTTCATCCCGTGCACCACCAGCGAGATCAGGATGCCGACGACCACCGGCACCCACTGGTTGGTGGCGAAGAACTCGGACGGCTCGGTGATGGTGGCGGTCTGCGCGCTCGACGCGGCGCCGAAGACCAGCCCACCGGAGGTCGGCCGCACCACGGTCTGCAGCACGTCGTTGATGTGGTCGACCGCGGGGATCTTGTCGGCGACGAACTCGATGGTCAGCAGCGCCGCGAAGATGCCCAGCATCCACGGGTTCTCCAGCCACTGCCAGTTCGACGGGAGGCTGATCACGTCGGTGTAGCGCGTGAGAAGCCCGATCACCAGCAGCGGGATGTAGGCGTTCAATCCCGCGGACGCGGCGAGTCCGGCTCCGGTCAGCGCTTCCAGCACATCACCAGCATGGCATCGCGGCGCCACCCCCTGCCGGTCAGTCGCTGAGCGCCTCCCGCAGCGAGTCCAGCGTGCCACCCTCGATGAACAGCTCGGCCCACTCGGTGCCGCTGCCGGCCACCCGGTCGAGGGTGAGGATCGCCAGCTCGACCAGGTCGTCGGGGGCTTCCAGCGGCTCGTTCGCCGCGAGGAACTTCGGCGCGTACGCCGGATCGAGCGGCGCGTCGGGCCGGCTGGCGGCGAGCACCGCGGCGGCGGCGACCGCGCGGGGCTGCCCCTCCTCCAGCTCCTCCTCGTCTTCGGCGTCGACCGCCGCCTCCAGCGCCAGCCGGATGAGGATCAGCCGCTGGTTGGGATCGGCGTCCTCCAGTTCCGCGGTGAAGTCGGCGGCGTCGTCGTTGTCGAAAGGTCCGGCATCCCATGCACCCACAGGATCGGATTCTCCCATCCGGAGCTGACACGCGCCCGGCGGTGCGGGTACGTCACCGTCGCGGGCCACCGGCGTACCCTTCTCCGGTGCGCCTCGTCATCGCCCGCTGCTCGGTCGACTACATCGGTCGCCTCACCGCACACCTCCCGCTCGCCGTGCGGCTCGTCATGGTCAAGGCCGACGGCTCGGTGTCGATCCACGCCGACGACCGGGCCTACAAACCACTCAACTGGATGAGCCCGCCGTGCCGCATCGAGGAGGCGCCCGGCGTGTGGCGGGTGGTCAACAAGGCGGGCGAGGAACTGCGGATCACGGTCGACGAGGTGCTGCACGACTCGTCGCACGAGATGGGGATCGACCCGGGCCTGGTCAAGGACGGCGTCGAGGCCCACCTGCAGGAGCTGCTCGCGGCGAGCCCGGGCGTGCTGGGCGACGGGTTCACGCTGGTCCGGCGGGAGTACCCGACCGCGATCGGGCCGGTCGACCTGCTCTGCCGCGACGGGGTGGGCGCGACGGTCGCCATCGAGGTGAAGCGGCGCGGCGAGATCGACGGCGTCGAGCAGCTCACCCGCTACCTGGAGCTGCTGGGCCGCGATCCGCTGCTCGCACCGGTGCGCGGGGTGTTCGCGGCGCAGGAGATCAAGCCGCAGGCCCGGGTGCTGGCGGAGGATCGCGGCATCCGGTGCGTGGTGCTCGACTACAACGCGCTGCGCGGCGTGGTGCGCGACGAGCTCACGCTGTTCTGAGCCCGCGCGGGCCGGTGCCCGTGCGCAGGCCAGCGCCCGTGCGCGTCAGTCGTCCCACTCCCAGTGGAAGCCGACCACCGTGCGCTCCACCTCGCCGAAGCGGCAGTGCGCCGACAGTTGCTCGTCCAACTCCACCGGCTGCTGCTCGACGATGCGGCCCTGGTCGAGCGCGTCCCACCGGGCCAGCCACACCTTGCGGGGCACCCGGTCGGGGTGGAAGCGCACCCACATCGTCAGGTCGTTGGCCACGCCCAGGAAGCCGCGGCGGAACTCCGGCGGCGGCGCCGTGCGGTAGAAGAACGTCGAGTGGTAGCGCAGCAGGGTGGTGTGCCCCCTGGCAAGCGGCGGGTCGAGCACGATGTTGACCGCGTACAGCGAGTCGGCCACCCGGTGCACCCGGTCCTCGATCGAACCGCCGCGCAGCACCTCCACCACGATCTCGTCGGTGTCGAAGCAGTACGGAAGTGCTTCGAGCTGATCGTCCTTGGCCCGGATCACCTGGATGGTCTGGTGCTCCTCCGGCAGGCCGTCCGGCCCGAGCAGGTGCGATTCGTGCAGCGAGAGGGTCTGGTGGTGGGACTGGATCTCCAGCCGGTCGAGGCCGGCCGGCGGCAGCAGCGCGCCGGACACCGCCCGCACGGTAGACGCCCCGTCCATCAGCGCCGACAGGCGCCGGGCGTGCGGCGGGCGCAGCGCGAAGGCCTGCACGAAGCGGTTGACGATCTCCGGGTTGAGGGTGGCCCCTTCCAGGGCGTGGCGGGCCATCTGGGTCAGGTCGGTTCCGGGTCGGGGGGCGCTTTGCGCGTCCAGTCGCCCGAGTACACGAGCCACGGCGGCGTAGTCGACGCCGGCCGATGGCGTGCGCTCCCAGCGGGTCCGGTACTCCCCGGGCCGGGTAAGCAGCATCCGCAAATAGACGGCTGCCTGCTCCACCCCGGTGCCGCTCGGCATTCCGTTGCCTCCTGTCATAGCGTGCGCTCCCCCACGCAGAACCTGCCTCAGGCTAGCGAGCCGGTGGCCGACGTCGATACACCCGGTCGGCCATGATCTCTTGCGGTGCGGGCAGCGGTCGCCTGCAGGCGCCAAGCGGCCACCCGCCGCCCCACCCCACGCACCGCGCCGCAGCGCACCCCACCCCGCACGCCCCACCCCGCACGCCCCACCCCGCACGGCGTGGCGTAGCGCGGCACGACCGGACAGCGCCCACGTCTGTCCACTGTAGAGGATCGCGACCCAAGGGACATCCGTGCAGCTACACCGCACCAGCAGCCCGCAAACGGCAATCTTCACCGGGCCAGGCCCCGCCCGCGACACGCGCCCGCCCCGTGCGGATCGCACAACGCCCCACCGTGGCCCGCTCCCACCCTCCGAGCGGATCTTGGCACAGATCATGCAGTTG
>WUUC01186343.1_pt1 | contig 11248 bp, 13 predicted proteins | sample 6278441 | NCBI WGS metagenome assembly WUUC01 (sample SAMN13675441, study PRJNA597444) | soil metagenome | isolation source: soil | place: USA: Washington | collected 2017-10 | reverse complement strand
GGAGTCAGCACCTCGTCGATCAGATACAGCTTGCCTGCGCTGTCCTGCCCGAATTCGAATTTCGTGTCGCCGATGATGATGCCGCGAGTTGCCGCATAGTCGGCCGCCTGCGAGTAAAGCGCGATTGCCGTGTCGGAGACTTTGCGCGCGAGCTCGCTTCCGAGGATTTTTTCCGCTTCGGCGAACGGGATATTCTCGTCGTGCTCGCCGATCGGCGCCTTCGTCGATGGAGTGAAAATCGACTTTGGTAGCTTTTCCGCTTCGCGCAGCCCCGGCGGCAGCGCGATTCCGCATATCGCTCCTGTTTTTTGGTAGTCCTTCCAGCCGGAGCCGACGACATATCCGCGCACGATCGCTTCGATCTTGAGCGGCGTCAACCTCCGCACTACGATCGCTCGCTCTGATACTTGATCGCGCTCGTTCTCCGAGACAACGCTCTCAGCGGCGACGTCGGTGATCTGCGTGTCGATGATGTGGCCGAGTTTTTTGAACCAGAAATTGGAAAGCGCGGTGAGCACCTTTCCTTTGCCCGGAATGGGCGTCGGTAATACCACGTCGAAAGCCGACAGCCGATCGGTCTGCACAAGCAACAGCTTGTCGGCGCCGACCGCGTAGAGATCGCGAACTTTTCCGCGGTGGAGCAGCGGCAGGCTCTTGAGATTGGTTTCGAAGATGTCAGTCATAGGGGTGCAAAATTAGACCACTTCTCAGCTTGGGTTCGAACCATGTCGATTTGGGCGGCATGATCGTTCCCGCATCCGCAGTCGCGAACAGTTGCTCGAGCCGAGTCGGAAAAAGCGAGAACGCGACCGCATATTCGCGCGAATCGACCATTCGCTCAAGCTCCTCTGTCCCGCGGATGCCGCCGATGAACTGAATTCGCGAATCGATACGCGGATCGCCGATGCCCAAAATCGGCGACAGCAGCTGTTCCTGCAGCACCGAAACGTCCAGCGCTGCACTGCTGTTTTTCGGTCGCAGTGCGTACCACTTTCCATCAACATACATCGAGAAATTTCCCGAAGATGCAGGAGCTTTGTTCGGGGTCGGCGCGATGAAGAAGTTTCGCGAAACGCTTTGCAGCAAGCCGTCGCAATCGAGCCCGTTCAAATCTCTCGCCACGCGGTTGTAGGAAAGGATCTGTATCTGATCGTGTGGGAAGATGGCAGCAAGGAAATGGCTGGCACGATCGCCGAGCAGCTTCTTCACTCGCGATGCGGCCGCGATCCGATGATGGCCGTCAGCAATGTAGAGCACGGCAACTGTCCGGAATGCGTCGACGATCGCGTCGCAGCTTTGCGGCGAAGCGACCCAGAAAGTATGCGCGACACCATCTTCGGTGACGAAATCGTATTCGGGTTGAGCGCGGGTCAGTTCAGCGATCAAAGCACCGATTGTCCGCTTCGCGCGATACGTGAGAAACACGGATTCGTCGTTCGCGCTCAAAGCCGCGATATGCTGCGTGCGCTCGTCTTCCTTGTCCGGCCGCGTCAGCTCGTGTTTTTTGATGAGGCCACGGTCGTACTCGTCGACGCTTACCGCCGCGACTACTCCGGTCTGCTCGTGCTGTCCCATGTTCTGCCGGTAGATGTAAAGCGTCGGCGAGTCGTCCTGCCTTAGCCAGCCGTTGTCACGGAAGCGCTGCAGATTCCTCGCAGCGGTTTCGTGCTCGCTTCCGTGCAGGGGTCCAATCTCGGGCCGGGAAATATGAAAGAAACAACATGAATTGCCCGCGGCGTACCTCCGCGCTTCTTCCGTCGATACGACGTCATAGGGCGGGCAGGCCATCTTGGGGGCGATTTCGCTTGAGGGGCGAAGCCCGCGAAACGGCTTCAGCGTTGCCATTGTGGGTCAGCGCGTCATAAGTCCTGCGCGGTCAGCGGCGCAGGCAGGCTCCGGCTGGCGAAATGAAACAAAGCCTGCAGAAGCCGGTCGCTACGGGCGGCGAGCCGCGCCGAAATAACAGTCGCCCTGACTTCGGAATGAGAAATCTTGACCTCAGCTCCCCGCCTGAAGTCTCTGTGCTCGTTGATTCTGCGCAACGTCAACAGCGCCATGCCAATCGCCCACAGGCAGAAATTGCGTATCCCCGTTTCGCGCGCTGGAATCAAGAGCGTATACGTAAGAGCATCGCGCAGGTGGCCGTGAGCAAGCGCGATCAGCTTCGCGAGCACTTCGCCAAAGCCGTGACGATAGCTGCCCGACGTTACCTGCGTCAGGTCGAGACCCGAGCGCGCGAAGACGTCGCGCGGCAACCAACACGCGCCTCGCGCATGGTCGTCCCACAAATCCTTCAAGATGTTCGTCATCTGCAGCCCCTGCCCGAACGAAACCGAGAGCCGCATGAGCGCGTCGCGGTTTTTCGCAATGTCCGATGAATAATCGCAGAAGAGCCGCGTAAGCATTTCGCCGACGACACCCGCGACGACGTAGCAGTAACGGCCAAGCTCAGCGACGTCGATCAGCCCGTGCAACCCGCTCTTTCGCTGGAACTGAGCCATCCCGCGCGTCATGATTGCAAGACAGCGTTTGAGCGCGTCTCGCTGATTCGGAGTAAAGCTTCGTGTGATGCGAATGACGTTTGGCGTGTGCTGTATCAACAGCCGTTCGGCCTCTGACGTGTGCGGTGACAGAAGCGGCAGCAACTCTGCCGAGAAGCGCGTGGGCACGACCTCGCCGCCGATGACGTTGACGAGCTGCTCGCAAAAGCGATGCTTTTGATCTGTGGAGAGCTGCGCTTCGTCTTCGATTGTGTCCGAGATTCTGCACAGCAGATACGCGTTTGCAACGACTCGAGCGAGCTCGGGCGGCAGCTGCGGGATAGTCAGCGCAAAAGTACGCGACACCCGCTGCAGAAGATAGTCCTGGATTTCATCGTCGTTGGCCGTTAGCTCCGGTTTGCTCAAATACCGGCCGGCCAACGCCAGCTTCCGCGCCACAGCGCTATCCCCGCCGGCCGACGAAGCGGGTCGAGCCGGCGCCGAAGGCTCCCGCGATCGGCAAAGACATCAAGCGAGCGGCGGAAGAGTGATTGCGCTTATCGCCTTCTGCTGTTGCTCGCGAAATTCGATCAGCCGTGACGCCAATTTTGAATCGCCAAGCGCAAGCAGCGCGACCGCAAACAGTCCCGCGTTCGCGGCACCCGCTTCACCGATCGCAAAGGTCGCGACCGGTACGCCTTTCGGCATCTGCACGGTCGAAAGCAGCGAATCCATTCCCTGCAGATGTTTCGACGGCATCGGAACTCCCAGGACGGGCAGCGTCGTTTTTGACGCGATGACGCCCGCGAGATGCGCCGCGCCTCCAGCGCCTGCGATGAAGCAGCGCACCCCTCCCGCGACGCATTGCTTGATGTATTCCTCGAGCAGATCCGGACTGCGATGCGCAGAAAAGACCCTCGCTTCGCAAGCCACTCCGAATTCGGAAAGCTGACGCGCAGAGTGCTGCATCACGTCCCAATCGCTCTTGCTGCCCATGATGATGCTGACCAGGGGATTCGCCATGTTGTGCTCTCGTAAAGCGACTATTCTAGCTCGATCAGTTTTGCGGCTTGCACGAGATCGTCGACGATCGCGTCAGCTTGCAGGTCGGCGATGTTTCGTCCGTAGCCGTACGACACGCAGAAAACGGGGCAACCAGCCGCGCGCGCGGTTCCCGTGTCGTTCGCCGAATCTCCGATCATCAACACTTCGTTCGCCGGAATCGCAAACGTATCGCAGATATGGAGGAGTGGCAGCGGATGCGGCTTCTTTTCCGCAAGCGTATCGCCGCAGATCGTGAGGTCCAGGAAAGGTGCAATCTCGGTCTCGCGCAGAAGCGGGAGCGTGAAGCGCGAGCTTTTGTTCGTGACGCAGCACAAACGCAAGCCTTGCGCCCGCATCTTTGCGAGTCCTTCGCGGACGCCTGGATACGCGAATGAGCTCCGTGCGAGATCTTTCTCGTAATGGCTGCTGAAAATTTCCAGTGCTTGCCGGCATTCGTCTTCCTGCGGATCGCGCTTTATAACGGCGCGTAAGCTTCGCTTGATCAGGTTGACGATGCCGTTGCCGATGAAGCTCTTGATCGTCAGAAGATCGAGCGCCGGCAGCGCAAGATCCGCAAGCATTCGATTGACCGCGCGGGCAAGATCGGGAACGGTGTCAAGCAGCGTGCCGTCGAGGTCGAGCGCGACGGCGCGCACCTTGAGCGGAAACTTCACCGCGCGTAGAAATCGTCGCTCTTGTCGTACAGCGGCACGCCTTGCTTGATCAAGTGCACCGCGTGCAAGAGCATCAGCTCCTCCATCACTTCGGTCGGAAAACCTTTTCGGTTGCCGCGTTCGTCGACGGAGATCTTTTCGAGGTACTTCAGGAACTCGGGAAAGCCCCACATGAGCGTGATATTTTGCGCGATTCGGGGAAACTGCTTCTCGAGGGCGGACATCGATTCCATGATCGTCGCGTAATTTACCCGCAAAGAGACAGAGTGAGAAGCTGCCCGTCGGCGCCGCTCGGAAAGCCGTTGAGCGGGCCGTCCAGTTTCGATTTCCCCTTGCCGGACCTCGGTTGAGCGACGTATCGCCACTGGCAACGAACGCCGTGGGTAAACGGCCGGCAGAATCGAGCGGAGGTCGCGGGCGCCATCCTGTAATTCTCGCTGCCCTGTGGTGTGTGTGCTATCGGGCTATTCACCATCATCGGAAGTTGGCGGGCGCGGCAGCCGGTCCCAAGGCGGTGACGGGCGATAAAGCGCGAGAAAGAAGTCGATAAAGGCGCGGACCTTTGGCGACAAGTGCCGCGTAGGGAGATAGATCGCATAGATCGAGCGCTCGACCGGCATGTACTGAGTCAAGACAGCTTGCAAAACCCCTCGCTGTAGATCCTCGCCAACAATGTATGTGGGCAGAAACGCTATGCCCAGACCGCCCCGCGCCGCCTGCCAGAGCGCTTCGTTGTCGTTGATGCGCAGATTCCCGGAAATGGGAACCGAGATTTCGCCTTCGGGGCCGACAAAGCCCCAGCGATCGCCTTTCGCGTCGCTGCCGGCATAGACGAGGCAGTTGTGCTTGACGAGATCGTTGGGCGATTGAGGGACGCCATGCAACTCAAAGTAACGCGGTGTCGCGCAAACTTGTCTTCGGCTTGGCGCCAACTCGCGTGCGACCATCGTCAACCCCGGCTCGTCCTTCCAGGCGACGCGAATCGCGACGTCATAACCCTCCTCGGCCAAATCAACGAAACGATCGCTCAAAGTCATGTTCACGGACACCTCGGGATATTGCGCGAGGAAAGCCGGGAGAGCGGGAGCTACCTGAAGGGTGGCGAACTCCACCGAAGCGTTGACACGGATGATCCCACGCGGCTCGGAACGGAATCGGCTGACTGCGAGCTCGGCCTCCTTGGCTTCCTCAACGATCCGGGCGCAATGCTCGTAGTACGCCGTTCCGATCTCGGTCAGGCTCAGCCTGCGCGTCGTGCGGTTGAGCAATTTCGCCGATAGCGATCGTTCCAGACTGGCCACTTGCTTGCTGACCTGGGATTTGGACATCCCTAAACGGCGTGCCGCCTCGGAAAAGCTCTTCGCCTCGACTACTCGAGCGAAGATCGCCATCCGAACCAGATCTTCCATATCGTATCGCCGGAGGAAACAGAGTTGTTCTTGGCAGACGGCTTATCCATTGACTGCTTTCGCCATATGATCGGTCGCGATAGGTGATTGGCATTCCCAATCGCCTACTTAGCAGGGGCTCTGCGCCAACCGCATTTATTTCGGAAGCTTACAACTGAACACGTTTTTGGGCACAGGCGAAACAATGGTTACCCACCCGTTTACCACGACAAGCACGGCTGTTTCTCAATTTCCCGAGACTGCTCGCGCGCGGCGACCGCGGCGCGGTGCGAGGAACTTTGCCCGCGGTCTGGCTTGTGGCGGAAGCGAGATGGAAGAGACCGTGAAGAAATTCTTGATGACATCGGCCGCGGCGTTGTGCATCGACTGGCCCCTGCCGAACTCAAGAGTTACAGATTTGAAAGGACAGTGACATGTATGGGATTCCAATGAGCGAGGCGACAAAATTGAGCGATCGTCGTTTAGCGTCTTCAACTGCCGATGATCGCCGCGAGGAACAGAGAAAGGCGGAGTGGCAAGCCGCCCGGACCGAACAACTCCTCGACTCGGCGCTTGCCGACACGTTCCCCGCGAGTGATCCATTGGCGATTACTCAGCCTGGCGGCGGGCGATCGTTTTTCCGTCGTCGGCCGAAGCGGGCGGGCGGCGAAATTCTCCTGACCCGGCTTGACGCAAACCGATTGAGCGAGCTCGCGAAGGAATCGCTGCGCGCGGCCAGAGTTCTCGCCGATGCTGGCCAGGCGCTGAGGCGCCTGCTCGATTCGGCCGGTGTCGTCGCATCCGAGGTGATCAAGCCTGATGTAGTCACTATGAACTCGACGGTGACTCTGGAGGACCGCGCGCGCGGTGAGCGAAGGGAAGCGACCGTCGTCTATCCGATCGACGCTGATCCAGCGCGGAGCAAGGTCTCGGTGATTTCGCCGATCGGCAGGACGCTGCTCGGCATGAGAGTTGGCGAAGAGGCCGATCTGCCCGAACCCTTCAAGAGCGCGGGGCCGATCAAGGTCATCAAGATTCTCTACCAGCCCGAGGCGACCGGCAATTTCGCGTCGTAGCACGCGCTCGCGCAGGAGCGAAGCCATCACCGCTCGGGATCAGCGGTTGTTGCGTGAGGCGCTGGTGCGCGAGATCGATTTCGCTTTCGGAGACGCTTTTGCATTCGCCGGGGAGCGCTGCGACTGCATCGTCGCGGGGGTCCTGACGCGGCGCGAGAAGTTACAGGCACGGGGTGCCTGATTTTTGCACTACTACTCAAAGGAGAACTGCGATGTCTTTTCTGATTCAGACCAGCGATGCGCTCGAAGCGCGCCGCGCCTTTCTCACGAAGTCCGGACTGCTGCTCTCGGGTGCGGCCTTCGCGCTGCTCGCCGGACAGGAGGCGCTGGCGTCGAAAGGCGATAAAGCCACCGAAGCGGACGCGCGCATTCTGAACACCGCGCTCGGCGCGGAGCTCGAGGCGATCGCCGCCTACCAGGTCGGCACGGAAAGCGGCCTGCTGGAGAAGCCGGTGCTCGATTTGGCCGTGACCTTCCAGGGTCACCACAAGCAACACGCTGATCTGCTCTCGAAGACGATTACGAAGCTGGGCGGCAAGCCGATGGCGGCGAAAGTCAAATACACCTTCCCGACCGAAACATTCAAGACGCAAAGCGATGTGCTGCGTTTCGCCGCGCTTCTCGAAAAGGGCGCTGTGAGCGCGTATCTCGGCGCGGTGCCCGTGTTCGGCAATCGCGACCTCGCCAAGGCCGCCGCAAGCATCCTCGGGGATGAGGCGATGCACTGGGCGGTCCTGCGCAGCGCGCTTGGGGAAAAGCCCGTTCCTGTGGCGTTCGTGTCCTGACATGAATGCGTTTGCTCGTCTGCTCGTCGGAGTCGCGCTCTCTGCCGCAAGTGGAATGACGTTGGCAGCCGGAAAGGGTGACCCGAATGCTGGCGAGGCAATCTATAGCCGCTGCCTCGCCTGCCACTCGCTCACTTATGACCGCACCGGCCCCAGACATTGTGACCTGTTCGGCCGCCGTGCCGGGACCGTGAAAGGCTTTGCGTACTCTGAGGCGATGAAGGAGTCGAAGATCGTGTGGAGCGAGGAAGTGCTGGACAGCTTCCTCGCGGACCCGCTAACAGCGATTCCGGGAACGACGATGGGCTACGCTGGGATTGCTGACAAAAAGGAGCGCACCGACTTGATCGCCTATCTGAAACAGGCAAACGAATCACCTCAGTGCGGCGGATAGCTGCGCCGTCAGTCCATATAATGCTCCAGAAAGAATTGCTTTCTTGCCCGATATCCAGTCGGAAGCCGATGAGCGCGCTCTCGGCATAGACGCCGTCGGAGTCAAGGGCGTCCGCTATCCGATCACCATTCGCGCCGGCCAACGAACCATGCCGACGATTGCAACTTTTCGATGACAGTCGGTTTGTCCGCGGCCACGAAGGGAACGCACATGTCCCGCTTCATCGAGCTGCTCGAAGCGCAGTCGCAAGCGTTCGATCAAAAGAGATTCCATTCGGTCGTGCGCGGCATGCTCGAAAAGCTCGAGGCGCAAAGCGGTTCGATCGAGATGCGCTTTCCGTACTTCGTGCGAAAGACGGCGCCGGTCTCGGGCGCGCAAAGCCAGCTCGATTACGAAGTCTGCTGGCGGGGCAGCGTCTCCGACGAGGGGCGATATTCCTTCTGGATGGAGGTAACGGTGCCGGCGACCAGTCTTCGTCCGTGCTCGAAAGAGATCTCGGACTACGGCGCGCACAACCAGCGCTCGCATCTGGTCATCCAAGCTGAGCTTGCGGACGAAATGGCGATCGAGGAATTGATCGAGATTGCCGAGCACAGCGCCTCGTGCGAGATCTACGGGCTGCTGAAGCGTCAGGATGAAAAATATGTGACGGAGCGCGCGTACGATAACCCCAAATTTGTCGAAGACCTGGTGCGTGACGTGACTCTCGCGCTGAACCGGGAGCCGCGAGTGATCGACTACGTAGTTGAGGCGGAGAACTTCGAGTCGATCCACAACCACTCCGCGTTCGCGGATCGTGAAGCCCGCCGTCAGCGGCTGGAACCGCACCGCCGTCATCCTGAACCCTTCGGCGATGCCCGCGGCAGGCGCCAGTGAAGGATCTGCTTTTCAATCGCAACAGCAGGTTCTTCGTCGCTTTGCTCCTCAGAATGACGTGCAATTGACTATGGAGACGATGAAATGAGCGAAGAAAAAACGAAACTCGAGGGGTCTGATCTCGCACAGGGTGTGCCGATATCAGCCCTTGCCGAGGGCGCCATGCTGCTCCGCCATACTCAGGGCAAACCCGTGATCATCGTCCGTCGCGGCGAAGAGTTATTCGCGATCGGCGCCGTCTGCACGCACTATAACGGTCCGCTTGCCGAGGGTCTGCTTGTCGATGACAGGGTGCGCTGTCCCTGGCACCACGCCTGTTTCAGCCTGCGCACCGGCGAGGCGCTACGGGCGCCCGCGCTCAACCCCGTCTCATGCTGGCGCGTAGAGCAGCGCGACGGGAGCGTTTTCGTCACAGAGAAGATCAAGAAAGCGAGCCCGCCACCGCTTCAAGCTTCGGGTCTGCCGGAATCGGTGGTCATCGTCGGAGGTGGCGCTGCGGGGAATGCCGCGGCAGAAATGCTACGCCGCGAAGGCTACGCGGGTCGCCTCACGATGGTGAGCGCCGACGACTCGGTGCCGTACGACCGGCCGAATCTTTCCAAACACTATCTTGCCGGCCATGCGCCCGAGGAATGGATTCCGCTTCGATCGATCGAGTTCTATCAGAAGCAGAACATCGATCTCAAGCTCGGCGCACGAGCGAGCTCAATCGACACCGCGGCGAGGCACGTGCAACTCGAGGACGGCAGCCGCTACCGCTACGACGCGCTCCTTCTCGCGACCGGCGCCGAACCCGTGCGCCTCGAGCTACCCGGGGGAGATCTCCCACACGTGCATTATCTGCGCACGCTTGCCGACAGCCGCGCGATCATTGCGCGGGCGCTGAATTCGAAGCGCGCGGCCGTGGTCGGCGCGAGCTTCATCGGTCTCGAGGTCGCAGCATCTCTTCGCGCTCGAGACATCGAAGTGCACGTGGTCGGACGCGAAACGCTCCCGATGGAGAAAGTTCTCGGCGCGGAGGTCGGCAATTTCATCCGCAAACTGCACGAAGAACATGGCGTCACTTTTCATCTCGGCACAACACCTGCATCGATAGACGAACGTGGCGTTACATTGCAGAACGAAGAAACAATTGCGGCCGATCTCGTCGTCATCGGCGTCGGAGTTCGGCCGGCGATCGCACTCGCGGAACGCGCCGGGCTCGCGATCGATCGAGGAATCGCGGTGGACGAGTACCTGCAAACGAGCGTTCCGGGCATCTATGCAGCAGGTGACATCGCGCGCTGGCCCGACCGGTTAACCGGCGAGCGCATCCGCATCGAACACTGGGTGGTCGCCGAGCGCCAGGGGCAAACGGCGGCGCGCAACATCCTCGGCCGGCGCGAACGCTTCGATGCTGTCCCGTTCTTCTGGAGCGAGCAATACGACTTCGGCTTCTCTTATGTCGGCCATGCCGAACGATTTGACACATTCGACATCGACGGCGAGCTCGACGCGCGCGATTGCACAATCACTTATCGAAGGGATGGCAGGAAGCTCGCGGTCGCCGTGATCCACCGCGATCTCGAGGGACTGCGCGCTGAAGTCGAATTCGAGCGCACCATCGCCACGACAGCGGAGCTTTAGTCTGGCGAATTTAAGTTTGCAACGTTTGTTTCGCCATTCCGGACAAGGGCGGCGCGGCGGCCCGCGATTCGGAATCCAGAGCCTTTACAAGGTGCAGGATTGCGCCCCGGATTTAATCGTTCCGGGGTGACCATTCCGCCGGAATGACAGGATCCATTTAAGAACCCTCATGAAGAAGAAGTTCAAAGTCGGCGATCGCGTGCGTTGGAATTCGGAGGCGGGGCATGTGAGCGGCACGATCATCAAGGTCCACACTACCGATTTCGATTACAAGGGATACACGCACCACGCGAGCAAGGACGAACCGCAGTACGAGATCGAGAGCGACAAGTCCGGGCACATTGCCGCGCACAAAGGCAGCGCTCTGCGTAAGGTCGACTAAGCAATGCCGCGCTCAACGTGGGCGAGCGGCAAGGAGATCATCACGGCGATCTGGGTCGCGGGCGAGATGCGCGCGAGTGCGGCGTAACGCGCATTCGGCACTTGCGTTGGATACGATTGGGCCAATTCGATCAGCGGTCAGGTGCGTAGCCGGGTTCTGACCTGGCCCGCTCTACGGGTAATTTCTTCGATGAAAGGTTGATGAACGGGAGGTGAAATGAAAGTCCTATTCCCTGTTGATGGTTCCGATGCCGCACTAGCCGCGCTAGATAAGCTAAGCGACATAATCCACTGGTTTTCTGACACGCCGCACATAATTCTGATAAACGTTCATGCGTCACTGCCTTACCCCCGCGCTGTTGCGTGGGCAGGTCATGAGGCGGTGCAACAGTTTTATGACGAAGAAAGCGAGAAGGCGCTGGCGGAAGCGCGGAAACGACTGCAGGGGAGCGGACGATCTTTCACAGTCGAGAAGCGTGTTGGAGATCCGGCGGAAGAAATCGTCAGGTTCGCCCAAGCTAAGG
>WUUC01112248.1_pt1 | contig 11249 bp, 10 predicted proteins | sample 6278441 | NCBI WGS metagenome assembly WUUC01 (sample SAMN13675441, study PRJNA597444) | soil metagenome | isolation source: soil | place: USA: Washington | collected 2017-10 | reverse complement strand
CCGGCATGAGCTTCTTGCGGGACAGGTCACCGGTCACCCCGAAGATCACCAGCCCGCACGGGCCGGCGATCCTCGGCAGCCGCTTGTCCCGCTCGTCACGCAGCGGGTTGGTCCATGAGCGCATCACCGGTTGACCTCCTCAACCGAGCGGACGAGATGGGCGAGCCCGGCGGCCCGGTCGGTGAGGTGCAGCCTGAGCACCGGCCGCCCGTGCTCGGCGAGTACCTGGCCGTCACCGAGGGCCTGGGCATGCTGCAGGGTGGCCAGCGTGTACGGCCGGCCCGGCACCTCGAGGTCGTCCTCGACAGCCCCGGTCAGCTGCAGGAACACCCCGTTCTGGTGGCCGCCCTTGTGGTACTGCCCGGTGGAGTGCAGGAACCGGGGACCCCAACCGAACGTGGTCTGCAAACCCGTGCGGCGAGCCAACTCCGGGCGCAGCACGATCACCGATGCGTCGGCCAGCCGGTCGAGGTAGGCCTGCACCGAGAGGTAGCCGGCATCCGGTGCCGAGTCCACAAATGCTTGCAGCGCTTGAGAAAGCGTTGTGGTGCCGTCGGGTAGCCTGCCGTGGACCTCGACCGGACCGTCGACCAGTGCCGGCGTTTCCGCAGCCGCGGCGGGAGCGTCGAGCAGGGCCCGCGCCGCTTTCTTCGCCGCCTCGACGTCCGGCTGGTCGAACGGGTTGATCGAGAGCAACCGGCCGACGATCGCGGTGGCGTACTCCCACAACAGCATCAGGCCGCCGAGCGAGCCGGCGGTGCTCACCTTCGCCGCCCCGCCCGCCGCGCCGATCGCGACCGCGGTCGCGTCGTCCTTGGCGTCGGCGAAACCGGGTGCGTCCGGGCTCTCCACGACCACCGGCAGCAGACCGGTGCCGTTCTTGCCGGTTGACTCGGCGACGAGTTGCTCGGCCCAGTCACCGAAGCCGGTGATCCCCGATCCGGTGTCCGCGAACACGACCTTTTCGGCGCCCCGCGCGTGTGCCGTGCCCAGCGCGGCGCCGAGCCAGAGAGCCGGGTTTTCGTTGCTGTCAACGGAAAGTTGAGTCGCGGCCGCGGCGGCCTCGTCCAGCAGCGCGGCCACGTCGGCACCGGCCAGCCCGGCCGGCACCAGGCCGAAGGCGGTCAATGCCGAGTACCGGCCGCCGACGTTCGGGTCGGCGGTGAACACCCTCCGGTAGCCGGTCTCAGTGGAGAGCTTCTCCAGCGGCGAGCCGGGGTCGGTCACCACGACGATGCGTGACATCGCGTCGATGCCGTTGGCGCTGAAGGCTTTCTCGAAGATCCGCCGGTGGCTGTCGGTCTCCACGGTCGATCCCGACTTGGACGAGACCACCAGCACCGTACGAGACAGGTCGCCGGCCAACGCGTCGGCCACCTGCCCAGGATCGGTGGTGTCCAAGACAATCAGCGGCACCCCGGCCGTGCTGGTGATCACTTCCGGGGCCAGCGACGAGCCGCCCATCCCGGCCAGCACCACCCGGTCGACGCCCTCGGCCCGCAGCTCCGCGCGCAACGCGTCGATCTCGGCGAGCAGCGGCCGGGACGTCTCGGCGAGCGTTGCCCAGGCCAGCCGGATCGACGCCTCAGGCTCCGCTTCCTGGCCCCACAGCGTGGGATCCTGAGTGGCGATGCCGGACGCGACGGACTCGGCGACCAGGCGCTCGACAAGCGGGACGGCTTCCTCGGCGAGCCGCTCGTCCACTACCGTCACCGCGACCTCGTCAAGGTCTTCTGCCATTGGCGGCCTCAGCCCTCTTTCCCGCTAGCCTTGCTGAGCTGCCCCTGGACCGTCTCGAGCAACTCAACCCACGACTTCTCGAACTTCTCGACGCCCTCGCGCTCGAGCACCTCGTACACGTCGTCGACGTCGACGCCCACCGAGGCCAGGGATTCGAACACCGCCATGGCGTCGGGGGCGCGTCCGGTGACGGTGTCGCCGGGGATCTCGCCGTGGTCCGCGAACGCGAACATCGTCTTCTCCGGCATGGTGTTGACCGTATCGGAAACGATCAACTCCTCGATGTATTTCGTGTCCTTGTAGTCGGGGTTCTTCGTGCCGGTCGATGCCCACAGTGGACGCTGGGTGCGGCCGCCCTGGTCGGCGATGTCCGTCGACCACGCCTCGGAGAACACCTCCTGGTAGGCCGCATAAGCCAGGATCGCGTTCGCCACCGCGGCCTTTCCGCGCAACGCCAAGGCTTCGTCGGTGCCGATCGCCTCGAGCCGCTTGTCCACTTCGGTGTCCATTCTGGACACGAAGAACGACGCGACCGAGGTGATCGCGGAGACCGCGTGACCGTTGGCCCGCGCCTGCTCGAGACCGGCGATGTAGGCGGCCATCACCTCGCGGTAGCGCTGCACCGAGAAGATCAGCGTGACGTTCACGCTCACCCCCTCGGCGAGGGTCCGGGTGATCGCCGGCAGGCCGGCCTTGGTGGCCGGGATCTTCACGTACAGGTTCGGCCGGTCGACGGTCTTCCACAGGTCGAGCGCCTCGGCGACGGTCTTGTCGGTGTCGTGTGCCAGGCGCGGGTCGACCTCGATGGACACCCGGCCGTCCACCCCGTCGGTGGCCTTCCACACCTCCCGGAACAGGTCGCAGGCGTTGCGCACGTCGGTGGTGGTCAGCTCGCGCACCGTGGCGTCCAGATCCGCGCCACGCTCGGCCAGCTCCCGCACCTGCTCGTCGTAAACCTCGGCGTCCGCCAGCGCCGCGGCGAAGATCGTCGGGTTGCTGGTCACGCCGACCACGTGCCGGTCCCTGATCAGCTCGGCGAGGTTGCCGGTGACCAGTCGCTCCCTGGACAGGTCGTCGAGCCAGATGGACACGCCGGCGTTTGCCAGCGACTCCAATCGGTCAGTCATTACCCTCAACCTTCCTCAAGCTTCGGCGGGCCGCCTCGACGACGGCCTCGTGGGTGAACCCGAACTCGCGGAACAACGTCTGGTAGTCCGCGGACGCGCCGTAGTGGTCGATGGAGATGACCTCCCCGGCGTCGCCGGCGAACCGGTACCACGGTTGCGCGATGCCGGCTTCCACCGTCACCCGCGCGCGCACCGCCGGCGGGATCACCGAGTTCCGATAGTCCTCGTCCTGCGCGTCGAACCACTCGACGGACGGCATTGAGACCACTCTCGTGGCAACGCCGTCGGCCTCAAGGACCTTCCGCGCGGCCACCGCGATCTGCAGCTCGGAGCCGGTCCCGATCAAGATCACCCGTGGCGCGCCGTTCGACGCGTCCTCGAGCACGTAGCCGCCCCGCGCGACGCCATCGGTGGCGAGTTCCCTGGTGCCGTCCAGCACCGGCAGGTTCTGCCGGGTGAGCGCGAGACCGACCGGCGCCTCGGACTGGGAGACGATCGCCCGCCAGGCCGCCGTGGTCTCGTTGGCGTCGCCGGGCCGCAGCACGACCAGTCCCGGAATAGCACGGAGCGCGGCCAGGTGCTCGATCGGCTGGTGGGTCGGACCGTCCTCACCCAGGCCGATCGAGTCGTGCGTCCACACGTAGGTGACCGGCAGCCCCATCAGCGCGGCGAGCCGCACCGCTGGCCGCATGTAGTCGCTGAACACCAGGAATGTGCCGCCGTACGGCCGGGTCGGGCCATGCAGCACGATGCCGTTGAGGATCGAGCCCATCGCGTGCTCGCGCACCCCGAAGTGCAGGGTGCGGCCGTACGGGTTCGCCCGCCACTCCTTGGTCGACGCCTGCTCCGGCCCGAAGGAATCGGCGCCCTTCATCGTGGTGTTGTTGCTCTCGGCCAGATCCGCCGAGCCACCCCACAGCTCCGGCAGCGGGTCGGCAAGCGCCGCGAGAACTTCGCTGGACGCCTTCCTGGTCGCCAGCCCCTTGGCATCCGGCGCCCAGGTCGGCAGGTTGTCCGCCCAGCCAGGTGGCAGCTCGTAGCCGCCCGCCCGGTCCAGCAGCGCCTTGCGCTCCGGGTTGGCCCTGGCCCAGCTCTCGAAGCCCTGCTCCCACTCGGCGCGGGCCTGCTTGCCGCGGTCGCCGACCTGCCGGGCGTGGGCGAGCACCTCGGGCTCGACCACGAAGTGCTTGTCCGGGTCGAAGCCCAGGATCTTCTTGATCGCGGCGACCTCGTCGTCGCCGAGCGCCGCGCCGTGGGCCTTGCCGGTGTTCATCTTCGTCGGCGCCGGATAGCCGATCACCGTCTGCAGCTTGATGAACGACGGCCGGTCGGTGACCGCCTTCGCGTTCTCGATCGCGGCCAGGATCGCGGTGACGTCCTCACCGCTGCCCACGGTCTGCACGTGCCAGCCATAGGCCTCGTAGCGTGCGGCGGTGTCCTCCGACAGGGCGATGTTGGTGTCGTCCTCGATGGAGATCTCGTTGGCGTCGTAGATCACCACGAGATTGCCGAGTTGCTGGCGACCGGCGAGCGAGGACGCCTCGGAGGTGACGCCCTCCTCGATGTCACCATCGGAGGCGAGCACGTAGATGAAGTGGTCGAAGACGCTCGTGTGCTGTGCGGCATTCGGGTCGAACAGGCCCCGTTCGCGGCGGGCCGCCATGGCCATGCCGACCGCGTTGGCGAGACCCTGGCCGAGCGGGCCGGTGGTGACCTCGACGCCACGGGTGTGCCGGTACTCGGGGTGGCCGGGGGTCTTGGAGCCCCAGGTGCGCAGTGCCGCGATGTCCTCGATCTCCAGGCCGTAGCCGGACAGGAACAGCTGGAGGTAGAGGGTGAGGCTGGAATGCCCGCAGGACAACACAAAGCGGTCCCGACCGATCCAGTCGGGGTCGCTGGGGTCGTGGCGTATGACGCGCTGAAACAGGGCGTAGGCGGTGGGCGCGAGGCTCATCGCCGTGCCGGGGTGGCCGTTGCCGACGTTCTGGACGGCCTCGGCGGCCAGCACGCGGATGGTGTCCACGGCACGCTTGTCGAGGTCGGTCCAATCGTCTGGCACGCTCGCTCGCACCCGGTCGGCAAGCTCGGCTGGCAGGTCAATGCTGATGGACACGAACGTGAACTCCCACTGTCGGCTGTTGGGACCTTCGCCCCATGTCATCCCGCGTTCCGGGGCCAGAGTAGTCGGGTACCACACATAGTGTGCTCCGTAACCGATAGCGCCACACCCAAGCCGAGCGGTGCCGGTGCGCGCGGCTACGATCTGCGCGTACCCCGATCTGACTTGTAGGGAGCGCCATGCGGCCGGTGAGCACTGCCGACCCTGTGCGCCCTGTTCCGCGTAGCCGCCGGGACGTGCTGCGTGCCTACGTGGCGCTGACCAAGCCGCGGATCATCGAGCTGCTCCTGGTGACCACCGTGCCGGCCATGATGCTCGCGGCCAGGGGGATTCCGTCGCCGTGGCTGGTGTTCTGCACGCTGTTCGGCGGGACCATGGCCGCCGGGTCGGCCAACGCGCTGAACTGCGTCGCCGACGCCGACATCGACGCGATCATGAAGCGGACCAGGTCCCGGCCGCTGGCCCGCCATCAGGTGTCCACCCGGTCGGCGTTGATCTTCGGGATCGTGCTGGGGGTGCTCTCGTTCGGGTGGCTGCTGGCCACCACCAATCTGCTCGCCGCCGCCATGGCCGTCGGCGCGATCCTGTTCTACGTCCTGGTGTACACGCTGATCCTGAAGCGGCGGACGGCGCAGAACATCGTCTGGGGCGGCGCGGCCGGATGCATGCCGGTGGTGATCGGCTGGGCCGCGGTCACCGGTGGGTTGGCGTGGCCGGCGCTGGTGATGTTCGGGGTGATCTTCTTCTGGACCCCGCCGCACTTCTGGGCGCTGGCGATGCGTTTCCGCGACGACTACGCGCGGGCCGGCGTGCCGATGCTGCCGGTGGTGGCCACGGCGGAGCGGGTGGTGCGGCAGATCGTCGTCTACTCGTGGGTGATGGTGGTCTGGACACTGCTGCTGGTGCCGGTGACCGGCTGGATCTACCTGGGCTTCGCGTTGCTGGCCGGCGGCTGGTTCCTGACCTACGCGCACCGGCTCTACGCGGCCGTTCGCCGGGGCGAGAACGGTAACCCGATCAAGCTCTTCCACCTCTCGAACAGCTACCTGACCCTCGTCTTCGTGGCGCTCGCCGTCGACTCGGCCCTGAGCCTTCCCGCGATAGGGCTTCCCTTCTAGGCCTGTACAAGCCTGCCGAGCAGCACATCCAGGGCCGCCTGGCCATCGGCCCTCGCCGCTTTCGGGTCGTCGGCGCGGGCGATGAGGATGGCGGCCTCGCCGACCGCGGCGAGGAGCATGTGGGCGAGCACGTCGACGTTGGCTTCGGGAAGTTGGCCGTCGCGGGCGATGCGGCGCATGGCCAATTTGGTCCGGCCCAAAGTGTGCTGCTCGTCGAGCTCGCGGCAGCGGGCCCAGCCGACGACCGCGGGGGCGTCGAGGATCGTGATGCGCTGAACGGCGGGGTCCATCACGCTGTCCAGCCAGCTCGCGATGGCAGCGCGCAGGCGTTTCACCGGGTCGCGGTGTGCGCGGGCGGCCGCGGTGGAAGCATCGGCCAGTTGGGCGAAGACCCGGTCGAGCACGGCGTCGAAGAGCTCGGCCTTGCTGGCGAAGTGGTGATAGAACGCGCCGCGGGCGAGGCCCGCGGCGTCGAGGATGGCGCCGACCGAGGTGGCCTCGTAGCCGTCCATGCCGAACAGGGTGTAGCCGACCTCGATCAGCCGCTCCCGGGTCGTCTTGCCTCGCTCGACTCTGAGATCCACGAGCAGAGGCTAGCAAACCGACTGTCGGTCTGTTAGTTTTCCGACCGACAGTCGGTTTGTTTCTCAAGGGGAGATAGAGATGACCACGATGACCGCGCCGCCGCTGAGCACGGTGACCCTCGACGACGGCATGAAGCTGACGTACCGCGAGCTGGGATCCGGTGCCCCGGTGCTGCTCTTACACGGCTGGCCAACCTCGTCCTACCTGTGGCGCGACGTGATGCCGGCGATCGCCGAGCACAACTGCGTGATCGCGGTGGACCTGCCGGGCTTCGGCGGCTCCGACAAGCCGGACACCCGCTACACCTTCGACTTCTTCGAACACGCACTCGACGGCATCCTCGACAAGCTGGAGATGGACCCGGTTGCCATCGCGGGCCACGACCTCGGCGGGCCGATCGCGGTGCACTGGGCGCTGCGCAACCAGGACCGGGTGACCCGCCTGGCGCTGCTGAACACCTTGCTGTATCCCGAGTTCGACCCGACCGTGATCGACTTCGTGCGGGTGTTGAGCACGCCGGAGAGGCGCGACGAGCTGGTCAGCCCCGAAGGCCTGGCGAACATCATGCGGCTCGGCGTCGCCACCGAGAGCGCCTTGACCGACGAAACCATTGCCGCGGTAGCAAAGCCGTTCGCCGACCCGGCCGCGCGGCTGGCGCTGGCCGCGGCCGGGATCGGGCTGAGCAGGCGAGGGTTCGCCGAGATCGCCGAGGGCCTGCCGAGCCTCACGATGCCGGTGCGGATCGTCTACGGCGAGCGGGACCGCGTGCTACCCGACGTGGCGGACACGATGGCACGGGCGAAGAAGGACGTGCCGCATGCCGAGGTGACCGTGTTGCCCGAGTGCGGGCACTTCATCCAGGAGGAGGCGCCGCAGCGGGTGGGGGAGTTGCTCGCGGAGTTCTTCGCACCCTAGGAGACCGCGTCGAGGAGTCGCTCAACGGTCGGGTCGTTGAGTGACTCCTTGATGCACTGCCAGAGCTGGAGGTTGGTCGCCGCCCACCGGGAGTAGGTGGCGGCGGCGTCCGGGTTGTAGAAGTAGTAGCCGTCGTCGTGCACGTCCTGCTGCTCGCCGACGATCTTCTCGGCGAGCTCGCGGAGGCTGACACCGTTCTCGGTGAGATAGCGGTGGGCGAGCACGACCGGCGTCACCGGGAGGGCCTTGAACAGGGTGTCCGCGTCGCTCAGGGCCTGGGCTTCCAGTGAGATCTCGCGGTGGCGGACGGCCATCTCGGCTTCGCGGACGATCCGGTCGATCCAGGTGGCGGTCGGCTTGGCGACGCCGGCCATGGCGAGGATCTCCAGGCGCAGTCGCCGGCCGTCGGCGGCAGAGGAGTTGCGGGCCACGATGTAGTTGACGTCGTGCACGATCGCCGCGGTCTCCACCACGGGCACGTCGGAGCCGTTGGCTTCGGCGAACTCGACGGCCTTGGCGCGCACGAAGCTGACGTGGTGCCAGCCGTGGAACTGCAGGCGGTCCGCGTAGCGTTGGCACAACCGGTGCACGTGCTGCTCGACAAAGTCGACGGCCGAGCGCGACACCGTGCCCGTGCCTAAGGGTGCCTCAAAGACATTTTCCGCAGACATGCTCGCCCCTCCCGCGCCCCGGCCTGGTGGGGTGATGGTAGTCGGCGAATTGGATTCTGTCTGCTTAGGAGGTGCTCCTTCAGATGCGGCGGGCGAGTTTGGAACCGCTCCTTCAGAGGCGGCTGGCGAGGTCGTCGAGCCGGGACTCGACCGGAATGTGCTGGTAGCTGGCTCGGGTGTTCGGGTCGTAGGACAGACTCCACCGAACAACTTCGCGCGACTTCACCAGGAATGTCATGGTTCTGTCCAGGGCTTCTGGGATGCGGTGGAACTCGTTGGCGAGCATCATTCCGACATCGCCGACCCCGCAGGTGGTGCGCGCGATCAACTCGACCGAGGAGATCATTTGCGTGGTCGGTTCCACGGCCGCCACATAGCGCTCGTGCAGATATCCACCGCTCACGATCGTGGTATTGAAGTGATACCGGTGATTGTGGACGGAATCCGCATAGCCAGGGCGCCAGTCGTGCTGCGGTTTGTACTCGTGCAGCCAGAACGTGAAGCCCTCCGCCGGTTGATCGCGCAGGCACCAGGCGAAGTGGGTGGTCGTCTCGCGGGACCTGCCGCGCACCGCGGCGAGCTCTTCCGGTGGCAGGTCCTGCAGGTAGGTGCGTAGTTTCTCGCGCACATCGGAGTTGGCGACCCAGGACTGGAAGCAGGTGTCGACGGCGTCCCACCGCTCCTGCGGCGAGCCGTCAAGGCCGCGCAGCTGGTCTGCCAACTCCGCGATGGCGGATACCCGGATGAGCACGGGTCCTCAGCTCCCCAATTCGGCGGCCAGCGAGAACTCCTGGCGGAAGGTGTGGAATTTTCCTTCCAACTCCAGTAAACGTTTCTCGGTCAACCGGTCTCCTGTGACGTCCTCGAACTGGGTCAGAAAGTCCTGGCGCGTGGTGTCCGGCGTGATCACCATTTGGTGGGCGCCCCGAGTGTTCCGCAGCCTGCCGAACTCGGCGCGTTCCATGCCGTAGATAAATGATCCTTCAGAGAAACGCAGCGTTCGCGGAAAGAACGTGGTGGTGCTCGCGTCGCTGTACAACGTGATCCACACGCTGTTGTCGAACATCTCCAGACGATCAAGCGGCGGATCCGGGATCACCGTGACATCGATTCGGCTGCACCGGCTGCGGGCCAGGTACAGGCCAACCAACCCAATGTGGATCTCTTCGTGCAGCCGGTCCAGAATCGTCTCGAAATCGGCGACCGCACCCTCGTGCCGGATGAGATAACGGGCTCGGCCGCTGATCGCTGTACGTTCCCTCGGATCGGCCACCACCGCACGCAGCTCCCATTCCGCGCGGGCGAGCAACAGCCGGGCGGCCGCGTGCCGGCCGGAGAATCCCCGAAAGAAGTACTGCCGGGTCGCCCGCAGGTCGTTCATCATCAGGTGGTTGAACACCGGGTCGGGTTCGTTGGTCGGCTCGAAGACGTTGGTGGGGAAGAACTCCTTGTTCAGCGAGCGGTACTCGGCGGCCAGCTCGTTGAGCGCCCGGCGATTCTCCTCGATCAACGGGGTGACCATGGCGCGCTGCGTGGCCCGAGCGGTGATCGCCGTCTGGCCGAAGCCCACGATCGCGGTGATCATGGTGCCGGTGGCCAGCGCGGAGACCAGATTCTTCGCGGTACCTGGCGGCAGTGTGGCTGCGAAGATCATCGATCCGCCGGAGACTATGACCAAGATCAGCAACAGCAGACCGGTCCTGGTCCAGAACAGCTCTTGGATAGGGTTACTGCCGCGGCCCTTGTCGTCCGCGCGCAAAGTAGGTCACCTCCTTCGCCACTCGAACGGGCGAATGCTGACCGTGTCCGTTCGAGCGCGCGGAGTTAATCTACGCCCCGATTCACCCAGGTGAAATAGGGTATCCGGGTGACTCGCAGTGATTACTAGGAGTTACGGATTGTAACCGTACTATTGCGCACAGGTGACAACGCGGCCGCCTTGGGACCATCCAGATGTCAGGGGATGAGCAGGAGCTTGCCGGTTGTGCGACGGCCCTGAAGATCCTCGTGCGCCTGCCTGGCCTGTGCCAACGGGTAGCGGCCGCCGATGTGCACGGACAGGGTGCCGCCCGCGGCCGCGTCGAAGACCTCGCCGGCCCGCCAGCGCAGCTCCTCCGGGGTGGCCGTGTAGTGCTTGGTCGTCGGCCGGGTCAGGAAGAGGGAGCCGGCGGCGTTGAGGCGCTGCAGGTCGAACGGCGGGACGGGGCCGCTTGAGGCACCGAAGAGCACCAGCATGCCGCGCCAGGCGACACTGGCGAGGCTGCCGTCGAAGGTGTTCTTGCCGACGCTGTCGTAGGCCACGTCGACGCCGCGGCCATCGGTCAGGCGGCGGACCTCCTCGGTGAAGTCGACCTCGGTGTAGCGGATGACCTCGTCGGCGCCTGCCTGGCGGGCGAGCTTCTCCTTGTCCTCCGAGGACACCGTGCCGAAGACCCTGGCGCCGCGCGCCTTCGCCAGCTGGACAAGGAGCAGGCCGACGCCGCCGGCCGCGGCGTGGATCAGCGCGGTGTGACCTTCCTGGAGCGGAAAGGTAGACGTGACAAGGTACTGCGCGGTGACGCCCTGCAGCAGTGCGGCGGCGGCGGTCTCGTCGTCGAGCGTGTCGGGGACCGGCACCGCGTCGTCGGCCTTGATCACCACCTGGCTGGCGTAGCTGCTGGGACCCGCCATCCAGGCCACCCGGTCACCAACCGAGACACCGTCTACCCCTTGGCCCACGGAGACGACCCGGCCGGCGCCTTCCATGCCGAGGGTGAACGGGGTCTCCTTCGCGTAGAGCCCGCTGCGGTGGTAGGTGTCGATGTAGTTGACGCCGGCCGCGCTCACCTCGACCAGGAGCTCACCCGCGCCCGGCGACGGTGGCGGGATCTCGGCGTACTCCAGAACCTCCGGTCCGCCCGTCTGCCTCACCAGAATCGCGTTCGGCACCGATCGCTCCCTTCCGTTCCCGGGTCGCGCACCACACGGTCGCGGT
>WUUC01023460.1_pt1 | contig 11250 bp, 7 predicted proteins | sample 6278441 | NCBI WGS metagenome assembly WUUC01 (sample SAMN13675441, study PRJNA597444) | soil metagenome | isolation source: soil | place: USA: Washington | collected 2017-10 | reverse complement strand
CGAGTGGGAGGAGGGCTTGGAGTGGCTGGCAAGGGTCCCGAGCGACTTGCGCCCTCAAGACCGCGTGTTCCAAGCGCACTCGGCGCTTATGCGAGAAGCGGTCGCAAGGGCCGCTTGGGGCGACGCCAACGACCACATCGGGCAGGCTCTTGCGGTTCGGCCCGACCCGCTGCTGCAACAGAGGCTCCCGCTTGTCCGTACTGTCACGCCTCTTCTGGGCGACGAGCGTTGGGGGTTCCTTCAATCTAAGGTCGATCGTGCCCTCCGGCTCCCGCCGGATCACCTAGCCCCCGAGGTCAGCGGCGCCTATGCGTGTGGGGCGTACCACGCGTGGACGGACCGCTATATGCCGTGGAGCAACTTCTTGCGTCTGGCCAAGGACGCGCGGCGCGACACCGAGGATGGACGAGCTGCGCTCCGGATCGCCGGCGAATTCATGTGCCGGGTGGTGTTCGAGGAGACGCCGCTACTCCGACAGGTCGACGTGGTAGTCGCGGTCCCCGCGAATCCCGCGCGCTACGCGCGCCGAATGATGAGCCTGCCGGACGAGCTGGCCCGCGCCTTGGAATCACACTTCGCGCTTCCCTTCATGTTTGAGGGGCTAGTCTCAGACGCGCCGCCGGAACTTGAGCTGCGAAGGCTGAGCTGGCGCGATCGGCGGGAAGCGATTCGTGGGTCTATGCGCGTCGGTAGCCTGGGAATCGGCCGCGGGCGCTCAGTCCTGCTGGTTGATGACATCACCACGTCGGGTGCGACCTTGAAGGAGGCGGCGCGCGTGTTGCGGGCGGGGGGCGCCTCCGACGTGTGGGCCGTCGCGCTCTCCCATACCGAAGGCTGATCTGAACGGGATGATGGCCGTGGCACCAGTGGTCTCCACACGATCGGGTATCGGGTGATTCCCACGGGGTCGGGAGCTCCAGCTAGGGAATGGGCGGTCCTATTCGACCTCGACGGGACGCTCGTGCAGACGGGCGAACTGAAGCGGTTTCGCGACGCCCGGGACTGGCGCGCGGCGTACGCCTCATTCGCATTGAGCACCCTGATGCCTGGGACCCGAGAGATGCTCGCTTCAACCGCGCTGTTTGCACACGTTGGAGTCATAACCATGGCGCCGCGGACGTACGCTGAGCGCCTACTTCGTCATCACGACCTAGCGGTGCCTGTCTTGGTCGCTTTCCATGATGTCCCCCGTGCGGAGCTCAAACCGCATCCGCGCCCCATCTTGCTCGCCGCGGAGCTGCTTCGTGTACCGCCCGAGCGCTTAATTTACGTCGGTGACGAGGCTCGGGACGTGATGGCCGCCCTGGCAGCGGGGGCGCACGCGATCGGCTATGGCGCAGACCTTTCGACGAATCCGGCGGCGTCCGGAGCAGCCGGGTACGTCACTGATTGGAAGGGCGTCACCGACGCCGTTCACGGCATCGTCGGTGGCTCGAGGTGACTTCGCCACGTTCGCAGGCGGCGTACGTTCTCGCGCTCGCATCCCTGAAGGGCGTGGGTCCCTGGACGGCGGTAGCCGCGACGCGAGCGTTCCCGGACCCGGAAGCCCTACTCGAGGCGTCGCCCAATGAACGAGAGGCGGCCCTTGGACGTCGATTCGCCGGGAAGCTCGCAACGCTCACACGTTTGGAATGGCCGACGCTACTGGCGCACGGTGAGTCGCAAGTGGACGCGCACGAGCGTCGCAACTACCACGTGGTCGCCATCGACGACGAGGGATACCCGCCCTTGATACGGCTGGCACCGAATCCGGCCGTGATCCTCTACGTGCGCGGCCGCGTCGACGCACTCGCAACGCCAGATACTGTGGCGGTGGTCGGGACGCGGCGACCAACCGCAGCGGGCGCTGAGGTTGCGCGACGATTGGCGCAGCGGCTCGCAGAGGACGGCTTCGCCATCGTAAGCGGGTTGGCGGCAGGTATCGACGAGGCGGGCCACCGTGGGGCACTTGACGGATCGGGCCGCACCATCGCCGTCCTCGGCACTGCCATTGACAAGGTATACCCGGCTGCGAATAAGCCCCTTGCTGAGGAAATCGTCAGATCCGGTGGCGCGCTGGTGAGTGAGTACGGTCTCGGCTTCCCGACGAGTGGACGACACTTCGTCGAGCGCGACCGGTTGCAAGCCGGGCTGAGCGTCGCCGTCATAGCGGTCCAAACCGGCGTAGAGGGCGGCACCCTACACACCATCCGCTTCGCCCACGAAGCACGTCGCGCCGTGCTCGTGCCGCGTCCTCTTGCTGCAGAGGCTGAGCACCCGATGTACGGCGGGATTCACGCACTCGTGGCGAGTCGGCGCGCCCAAGTCATTGAGACCCATGCGGACTACCCGGATCTAGTCCGGTTCCTCCGACAATATGGCGCGTGGATACGCGATGGCTTGGTGCCTGCGCCAACGTTGGGCGGCAGCCAGGATGCCGTCCTACCCGAGCCGGACGTGGAACAGCGGAGCCTTGGTCTGTAGGACTTCACCCGGTGCGCGCGACAAAGAACCCGACGGCGTTCTTCGCTCCGGCCGCTACGAGCAGCTCCCGGCATGCTTGGCTCGTGGCGCCTCTCGTGATCACGTCGTCGATCATCAACACGCTCTTAGCTTCGGCGCCGCCCGCTCGCTCGGCGGCGCGGGCGTGATAGGAATTGTTCGTGACGTGCCAGGCTAGGCCGCCGGGCGTGTGGTACTGCTTTTGGCAGGCAGCGCAGTACAGCTCGTTGATCGGCGCTGGCGGACGCAGCGGGGGACCGGCGTAGGAAATCGTCTGCAAGTGCTCGGCAACCGTCGGTCGTATGGCAGATTTGTGTGACGGTGCGGTCGACGTGGTGCGGACAAGCGCCCCGGGGAGGTGGGTAAGCCAGGAAAACTCGGATTGCAGCTGTGCAGCGACCCACTCGCATGGCGCGTTAGGAGCGTTCGCTCCGCTCCGCGGAAGAGCGACGACGTACGCCACCGCGCGAGTAGTGCGCAACTCGTCTTCGAGCGCACCGACTGTCCCGGTGCACCACGAAAGCACCTCGGTGCGAGCCGCCACCTTGTTGTCCTTGAAGTCCAGGACGAGGTGCGTGGCAGCATTGGCGAATCGCGCACGCTTGTATCTGAAGATCGCGAAGTCGTCTCCTCGCCAGCCGTCACTGAGACAGTCGCTGAGTTCGCTTTCCGAGTACGCGTCCTGCGGTGTAGGCACGCTATCTCCGGGCGCGTCGCGATCGGGGTGCCGTCCAATCGCTGTCGGAGTCGCGTGCCATTCGCGGACGGTACACCTCACGCAACGAACCAAGCACCGCGAACCAGGCGCCGGGTCGCGGAGGGCGCCTTCCAGCGCCTGTCGGCGTAGGACACTCCGATGACTTCAGTGGAGGGTACAGACACCACCACCGACCGTGAGTCGACGTGGACCGGCGGGAACTGCTGGAAGACACGCGGCGAAGTGGCCGGCTGAACTAGGGGAGCTGATCCACCGCTCGCAGCTGCGTTCGTCAGCGGATCCTCAGGCACTGGCCGCCGCACACCAAGACTGGCCAGTCAAGTGGGGACAAACCAGTGGATACGTAATAGTCGACGTGCTACGGTGGTCACCCACATGGCCTATGGGCCGCCGGAGGGAACGTGTCTCATGTGCCCAGGTCGAGGTGCCTTAACGGCGCCCTGGTAGTCGCTCTCGTAGCCGCCGGCCTTGGCTCCAGCACCGGTCCGGTGTCTGCTGCCAGGTCAAACCGGGCGGAGACCGTCAATCCGGACGCAACACACGTCGCCGAGGGATTCCCGGCTTGGCGCGGGACCCTTGAGAGTTCGTTCCCCGCGGACCCGAATGCAGGCGTTGATTGCAACTTGCCCGTCCGTGACCATTGCTGGCCGCGGACTTGGCAGGCAGACGGGACCATGTATACGAGCGGATTGTGGGCGGTCGGCCGATTCTCGAACGTGCAGACGGCGCAGTCTCAACGCTACCCGGCGACGCCGGGCGCTTCCTATCGCCTCAGCGTGCGTATGAAGCCGGCTGGCGCGAGCCGCTGGATCGGCTTCTGCTTCTATACGAGCGCCGTCCCTCTCCACAACAACGAGAATCGGCTGTCGTGCGAGCAGAAGAAGGCGCCCAGCTTCGACGGCTATCCGTGGCGCCCCTACCTGCTCTCCGCGACTGCTCCGGCGGGCACTACACACGTGTCGCTCAACTTCGTGTCCGGTCAGTATTACGACGACCTTGTGTTCTCCACGACGGCTCCGCCTGCAGTGCCTTCGTCCCACCATGTGGGGACATGCGCGGCTGGCCACGCAGAATGCCCAACCCACTTCGAGAGCGACCCGGTCAACACAGCAACCGGAAACTACGTCAGTGCGGTCACGGACCTATGGCTCCCTGGCGCGCAGCTGGGGTTTGCGTTCACGCGTACGTACAACTCACTTGTTTCGAGTGGTGACGACCTCGGTCGCGGGTGGCGCCACAGCTTTTCAGCACGCCTGACCGTCAACGGAGACGGCTCCGTTCGAGTGTACGCGGAGGACGGCGCCTCGTACCTCTACACCGCGGACGGGGCGGGCGGATTCGAGCCGCCGGTGGGGGGCCGCAGCGTGCTCACGTCCGTGCCCAATGGATATCAGCTAACGCGCGCGGACCAACTCCGGTATCGGTTCTCGGACGCTGGTGCGCTCGTCGCGCTAAGTGACCGCACTGGGAATGAGATTGCCCTTGCATACGCGGGGGGTCTGCTCTCGACCATTACCGATACGGTTGGTCGCGTCCTCACGGTTAGCCACGATGGGGCGGGGCGCATCTCAGGGATCTCGGCCCCGCTGGGGCGGCAAGTTGGTTACGAGTACGACGGGAGCGGACGCCTCACAGCTGTGACCGACATGCGCGGCGGGATCTGGACGTATGGCTACGACGCCGAAAACCGTCTCGTTGCCTCGGTTGATCCTGAAGGCAACACTGTGTTGACTAACGAGTACGGTCCCGATGGGCGGATCTCGGCGCAGACGGACGCCGTGGGGAACCGAGGCACATTTGCATGGGATGCGGGTACTGCGGTCAGCACCTACACCGACGCTAGAGGCGGTGTCTGGCTGGATGACTACGAGGATAACCGCCTCATCGCTCGGACGGACCCGCTCGGCAATGTCGTCACGTACGGGTACGACGCGGACTTGAACGTGACCTCCATCACCGATGGGCGGGGAAATACAACGACCTCAACCTACGACGCGCGGGGCAACCTGCTGACGAAGACCGCACCACCGCCACTCGGGTACACGCAAGTCTTCAGCTACAACTCCTTCGGGGACATCCTTACGGCCACCGACGGGCGCGGTAATACGACAACGTCGGAGTACGACGCCACCGGCAATCTCGTGCGGGTGACGGAGCCCGGAGGTTCCATCACGAACTACTCGCCAAACACCGACACAGGTCTCGTACAGAGCGTCACCGACGCTTTGGGACAGGTGACTACCTACGCGTACGACGCGCACGCGAACCTCACCTCTGTCACCGATGCGCTGGGGAACACGGTCTCGATGTCGTTCGACGAACTCGCTCGGCTCACGAGCAGTGTCGATCCGCGCGGCAACGAGCCTGGGGCCGATCCAGACGACTATCGGACGACCTTTGCGTACGACGGCGAGCTGCCACGCGAGGTCACCGATCCGCTAGATGCATCGGTCACGACGACGTACGACGCGCTAGGGAACGTGCTCTCGGTCACTGACGCTCTCGGCAAGGTGACGAACTATTCGTACGATGCCGCGAGCCGGCTTACGACGGTGACAGACCCCGATGGGCACGCGACTACCTATGACTATGACGCGGTCGGTAACCTCGTGGCCCGAACTGACGCAAGCGGTCATATCACTTCGTACGAGTACGACCTAGCCAAGCATCTTGTGAGCTCGAGCGATCCTCTTGGCAACGACTGGGTCCTGACGCACGATGGAAACGGGAACGTGGTGACCTATGAGGACCCGCGCGGCCAGACACGCAACTACGTGTACGACGCGCTCAACCGGTTGACTTCCATTAACTACGGCCCGGCGGGCACGCCGGATGTTGCTATGGCATACGACGCGAGCGGCAATCTCACCGAGCTCGCCGATGGCGCTGGAACCGAGACGTACTCATACGACAGCGGCGACCGACTTACCTCGGTCGTGCGCGCAACGGACACCTTCACATACTCGTACGACGTAAACGACAACCTCACAAGTCGGACCTCGCCCGACGACACCGTCACCGCCTACGCATATGACCCGGCCGGACGGCTGAGTACGGCCACCGTCTTCGGCCAGACAACGACCTACGCCTACGATGCGGCGGGGAATCCGGTTAGGACCGTTACCCCGGACGGCGTAACTGCGGTGCAGACCTTCGACGCGGCCGGGCGGCTTGTGGAGGTCGCCCATGTCACGGAGACAGGTACGCTCTCACGCTTCACGTATGGCCTCGATGACGCGGGTCGTCGGACAAGCGTGACGACCGCGCTAGGGAGCGCATCGTTTTTGCACGACGACCGCGGGCAGCTGGTCGAAGCGTGCTTCGTCGCCTGTCCCTCCCAGGCTCCTGTCCCAGCGCTCCCGTGTATCGCGTGCGTGGGCGCACCGCTCAACCGGCCGGCCCCCGACGCGCTACCGGATCCTGCGGATACCTTTGTCCGTTACACCTACGATCCAACGGGCAATCGCCTCACCCAGGAAACACATCTCGGCACCACCGCATACGCGTACGACGTCGGCGACCGACTAACAACGGTTACACCCCCAACAGGCCCCACACAGACGTACGGCTACGACGCGAACGGGAACCAGACCGCAGCAGGTATCGACACCTTTTCCTGGGATGCCGCCGATCGCCTTTCGACCGCGACTGTGGCAGGGACCTCGCACGGCTACGCGTATTCGGGCGACGGGCGTCGGCTGTCCGCAACAGCGGACGGCAATACCACGGAGTTCCTCTGGGACCTCGGGTTTGCCCTCCCGATGCTCGCTGCCGAGCGAGATAGCAGTGGCGCGATTCGCTCGTACGCGTACGGGGCGGACCTCTTGGCCCAGGCCACGTCCGGAGTGGCGACCTACTACCACCACGATGCGGTCGGGTCCGTCGTGGACGTCACCGACAGTGCCGGTGCGTCGCTTGCTTGGACCGAGTACGCGCCTTTCGGGGACGTACGGGCGTACGCGCGGTCGACGGCTCCATTCAACCCATTTGGGTTTACGGGCGAGTACCAAGACGTGACAGGGACGTACCATCTTCGTGCTCGGCAGTACGACCCTGACACGGGGCGCTTCTTAAGCCAAGACCCCGCTTCGCAGCCCCTCAGCGACCCGCACTCAGCGAGCTATGTCTACGTGCGGAACATGGCGCTGAATGCAGTCGATCCGAGCGGAGAATGTATCCAGCAGATGGCCCTCGCGCTCTTCGGCCCTCCCGGTGCGGTGGCCGGCGGAGTCTCGACGGCCGTGTGTTTTGGCCTCGCCGCGCTGCTCGGTACTGCCGCAGTAAGCGGCACCGTGGCTGTCGCGAATGAGGCGCCGCCACTCGAAATTCATTGGGACCCGCGCCCGGATCCCCAAGTTACTCGCCGCCACATGGAGATGGAGCGACAGCTCTACTCCGGGCCTGACGGCTCGCTAGGGGGCGGCCGGCCCTCGTGGTGCGCGCAGCACAGGGCCCGATGCTTGGCGTACGCAGGGATCACGCTGCTCGCCGTCGAAGGGATCGCATTCGCTGCTTTCCACGGCCGCGATGTGGAGGATCCCGTTATTCCTCGCCAGACGCCGAAGCCGTGAGCCTCTGGCCGGTGGTCGGGGTCGCAGTAGCCATCGTCCTGGCTTTCTGGATCTGGACGCTGCGCCAGTGGCGACTGAGATCCGCGCGTACCGTTGCGCTCCTAACGGTTGCCACAATGCTCGTTTTCGCAGGTCCATTCGTTTTCCCACCACTAGGGTGGGTCGTCGCGTCGGTGACCGCTGCCGTTCCCGTGTGGCTGATCCTGATGCGACACCCCAGCCTCGCACCCTTGGGTGCGGCGGACTATTTCGCTGCTGCACGACTCGAGGCTCTCGATTGGGCTGCTGCTGACGCGATCGCCCATGTAACAGACGAGACCCAAACTGTTGTCGCTGGTCGGCTACGGGTTCTCCTACAGGAGCTCGACGAAGAGCTCCCACCGGCATGGGAGCCCGTCCGTCAGCTGAAGAGGCAGGAGCTTGGACTCGCGATCTCCGTGTTGAGCGGTAATTCGACAGATCCAGACCGCGAATTCTCAGAACAAGCTGCCATCCGGCGCGCTGCACGCCAGGCGTTTGTCGAAGTCCGGGATGCGCGCATGACGTTCTGGTCCAAAGGAGCGCTTGGTGACTCCACCGGGGGCGGGGTGGGCGGCCGGTAGGCGACCTCAGTCCGCCACGACAAGCTCGGGGAGCCGCCCGGAGGTCCGACATCCGGCGGCTTCGTGCATCGGCGATCCCAGGAGGCAACACTAGTGACTCGAGCGCTCATCGATTACTCCGACACGGAACTGCGCGCAGCCATGCAACATGAGGCGAAGCAGGTCCGATACGACTACCACGCGCTCGTCGCAGAGTACGACCGCAGGGTCCGCATTCGGCAAACGAGCGCCGCCAACCGGTTCTCGATGGCGAGCGCTGGCATCGCCCTTGTGGCAGTGATCGTCGGGATCATCATGCGCACGGTGTGAGACGCGGACCAGCTTCGAGCGTCCGGGCCAAGCCTTGGTACGACGAAGCGGGCACGAGCAATAGTTGACTTAGGGCCTACGCTGACCCTACGGGCTCGACGCGCTTCGCAAATGCCCTACATCCAGTGGCCGGTACGGAGGCGACGAGTGAGGGTAGCCATCCTGTTCGCGGCAGTCGCCCTCCTTATGGCGAGCGCGGGCGATGCACTTGGTCAGGAACACATTCCAGTCGCTGTCGTTGATCCAGCTCAACCCGTGCCGGTGGAAATTGGAGACGATGGCGTCGGCGAATTCGAGCTCCTCCTTGCGAGCAACCACGATCGCGATCTGCCGGTTGACGCGAGCCTCCACTCCGGAGCGGGTTCTGACACCGGCGGCCTAGCTGCGAATTTCACGCTTAGTAGCGTCTCCCCAAACCGGCTTCGTGCTGGATCACTCACCCGGCTTCGCCTCGTCCTAGCTCCGACCTCGCCCGAATCGGTGACGGGCGATCTGATCCTTGTGCTTACGCTCGACCAATTCGTGTTACCTGTGAGGCTGAGCATCTCCGCCGCGGAGCAGCCGACCCTTGCCAAGGCGGTGGCTGAACCCGCGGCATTGAGCATCGCTGTCGTGCGAGCAGGGCCATCGCTGTGGATAGGCGACTGTCCCGACCCTCCATCCAGATCCCGGATCGACTGCCATCGCTTCGCATACCTAGGCGGCCCCCCTCACGGCGAAATCCGTTTGTCGCAGGTCCCTCGGGGCGTTGCCTTCCCGGAGCGCCAGGTGCGCCTCGCGTCGGAGGGTGGCGGTGAAGCTACAGTCCGCCTCCGAGGGATCGAGGAAGACGGCCAGCTGACAGGAATCCGCGCGACAGTGATGTCCACGACCGGCGCGGGGGCGTATTCCGCCGACATCGCCCTTGACCCGACACTCGACGCCGGGCCGGCGGTGGCTATCAGCCTTCGCGTAGAGGACCTATGGGTGTGGCCGCTGGTCGCCCTCTTGGCCGGCGTCGGCACGGCATGGTTGGCGACACGGTACCGAGATGAGGTACGTCCTCGGAATCTATTGACGCATCACCTCGCCGACGCCGGAGAGCGTTATCTCGAGGGCCGAGACAAGACCTGCACGACCGATCGCGACCGGCAGCGGACGCGGGGCCTGTTTGTTCCTGCAGGGCCCTCGCGGGCCCCGCTCCTTCGCCGCGGACGTGTGCGGCTGCGAATCGATGGCCCGACCCCGGGCGAGAAGGCGTACACCGCCGTGCGGCGCGCGAAGAGTGCCGAGGAGCTAACTCGCGCTCGCGAGCGCGTGGAGGACATCGTTACGCTCGTCGACTCATGGCTGGCGCTGTGTCCGCACGCTTCGGAGCTCCAGGGCCTCGTAGACCGTCACTCCCGCCGCCCCGCTGAGGATCCAGCCGTCGTCGAGCGCGCACGGGCGCTTCTGGAGCCTTCCCCCCTGACGTCCGGCAAAGAGGCCGCTGCGCTCTTGGGCGATGTGCGCGCACAAATCGAAGCGATAAAGATGTATGGCGAAGTTCAGAAGCTCTACCTGGGCGTGCGGGCAACGTGGAACCTACTCGGGGATAGCGATCAGGCTGAGCTACAGAGGTACGACCCGGAGGTCATCTGGAGAACTGCACGATCGCAACTGGACACGAAGATGGAGTGGGTCGACGGCCCTACAACGCCCCGGCTCCTGAAGGCCTACGAGGCTGTGCTTGCACGTCTCGAAAACCCAGCCTCGACCTACTCCTACGGGGCGTCCGACGCCGTGCGGAGCGTAATCGCGGATGTCGGTCAAACGGTGGGACAGGTCGTCGAGCGCGCCAGGACGACCCAAGTCCCGCGTCTCCTTAGAGCGATGATTCAGCCCGAGACGGAGGTCGAGGAACGATCCGCCAGCCAGATCCTATCGACCGTCCGGACCCTCGACATGCTCGATTTCCTGGTGGCCGCGGGGATCGCGACGGGGGCCTTTTTCATCGCTCTCTACGCGGGCAAGAACTTCGGTACGGCGTGGGACTATCTGGCTGCATTCTTTGCTGGTGCCGCTGGAACGCTTGTCATCACGTGGGCTTTGATGCCCTGGTATCGGAAGTATGGACTTGGCGATGCGACGGCCAGCAACGGCGCGACGAAGTAGCCGCCCGCTGTGACGGACGTGCACGCCGTCGCCCGGTGCTTTCCTCGCCAGCCCGTTGTGCTGCGTCCCGCCGCCAGCGTTGAGAGCGCAACTAGCAGGGTTTCGCTCCGAGTCTGACGAGGACAAGCACAGCGCTCTGGTCCAGAGGCTTGGAAGTCTGCCGCTCTGCCAACTGAGCTACTCCCGCCCGAGAAGAACAACAGTCTATCCGCGCCGTCCGAGAGCGCGCTGTCTGAGGCGAACGAGTGGAGGCGGGAGGACGTCAGTCCTGCCGCCTCGCGGTGCCGCCGGGGTTGTCTCCCGAAGTCGCCGCTGCCGTCGCGCGCGCCCATGGCCGGGTCTTCGCACCCACCGCGGATCGCGTTGGTGCCTCGAAGTGTGGGGGAAGTGTGGGCGTCGCGTCGGTTGGCGCCGCGACTCCGCTCGGCAACGCTGT
>WUUC01063744.1_pt1 | contig 11252 bp, 9 predicted proteins | sample 6278441 | NCBI WGS metagenome assembly WUUC01 (sample SAMN13675441, study PRJNA597444) | soil metagenome | isolation source: soil | place: USA: Washington | collected 2017-10 | reverse complement strand
GGCTCATGCAGTCGCTGCGCGAGCTGTGGTCGTTTCGCGCCACGATCCTCGCCTTCGCCGAGAGAGACGTGCGCGTTAAGTACAAGCAGGCCGTGCTCGGCATCGGCTGGGCCGTCATCCAGCCACTGGCGTTCATGACCATCTTCACCTTGACCATCGGACGGCTGGCGCCGGTGTCGGGGGGAGGCGCGCCTTACGCCGCCTTTGCGCTGGCGGCGCTGGTGCCGTGGACGTTTCTGCAAACGGGAGTGTCGTTCGGCTCCAACGCTCTCCTTACCGACGGCGCCCTCGTGCGAAAGGTGTACTTCCCGCGCGAGATACCGGTGCTGGGAGCGTTGTTGGGGGCCGGGGTCGACTTCGCCATCGGATTCGTGCTGTTCGTCTGCCTGGGACCGTTTCTCGGCGCCCACATCTCCGTGACCTGGCTGCTGGTGCCGTTTCTTGCGCTCGCGCTCGGCATCCTCGGCGCCGGCGTCGCCCTCGTGCTCGCGGGCCTCAACGTCTACTACCGCGACTTTCGCTATGCGTTGCCCTTTGCGCTGCAGCTGTGGCTGTTCGCTTCCCCGGTCGCCTACCCGCTCTCGGTTGTGCCGGAGCAGTGGCGCGTGCTCTACGTGGTGGTGAACCCGGCCGCCGGGCTCCTCGATGCGTTCCGCCGGGTGTTGGCGCTGGGCCAGCTACCGCAACCGGGTCCACTTGCGGCAAGCCTCGCCGGCACCGCCGTCATCGTCTACTTCGGTTACCGCATCTTCAAGAGCCTCGAGCCCAACTTTGCGGACGTGATTTGAGTTATGGGATACGCGATCCGCTTCGAGAACGTGACCAAGCGCTATCCGCGTGGGGGGCCGCGCTATGCATCGCTGCGGCACGACTTCGCCGAGGGTGTGAGGCGGGCGGGAAGAAGGTTAGCCGGACAACGAAATGAGGGCCGCGGCCCGATTGCCCTCGAGGACCTTTCCTTCGAGATCGAAGAAGGTGAGAGCTATGCGATCGTCGGCCCCAACGGCGCCGGCAAGACCACAGCCCTCAAGCTCATCTCCCGCATCTCCTATCCGACTTCGGGCAGAGTGAAGGTGAGGGGGAGAGTAGGAGCCTTGATCGAGGTCGGCTCCGGAGTTCACCCCGAGCTCAACGCACGAGAGAACATCTGGCTCTACGGGCAGATCATGGGCATGAGCAAGTCAGAGGTCAAACGTCGCTTCGACGAGATAGTCGAGTTCGCCGAGCTGGGCCATGCCCTCGACCGCCCCGTGAAGATGTACTCCACGGGCATGCAGCTGCGCCTGGGCTTCGCCGTCGCCTCACACCTCGACCCGGACATCTTCGTGGTGGACGAAGCCCTGGCCGTAGGCGATGCCGGCTTCCAGGCAAAATGCGTGGAACGAATGATGAAGCTCGTAGCCGAGGGCCGCACGTTGTTGTTCGTGTCTCACAACCTGTCGGCGGTCGAGGCAATCTGTGAGCGAGGTCTATTCCTCCTCGATGGAAAGTGGTTTCAGGAGGGCGGCATCAAGGACACTCTCCATACTTATCTGAAGTGGGTCGACGAGGAAGAACGTATGCGTAAGGGCGCTGACAGAGTTGTTGAAGGACGCGGCCTCAAGATCGAGGCGGTCTCCGTGCACGCTCCACATGGAGAAGAGCGATATGTCCTGAAGACGGGAGATCCGCTAGAGATCAGGTTCCATATTTACGCCGACTATCCCATACAAAGACCCTGGTTCTCCGTCGGAGTAAGTGATGGCAGGCCCGGAGCGCTTGTGATGTGCTCGATGCTCGAGGGGCATGAAGGTTTGGACATAGACGCTGGACGTCAGACGATCAGTTGCAAGATTGATGCCCTCCCTTTGGGACCCCGTACCTACGAGCTCTGGGCCTCTGTACGTGAACGATCGGGCACGGCTGACATGCTCGATTGGACCTGTGTGGGGGCCATCCGTATGGAATCAGATCAGATCTTTATCGGTTCGGGAGCCGTGACTACCCCTTGGCTCTACGGACCCGTGCGCGTTGGTCACTCTTGGGAGTTGTTGGATCGTGACGATTGAGGTGTCACTTACTCGGGCAAGCCCTCGATGATTGAGCGAATTGCTCGCAGCAGGGACGACCGGGCGCTTCAGGATGGGCACGCGTCTCGGGTCAAGGCGGCAAGTGAGATCCTCACCAAAAGTGCTCAAGTCTCTGACGTGGGTTGTGGCAGAGGTTGGAAGAGGAGAGCGATGGCAGGTCAACCGTAATGAGTTTAGACAGGCAACAAGTATTGGGGGAGCGGCCTGAGTCGGTTGAGCGCATAGCTCCGGACCTGTGCGACTCGGGCTTAGTTGCTCAACACGTTGCCCGCTACAGATGGGCGTGTCGAAGGATCCAGGGTTGTGTAGTCGCCGATGTTACAAGCGGAACAGGCTATGGGTCTGAACTCATGCGCCGAGCTGGAGCACTGTCCGTTACCAGCGTCGATATCTCCATGGACGCCCTTCGATTCGGTTCAGAACGATATGGGACCCAGTCGATATGCGCGGACGCGCATGGACTACCTATGAAGGAAGAGACATTTGATGCTGTCGTCTCACTGGAGACGATCGAGCACCTTATGGATCCGGGCGGGTTCGCCACGGAGCTTGCGCGAATACTTCGTCCCAACGGCCGCCTTCTGCTGTCCACTCCCAATGCTGAAGGGGGGCTGGACCCAAATCCCTACCACCTCAAGGAATTCACGCTTGACCAGCTGCTGACGTTATTGGAGGGAGCCCGCTTCCGGATTCTTCAGGTAAGAGGGCAGCATTGGCGACTATCTTCAAAAGTATGCCAGACAGTAAGGGGAGTCCGGCGGCTTGCGTGGGAACTTGAGCGACGACCAGATGTGCTGTCGAAGCTGATAGCGAGCAGCGTGCCGCGTTATTGGTGCGTCGAGGCCTCGAAGTGAAGTTCGCGTCGGAGTCTGCACACACTGAGGTAGTTGATGGAAGGAAGTTTGTGTCCGTCGTGGTTCCCACTAGGAATCGCGCAGCGTCGCTAAAACAGAGTCTCAGGAGCCTCTTGGAGCAAGACTATCCAAGCGAATGCTTCGAGATAGTGGTGGTTGACAACGGCTCTACAGATGATACGACACAGCTAGTCATGGAGGAAGCTCAAAAGATCGATCATCCCACCGTGCATCTTGTCCATGAGGAGACTCGCGGCCTCAACCGAGCTCGAAATGCAGGAGTCGTGGCCGCCTCGGGCGACCCGATCTGCTTCGTTGACGACGATGTTGAAGCTCCTCCCGGATGGCTTAGAGAAGTGGTTGCTGGCGTCCATCGACATCCCAGTGCAGGGTGTTACGGGGGACCCATTCGGCTCCTGCTCGAGGGGAACGCTCCACGTATGTGCGGCAAGGAGCAAATTGGTGAAACTGAACTCGATTTAGGTGGAGAGGAACGCGCCGTGAAAGCTGTATGGGGTGCAAACATGACTGTAACCAGGTCTGCTCTAACCCGCTGTGGGCTTTTCGACGAACGCATAGAGATATACGGAGATGAAGAGGCATGGGAGAGGCACCTTATAAGCAGCGGAGGAAGCATTATCTACCTGCCAGACGCATGGTTGTGGCACCGGCGGAGTGCGGAGGAACTACGCCTGCGTAGTCTCCTTATCTCGAGGTTTCGACGAGGGAGACATGGGATCCGAGCCGCGAAGCTTCTGAAGTCGCAGATCTCCTTGAAGCAAGACTTGAGGGCTGGCTTCCGGTTCCTGCTCCATGGGTTTCGTAGACAATGCGCCTGGGGGTTTCTGGCTGCCAGCTGTCGCTTAGGACGTATCTATGAGCTGATAGCAGAAGATCTCCTCAGGATGAGCGGAAGAGCCCACAGTGACTCGTGAAGAATCTGGCTGCGCCGACGTAACTCAACCCTTGGTAACGATCGTAATACCCACCCGAAATCGATTGCTGCTGCTCAAGGAAGCCTTGGCCAGCCTAGAGGGACAGAGTTACGCGTCTTGGGAGGCTGTCGTTGTAGATGATTGCTCGACCGATGAAACGTGGATGTGGTTGACCGATTTGGTGGATCCAAGAGTTCGAGGCATCCGACTCGATAACCCGTCTGAACGTTCAGCCGCCCGGAACCGTGGCATCGAAGAAGCTAGAGGCGAGTTCGTGCTTTTTCTCGACGATGACGATAGATTGATGCCCTGCGCTCTCGAATACTTGATGAATTGGTTCATGTGGCGACCCAGTGTGATGGCAGTTGTAGGTGCGAAACGCATGTTCGACGATCGGGGACACCGCCGCAGATGTCCACATCCGGTGGTTCCGATAAGGAAATCGCTGTGGGAAGAAGCTGTTCTAGGGTGGAGACCCCAACTCGCCCAATGCGCGATCCGGGTCGAAGCGATCCGTCATGTAGGGGGTTGGGACTCCCGGCTGGTGGTCGCCGAAGATTACGATCTGTGGTTACGTCTTACGAGGGTTGGAGCAGCGATGTTGGCTCCAAGAGTGGTGCTGGATTATCGCGCCCATGGGGGGCAATGGCGGCCGTTAGATGCCTTGTCAGTGGAAGATCAGTTGCGCGAGAGAATCTTGGAAGACATGGTGTCTGACGAACGCGCTCGTACTGAGCGCTTCATAAGCGCCCACGTTTTGCACAGGTTGGCGAGCGCGCAACATGAGCGAGGGGACCTCCGGCTGGCTGCATTTAACTATTGGCGCGCGATTCAAGCCGCCCCGCAGATGTTGCGTTCTCCAATTACAGGACCCTCCCTAGCAAGGAATCTCGTCAAAGCCATCATTGGAACAGTGTTGGGTAGGCACGTCACAAGTATAGCCAAGTGGGCCAAGGCGGCAACCCGAGACTGGTTACATCGGGACCCAGGGGCAACACGAAACGTCCAAACTCGAAGTGTACGTGGGTACACACTAGACAGTGCATAGTTTTATGGCGTGGGTTCTCCGGAGTCGCGAGGTTAGAGGATTGTATCGGCTCGTCCAGAACCTGCCTGGTTTGGCGTTTCCAGCGGAGCGATTGGTACGTCACCTCGTGCCCAAGAAAACATATCAGTGGACGACCGTTCCAACCGGTCTTGATCGAGGGTTAGAAATATTGACTGATCCTAGATATGAGTTGCGCTACTTGCGGGGCGATCATGAACCGTGGATGCAAGAACTCCTGGGGTCATGGCTTGAGCCGGGCCATGCCTTCTATGATGTTGGGGCACATGTCGGCTTTTTCACACTGGGTGCCGCCCGCCTCGTCGGCCCTCAAGGTAGAGTCGTAGCACTTGAGCCCGATGCTCGGAACTACGAAAGACTGAAGTTGAATGTCGAGCGAAATGGAATGACTCAGATTCGACTGCTCTCTGCAGCTGCGTGGAATGAACCCGGAACCGCGACCTTCGAGCTTCCCGATGACAGTAGTTCGAGAGTGGAGGGGAGACTCGCTCTGGACATGGCACCTCAGCGCGGCGATCGAGTGAGTGTTCCTACTGTCCTGCTCGACGCGTACTTCGGGGCGGGGCCCTGTGTTGTGAAGGTAGATGTAGAGGGGGCCGAGGCGCAGGTTCTCCAAGGAGCCCGTCGGTTTCTGGATGGTGACCAGACAAGATGGGTTATTGAACTTCATAGTGACGAGGGTAGGAGGAGCCTCACCAAGTCCTTCGAACGGGCGGACTACGAGGTTTCGGTGGTAGCCCCAACTCATCCAGAGCACTCGTCCAAAGGACAGAACTATCTCGTTGCTGTTCCCAGGGTGTGATCATAGAGTGAATGTTTCCATCATCTTGGGTCGCCGGGATACGCCTACTGACGGGGTGGAAGACTACTCTACGAGTCTGGCGGGGGCACTCTCCGAGCTGGGTCACTGCGTCCAACTTGTCCGAATTCCCTGGCATAGCAAGGGGCTTTGGCCTGCTCTGAAGCGACTCCTGGGGGAGTTGAGTTCTTCCCGCAGTGACTGGATACTCTTGCAGTTCACTCACCTGATGTGGTCTCGGCGCGGGTTCCCGGTGATCGCGATAGTGGTCGCCAAACTGGCGCGTCGATCGGGATCACGAGTCGCAATCACCTTGCACGATCCGGTGGCTTTTCCCGGAGGTCGCCGGAGAGACAGAGTACGAAGATGGGTCCAACATCTGATCATGAGAGATTTGGTGAGAACCGCAGATCACGTTTTCGTTACTCTTCCTTCAGACGGCCTGCCCTGGTTGCAGCGTTCCCCGCGCGCAACTGTGACCTATGTCCCAGTTGGGAGCAACATACCTCCTTTAGCGGTGGAGCCATCAGGGTCGAGCGAGGACAAGGTTTTCACGATAGCGGTCTTTGGCGTGGGTTCTGGAGGGATGGAGATAAGGGAGATTGCGGACGTCGCCAGAGCTGTGGCCGAGGAACTGGGAACTCTTATTGTTGCACTGCTAGGTCGAGGTTCCTCGGAAGCCGGCCCACTATTGAGGAACCTGACCGGAGAGAGTGCCATTTCGCTCTTGGTGAAAGGGGTTACTTCGGTGGAAGGCATCAGTACCTGTCTGACGCGGGCCGATGCGCTGTTGTTTGTGCGAGGCGAAGTTTCCACTCGTCGGGGTACAGTAATCGCTGCGATCGCTCATGGACTACCTGTGGTCGGATATGGTGGCCGTGACAGCAGTTGGCCGATAACGGAGGCGGGCCTGATTCTGGGATCGGTTGGGGATCCGGCATACCTTGCGAAGAGGTTGATCGAGCTAGCCAGAGACCCCTCGCTAAGCAGCTCTCTTCGAGACCGTAATCGCGCAGCCTACAGGAATTACTTCTCATGGGATCGGATCGCCACTACTGTCGAGGAATCCCTACTATGCCACCGGTGAGAGCGCTACTTGTATCGACTCATCCAGTCCAGTATGCGGTCCCACTCTACCGCTTGTACGCCAGGGATTCCCGAATTGACATTACTGTCGCCTATTGCTCCCTAGAAGGCTCAGAGATCACCCCGGATCCTGACTTTGGTGTCAGGTTCGCGTGGGATGTGCCGCTTCTCGATGGGTATCAATGGGTCCATCCAGCTAACCGATCGCCACGATCGCGGACCAGAGGGTTTCTTGGGCTCATCAATCCAGGCCTATGGGGCCTCATTCGCGGCGGTGGATTCGAGGTCGTGGTTTGTTACGGATACAGGACGATGTCTTTTTGGATTGCCGCGATCGCTGCCAAATGCTCCGGCTCCGCTCTGTTGTTCACTACTGACGCGCACTCTTGGGACGTGCGGGAAGGACCGAAATGGAAGGCGGTGCTAAAACGCCTAATTGTGCCACGGATTTTTGCGATCGCTGACGCAGTTCTCGCACCTTCGACGGCTACAGCTAACTACTTGCGACAGATGGGTGTCAACGAACGGCGGATCTTTCTGACACCTTATGTCGTAGAGAATGAGTTTTTCGCTCGCCCGGCGGACGGATCGCGCTTCAAGCTGAGAAGGTCATGGAGAGTTCCAGACAATGCTCCCGTGGCACTCTGTGTTGCCAAGCTAGTCCCCTGGAAACGACCTCAGGATCTCTTGAAGGCGGCTGCCCAAGTGGAGGGACTTCATGTCGTTCTTGCCGGTTCAGGGTCCCTTCGTCCCGAGCTAGAGGCGCTCGCCACAGAGAAGAACATGTCTGGTCGAGTGCATTTCCTTGGCTTCGTGAACCAGAGCCAGCTTCCTGCGATATACGCGGCCTCGGATTTCCTTGTTCTCCCGTCGGAGTATGAGGCCTTTGGTGTGGTTGTCAATGAGGCCTTCGCCTCAGGACGACCCGCGATCGTTTCCAACGCTTGCGGCGCGGCCGGAGACTTGGTGGCGGGTCGAGGTACGGGCTTTGTGTTTCCCGTGGGTGACTTAGACGCCCTTCAGAAGAGTTTGCGAGCTCTGTCCGCAGATGCTCGTCTAGCGACAGAGATGGGCAACAGGGCACGATTGCGGATCGGAGAGTGGTCACCTCAGGCCAATACCGAAGCATTCACCGAAGCTTGTCTTTCGCTTCAATTGAGGCGGCGCCACAGGCCGACCACGACATTCGACCAGATGTCGAGACGCGGACATCTAGGAAGCGAGAGCCATGCCCACGAGTAGCAGTTACCTTCTTTCACCTGTTATCAGCTTCATGGGGTGGCTAAATCCGCAGTCGGTGCTCGACGTGGGCTGCGGTTATGGACAGTGGGGCGTATTGCTCCGGCAGCACCTTGATCATCCCTGGGAGCTTCATGCCGGGATTCCACGCTGGAACCGGAGGATAGATGGGGTGGAAGTCTGGGAACCATACAGGAATCCTCTCTGGGACTTCGCTTACAGCACGGTCGTCGTGAAGGACGCGACCAGCTTTCTATCTGGTGTCGACTCTGATACCTATGAGTTGGCGCTGTGTGCGGAGGTCCTTGAGCACATGGAGGCGCAGAAGGGAAGGAAGCTATTGGACCATCTCAGGCGAGTGTCCAGACATGTGCTGATCACAACTCCCGACCGGCCACTCCTTCAAGGTGAGGTGTGTGGCAACCCGTATGAATCTCACCATGCCTGGTGGTCGTGGGCGGCGCTGAAGGAAGCCGGCGCGGTCGGGCGCCTTCCTGCGTCAGGAGCCACAGTCGCACTGTTCTCCAAGAGCCCCGAAACGCTGGAGTCTTGGCAGCGGGGGATTCGCCTCCGTGCGCTCGGCCCCATTGTTCCTGCCCCGGCACGGGCGGCTGCACAGAGGATTCTTTACCACCTTGGAAGGCATCCTGGCCCCCCTTCGTCAGGCATCGGCCCGGCGGTCGAGCGAGCGCATTGAGAGTCCTCCTATACTCGCAGGGTTTCCCGCCGGCTATTGGCGGAATGGAGCGCTATGCAGAGGATCTTGCGGGCTGGATGGCGGCAAGAGGTCACTACGTCACGGTTCTAACTCGTACTCCTGCTGCAACCGAAAGCGACCGCGCTCGGCCCTACTGCGTGATCAGAGGCCGACCGCTGATCACGGAAAGGGTCTCCGGACGCGCCGATGTGGTCCATGTCAACGGTCTGTCTCTAAAGGCGATCGCGGAAGCCCTGGTAGGAAAGCATCGGCCCATAGTGACACATGCGGGTTACCAATCGATCTGTCCTGCAGGAGTGGCTTGGTCGTCGAAAGATGCGTGCGATGTGGCGGCGCGGACACCCGGTCGTTGCAGAGTATGTCCGCATCAAGGGCTCGCGAGCCGCGCCAAGGTTCGGCTTCACCGAGCAGGTGCCTCGGCAGCGCTCGTGAATGTTTGCGTCAGCCAGTACCTCGCTAAGAGAGTGAATGTGCCCCGATCAGTGACGATTTACAATCCTGTGTCGGACAGGGCTTTCAAGGCCGACCTTGGCAGCCACCAGCAGGATCAAGTGGTGGTCTTTGCGGGAAGACTCGTGGCCGAGAAGGGCCTAGATGTGCTTCTCCGTGCGTTGGCAATGTTGCCGGGTGTCCGCCTCCGAGTTGCGGGGGATGGCCCAATGAGGGCGGTGTGGCAACGTCTGGCAGCCGAGGTCGGGGTCGGGGACAGAACCGAGTTCCTAGGTGCAATGTCGCTTACCGAGCTGGGAGTCATCTACGCGGACGCAGTGGTGGTCTGCGTTCCTAGTGCGTGGGAGGAGCCTTTCGGCTATGCAGCCGCCGAGGCGATGGCGATGGGCCGCGCGGTGGTGGCTACACCTAGCGGTGCGCTGCCCGAACTGCTGGCTGATGGCCGTGGTTTCGTGGCTGCAGCGGCTACTCCCAAGGACCTGGCGGTAACGTTGCTCGCAGCATTGGAGGACGGCGACCGGCGTAAGAGTGTGGAACAAAAGGCCAGAGACTTTGCGCTGAACACCCTTAGCGTGGATTGTGTAGGGCCAAAATACGAGGCCATCTACCAGAGGGCTGCTTCATGAAGATGACCGGGATCCTTCCCGGCATGGCAGTGCTGGGCATGGCCGCCCTTCTCGGAGCCCTCGTCGCGGACGCCTTTCCATTTCCCATTCCTGTCGAGCTTCCGCCGGTCGCTCTGTTCGCCGCGGTGCTTGTTCTTGCGGCTTTACCTTTCTTGGTCGGGAGATGGATGCTAACTCTGGGAATATTCCTTGTCTGGCTAGTGGTCGAGGACCTAGTTCGCAAGCTGGCCGGTAACAATCTTGCGGTCTACTTCGTGAAGGATCTGATCTATTTTGTTCTTCTTTTTGCGCTGTTCACGAGTGCATCCTTGCAGCAGGCGTGGCGGCGGGCGACGGGCAAGACACGCTTGTTTCTCTACGCCCTGGTGTGCTGGGCGGTCATCATGGTTGTGCCAACGATTGTCGATGATTGGCGCTTGCCTATGGTCGGACTGCGTCTCGACTTTCTCTATGTGCCCTTGGTCGTGGCAGGCTATCTCTTGGTTCAGCCAATTTCCAAGCTACAGCAGCGGATGGTTGCGCTTTCGATTCTCGGAGGGGCGGCGAGCGCAGTCGGGATTGCCCAGGCGATCCTGGGCCCGGGGTTTCTGGCTCCTCCTGAGCCGACCCCGGGGCTGATAAATATCGATTTGGTACGAGGGCTTGCGGGCTCGGCTCCCGTTTTACGACCCACGGGTACTTTCGTGGACCCCGGCAGGTTTTCTTCGGTGGCGGTCCTAGCTTTGGCGGTGGGCCTTGCTACTCTCCTGATTGTAAGGGGAGGCCGACGCGGGCTGGCACTCGCTTCGGTGCTAGCTGCTGCAGGAGCGGTGTGGGTGTCGGGTGGAAGAACCAGCTTCGTGGTGGGCGCATGTCTTGTAGCGCTGGGGGCGGTAGCCTCAGCTTTTGGCGAGCGACATCCTGCGCTCGGACGCGCCGGTATGATGGCCGCCTTGGGGCTGGGAGCGATCTTCCTATTCTCCGCCCTGGTTCCTGACCTGTTCACGAGCAGGCTCGCCTGGTACACACAAACCCTCGACCCGCGCTCTTCGGAAAACGAGTGGTCCTTCCGCTGGGACTCCTACGGTGGGGATACTCGCCGGGGCATCGACATCGGTGGCCTTATAGGCCAGGGAACTGGCAGCGAGTCGTTGGGCAAGCAGTATCTCTATGGTGATTCGGAAGGTGCACCCGCTGGCTCCTATCAAGTCGAAGGAGGCTATGCGTCCATAGCAGTGGAGTGGGGCGCGGTCGGTCTTGCGCTCTGGACCCTGTGGACGCTCGCGTGGCTGTACCGTCAGTGGCGCTGTATAAGGGCCGCGCCCAGCGGAAAACTGCGCGCTATGGGCCTGGTCTTGTGGGGCTGGATGATCTTCTTTCTGATCATCGGTTTCTTCGGAGGATTGCAGGGTTACCAGAACTACATCCCCA
>WUUC01033375.1_pt1 | contig 11253 bp, 8 predicted proteins | sample 6278441 | NCBI WGS metagenome assembly WUUC01 (sample SAMN13675441, study PRJNA597444) | soil metagenome | isolation source: soil | place: USA: Washington | collected 2017-10 | reverse complement strand
ATGCGATTGAACTGTTCGAACGCGATCACGATGCCGCCCGCGAGCGGGATCGAGCCTCCCGTTCGGCCCGTGCCGCCGGCGCGCGGCGTGATCGGGATGCGATGCGCCACCGCCGCGCGCACGACCGCGAGCGTCTCGGCGGTGTCGCGCACACGCACGACCGCGTCGGGCCTGCGCGGCGCCGCTTCGCTCTCGTCGCGGCTGTATACGTCGAGCACTTCGGGCTCGGTCACCACACGACCATCGCCGAGCGCGCGATCGATCTCGATCAACGCTTTCGAAAGACTCACTCGAGCCTCCTTACAAGCACACTACCCCACGGCATGCGCACGCGCTCGAAGAGCTGCGAACGATTGAAGGCATGCAGTGGTCATGCGAGCCTTAACCCGATGCTTCGCCGCGTCAATGTTTGGTTGTTCTACGCATTCACGCTGGTTGCGTTGCAAGCCTGTGGAGGTTGCGAGGACGAAGCGCCCGCGCCCGCTCCGCTGCCAACCAACGATGGCGGCACCGACGAACGCGATGAAGAGCGCGACGCCGAGCTACCCGTCGAGATCCCAGACGCGGGCAACTTGTACCCGGGCGAGCCGCCGGAGGAGCTCGAAGGCCAGCTGTGCGCGGCGGACACGAACAAGGTCTACGAGCTCGTCTCGGGGACGAGCGACGCGCAGCCGGCACTGCTCGCGGTCGATGGCATCCGCAATCGCTTCGGCATGGCGTTCGTGAGCGCGGCGGGCGCCGAGTGCTCGACCTCCGTTCAATTCGCCGAGCTCTACGGCGTGCCTGGCGCGCACGAGCCGGAGCCGATGCTCGCGTACGACGGCTGCACGCTGATCGAGCGCGCTGCGATCGCACGCGGCACGGATCACTGGCTGCTCGCGATCGTCGACAATCGCATGGAGTCGCGCGACCTGTGGGTGCACGCGTTCGACCCCGAGTCGGGCGACACGGTCGCGACGCATCGCGTCACCGAAAACATGGCGAACGAAGGCTCGGTCGCGTTCTTGCCGCTCGATGACGAGCGCATCCTGGTCGCGTGGTCGGAGAGCGCGTTCGATGGCACGGGCAGCTCCTTGCGCGTGCAAGTGCTGAGCGGTGAAGGCGAGCCGACGGGTGAGCCGGTGGAGATCGAGCCCGCTTCGACGACGTTCTACACCGCGCTCACGACGACGCGCTTGGGCAACACCAACGACGAGGAGACACCACTCTTCATCGGCCTTGCGTACAAGCGCGACGATAGCGAGGGCAACGCGGCGTTCGTCTTGGACGTGCTGCACTTCGAGACGCTCGAGCGCGATCGCGATCCCTGGGTGCTCACGACGACCCCCGGCGCCTTCGGCTCGATCGATCTCGACTCCGACAACAACGGCGGGGGCGTCGTCTACACAGTCGAAGAAGGCATCAGTAAGCAGGTCTGGTTCCAACAACTCGGGAACAACGGACGCGCCGCGCCCGTGATGCGCGGCAACGTGGTCGGCGGACCTTCCGAGCCGTCACGCGTGATCGGCAACCCGGAGCTCGGCATCGACGTCTCGCTCGCCAAGCTGCCGATCGGCTTCGTGATCGCGTACCGCGGCTTGCCCTCTGTCGCCGTGCCCCAGGCGCAGGTCCGGACGTTCTTCCTCGATCGCAACGGCGAGCGGTTCGGGCAGAGCGCGGTCGCGCTCGCCGAAGAGGGCGGGGGTCAAACCGCGATCGAGGTCGCCAACGACGGCCGCGCGGTGCTCAGCTGGACCGATACGGCCGAAGACGGCAGCTCGACCCTGCGCGCGCTGGTCGTGCCCTGCGTCGGCAACTGACAATTAAAAGCGCTGCCGCCGCCTAATCATCCGGAGCGCCGGCGCCGCGCTCTCGCTTGGATGTACTAGGTGCTTCGCCTGCGTGTAGGCTCGCGCGCCGTGAAAGGGGTCGGTTCCGCAGTTGGGCTCGCGCTCGCCGCTATCTTGGCGCTTCCGCTGATCGAGGTCGGCGCGCACATCGCTGCGCGCGTGCGAGCTCCGAGCGCTGCGGACTATCGTGAAGCTGCCGGCTACGTGCGCGGGCGGCTCAAGCCCAAGGACTTGATCGTCGCGGCGCCGGGCTGGACGGACCCGCTGGTGCGCGCGCAGCTCGGCGATCGCATCGACTTCGCGATGGCCGGTCGGAGCGACGACGCGGCCTACGAGCGCATGTGGTCGCTATCGATCCGCGGCGCGCGACCTAAAGGCGCGCGCTCGACCGCGCCGCTCGAGACGCGCGACTTCGGCAGGGTGCGCGTTGAGCTTTGGTCGCTCGGCCCGTCGAGCGTGACGTTCGACTTCACCGCCCACGCGCAAGCCGCCGAGGTCTCGGTCGGCGCGCGCAGCTGCAAGTGGCAACGGCTGCGTGCGGCGCGCGGCGGCGGCCTCGGCTACGGGGTTCTGCCGCCAGTCGAGCGCTTTCAGTGCGAGGGCCGCGGGCCGTGGGTCGCCGCCGTGGTGATGGAGGATCTCGATCTCGCGCCGCGCCACTGCATCTTTCAGCCGCCCGGCGTCGGCACGCCTACACGCGTCACGCTGCGCAACGTCGAGCTGCGCGAGCAGCTGTCGTTCTACGGCGGCGTCTACTACGAGCACGAGCGCATGCGCGAAGGGCCACCGATCTTCGCGACCGTGCTCATCAACGACAAGCCGGTCGGCCGCATGCAGCACCGCGACGGCGACGGTTGGGAGCAGCTGCTCTTGCCCACACAGCCCGGCCGCGCCGACGTGGCGATCGACGTCGTCTCGATCACCAAGAAGCAGCGCAGCTTCTGCTGGGCCGCGAGCGTGCGCACGAAGGGCACGCGATGACCGGCTCGCCGCGCGCCACGACCGGCATGCAGCTCGGCCCGCTGTGGCGCGATCACGCGATCGGCGCCGTGCTTTGCATCGCCTACGTGGCCGTGCTGCTCGCGACCGCGCCCGACATCGGCATGAGCCGCGACGAGAGCATCTACGTCGGCGCGGCCAAGGCGTACGCGAGCTGGTTCGAGGTGCTGATCGAAGATCCCGATCGAGCGCTCGCGCGCGACGCGATCGATCGCGTCTGGCGCGTGAACAGCGAGCACCCTCCGCTCGCCAAGTCGCTGTTCGCGCTCAGCTACCTGCTCGACCGCGAGCTTTCGCTGTTCACGCGCGTCTCGCTCGCGCATCGCTTCCCCGGAATGCTGAGCGCGGGCCTCTTGCTGTGGCTCATCCACATCTTCGGCACGCGGCTATGGGGGCGGCGCGTAGGGCTCTTCGCAGCGCTCGCCTTTGCGCTCTTGCCCCGGCCGTTTTACCACGCGCACCTCAACGCGTTCGACGTGCCGATCACGCTCGCGCTAACGCTCGTCACCTACGCATACGTGCGCGCGCTGCACGTGCGCAGCTGGAAGAACCCCTGGGCGCTCGCGACCGGCCTCTTGTATGGCCTCGCGCTCGCCACCAAGCACAACAGCTGGGGCCTGCCCGGCATCTTCGCGATCCACTTCAGCCTCGTGCTCGTGCTCGCGCGCATGTACCGCGCGAGGGCGACTTCACCGGTCGACGAAGCCGCGCGGCCGGTCAGCGCGTTCCCGTATTGGCTGCTTGCGATGATCACGATCGGCCCTGTGCTGTTCGTCGGCAGCTGGCCGTGGCTTTGGCACGAGACGCTGCAGCGCATCGGCCGCTACGCGGCGTTTCACCTGAACCACGACTTCTACAACATCGCGTATTTCGGCGTGAACTACTTCTGGCCGCCGTTTCCGGTCAGCTATCCGTGGGTGCTCACGCTCTTCACGGTGCCGATCACCACGCTGTGCCTTTCGCTGTTCGGGTTGTGGCTGCGCGGCAGCGCAGTGGTGAGCGACGTGCGCGCAACGCTCCGCGGCGCGCCGGCGCACGACCCGCGGCTCATCGATATCTTGATGTTCGGCTGCACGCTCGCGCCGCTGCTCATCATCGCGCTGCCCTGGACGCCGATCTTCGGCGGCACCAAGCATTGGTTCCCTTCGTATCCGTTCTTGGTGCTGCTTTCGGGCGTCGCCTTCGAGCGCGTGCGCGCGGCGTGCGCAGCGCGCATCCAAAACGCCGTCGCCGCGCGCGCGCTGCCCTTCGCGCTCGGCCTCTACATGCTCGCGCCTGCGGCGCTCGAGACCGCGCACAGCCATCCGTTCGGCCTCTCGCACTACGGCATGGGCGCGGGCTTCGTGCCGGGCTCGGCCGACCACGGCATGAACCGCCAGTTTTGGGGCTTCACCACCGGCAGCCTCGTGTCGTTCTTCAACGCGAACGTGCCCGATGGCAGCCGCGTCTACGTCTGCGACACGACGATCGGCGCGTTTCGCATGCTGGCCGAAGACGGCCTCATCTCGAGCGGCATTTTACCGACGCTCGATCTCGCTCAATCGGACTTCGCGCTCGTCCACCACGAGCACCACATGGCCGAGGTCGACTTCCAGATCTGGGCCGCTTACGGCACGACCAAGCCCGTGCACGTGCTCGCCTACGACGGCGTGCCGATCATCAGCGTCTACAAGCACCCGAAGTGAGCGTGCCTCGCCCCGCGACGACAGGTCACGCGTGCCCTTGAAAGGTTGCGGCGCGCACAGGTCGCAGACGCCACCGAACATCCGCGCGCCGGAGCGGCGCGCTCTCCACGAGCATCATCTCGCGCGTCCTGCGCGAGATGAATGCGAAGTGATCAGCGCCGCGTGTGTACGGGGGCTTCTTCTTCGTCGGCGGGCGGCTTCTGGCGGGCGATGCGCCGCGCCAGGCCGATGATCGTCTCGGCCAAGCCGATCGCGACGTAGCTGACCAAGAGCCAACCGAGCCCGAACGCCAAGTGCAGCTTGAGCGCGAGCACGACGCTCGAGCCGACCGCGAAGATCACGAGCGAGATCGTGCGCAGGTTCGGCTCCAGATCCTTGAAGGACCGGAACTTGATCGTGCTCACCATGAAGAACGCCAGCGCCAACACGATCAGCAAGACCGGGCCGCGCGCGCTCGCGAGGCTGCCATCCACATAGTGGTTCGCCGCGACGAGCGACACCAAGATGCCGGCCGCGCCGGGGATCGGCAGGCCCAAGATGTACTTGTCGGGCTTCTTCGGCGCGCCGTCGCGGCCGGTGCTGATCACGTTGAAGCGCGCGAGCCGAATCGCGCCGCACGCCACGTAGGCAATGCACGCGAACAGCGCGACCGGACCCGCGTCCGCCAGCGACCAGCTGTAGATGAGCACCGCCGGCGCGACGCCGAACGCGATCACGTCGGCCAGCGAGTCGAGCTGCATGCCGAACGCGCTCTGCGTCTTCGTCATGCGCGCGACGCGACCGTCGATCGTGTCGAAGAACATCGCGAAGATGATCAGGAGCGATGCGCGGTAGAGGTCCGCATCCGAGGGCATACCCTTGGCCGATCCCATCGAAAGCACGATCGCGTAAAAGCCGCAGAAGATGCTCGAAACGGTGAGCGCATTCGGCAGGATAAACAGGCTTTTTCGCAGGTTTACGCGCACAAAGCTTCCCCTCGATGGCGGACGGTTGAGACTACGGAAGGACTCCGAAGCTGTCCAGGCGAGCGCTTTTTACGCGTGGTTACGAGAGCTTCGCGGCGCACGAGCACTCGCACGCACATCGCGTCAGTCGGCCGGCGCAGCGCCGTGGGCCCAGTTGCGCAGCCGCAGGTTGCCCGTCTGCCGGTACGCCGCCTCGAGCGCTTCCGCCGATGCCACGTAACCGCCGCCTCGATGGAGCAAGACGCCGGCCGCCTGCGCCACGCGCTTGCCGCCATAGGTCGCGTACGCCTCGAGCGCGTTGAGCCGCCGATCGAGCGGCAAGCGCTCGGCGTGCAGCGCCTGCCAACCGTAGAACGCCAAGCGCTCGATCCGGACGAAGGCGTGATCGGCGGCAAGGCCATGCGAGAGGTTCCAGCGCGCCTTGAACAGCGTGCGCACGACGAAGCGCGGCGCGACGAGCTCGCCGCCGCGCGAGCACCCTTCGCGCGCGAGCATGGTGGGAAAGCCGCCGAGCACGTCGCGCGCTTCGTCGGTCATGAGCTTTCCGTCGAGCGCCGCGTCGAGCTGCTGCGCCGCCTCGGAGCGCAGCGTGAGCGCGGCAGCTTCGCCCACTTCCTTCTTGAGCGCGTTGTACGCGAAGAACATGTCGTCGGCGCGCACGCGCCGCTCGTGCTCGGGCTCGATGCCTTCGCGATCGACGCGGCTCTGCTCGAGCCAATACGTCTTGAGTTGCTCTGCGGTGTTGCTCTTGGGCACGCGCTGGGCGGCCGCTGCATCGGCCGCGATCGCCTGCGCCACTTCGCCCGCGTCGAGCACCAAGCTCGGCATCTCGCCCGGTGTCACCGCGCGCTTCTGCGCAAACAGCAACGCCGCGCACGCGATCACGCCGAGCAGCAAGATCACCAAGTGGCGCGCTTGGCGGCGCTCTTCGGCGACAGCAGGTGGCAGTTGTGCGTCGGTCACGTGCGCGGATCGTAGCTGCACTCGAGCACGCCCCGCCAGATTGGGATGAAAGAGGAGTCAGCATGCGCACGCTGGCCACGCGTTGACCTCTTTGACACGCCACGATCGCTACGTGGTCAAAATGGGTCAAGGCGCACAGCGCTCCAGCGCGTGCGGAGTCGGGCGACGGTGTTTATGCCCCCTTGCTCGACACGTCTGCGGGCCGATGCTCAGCTCCTCACGGGCGAAGCAGCATTGCGCTCAGAGGGAGGAAGCTATGTGGAACCGTAGTCTAACGACGACGAAGGTCTTGCTGGCGAGCGCGCTGCTGTCGCTCGCGAGCTGTACGCCCGAGGGCACCGCATCCGGCCTCAGCGCCGAGGAAGAAGCGCTCGGGCTCGGAGGCTTGGGCCGGCGCGACTGGCGCGTGACCGAGCTCAACGTGAGCAGCGTCATGGACGCCGAAGGCATCGGCGAAGCCGGCAGTGAGCGGACTGGCATCGCGATCCTCAACGACGCCGAGTACGAGGCGCTGTTCGGACACAGCGCGCCCGACGACGTCGACTTCGACAGCGAGATCGTCTTGTTCTTCAGCGCCGGCGTGCAGCCGACCGGCGGCTACGTAGCTTCGATCGCGAAGGTGTTGCAGCTCGGCAACACGCTAAAGGTCGTGACGCAGCTCTCGGTCCCAGGCGAGAGCTGCGCGACCACCGACGCGTTGACCACGCCCTATGCGTTGGTGACGGTCAGCCCCATCAACAAGGTGCAGCGCGTGCGCTTCCAGCACCTGCGCAGCGTCGACGATTGCGAGCCGCCGACCTGCGACGACGTGATGTGCGCGCAAGGCCAGCACTGCGAGCTGCAGGAGATCGTGTGCATCACGACGCCCTGCAATCCGATCCCGACCTGCGTCGACGACACGGTCGAGCCGGACGCCGGCACCGATCCGGATCCTGATCCGCCGTTCTGTGGTGGCTTCGGAGGCTTCCCCTGCCCGGGCGCGGGCGAGTGCGTCGATGACCCGAACGACGGTTGCGACCCGACGATGGGCGGCGCGGACTGCGGTGGCCTGTGCCAATGCAACTCGATCGGCTCGTGCATCGAGGGCTTCGCCTGGGACGAATCGCCCGAGGTCTGCGCTTGCGTGGCGGTCGAAGAGAACCCGTGCAACCTCGTGGACTGCTTGCCGAACATGACCTGCGAGGTGCAAGGCGGCGAAGCGGTGTGCGTACCGATCGACGTCGAGCCGAACCCGTGTGCGTTCACGCTCTGCATGGTCGGCACCGAGTGCATCGTGCAGGACGGTGAAGCCGTGTGCGTGCCGTTCAATGCCGGCGGCGAGCAGTGCGGCGACGTCACCTGCCCCACGGGCGAGATCTGCTGCAACGAGAGCTGCGGCATCTGCACACCGCCCGACGGCGCGTGCATCGACCTGTTCTGCGAGCCGAAGCGCTAAAGACTTTTCAAGATCCCCCCAGGCGGGAGCGGTGAAAGCCGCTCCCGTTTTTTTTGTGCGGGGTCGCGGTGCTTAGCGCTCACTCGCGCTTGAGAACGCTCCAACGCTCGCCGGCGTAGATGCGGGTGAAGCCCGAGCCAGCTCGCGCGAGGCGCGGGCTCGTACCGCGCACGAGCACGTAGTCGTACCAAGCGAGGTCCTGCGCGCGCACGCGCTCGGGCGTCCACTCCCAGCGCGGCTGCACGCGCGGGGGCCTATTTTCATCGCGAAAGCGAAACGGAGACTGAGGGAAGTCGGCGAAGGTGAACATCACCGCGCCGCCCTTGCGCGCTTGGTAATACGCGACGAAGTGGATGAACGGTGAGAATGCGACGTGGCGCGAGCCGCGCCCGTAGATGAGCCCTGCGACGCGCTTGCCCTCTGGGATCGCCGCGAGCGCGCGATCGAAGTCGCCGACCTCGGTGCGCGAGAACGCGCCGAACGCGCTGCCGGCGTGGTGAAAGCACACGCAGCTCAGCGCGATGGCGCACGCGAATAGCGCGTTGCTCGGTACCCTCGGCAACGGCACGACCCAAAGCAGCAAGCACAGCGCCGCGAGCAAGGGGAAGCGCTGTGCGATCGGCCAGATCCAGTCGTACGAGCTGGGCGTCACGAAATAGAGCACGACGCACAAGGGCGCGAGCACGAGCAAACGGCGCGAGAGCGAGCGCAACAGGCCGCCCGCAGGATGCTCGAGCGGCGCGCGCGCACGCAGCACGCTTGCGACCAACGACGCGAGCAGCACGACCAACACGAGGCCGCACCAGAGCCAGAGCAGCATGCGGTCTTCGGTGCGCGCAAGGATGTCCGTGAGCCAGTGCGGTGTATCGCGCAGCGCGATCGCGGCCGGGGTTTGCTCGATGCGCTTTTCCTGAGTGCCGCCCTGCGCTGCGGCGAGCGTCGCTTGGCCCGCCGCGCTGGTCTTGAGCCACAAGAGCGCTGCGACGCCGGACGGAACGAGCGCCAGCAGCCTGTGCACCACTGCGCGCGCGTCGCGCTCGAGCGCGAGCAAGAGCACGCCCAAGCCGAGCAGCGCGAACGGCACGACGTGCGTGTAGAAGCAGCCGAGCGCGACCAGCGCGAGCTGCACCGACGCGCGCGTGCTGCGCACACCGGCCCGCTCGGCGATGCGGATGCGCACCGCGATCGAAAGGCCGAAGAACAGCAGCGCGATCGCGCCAATGAAATTCAAGAAGCCGAGCAAGAAGTGCGCGTTGTACGCGAGCGGAAACGCCAGGAGCGCGATGCGGCCGTCTTTACCGAGCGCGTTCAACAGCGCGCGCAGCGACCACGGCACGCTCACCAGCACGAGCGCCGTGACGATGCGCATCGCGAGCTCGAGGTCGAGCGCGTACGCGAGCAGGTGCACCGCGAAGTAGATGGTCAAGTACTGCGTGCGCAGCAGCTGCAGCTCGAAGTACTGAGCGAAGGCGAAGCGTGCCTCTTCGAAGTCGTGCAGCACGCGGATGGCCGCGAGGTGCTGCGGCAAGTCCTGGATCGGCAGGTACTCGACGCGAAAGATCGGAAAGACGCACGCGAAGGAGACGAAGAGCCACAGCAAGCGAAAGAGGCTGGCCTCGATCGGGCTGAGCGCGCTCGGAATCGCGTGCGCCGTTACGTCGTCGGGCTTGGGTTTCAGCGGGCCCGTACGCCCGCCGCTTGGCTCGTCGGCCTGCAAGTGCGCTCAGCTCGCGAGCAGCCGGTCGAGGTGCTCGCGCTCCCAAGAAAGGGCCCGCGCGTATTCGGCGAACTGTTTTTCGCGCGCCTTGAACTCCGCGCCGTGCATGCAGCGCCGCCCGTCGCGCACCGGCATCTGCACTACGTGGTGCAGCATCTCGTGGTAGACGATGTACTCGACGAAGAACCTCGGCACCCACGCCGCATCGAGCGCTGGGTGCACTCGGATCAGCGCGCCGCTCGCCATGTAGCTGCCGAGCTTGATCGAGCGGCGGCGGCGCCTGCGGCCGGGCGGTGTGCCCATGCGGCCCCAGCCGATGCGCGCCTCGACGCTGCCCGCGAAGTACATCGCGTTGATCTCGGCGAAGATCATGCCCAAGTCGTGGTGCTCACCGATCGCCGACAAAAGAACGCGGCGCGACGCGCGGCGGCGCACCTGCGCTTGGTGCGCGCTCACGTAGCGGCGCAGCGCGGTGATCGAGCGCGGATCGCGCGCCTTCAAGAAGCGCGCGACGTGCTGCAACGTGGCTTCGTCCGCGCCCGCGAACATGCGGTGCAGCCGCACGTGCGAGTAGCCGCCGCGGTGCTTGGCCGAGACCATGGTGCGAGTGTTGTCCGTGAATGAGACCAACACCTTGTCGCTGAACAGCGCGCTCAGCGTGCGCTCGATGCGCGCGAGCGAGGGCTCGGCGAGGAGCGGGGCAGATGACTTCGCTGCAGCGGCCGGCACCACGGCGGAAAGCACCGGCACCGCCGCGCGCGCTGCTTCGGGCGGCGGGATAGCGACCGAAGGCGCGACCGTCGGCGCATGCGAGCGCGTGAACGGCGCGCGAAAGAAATCGAATGCTGTCTGCAGCGCTTGCATGGGGTGATCGCGACGCCGAATGCGTCGCGGGACCGGGGCCTTACGCCGCCGACTTGCGCGGCGCTTGCCGGGCCGCTTCGACGCTATGGAGGGTGACCGCGCGTTGTCAAGAATTGAAGCCGGCGCACGCGGCGAGCGGGTTCGCTCCAACCGCAACGCCATGGCAGAGTCGCGCAGCCATGATCGCGAACGATACGAACGTGCGCGTCGCTTACTTCGCCGCGGCCCGCGAGCTGTGCGGCACCGGCTCGGACGATGTCGCGCTCGAAGCGCCGATCACGGTGCGCGCTTTCGTCGCCAAGCTCGGCGAGCGCCACCCGCGCCTCGCCCCACTGGCCCACCGCATGCGCCTGGCGGTCAACGGCGAGCTTGCCGACGACGCAGCGCTGGTTCAGCCGGGCGACGAGGTCTCGGTGCTGCCGCCGGTGGCGGGCGGCAGCGCGCCGCGGCCGCACCCGATCGCGAGCGCGATCTCGAGCGCGCCGCTGTCGATCGACTCCGCCATCGCGCACGTCTCGCACGCGGCTGCCGGTGGCATCGCGATCTTCGTCGGCACGGTTCGCGATCACGCGGACGGCCAGAGCGTCGCTCGCCTCGACTACGAAGCGCACCCCGCGCTAGCGGAGCAAGAGCTGCGGCGCGTGCTCGAAGAAGTGCAAGCCGAGCAGCCCGAGGCGCGCTTGTGCGCGTTTCATCGCGTCGGCGAGCTGCAAGTCGGCGACCTCGCCGTCGTCGTCGCCGCCAGCGCCCCGCACCGCGCCGAAGCCTTTCGCGCCTGCCGCGAAGCCATCGAGCG
>WUUC01224783.1_pt1 | contig 11254 bp, 10 predicted proteins | sample 6278441 | NCBI WGS metagenome assembly WUUC01 (sample SAMN13675441, study PRJNA597444) | soil metagenome | isolation source: soil | place: USA: Washington | collected 2017-10 | reverse complement strand
GTAAAACACACCCATCAGGTTGATGTCGATGACTTTCTTAAATACCTCCACATCATAATCGATCATTAAGGCTTGCTTGCCCTCAATTCCTGCGTTATTATAAAGGCCGTCAATACGGCTAAACGCCTTCACGGTTTCATCCACATATTTTTTCACATCTTCTTCTTTGGAAACATCAGCTACCAGGGTGACGACCTGCGTATCCGGGTAATCTTTTAAGATGACCTGTTTGGCTTCTTCCAGAGCTTTTTCGTTATAGTCAACTAACGACAGTCGCGCGCCTTGTTGTGCCGCTTCCTTAGATGCTGCAAGGCCCAAACCCATGGCTGCTCCCGTAATGACGATGACTTTATCTTTTAATTTTTTCATGATTGTAAATTTTATGTAGTCAATAAATATTTTTTGCCGCTTTGCTTTCAATAGCGTTGCTACGAAAACCTGAAGATTTGTTATTGCGCCAGGTAACCACCGTCTATTGGATAATAGGCACCGGTTACAAAGGATGACTTGGATGAACCTAGCCAAAAAATCAACTCTGCTATCTCCTCTGACTCACCCAGACGACCCATCGGATGCAATCCCACGAGTGCACTACGCGCTGCTTCGTCCAACGAACTCATGACTAAAGGGGTTTTAATGTAACCAGGACCAATAGAATTGATGCGGATCTTCTTATCTGCATATTCAAGTGCTGCAGCTTTCGTAAGCCCAACAACGCCATGTTTTGCTGCTACATAAGCAGGGGAGAACTTTGTGCCTGCGTGCCCGAGTATAGAAGCGACGTTAATGATGCTTCCACCTTTCTCCAACATTGCCGGGATTTGGTAACGCATACCATAAAAGACTCCAGAAAGATTAATATCGATTACTTTCTGCCAGCCGTCTATCGGATATTCAGCCGTTGCACTCAGCGGTCCTCCGATACCCGCATTGTTCACAGCAACGTCAAGCGCGCCATACTGCTTAAGTGTTAGTTCCACCAGTGCCTGATTGTCTTCCGGTTTAGAGGAATCCGCTTTGATAAAGTAAGCGTCGGCGCCGTTCTTCGTGAGTTCTTCAACAACAGAACGACCATTGGCTTCATTGATGTCGGAGACGACCACCCTGGCTCCTTGCGCCGCAAACAATGCTGCTGTCGATTTACCGATGCCCGAACCGGCACCGGTAATAAGTGCTACTTTATTTTCTAATTGTTTCATATTTTTTTGTTTTAAGATTAATAATAATTTTTTCATTCTTCGTGCGATGATTGCGCCACATTTGTCATCTGCCTTAATAGGACTTTATCGCTGATTGTAGGTGTCCGAAAATTGTGTAGATACCAAAAGGCGGATTGCTGAACTGTAGGTTGAAAACCGACGGTTTAGATATTTGATAGTGCAAAGCTACCTCCAATAGCACCCTACTTCCATTGCGTATAGGCAGGAAAAAGCATTGATTAGTGTTAATGATTTTACAGATTGAAAGGATATTACACTTGAAACTCTTCCAGATATCTAACACTGCCAGGGTATCTACACAGGTTAATTGATTAGGTCTTTGATTAAATTCTCTAGAAGCTCAGTACTTTTCGGTTCATCATGTAATACATCATTCCTGCTATAGGAGGAATCATAACTACTATAGATAGCCACAAAAATCTGCTCTGTGCGTCATGTTTCAGGTCTGAATCGGTACATACATCAATAAGGCTTCCAACCCAATGAATACCCCCAAGAATAATTGATGTCAATATGACCTGCAAACCTATAGCTGAATTGTATATTTGTAAAACTACACCTATCAAAAAGAGCAGATAGCTTAGAAGGCCAACAACAAAATTGGGATGCGTCATATTTCTTTTTAGTGTCATAACTTAGTTTTTATATGGCAAAGTTCTGTATATCATTACGGGCGTGCGTTGACTATAGATATGAAATGGTCTTGACTACAGTCAAGATGAAAAATATTGTCGAGGAGCATATTTCTAAATGGCATCCACATTCGAAGTTCTGCGGGCAATACTATTGAGTTTGGCGCACAGATTTGAACCAGGTGGGGTTCTATTAAGGGTGGTTTGCGATAAAGAAAACTGAGGCGACCCGGGTAGCGGATACTATTTTGGCGGATAATGCCAGAACTCCGAATCGAAAATCGCTGAATAGAATCATAGGCAGACATGAGGATGCTTAAAGAAACATAATTCAATATTCATTCAAACTAAATTCAAAACAATGAAATCATACGGCACACTTTCGGAAACCATGAATGAATTACGGAAGGAAGGTTATACAGAGGATTTTAATCTGCAGCAGAATTGCCTGGAGTGTCGTAATGGCCGTTTCAAGGTCTTTGCTGATGAATTTAAGGTTGATAAATTTTATCGTTTTGAAGGTCCGAGTGATCCGGCAGATCAGGCAATCCTTTATGCCATTTCTTCCGACATTCACCAGTTGAAAGGAGTTCTTGTAAATGCTTATGGGATCTACAGCGAACCTATAACCGATGAAATGCTGGTAAAACTTGAAATTAGACAGTGATTTGTTGAGACCATGCATTTAATTCTACCATCATGTATGAACTTTTTTTTCAAAAAATCGGCGAGAAGGTACTCCTTTCAAAGGTTCAGCAGGATTTAATCAGAAACTCGTTAACCTCAAAAAAATTAAGAAGGCGGCAATATTTATTGCAGGAAGGAGACATTGCAAAAAATATTTGCTTCGTGGAGAAGGGAGTTTTACGATCTTATTCTGTTGATGAGAAGGGAACCGAACATATTATTCAATTCGCGCTTGAGGGAAATACCATTTCCGACCTGGATAGCTTTTTGAGTGGGAAGCCATCTACCTATAATATTGATGCTATAGAAGATTGTGAATTGGTGCTGATTAGCAAATCAGCCCATAATGAGATATTAAATCAAGTCCCTGAATACGAAGTCTACCTGCGTATGCAAATATCAGGTGCCTATGTAGCTATGCAAAAACGATTGACCTCTATCATCAGCTTACCAGTGGATGAGCGTTATGTCAATTTTGTGAAACTTTTCCCCGACCTTGTACAACGAATTCCTCAGCATATGATAGCTTCTTACATGGGGCTTACTCCGGAAACCTTAAGTCGCATACGCGCAAGAACGAAACGTAAGTGATATCACGTTCCCGAATTAAGAGATGGACAATTGTTAATGTTCATTTTCTATGCTGCATCCGTCAAACATCTTGCTTGTGTCAGGCTTTTATAAGTTGTAACGTTATATCAACCACTATGCATAAAAACCTTTCTTACTGAGAAGACTATTTAGGCATTTTTAATTGTAGGCCTATTAACTTTGTAAGAGCCACACTTCCTAACAGAATCATTTTAGAATAGCTATTACAAACTGGTGATATTTAAAGAATATAATCGTATGATCGCATCCAAGCCTAAGGATATTGACGAATATATTGGCCGTTTTCCGCCCGATATTCAAGAAATTTTACAACAAATCAGAGTAACAATTAAGAAAGTTGTTCCTGAAGCAGAAGAGGCAATCAGCTATGGTATACCTACTTTCAATCTGAACGGAACGTACCTGATTTACTTTGCAGCGTATAAGAAACATATTGGTTTTTACCCTGTTCCAAAGGAGCTTGAAGAACTGGGCGAGGAATTTGCGTCTTATAAGACTTCTGGTAAGGGAACAATTCAATTTCCATTGAATAAGCCAATGCCTATGGACCTGATCATTAAACTTGTTAAATTTAAAGTGAAGGAAAACATTGCTAAACTGGAAAAACGGAAATAGGCGAAGAAAATTAATGAACGGCCAGAGTAATCCTTCTAGAAACAGTTACACCCCAATTATCCCGTGAACCAGATCCATCGGTGATAAAAATGATTATTTAAATGATGAATCCACAGGCACAATAATGCAGCTTGAGTCCACTTTAAAGATGATTGAGTTTATTTTTTCATTAAATGCACATCAAACAATGAATGTATTGTGGGAATACCCAAACAAGCAATCAGCAGTAGACTAAAGAAGAATTCCAGGAAGAGGCTAAACGAACAGATATCGTCAGGCCCAGGAACCTTTTTTCATTGATAAGCTTTTTTCTCGCGGGTCAGATCTCTTTCACTTTGTTCTATATCCGTAGCCTTTACTCCAAGCTGTTGATGAAGCACCTGATTAACAGCTAAAATGGAATCATTTTCAAGTATCAGTTTCCTATTCTCTTGTTTGTACCTGACGTTCTGCGGATAGAGAAACAGTAAGGTGCATAACAAAATAAGACTGAAAATACCTTGTAAATAGAATAAAGATTTTGGTTTCATATCGAATATTCTTTAGGACGCGAACTGCATGTTCCTAACCCTGGAAAGGTCCATCTCTAAGAGTTAGAAGCGGGCTAGCTAACCTCATCAATTATTACGACCTCGTTTTCATTTGGTACCAGGATCAGGAATGAAGTCTTGGTCAGCTATTAATCGGGTGAGGTCGGCCGTAATAATCATAGAAACGGTTTTGGTAAAGAACGTTGACAGTTTTCGAAGGATCATACTCAGGGCCATTCTCTATTGCAACTGCTGGCATGCTTACATAAATGGCCGAGTTGGACCAGCTAATTTCTCTAACGCACCCGGGTGATAGCAAAACCTTTTTTCCGTGCATCCAGCTACCCGCATCTACTACAAAAAATGTAAGTTTCCATGTATTGTCGTCAATTATAAAATCCTCTACTTTTCCAACTTTGCTATCAGTTCCATGAACACTATAACCGGTTAGTTCCCTGGTGCTGCGCAGATGAACGTCATTGTCCGGTTCTTGAGTAGCCGCGTTTTCAGACTCCGGAATTCTTTCTGTTACCAGCGGTACAGTACCTGTTAACCCCCATACTCCAACTGAAAGAGCTCCCGGACTCCAATAATTCTGCCATTGAAAGTGATTATACAACTCAGTTTCGTGCTTGCGCGATACAGGTTTATCGGTGTCGATATCGGGACTATTTCTTACTTCTTCCTTGGTCAAATTAATAGGGAACTTTAAGCTTTCGCAATCGGGGTTGCCAACAGCTCTAGTGGGAATTAGAATTTTTCTTCCAAACCACCAATATCCTGTTTTCACAATTAAGTAACGTACTGTAAGCGTTTCATCATCAAAATAGAACTCTTCAACTGTTCCAATTTCACCATCTACAGCTGCCAGGGTGTAGCCATTCAGGCTTTTGATACTTCTTTTCATATTGTAAATTTTGAGTTGGATTTAAAGAACTTTATTGGATGACTATAGCTCAAGTTAGCTGCACACTATTAAACCTGCATTAAACTTAGATTAGAATGAAATTAGAAGTACTTCTGATGTGCCAGACTTTCCCTGGTAGAATTGAATGTTTAGCTCAAGCTTTTCCTACAGGAAAATTGATGATGAACAAAGTTCCTTTATGAAGTTCAGACTGCACCTCTATAAATCCGTTATGTAGCTTTATGACCCGGCTTGCAAGCGATAATCCAAGGCCAAAACCTTCCCCGGTCCTTTGTTCCTGTACACGGTAAAAGGGCTGAAAGATGTTTTCGAGCTCTGTGTCAGGTATTCCAATGCCCTTATCTTCGATTATTATTATAATTTGATCCATGGTCACGGAAAGACGGATAGTTGCATGATGATCGGAAGAATACTTGCACGCATTTAATACAATGTTTCGAAGGGCCATTAAAATTAAATCTTCATTGCCATAGAGGAGCAGCTTGTTCTCTTCCTCAGGTAGCTCCTCAAACAACAAGGCTACACTATACTGTTTGTTCAGCTTTGCCATTTCAGATGGAAGCCTAAGAAGAACCTCATCAATTCGTACCGCTGTAATTTCCAAGCCACCCCTGCTTCCTGATGTTTTAGCAAATTCAAGTAACGTTTGGGTTAGTTTGTTCATTTGCCTTACGTCCTGGTAAACTGATTTGATTATTGAACGGTATTCCTCTGCATCTCTTTCCCTTTGTAACGATACTTCCAGCTGACTTGATATTGAGGTAAGAGGATTCGACAATTCATGAGATGCATTGGAAATAAACCTTCTTTGCATCTCAAAGCTATCCTGTAAACGATCAAGCAATTGATTGAGTGTAGTGGCCAGGTATGTCCATTCATCCTGTGCTTTCCTGCCAGGAATTCGCCGTGTGAAATCTGACGCAGATATTGCGTTTACTTCATCTGCAATATTCCGGACAGGCCTAAGTAAGCTTCTCGAGAAGAAGTAGCCTGCTATGAAAGTAATAAGTACTCCCCCGCAAAAGCTAAAGAGCAAGATGGCTCTTAGTTGATTTAACGCAGATTTTCCATCTTCATCAAAACCCGCAGCAACAACTACTATTCGGTGGTTTTCATCTGTAAAATGGTATGCAATAGCCTCTTTTTTGCTTAAGCTGAAGTATACCTGCTTATTGATTCTTGCTTCATTAAGAACTTCCCTGCCGATTTTGATGGTATCTGCGGGGCTGTCGCTATATGCATATATTCTTTGATTCTTGTAATCGTAGGCTTGAACGGTTTTATCTTTCATTGCCAGAGTGGTAGCTGCATCAATTCTATGCATTAGCTGACGGTCGAAGACTTCAGATTGGCTGAGCAGCCGGGCTGTGGTAATCGCCCTGTTAGTAAGACGCGTTTTAATATTGTTCAACCGATTGGTATAGGAAAAGTAATATATCGCCGAACAAACCAAGCCAAGTATAACAAAAACAAGCAGGCTAAATATTAATGTTATACGAAGTCTTACCGGCATGTTTTAGTTATCTTTTAGAACATATCCCATCCCTACATGAGTATGTATCAGTTTCTTGTCAAATTCTTTATCGATCTTATTCCTAACATAACTGATATATACGTCAATCACGTTTGTATTAGTATCAAAGTCTATGTCCCATACACTAATCGCGATATCGGATCTTGAAACGACCCGGTTCTTATTTCTCAGCAGGTATTCCAGCAATTGAAATTCTTTGGCAGTAAGACTGATCTTTTTTCCATCCCTGTTTACTTCCTTCGTGTCGAGATTCATTTCAAGATCGTTTGCCTTTAACATGTTTCCAACAGGAATGTTTTGACTCATCGTGCGTTTTAGTAATACCCGGATTTTTAAGAGTAATTCCTTGAACTCAAAAGGCTTAACTATGTAATCATCTGCCCCGGCATCATAGCCTTCGATCTTATCATCTAAAGCACTCATTGACGTGAGCATAATAACAGGAAGAGAGGGCTTTGAAGAACGAATCAATTTGCAGAGCTTGTATCCATTGATTCCCGGCAAATTAATATCAAGAATGACCAGGTTAAAGTCGTATGTATTAAAAAGTTTATATCCGATATTGCCATCATATGCTACCTCAACAGTATACCCATTTTCGATCAACCCTTGTTGAAGCGTATCAGCGATTTTTTGCTCATCCTCTACAATTAAAATTTTTCTTTCTTCCATGTCGATTGAATAAGTAGTTACTATAAAATTAGAGAATTTGTACATCCCGCTCACTCCATGCCTTCCTGTTAGCGAGTTGGAGAATAAGGGCCTGGATCGAAACGGAGGAACATCGGACGTTATACATTCTCATAGATAGCATCTACGTTTTAAAAATGGTAGTATGTAAAAAGCTAATCAAACGGCTTGCTGGAGAAAGTCTCCAAGCGTTGTAATACGCCAGAATGTTGTGATGCCGTATTATTCTATCCTTATTATAAAACTGTCAATTTTGAATAGAAGCCATCGTTCTTAAAATACCGGATGCCCATGAGTACACATTGTGACTCATGATCATTCTTCGCATCTGTTTCATCTTCTGATGTTGCTGGTCTATTGGCATTTCCAAAGCAGCCTTTATTGCATCAGCAGATTGTTCAATATCATAGGGATTGATGATCATGGCACCGTGAAGTTCCTGCGAGGCGCCCGCAAATCTACTCAGTATCAGAGCACCGTCATTCTGATTTCGTGCTACGATAAATTCTTTTGCTACGAGGTTCATTCCGTCATGTAACGACGTAACCATGCAAAAATCAGCCGCCTTGTAAAATGGAATGATCTCTTCATGGCTATGATGCCTTTTTAAAAATACAATCGGCTGCCAATTCCTTGTCTTGAACTTCCAGTTTATCCGGGTAGCCTCATGTTCAACAGCACTGATGGTATCAGAATAAGTTTTTAATAGAGAACGGCTCGGTGCTCCTATTTGGACAAATGTGAATTTACCCTGGTAAGCTGGATATTTTTCCAGGAATCTTTCAATCGACAGAAATTTTTCTATCAATCCTTTTGTATAATCGATCCTGTCTACTCCAATGCCCATATACTTTGCAACAACTCCATGGTGCCTTAACAGTTCAGATTTTTCCGGCTTTGTGCTATCTCCATTATCATAATCTTTTAATGTAAAGGCAATGCTTATCGGAAACGGCTTTACCAATGTGAACTGATTGCCAATTTTTACCGAAAAGTTTTCCCAAATCACACGCGATTCAAGAGCATCGTTCACAGTCTCCAGGAAGTTGTTGCAGTGATACTGGGTGTGAAATCCAATAAGGTCCGCCCCAAGCATTCCGCTCAGTAATTCTTTCTGCCAGGGACAGATTCCAAAGGATTCCGGATTTGGCCATGGGATATGCCAGAAAATAGCCACTTTGGCATCAGGCCTTTCCTGCTTAATCAGTTGTGGCAGTAAAGCAAAATGATAATCCTGGACAAGAACAAAAGGCTCTTCTTTGTTTTTTATTTCCTCCAATACAGCCTTGGCATACAGGGCATTTACATCCCGATAATGATCCCAGTCTTCTTTCCGGAATACAGGCCTCGTGTGTGCAATATGGCATAACGGCCATAGACCTTCATTTGAAAAGCCGTAGTAATAATGATCCTCCTGTTCTTTGGTTAACCATACTCTCCGCAGGGTGTACTTTCCTTCATGTGGCGGGACTTGTACTTTGTCGTACTTGTCTACCGTTTCTCTGTCTGCATCTCCGCTTCCCGAAGCTATCCATAAGCCGCCACAGGCTTTCAGGATTGGTTCCATTGCTGTAACCATTCCACTTGCTGGTACAATACATTTGATCTCCTTTCCAGCGCGTACATGCATGTATGGTTCACGGTTAGAAACAACTACCATCATCTTGTTCTGCAAGAGGTGTTTCATTTCCTCGTTTAGTCGTTCAGGAGTCCAGATGGCTTCAGCTGATGTCCTTAGCCTGGCTTCTTCCTGTGCAACCGCTTTGGCTTCAAACATGGCTTGGGCTATTCCAGTAATTTCCTTGTACAAAGGTTCCAGGAAAGGCATTGGAGGCCGCTTTTTTAGCTGATCAACATTTCCTGAACGGGCTGCCTGTACCCATTCAACAACTTTCCTCAAAGGACTTAAAATCCCCCACCTTACTATCAAAAGTGTAACAACTGAGATAACGAGTGCCTGAAGGAACCATCGTATGAAGTTTCTAAACCAGATACTGTTTAGGATGTTTGTAATGTATTCAGCATCTGTATAAAAGATTACGGCGCTTGAAGGCAGGTGTTCTCGTTGGATAACCTTTATATACTCATAAACTTTGCTGCCATTAACTTTAATGAAATTGCCCATCGAAGAGTCTGCTGAAAGTGCCTGCGCAGTAAAATCGGAGGAACGATCAATATAATTTGTCGCCTGATTATTCAAAGCAACAATACTGTCAGCATTATAGTAGATAGTAATTCCGGTAAAGCTATACTGCCTGATAATACTATCAGTAACTGGTTTAAAATGTATTCCTGTCGAATCTTCTGTCCCTTTTAAATGAAGTCGGTAAAAGTCTTCTGCCAGGCTAATGGTTCGTGATTCCAACTCACTGTTTAGGTCCTGCCGTTCACTGGAGATTTGAAATGCCGTAAAACCAAGTGCAACAAGGCCGACAGCCAGAATAATCGAAACAATAAGCGCCAGATTAATTTTCATTGATTCGTTTTTAAATAACTATTCCATTATGTTGTAACGTAGGATCAAACAATAAAAACAGTATAGCATGCATATGCAAGCATGTTCCTGCCCATCCAGCAAAAGTAGTCTATCATCCTATCAACTGGAACTCACTTGTATAACTCTAATCCGAATTTAATACGCCGGCTAAACTCTTTAGGATAGTCAATAAAATCAATGTAATAAGTAGATTTCTCTTAACTAAATTCTAATTCCCTTTTAATGTCAGGCTAACCCCGTTCTAATACCCTGGGTATACCTTGTGAAGGATTTGAAAATATGTGAAGTGCTAGAAAGTTGAAAACCTTAAAATTAGATTTTTATGAAAAAACAACTTATCATACTTGCCTTTTGCTTTTCTATGACGACTGCTTTTTCACAAAGTATAGAAGAAGGAAAAAAGCTCATGTACTATGAAAGATGGAACTCGGCAGAAGAAAATTTTGAAAAGATAATAGCTGGAACTCCATCTGATCTTGAAGCATACTATTGGTTAACAAAAGTGTATATACAGAAGAATGATTTGGAAAGAGCAAAAAAAATTCAACAACAATTGCAGGCATATCTTGCTGCAAATCCTAAGGAAAAAATTCATCCACTAAATAAAGTTTCTTCAGGGGAGTTGCTTTTGCTTGAGGGAAAGCGGCAGGAGGCAAAAGCCGCATTCGACCAGGTCTTAAATGAGACTCGGTATAAAAAGCCAGAAGTATTAATTGCAGTTGCACGTGCTTATTTGGATGCAAAATCTACGGATTATAATCATATACTTGACTTGCTAAGTAAAGCCGAGAAAAGGAATAAAAGAAATCCGGAGATATTTGCCTTAAGAGGTGACGTGTACAGAAGGATGAATAATGGCAGTGAGGCCGTGCAGGCTTATATGCAGGCCCTGAATAGGGATGAATCATATGCTAAAGCCTTATATGGTATGGGGAAAATTTATCTTACCCAGAACAATCCTGAAATGTTCCTGAAGTATTTCAACCAGGCGATCACGAAAGATTCTTCGTATGCCCCGGCATACTATGAACTGTTTTATTATTATTATTTCCGTGATGTCAATCAGGCAAAAGGATATTTGGATAAATACATCGCCAATACCGACCCATCTCTTGAAAACGAATATCTGGTCACCGATTTTCTGTATGCATCATCCCAGCCCGCTCAGGCAATTGAAAAGGCAAAAGCCTTACTTGATAGGGAAAAGGAGAATGCTGAGCCAAGATTATTGAAATTGATAGCCTATAGTTATGATGCTCTGGGAGATTCTACACAGGCCCTGGAATACCTGCAACAGTACTTTAAAATC
>WUUC01241401.1_pt1 | contig 11257 bp, 9 predicted proteins | sample 6278441 | NCBI WGS metagenome assembly WUUC01 (sample SAMN13675441, study PRJNA597444) | soil metagenome | isolation source: soil | place: USA: Washington | collected 2017-10 | reverse complement strand
GCGTACTGACGTTCTCGGAACGAGACTCGATTTCTGAGCGCTTCACGACTGTCGGGTTGACGGTTGCGACCTTGGTCGGTGAAACCGCGCCGCCATCCGAGCCCAGCGCGGCGCCGCCACCCGCCCAACCCGTGGTGACAACTGCGCCCGCCCCCGCGCCGGTAAAGCCGGTGGTGTCCGCGACCGAGTCATCTGCGTCATATTTATTTCACGCAGACGTGGCGGCGCTGGTGGGGCCGAGTTGGGACGACGCCGTCTGGCAAAAGGGTGGCTACCTGTCAGTTGGCTTCCGGATACCGCATTCACCATTCGTGCTTCATGGGTTCGGCAGCTACGCAGTGAGCTCGGGGCCAAAGAATGTGGGTGTCGATCTCCAAAGCAGCTGGCTGACGTGTGGCATAGGCGCTGGAGTGGCTGGCACCTGGCAGGCGCTCGCCGTGTACGGAACCGCGGCGCTCGAGCTGGGCGGACGGTGGGTGCGCGTCGAGCGGGACGGAAACAGCGCTAGTGACAGCGAGCTGCCGTTTCGGTTGCGGTTGTCGGCAAGTTTTCCGGCCGGTGGTCCTGTCGGGGGTTTTGCGGGAGCGTTGTTACGGATACCGCCAGGCGGCGGTGGAGAGACTGACGCCGAGCAGCTGAGAGGGCCCGCGCTCGCGACCGAGCTGTTGGCCGGCCTGCAGGTGCGGCTGTGACCGCCTCTGCTGCCGACAATCAGAAAGAAAATGACGCTGAGGTGGCTAGTTCTCGGGAGGTCGCGTTACTTCCCCCTCAGGTGTCCAGCGCCGCCCTCGTTCTCGACGCGACCACTGCCTCTTGGCCGGTCGCCACGAGCCGCCCAACGGCGGTCGAGGCCGAGCTGTCCGACGAAGCGCTGGTCGCGGCGATTCAACGAGGCGACCGCGGCCTTGGCAAACAGCTCTATGGTCGGCTGATCCGCGTGGTCGACGCCACGCTGACGCGCGTGTTGGGGCCGGGGCAGGCGGAGCACGACGACCTCGTCCAAGCGACCTTTGAAGAGGTCGTGCGCACGATCCACAAAGGGCAGTTCCAGCGGCGGTGCCGGCTCACGTCGTGGGCGGCCAGCATCGCGTGTCATATCGGTCTGAACGCGATTCGCACGCGCAAGACCGAGCGCGGCATCTTCGACCGCGACGAAGACGTTTCCGGGCCGGACCTCCCGCACAGGCCGCGACACCCTGACAGCACGCTGGAGGCTCGAGACGAGCTTCGCCAGCTGCGCGTCGCTCTGGCAACCTTGAGCCCGGGTCGGGCCGAGGCGGTGCTGCTGCACGACGCGTTCGGTTACGATTTGAGCGAAGTGGCCGCGCTCACCAACTCGACGGAAGCAGCAGTTCAGTCGCGGCTCGTGCGCGGCCGACGCGATCTGCAAGAGCGCATGGGCTTGCGCTCGAGTGGAGAAGGGGAGCCATGAGCAGCGAACGCCCCTCCTCTCTGCGTGACCAGGTAGAGCTACAGCGCCTGCTGCGTGGCTTGGGACAGCTGGGCGGATCCACTTCGTCGCCGCACACGGGGAGCGCGGAGCAGGCGCGCGAAGAGCGTATGGCGGCGCGCATCGACCAGCAGCTGGCCGAGCTGACGGCACGCCGCAGCTCGCGCCGCTTTGGCTTCACGGTGCTGGCCGCTGCAGCGGTCGTGCTCTTGCTGGGCGGCATGCGTTACCTGCGCTGGGATGCAGGGCAGCTCACCATCGAGCAAGAGCCGGTGGCCGTCGGCAAAGAAGCGGAGCAGATGGCCGTGCCGAGCGCAGCGACACTCGAGCAGCCACCGCTGACCCCGCCGCGTGTAGTCCCGGCCCCGCGAGCAGGCGCCGGGAGCATTGCGGAGGCTGCTGCCAAGCCGACCCCGAGCGCCGCGCCCGTTGATGCCGGCAGCACTCTCGCTCAAGAAAATCAGCTGTTCAGGGCGGCTGCCGAAGCGAGCCGAACCGGTGACGTGGCAGGCGCCCTGTCGCGGCTCGATGAATTGCTCGACGGCTATCCTGCGTCCCCGCTCGCGCAAGGTGCTCTGGTGAGAAAGTTCAGGCTGCTGGCCAGCGCAGGGCGCGCTGAAGAAGCGCGGCATGAGGCTGAGCGCTATTTGACGGCCTACCCCAGCGGCTTTGCCGTCGCGGAGGCCGAAGCGTTGAAAAAGGGCGAAGGCGCCGCTGAGCCACCGCGCTCGCCTGACGAGCCAGAGGCTCCGTGAGGCGGCGCGGTTGGTTGCCCTGTGGAGTGGGTGCGTGCTGGTCGGTGCTGGCGTTGTTCGCCGCGTCGAGCTGCTACCACGCCCAGATCGATCTGTCGGATCTGATGGACGACATGCCGCCGGGCGGCACGTCATCAAGCATGGGGGTCGGCGGGTCGCCGAGCGGCACGGGCGCGGGCGGCAGTGGCATCGCTGGAACCGGGGAGCCCGCCGTGATGTTGGGGCGCGCCTGCAGCCAAGACAAAGATTGTGGCCCAGCCCTGCTCTGCGTCGGTGCAGACGACGAGTTCGAAGGTTCGGTGGGCGCACCTCCGGGCGGTATGTGCACCAAAGCCTGTGCAACCGACGCCGAGTGCGAAGCCTTCGACGACCTAGCCGTGTGTGGCACCGTGAGTGAGGCCCCACTCACCAATGCGCCCCCCCCGATGAAGCCTATCCCGCGCGTTTGCCTGCTTGGCTGCGCGCTCGGCTCGCACGGCGGGGTAGCCAAATGTCACGAACGCCGCGAGCTGGCTTGTCGTCCGTTCGCGGGACCGGATTCGGTGCAGTGCAACGAGGACAAGTCCTGTCCTGCTGGTTCATTCTGCTTCCGCGATCGTTGCCGCGAGCTGGCGTGTGGGCCGCGCTGCAACGATGACAGCGACTGTAAATCCGACCGCTTCTGCGATCCGTTCAGTGGCCTGTGCACCGAAGCGAATCCAGCGGCTGTGCCACTCGGCCAGGAGTGCAGCGATGCGCCGACCTCGCGAACCTGCGGCGGCGGTAACTGCCTGGTTCTGTTCGACGACGGGGTACGGCAGAAGGGCATGTGCACCCAATCGTGCACCTTGGGTCACAGCTGCAGTGAAGGAGAAGGTGCCTGCATCGTGCCCCGCTTCAGCGACTACGGGGTGGGCGACATCGCCTATTGTCAGCCGCTCTGCGACTGCGACGCTGACTGCCGAAACCCAGTCGACGGCTGCATCGAATGGTCTGATCCCGCGTTCGCGGCGAAGTTTGGGCGCCGAGGCACGTGTGACATCGCGCCTGCTGGCACGACGACGCTTGGCTGCATGGGCGGCGGCGCGGGTGCGCCGGCAACTGACGGTGGCGCAGGTGGCGCAGGTGAGCCGGCCTCAGAAGGTGGCGCTGGCGGCGGAGGTGGGGCGATCTCAGAAGGTGGCGGTGGAGGCACAGCAGCGGCGACCTCAGGTGGCGGTGGAGGCACGGCGGCGGCCACCTCAGAGGGAGCTAGCGGCGAAGGCGGCAGGTACACGCCCTAGCTGACGTAGGCTTACGGCTCGAGGCCGACGCGGAAGCACGGCGGGTGCTTCTCACGCTCGGTCGGCTCGGGGCAGAGTGCATTGCAGCGTACTGGATCGTTCGAACCGCAAGTCACGTTGGCCTGGCAACACGGGTGCCAATCGAAATAGAACGGATATTCGGTGACTGACTTCGTGCACACCGCGCAGGTGGCGGCGTAGCAGCCCTCCCAATCGTCGAGCGTCGCTTCGGGGCACGCGCCCATGATTCGTGGCCCGAGCAGGCGACAGGTCTCTTCCTGTGCTGTGAGGTGCTCGTCGATACAGGGAAGCGCGACGGCGCCGCTTGCGCCCCCGGCGCCAGCTCCGCCCTGTGCGTCGGCTCCGGCAGCCGCCGCGTCGCCGCCTGCGCCCGCGACGGAGGACATGCCGGCTTCGCTCGGGGTCGGCTGGTTACGCTCGCTGGATTGCCCGCAGCTCGAGAAGAGCTGGGCAGTCACGGCGCACGTCACCGCGCACCACGCCCAACCGAGTCGATTGCTCACGGCGGGTTCGTACGCGAAACCATGCCGGTTGTCACCGTCAGATTGTGCGTCGGGTGCATCACGAGCGGCGGCCATTTCGGCTTGGGCGAAACCGTTCACGGTAGCTGCTCGGGTTGATGCCGAAGCGCTGCTCGAACGCGCGCCGAAATGCGTCCGCGCTGCGGAAGCCCACCGAGCTGCTGACCGCATCGACGGTTGCCGCCGGCTCGAGCAAGCGGCGCCGCGACTCGTCGAGCCGCAAGCGCTGCACGAGCGCTGCTGGCGATTCGCCCAGCTCTTGTTGACAACGCCGGCTGAGCTGCCTCGGAGAGAGACCGAGCTTCTTGGCCAGCGCTGGTACCGACAGGTCGCGCTCGAGCTGAGCCGTAACGAGCTCCGACAAATCGCCCAGCCGGTCGCGTGCGGCGATCTGAAAGCGCAGGGGCGCGGAGAACTGCTCCTGCCCGCCCTGGCGCTTGACGTAGACCACCAGCTCGCGCGCCACCGCCAACGCGCGCGCAGGGCCGAGATCCTCCTCGATCAGCGCGAGCGTGAGGTCGATGCCCGAAGTGACGCCGGCAGCCGTGTAGAAGCGGCCGTCCTTGATGAACAGCTCGTCGTGCGCCATTCGCAGCTTCGGAAAGCGTGCAGCCACGTCCTTGGCGAACGCCCAGTGCGTGGTGACGCGACGGCCGTCCAACAGCCCTGTCGGCGCGAGCCCATAAATCCCGGTGCAGACGGAGGCGATGCGACGGATGCGAGACGCGCGGCGTTTGACGAAGCTCGTTACCTTCTGGTTCGTACCTGGCTCGCGCAGACCCGCGCCGCCGGGGATCAGCAGGGTGTCGAGCGGCGGCGCCTGCTCGAGGCGACAGTCGGGGGCGAGTCGGACGCCGTTCTCCGCCACACACACCTGACCTGACAGGCCCAACACCAAAAGCTCGTAGGCGGGTGTCGTCGCGCCGTCCGGGCCCTGCTGGGCGCAGCCGAACGCTTCGGCCGGGCCTGTCAGGTCGAGCGCCGAGATGCCGTCGAAAAGCACGAGGCCGATACGCTTGCGCGACTTCATGCTGGCGATGCTGCCCCGATTTGCCGATGTCTCAAATGACATTGATCCGACAAATTGAGCCGTTGTGACTCACTGATTTCTGAGGAAGTCAGCCAAGTCGGACAGCTTTTCATCCAAAAAGGCGCGTGAGCCGGCGGGCACGCTGCCGTCGGCCAGCGCCGCTCGCATCGCACGCATCCAGGCGTCGCGCATGGCCTGGCTCACCGGCACGTGCCCATGGCGCATGCGCAAGCGCGGGTGGCCGTGCAGGCGCATGTAGTCTTGCGGTCCGCCCAGCCAACCGATCAAAAATAGCGCAAAGCGATCGCGCGATGCGCGACTCACCTTGCCGTCTTCCAGGGGATGCAGACGCGCCAGCTCCGGCTCCTGCTCGTCCATGGCGTCGTAAAAGCGTTCCACCAGCGCTCGCACGACCTGCTCTCCGCCGAGCTGCTCGAAGGGGGTGGTTTCAGGAATGCGCGGAGGCTCGGCCATGCTCACGCCCCCTTAGCATGCGGCGAGCTCTGCGCTAACGGCGAGCAGAGGTCTCAGGGCACAGGCCGCGGACCCGAGCCTCCCGTCGAACCCTGGTGAGGTTGACGTGTCGGGCTCGAGCTGAGAGGTCAGGACACAAGCCGTGCCCTGAGACCTGTGCCGTGATCGCTCCCTTCAGAGCCGCTTGGACAGCGTGAGCTCGCTGCGCGGCGTCGGATCTCTAAAGGCGTCGTCTTCAAGGGCAAAGCGGACGAAGCCTTCTGATTCGTAGAGGCCTACGGCGCGCTGATTGTGCGCTGCCACGGTCAGGTTCAGCTTGGCGACACCCTCGAAGCCTTGCGCCCGCGCGATGGCCCTTCGCAACAAAGCGCGGCCGATGCCGCTGCCGGAGGCCCGCGCGTCCACGTACATGCGCAGCACCCACGCGACATGGCGGCGCTTGCTGCGACCCTGCTCGCGCTCCACCGTGACCACGCCGAGCCAGCTACCGCCCGCCGCGACCGCGGCGAACGTGGTGCTGTCGGCGCCGTGTGGCGTCTTGAACGGCTGGGCGGTGATGTCGGCGGGTGAGATGCGTAGCGTGTCGGGATGCTGCTCGACACCTCGCAGTAGAAACGCGTTATAAGCCGGCGCGTCGTCGTCCGCGAGCGCCCGCAGCGAGAACGTGGGCGGGGCCATCAATCGAGCGGCCAGGCGACTGGGGTGGTGGGATCCAATATACTCATTGCCTAGCGCCGGCAGCGCGCAGCGGGAAGCCGGCCCACGTGCGATTGGCCTTTTGGATTAGATTCGATGTCGGACCGGCTGAGCGAGCTGTAGAAGCCACCGTGATACGGCGCCGAAACGCAGCGGCCGGTACCTGCAACGGGCACCGACGGAGATTCATGGCCCAAGCCTCGGCACGCCGTTCGTTTCATGGACCGCTCGCCACCTCGAGCTCGCCCAAGCCGCGCCCCAAGTCGGAGCCGCTCTCGCTCGTGCCGGCGGCGGCGCGTCGAGTGGCGCCGACGACCAACGAGCGGGAGCACATCCTGGCCGGCGTGCTTGCGGCGCTGCGCTGCCTGACGGCCGCGCGCCGCTAAAAGCCGCTGTGTCGTGGTGATACAGCAAAGGCTTGGGTCGACTGTGTACAATAGGCCTTGAATGCACGTTCCGCTTTTGGACGAGCTGGCGATCGTTGCGGCGCTCGCCGTGGCCGTTACCGTCTTGCTGGCGCGCTTCAAGCTGCCGACCGTCGCGGGCCTGCTGCTCGCGGGCGCGCTGCTCGGTCCGTTCGGGCTGCGGCTGGTGTCTTCGGTGCACGCCATCGAGGTCTTGGCCGAGGTGGGCGTGGTCTTATTGTTGTTCTCGATCGGGCTGGAGTTCTCGCTGGCTCGGCTGCGCGACATCATGCGCCAGGTCGCGCTCGGCGGCGTGCTGCAGGTAGGGCTCACGACCGGCGTTACGACGCTGATCGCCGTAGCCCTGGGCCAGCCGGTGGGTCGTGGTGTCTTCTACGGTTTTGCCTTCGCGCTTTCCAGCACGGCGATCGTGCTGCGCGCGCTGGCCGAGCGGCGTGAGCTGGATGCGCCGCACGGCAAGTTCATCGTTGGTACCCTCATTTTTCAGGATCTGTGCGTCGTGCCGATGGTGCTGATCGTGCCTTTGCTCGGCGCCTCTGGACCAGTGGGTGAGGCAGCGGTGAGCATCGGCGTCGCGCTCGGTAAAGCGGCGCTGGTCGTGGTGGGCACGGTGTTGGTCGCGCGCTTCGTGGTGCCGAAGATCCTAGGCTGGGTCGACGCCAGTCGCAGCCGGGAGGTGTTCCTGCTGGCGATCCTGACGCTGTGCATCGGCACGGCCTGGCTCACCTCGATGGTAGGTCTGTCCCTGGCCCTGGGTGCCTTCCTGGGCGGCATGGTCGTGGCCGACACCGAGTATAGCCACCGCGCCATGGGCGACATCTTGCCGCTGCGTGACGCGTTCGTGAGCGTGTTCTTCGTCTCCCTCGGTATGTTGTTCGACGTGCGCGTGGTGGCGGCTCAGCCGCTGCTCGTCGGCGGACTGCTGGCGGGCTTCTTGTTGGCCAAGGGACTGCTGGCGACCTTGGCTGCGATGGCCATGCGCTTTCCGTCGCGCGTGGCATGGCTGGCGGGTGTGGGGCTGGCCCAGTTCGGTGAATTCGGTTTCGTGCTGGCGCGGCTGGCGCAGAGCAACGGCGTGGTGGACGAGGCCGCCGTGAGCCCGCTGCTCGCCGCCGGCATCGCCAGCATGTTTCTCACGCCCCTGCTCGTGCGCGCCGCGCCGCACATCACCGCCGGCGAACGGCTGCTGGCGCCGCTCGAACGCCTGATCGGCGTGCGCAGCATCGACGAGGCCGACGAGAGCCGAAAGCTCGAGAATCACGTCGTGGTCGTGGGCTTCGGTGTGGCGGGGTTGCTGGCAGCGCGCAGTCTGGCAGCGGCGTCGGCTCCGTTCGTGGTCTTGGAGCTGAACGCCGACAACGTGCGGCGCGGCAAAGAGCTGGGCCTCCCGGTCTACTACGGTGACGCCACCAGCGAAGAAGCGTTGGGCCACGCGCACCTGCCCGAGGCGCGCTTGGTGGTGCTGTTGATGAACGATCAACAGGCAGCGCAGCGCGTCGTGGACACGTTGCGCCGCCTGGCGCCGCAGGTGCCGGTGCTGATGCGCACGCGCTACCTGGCGGAGCGAGAGGGCCTGATGAAGATGGGAGCCCGCGACGTGGTGGCCGAGGAGGTCGAGGGCGCCGTCGAGGTCATCGCTCGTCTCTTACGGACCATCGAGGTACCGCGCAACGTGATCGACGAGACCATCCAAGGCATCCGCAGCGAGACGCAGACCAGCGAGCGCAAGCAGACGGTGCCACGCCCGCAGCTCGGTGACGTGCGAGCGCTTTCGGAGCTCAAGATCGAGTCGGTGCTGGTGCGCGAGAACAGCAAGGCCGCGGGTTCCTCGCCGGTGCAGATGAGCCTGCGTAGCGCGACGGGCGTGCTCGTCGTCGGGCTACGCCGTGGCGAAAAATTGTTACAAAATCCCGACCCCAACGCCAGCTTCGAGGCCGGCGACGTGGTCTACTTCGTCGGGACCTCCGGGGCGATCCGCGAAGCTTTGCCGCTGTTCGGGGCTCCTTGACCTGGAACACGCGGATCTCCGTTAAGGTGCGCGGCCGATGCGGCGCTCGCCCGAGCTCAGCTTTTCTGCCACTGAGATAGCCGGCTTCTTGTCGTGTCAGCATCTCACGTCGCTCGAGCTGCGCGTCGCCGAGGGCGAGCTCACGCGACCGCCCCAGAACGACATCGAGCGCCGGCTGCTAGAGCGGCGCGGGCTGACGCACGAGGCGCGCGTCCTCGAGCATTTTCGGGCGCAGGGCAGGGACGTGCTGACGTTGCGGCCGCGCCCCGGCAATGACGGGCTAGCCGACGCCGCGCAAGAGACGCTGGCTGCCATGAGCAGCGGCGCCGACCTGATCTACCAGGGCACGTTGCTCACCCCCGGTTGGGTCGGGCGTCCTGATTTTCTGAGTCGTGTCGCGGGCGGCGGCGGCCGCTGGCCACACCACTACGAGCCGATGGACGCCAAGCTGTCGCGCGAGCCGAAGGCCCAAGCCATCTTGCAGCTCTGTGCCTATGCCGATCAGCTGAGCCAGCTGCAGGGCGTGTTTCCTCGACATTTTCACATCGCCCCCGGCACGGCCACGCTCGCTCCGCTGCCGCTCTTGACCGCCGACTATGCGGCTTTTTTTCGCAGCGTGCGCCGACGCATGGCTCGCTTCGTCAGCGAGGCCAAGCCGGGGACCGAGCCCTACCCGGAGCCGACGGAGCACTGCGCGGTATGCCGTTACTGGAAGCGTTGCGAAGACCGGCGCCGTGAGGACGATCACTTGTCACTCGTCGCCGGCATCTCGCGGCGCCAACGTGATCGGCTGAGCCTGGTCGGTGTCGAGCGCCTCGAGTTACTCGCCGAGCTCGACGCCACGCGCTCCGTGCCCGGCATCGCGCAGGAGTCTCTCACGCGCATCCGTGAGCAGGCGGCGCTGCAGCTGCGCGGTAGACGTGAAGGTCGAGCCAGCTACGAGCTCTTGCACGGCGACGAGCGTGGCATCGGTCTCGAGGCGTTGCCGCCGCCCACGCCTGGTGACTTGTTCCTGGATCTCGAGGGTGACTCGTTCGTGCTGGACGACGGGCTGGAGTATCTGTTCGGCTTGTTGGATTTCGGCGAGCCGGAGCTCGATTTCGTGGTGCGCGACACGGCCGGTCCGCCGCGCTATCAGCCGTTTTGGGCCACGAACCGCGCCGAAGAGAAGCTGGCGTTCGAGCGGGTGATCGACCGGGTGCTGCTCGGGCGGCAAGAGTTCGCGAACCTGCATGTCTACCATTTTGGCCACCGCGAGGCAGACGCGTTGAAGAAGCTGTCTTGCCGCCACGCAACGCGCGAGGCGGAGGTCGACCAGCTGCTGCGCGACGGCGTGCTCGTGGATCTGTTGCCGATCGTGCGCCACGCACTGCGCGCGTCGGTCGAGAGCTACACGTTGAAAGAGCTGGAGAGCCTGCACGGCTTTCGCCGCGAAACGAAGCTGCGCGATGCGGCGCGCGCCTTGCAACTGTTTGGCTGGTGGCTGGAGACCGGCGACGAGGTGCTGCCGCTGGGCGAGCTGAGGGCGGCAGTCAGCAGCTACAACCGCGACGATTGTCTATCGACCGCCGAGCTGCGCAACTTTCTCGAGAGGCTGCGCCTGGAGCTCGGCCAGCTGCGCGGGCAACCCGTGCCGCGCCCGCAGCGTCAACCCGAGAAGCCGGCAGAGCTGCGGACGGAGCGGCAACTGGCCAGCGCGGCGCTCAGCCGGCGTCTGACCGAGGATGCCGCGCACCCGCGGGCCACAGCCCGCCGTTTGCTGGCAGATTTGCTGGAGTTTCACTGGCGCGAGGCCAAGTCCAGCTGGTGGGAGCACTTTCGTGCGGCGGAGCTGGCGCCGGCAGATCGGCTCGAAGATCGCTCGGCCATCGCGGAGCTGACGTACGTGGGTGAGGTTGGTAAGATCAAGCAATCGGTCGTGCATCGCTACGCGTTCCCAGAGCAAGAGCACTCGGTTCGCCTCACGCCCTCGCCGATCGATCCGGAGACCAAGGCATCAGCTGGCGTGGTCATCGACATCAAGCCGCGTCACCTCGACCTCAAACGCGGCCTGCGGTCGAAGGCTCCACACCCGCGCGCGCTGATCGTAGGCAAGCCGATCGGCGCGGAGGTGTTGGCCGACGGTTTGTTCGCCCTCGGTGAAGCGTTGCTCCAGGACAAGCCCGGCTTCGAAGCCGCGATCGCGCTGTTGCACCGGACTGCTCCGAGCGCCGCTTTGGGCACGGCCTTGCTGAGCGACGACGAACGGCCCGAAACCGCGCTGTCGAGGCTGGGAAAAGGTCTTTCCGGTTCGGTCGTGGCCGTCCAAGGCCCGCCCGGTTCCGGCAAGACCTACCAGGCCGCGCGGATGATTTGCGGGCTGCTGAACGACGGAAAGCGTGTGGGCGTGACGGCGAACAGCCACGCGGTGGTGAAGCATCTCGTGGAGCGCGTCTACCAGTACGCAAGCGAGCTCGGGCAGCCCGAGTTGGTGCGCGGCCTGCACCTCGACGAAGCCGACGCGGATGACAAAGCGTGGCCCTTTCGCATCGACGATGACAAGGCCGCGGCGCGCCGCGAGCTCGAGACGGGGCAGGTCAACTTGCTCGGCGGTACCGCCTGGACTTGGGCACGCG
>WUUC01153784.1_pt1 | contig 11257 bp, 6 predicted proteins | sample 6278441 | NCBI WGS metagenome assembly WUUC01 (sample SAMN13675441, study PRJNA597444) | soil metagenome | isolation source: soil | place: USA: Washington | collected 2017-10 | reverse complement strand
GCATTGTGATATTGCTTGCGGCTATCTATCCTGCATTCGTGCTGTCGTCCTTCAATCCCGTCGATGTCATCAAAAGCAAGATGGGCTACGCAGGGCGAGGGGGATTCTCCCTTCGTCGATTGCTCATCGTCTTCCAGTTCACGATCGTGCAGCTGCTTATCATAGCCACCATCGTGGTCGCTACACAGGTCAACCATTTCAGCAGCGCGGATCTCGGGTTCGTCACTCACTCCGTCGTTAGTGTGCCCGTACCCGACGGCGAGAGATTGGAAGCTTTCAGGAACAGGCTGCTCGAGAACAAGGATTTTACCGAAGTCAGCTTCGCATCGAACGCCCCGATCCCAATCGACGGCAGTTATGGAACAAGTTACCGGTTACCTCAACAGGATGTTGTCGAAGGCAAGATGGGTCAGATGACCTGCATCTACCCGAACTACATCGATTTCTTCGACATCAAGCTTGTCGCCGGACGAAACATAACTGAGATTCGTTACCCTTTCGACGAATTTCTTGTGAACCAAATGCTCGTCCAGTCCATGGGCTGGACGCCGGAAGAAGCTCTTGGCCGCAGGCTGACGATCAACGAAGGAGAAGGGACTATCGTTGGAGTCGTGGAGGACTACCAGAATAATTCGTTGAAGAAAGAATTGGCATCGACAGTGCTGCTCAATTGGAAAGCAATCCAGGCCCGCGCTTACGTCAAATTCACACATCAGACACCCGAGACACTGCCGGCTATTGAAAAGATATGGAAGGAGTTCGCGCCCCAGGCTGTATTCAGTCACGTACTGGTATCCGAAGCCATCGACCGTCAGTATGCACTCGAGCACCTGGTATTTAATGGATTCACAGTGTTCTCGTGTCTCGCAATACTCATCGGTTGTCTCGGGCTGTTCGGGCTGGCATCTTTCATGGCGATACGCCGCGCGAAGGAGATCGGTATTCGCAAAGTGCTCGGCGCTTCGTTGACGCACGTCCTTTCGCAGTTCTCGAGAGAGTTTGTATTGATGGTGATCATCGGGTTCGTCCTTGCCGCACCCGTAGCCTATATGCTCATGGAGCGCTGGCTCAGTGAGTTCCCGTATCGCATCGAGATCAGCTGGTGGATGTTTGCTTCAGGGGGCGGTATTGCATTGGTGATTGCCCTTGCAACAGTAAGCTTTCATTCGCTGAGGGTTGGGATGGCAAATCCCGTGGATTCATTAAGAAACGAATAGATACTTTTAAGATACTTTGAAGAGCTCTTTTAAAAAAGGGGCTTTTTTGAACGATTAGTTCTTAAAAATAGAAAGATATAGCATAAATTTGCGGCCATGAAGCGAGAGCGATCCACCACACCACCGAAGCTGGCCAGGGACCTGTTTACCTGGTATTGCGGCAACGCGCAGGTCGACGACCTGGTGGGGGACATGGATGAGATATTCAAAAGGAATCTTCAGCAGATGTCGCCATGGAAGGCGAAAGGCAGGTATTGGCTGCAGATCACGTCACTCATTTTTTCATACGCGATCAAACGTAGGAGGCAATGGTCGTCATTTCATCCTCATTCAAACAACTCAATCAACTTTCACATGTTTAGAAATTACTTCACGATCGCCTGGCGTACGATGACCAGGAATAAGGTTTACACGACTATTAACGTACTCGGTCTTTCGTTGGGGATCAGCGCCTGTTTGTTGGTGTATATGGTGGTGGTTCATGAATTCAGTTTCGACAGGTTTCACGCCGATGGCGAACGGATATTCAGGGTCAAAACCAACGATACGACGGTAGGATGGACGTGCCCATGTGTGCCAGCCCCGGGTTTCATTACACTTCGCGATGAATTCGCCGGTGCGGAGGCAATCACGGGCTATCATGAGTACGACGCGAAAGCCACAATCGTGGATGGTGGTAAAGAAAAAAACTTCGAACGAAGCTCTTCACGCGCGATCCTTACGGATCCGGCTTACTTCCGGATCTTTCAATACAGCTGGCTCGCGGGCGGACCGGACGCGCTGTCGAAGCCTGCCAGTGTTATCCTCACCAAGAGCAGGGCGGAGGCATACTTCGGATCCCTGGCGCCTCATGAAGTTGTCGGGAAGGCCATTGCGTACAACGATTCGTTGCATGTAACGGTCGGGGGTGTTGTAAAAGACTGGACTGAGAATTCAGATTTCAGGTATACCGAGTTCATTTCCTTCGGCACCATCGAGAACAGCTTTCTTCGCAACGAGATCAATCTTACGCACTGGGGACTGATGTTCAATTCGTCGCAGAGTTTTATAAAGATAAAATCAGGAGACAATCCGGCGACGGTTGCCGCACAGATGTCGAAGCTCATCGTTAAGAATACTACCGAGAAATATGCATTTTCCCTGGAGAATGTAGAGACAATACATTTTCAAAATGACGACGAAGGACAAAGTACATTGTTGATCGTACTGTATGTAGTCATCGGATTGGCAGGCTTTATATTGATCATTGCGGCAATCAACTTCATTAATCTCTCTACTGCCCAGTCTATCAAAAGGTCCAGGGAGATCGGCATACGGAAGGTAATGGGCAGCATGAAGCTTCAGATCGTCTTCCAGTTCCTGTCAGAGACTCTGGTGCTCGCGTTCATCGCCATTATTCTGAGCTTAGCACTTCTTCAGCCGTTGATGAGCTTGTTCGGCAATTTTCTTCCCGGTAGTCTGAGCTTCGACTTGCTGTCGCTAAACAATTGGCTGTTCCTTGGAGGTCTGATGTTGCTGGTGGCACTACTGGCGGGCATATACCCGGCATTGGTCCTTTCATCATACCTGCCTGTGGATACCTTGTCGGGAAGGGGAGTGTCGAATGGACGTGAACGGTGGTCGATGCGAAAGCTATTGATCGTATTCCAGTTTTCGGCCTCACTTTTCTTTATCATAGCCACGCTGGTTATCCGCAACCAGATGGATTTCATCCAAAGGAAAGACCGCGGATTTTCAACATCGTCGGTGCTAACATTCGCGACCAACTGGAAAGGCGAGGTAAGCAAGGTGAAGACACTGGCCGAAAGGGTCCGCCCGGTGTCGGGGATCCGGGATGTCGCTGTCCAGGCGTATTCGCCGATGGGTTTTGCCCTATGGACGTCCACGCTTGAATACAACGGAAAGGACGGAAAGGTGACGGAGAATGTTTCCCTGAAACCGGGTGATCATAACTTCATTCCGCTGTACGAGATGCGTATACTTGCCGGACGCAACATCCTGCCTGCCGATACGCTCAACGAATTAATTATTAACGAGTCGTTGTCGAAGCGCCTGGGATTCGATGATCCTCACCAGGCTATCGGTGAACAGATTGCTGTCGGGGGACCGCCGCACCCCATTGTTGGTGTTGTGGCAGACTTTCATGAACGGTCTTTCCATGACGCGATCGGGCCAACAGTCATCGGTCATTTTACAAAGGAGTTACATTCAATAGCGATCCGCCTCGATAGTCAGGATCCGGAATCGAATGCCGGAGTGATCTCGCGCATTCAGGCCGAGTTCCAACAAGTCTACCCGTACGAAACTTTTGAGTACCGGTTTATCGAAGATGAGATCGGCATGATGCACGGTGAAGAGCAAAAGATCTCGAAGCTTGCTACCATCGCTATGGCCGTCACGATCTTTATTTCATGTATGGGTGTTTTCGGACTCGCGATGTTCACGGCGGCAATGCGTACCCGTGAGATCGGTATCCGCAAAGTACTTGGAGCGACAGCTTTCAGTATCACCAGTATGCTGAGCCTGGAGTTTGTTATTCTTATCCTGGTTGCGATCGTGATCGCGACACCTGTTGCGTGGTTCGCGATGGACGCATGGCTCCAGAGCTTTATCTATAGCGCTCCGTTAACTATCTGGGTATTCGCATGGGCTGGCATAATCGCCTTGCTGACCGGCCTGGCAACCGTCAGTTATCAATCGCTGAAGGCGGCACTCGGCGACCCGGTTAAGGCATTGAGAGTGGATTAAGATGCATCGCGGCGTGGACGAATAACTACAGTCGGACCATCGGGCGGCTCTATCGGTAGTCTGGCTTTAAAGATTTTCGGGTTGGCATGAATTTTTGCCATTTTCGGGCGGGATGAAGTGGCCCGATCGCGGAAAATAACGGTGAAAATGGAGCTTTTGAGGACGGGGAGGATATGGGTTGTGCTGCTGATCATATTTATCGGCAGCTGCGCCACGCTTCCCACGCTGGAGCCCGTCGCTAAAAATCGCCGCCCTGAAAGAAGTCAGCTTGCGGCATATTTCGATGCTCCGGAATTACCGGAACGTTTCTATAACCCTCCCAAACCGAAGAAGAAAAAATCGAGGCGTAAGACGGCAGCCGTCAGGGCGAAAGAATACGCTCCATTGGTTGTGAACCCGGTGCTCGGCGCTTCGAGAAAGTCAATCATCAGTCTGTACGGTGACGCGCGCGATGGTGGAAAGCGGAGGCACGAGGGAATCGACATCGTTGCGCCGAAGGGGACATTGGTTGTTGCTCCATCCGACGGTGTGATCACGAATGTCAGTTACAACTCGCTTGGTGGCAAGGTGGTCTGGATGAATGACGCGAAGAGAAAACACTCGTACTATTTCGCTCACCTGGATTCGCAGATGGTGAGTGTGGGAATGATCATCAAGCAGGGAGAAGCGTTAGGAACAGTGGGGAATACCGGCAACGCTCGTCGCACGTGCTCTCATCTGCATTTCGGTATTTATCAGAAGGGCAGTAGAAATCCCGTGACCTATATCAGATCACGGGATCAGCTTATCTCGACGGCCGCTGTTTCGGCCGCTTCAGAATAATTACTTGTTTTCGAAATTAAACATCCACTGTATACCGAACTTATCGGTACACTGTCCATAGTACGAACCCCAGAAAGTGTCTTGCAGATTCATCGTTACTTTTCCGTCTTTTGAAAGAGAGTCGAAGAGCTGTTTTGTTTCCGACTTTGAATCGGGCGTCAATGTAATGTATATGTTGGTTCCTACGACCAAATTGAACCCGTGCGACTCAGGTGTATCGCAGCCCATGAGATGATGTGTACCTCCGAGTATAGGCAGTGAAACGTGCATCACCAGGTTTTTCTCATTTTCCGCGAGTGGCGGCATTCCTCCGTCAGGTGGAGCGGATGAAAAGCGCATTATTCCATCGCCGTCAAACTCGCCGCCAAAAACAGATTTGTAAAATATGAAAGCCTCCTCAGCCTCGCGTAAGAAATTCAAATAGGTGGATACTTTAGCCATGATCAGAAGTTTAGACTGTCAATATAATCATCACCGCTAATTATTCTTATAAGATTTGTCCAGGAACAGGTATCTCGCATCATTGGTGGCATCGACAGCTTTCGATGTCACGTCGATGATCATTACAGGTGGGGTGGTGTCCTGGGCTTCCGCGGCGGGCCATTGCGGCAGGTTGCCGCCGTTGGGGTTTCCGGTCTTGATGAAATTCGCCAGGTAATTCTGAATGGTTTCCGATACTGTGTAATCCTCGTCACTCCACTTGTAGTCTTTTACAATGGGGAGATTGCCCATGAAGTATTCGATCTCTGCAGCGTGCGGCGCACCAATAGGGTCGGGCATCGTCATGGCGGGCTCACCGCGGCGAGCTGTTCCACCGGCGAGGCCGGGGGTCAGGCTTTCATCGGCAAGCGGTGCACGTAACCGGCTGAACAGATAACGATACACCGGCTTGCTCCCGTTCTTGCGATGAAGATCGAACCACTTCCACGTGCTGTATGAAATGAAACGATCCGACGCAAGGGATGTAGCAGACCATTCCATCTCCTTTGCATTGCTATGAGGATATAACTTCATCACTTCCTCATAATCCTGCGGATAGGATTCCTTCACTTTCTTCACATAGTTCTCGTCAGACATTGGCCCTTGCATGAATGCGATCGCCGGTATCTCCGATGAGTTCCATCCGAGCAACAACGGCACGTCGGAATGTTGTTTTGACTTGTAGCTGTCGGCGATGGACTTCGGCATGAAGTAGTTGTCGATCACCATCGGGAATCCGAAGCGTTTCGATTCCGAGTAGATCTCATAGATCTCGCGTGTACTTAATGCACGCAGCTCCGCAAGCGTTTTGTAACCTGCTTTCGTCGCGAAGTCTTGCCCGATCTTTTCTGCTTCGGCCAGGGGAACGGGAGCCAATGTTGGATTAATGCCCGCCCCGCTTTCACCAATTGCACCGGCTATCAATCCTTTCGAAAGGGGAGAGGCCAGCTGTGCACTTACTGCTATCGACCCTGCCGACTCGCCTGCGATCGTTACCTTTTTAGGATCACCACCGAAAGCGTGTATGTTCTGTTGAACCCATTTCAACGCAGCATGCTGATCGAGCAGCGCGTAGTTTCCCGAAGCTTTGTATGACGATTCCTTGCTGAGCTCGGGATGCGCAAAGAACCCGAAGATGTTCAAACGGTAATTGACCGTTACTGTTACGATACCTTTTTTCGCCATGCTTCCGCCGTCGTACCTGGGCTCCGAGCCATCGCCCACTACGAAGCCGCCTCCGAAGAAATATACCAACACAGGAAGTCCCGACTGACCACGGGTTGCCGGAGCCCACACGTTCAGGTAAAGACAATCTTCACTCATTCCCTGTGACCTCGAATGCATATCGCCAAAGACAATCCCTTGAACGGGTCTTGGTGAAAATGCTTTTGTGGACTTGACATCTTTCCAGTTGTCGGGCGGCTGTGGCGCTTTCCACCGCAGGTCGTTGACAGGCGGTTTGGCGAACGGGATACCGAGGTACTTCTGTATTCCCTCTTTTGTGTCATACATACCCTCGATCACCCCATTTGAAATGGTAGCCTTTACGGGGAATGTGAAATCGGTTTGAGCCGAGGCTGTGAGGGTAACTGCACTGATTAGCATTGCATACGCTATTCTGATGATCATAGCTGGTTTTTGGTTATTGTGTAACGGGGACACAATGTAACTTTATTCGTTTTAACTGCAAAGGCTGGCATTTAATCTGCAACGGCTTGGCCATGGAATGGTGGATGCCCGAGGCCCAGGAGGTTCTTAAGCAACTCGAAACCTCGCAGGAAGGGTTATCGGATGAGGCCGCACGCCGTAAGCGGGAGCAATCGGGGCCGAATGAGCTCGAGCGGGTAACGCGCAAGCCGCCGTGGAGAATATTTCTCGATCAGTTCAAGGATTTCATGATCCTGGTGCTTCTCGCTGCCGCGGTGGTCTCCGGAATTGCGGGTGACATGACGGATACCATCATCATTGTCGTGATCATAGTCCTTAATGGCGTCGTAGGATTTGTCCAGGAGAATAAAGCGGAGAAGGCGATGGAGGCGTTGCGAAAGATGTCGTCGCAACAGGCGCACGCCATTCGCAACAACAAATCAGTTACCATACCGGTGGCCGACCTTGTTGCGGGTGATGTGATCACACTCGAAGCAGGGAACGTTGTTCCGGCTGACGTCCGGTTGCTCGAAGCGCATTCGCTTCGTATCGATGAGTCGGCGCTGACGGGAGAGTCGGTACCTGCCGAGAAATCCATCAAGCCGATCGAAGGCAAAGATATTCCGCCAGGTGACCGGCTTAACATGGCGTTCAAGAGTACGCTGGTGACCAACGGCCGTGCGAAAGCTGTGGTGGTTGAGATTGGTATGTCCACCGAAGTGGGCTCGATCGCCAAGATGCTCGCACAGGAAGAAGGAACAACACCGCTGCAAAAGAGAATGGCTGACTTCGGCCGGAAGCTCTCGTTCCTGGTGATCGGCATTTGCGTATTGTTCTTCGGCGTGGGCTACCTGATGAAGGAAGACCCGACCGAGATGCTGCTGACCTCTATATCGCTCGCGGTGGCTGCGATACCTGAAGCGTTGCCGGCGCTGATCACCGTAGCGCTTGCTTCCGGTGCAAAGAGACTGGTAAAACAGAATGCCCTCATCCGGAAATTATCGGCTGTGGAAACATTGGGTTCCGTGACATTCATCTGCTCGGATAAAACCGGCACGCTCACGCAGAACAAAATGAAGGTAACGAAAGTGGAGCCTGCCGACAGCGAAAAGCTTCATGAAGACTTCGACGCGCTGCTGGTCTGCATGGCGCTCAATCATGACGTAAAGCGAACGGATGACAAGAAACTCAAAGGTGATCCGACCGAGATCGCCATCGTGGAAGATTTTACTGAAAAGCATTCTGTCGACAAATTCAACCAGCTGGGTTCACAACTGCAGCGAGCTGCCGAGATACCGTTCGACTCGGATCGAAAACGGATGACCACGGCACACCGCTTCAAGGATAAATTCCTGGTAACGTGCAAAGGTGCAGCGGAGGCGATGGCCGGCGCTGTCAGCGATAAAAAAGGCACGGACATCAAGGCGAACGCGACTGAGATGTCGAAAGAAGGAATGCGTGTCATCGCGTTCGGTTACAAGGTCGTCGAATCGTTGCCAGAGCCGTTCAACCCGGAGACCGCGGAAAAGGATCTCGTGTTTGCCGGGCTTGTCGGAATGATCGATCCGCCCCGCGATGAGGTCAAGCCTGCTATCGAAGAATGTAAGACGGCGGGGATCACAACCGTCATGATCACAGGCGATCATCCCGAGACCGCCTCGTCTATCGCAAGGCAGCTCGGCATTCTTTCCGAAAAGGAAATGGCGATAACCGGTAAAGACCTGAAGGCGATGAACGACGCCGACTTCGAACAAAAGGTAGAGACCATCCGGGTATATGCAAGGGTTTCGCCGGAGCAAAAGCTTCGGATCATCAAAGCACTTCAGAAGAAAGGCCATTTTATCTCCATGACCGGTGACGGTGTGAACGACTCTCCTTCATTGAAAGCAGCAGACATCGGCGTGGCGATGGGCATCACCGGCACCGACGTAACAAAAGAAGCTTCCGACATGGTCCTCCTGGACGACAACTTCACCACGATCGTTAAGGCGGTCAGAGAGGGTCGTCACATTTACGATAACATCAGGAAGTTTGTCAAGTACATCATGACCTGCAACGGCGCCGAGATCTTGACGATGTTCATTGCACCGGTCGTCGGACTGCCGATCCCCCTCCTGCCCATCCACATTCTCTGGATCAATCTCGTTACCGACGGACTGCCCGGCCTGGCGTTGGGCAACGAAAAGCCCGAGCCCGACATCATGAAACGTCCGCCGCGCAAATCGAACGAAAGCCTTTTCTCCGGCGGCGCCGGTGTGCACATCGTCTGGGTGGGAATACTCATGGCCGCCGTTACACTGGGAGCACAAGCCTGGGCAGTTGGCAATGACCTCGGGCACTGGCAGACGATTGTGTTCACGGTGCTTTCGCTATCACAGCTCGGTCATGTGATGGCCATTCGAAGCGAACGGCAGTCGTTGTTTAAACTTGGACTGTTCAGCAATAAACCGCTTCTGGGGGCGGTTATTCTTACAGTTTTATTGCAGATGGGAGTGATCTATCTACCGTGGGCAAACGAGATCTTCAGGACTTCACCGCTGACATTAGGAGAGATGGCGATGTGTGTGGGGCTGTCGGTGGTGGTGATGATTGCTGTGGAGATTGAGAAGGCGATAAAGAAACAGCAGAACAGCAAAATGCAGAATGTAGAACAGCAGAAGTGACTGTCGGTTTCAAAAACCTGATGACTTTGCGATAGAAAATCAGTTACTTCTGCGGTTCTGTTGTTCTACATTCTGCTGTTCTGCAGTTTGCATTAATTATTTCGTCGGAACCAGCTTCAACATCAGGCCAGGTCCTTCTGTAATCACATAAATATAACCATCAGGGCTTTCCGCCACATGCCGCACGCGCCCCATATCTTGCAGCAGCTTTTCTTCGGCCACGAATTTCTTGCCGTCGAGTTGAACTCTTGCAACATGACGGAAGGCCAACGCGCCTACGAGAATGTTCCCTTTCCATTCGGGATAGCGCTTGCTGGTGACGATGGTGATGCCGCAAGGGCCGATGGATGGCACCCAGAAGCGTGCAGGATTTTCGACGCCGGCTAATTCTTTGTCCTTGGTGAGAATGGTGCCATCGTAATTGATACCATAGCTCGCCTTCGGCCATCCGTAATTCTTTCCTTTTTCGATCAGGTTCAGCTCATCGCCGCCTTTGGGTCCGTGTTCGGCGGCCCAGATGCGGTTTGTGGCGGCATCGTACACCATTCCTTGCGGGTTGCGGTGACCGTAGCTCCAGATCGATGGGTTCGCGTCTTTCTGGTTGACAAACGGATTGTCGGTGGGAACCCGTCCGTCGTCGTGCAGGCGGTGAATCTTTCCGTGGTCGTTGTTCAGCTCCTGAACTTTCGGTTGTGTTCCGCGTTCGCCGGCAACGATGAACATGTAGTTGTCTTTATCGAACACGATGCGGCTTCCGAAGTGATGGGTGGCGGGAATGTATGGTTTAGCTGTGAACAGCTCAGTCAGATCGGTTACCTGGTTGCCGTTCAGCTTGAAGCGGGCGATAGCGGTGGTGGCTCCGCCTTCGACGGCCTTCGAGTATGCGATGTAGATCCACTTGTTGTCTTTGTAATTCGGGTGAACCTGAATGTCGAGGAGGCCACCTTGTCCCTGTGCGAATACTTTGGGAACGCCGGTTAGTTTCTCGCCTGTGTATTTATCGTCTTTGAACACGAGGATGTCGCCGGCACGTTCGGTGACAAGCATGCGGCCATCGGGAAGCCAGGCCATGCCCCACGGGTTGCTGAATGATTCGTAGAGTGTTTGAACTGTAAAGCGGGGATCCGCCGGAGGTTCCGGTGATTCTGAAGTGCTCGGTGTACAGGAGATGTACAGTATGGCGACCAATATCAGCGCCGTGATCGAAGGTGAATAAGTCTTGAATTTCATAGTGATGATTATGTTCAAAAGTAAAGTATTTACCCCCGTTTACCCACGATGAATGAGGCGGGGTGGGGTAAAATACCGCAAACGGCACGGTAGCCGTGACGTATGGTGGTTTATGCGTGCCGGAGAGAAGATTTACTCGGTTTTCAGTGTCTTTACGGGGTTGGTCAGGGCGGCTTTGGCCGACTGGTAGCTGACGGAAAGGAAAGTGATTCCGATCAACCCGAATACGATACCAAGGAAAACCCAAATACTGATTTCAGTATGATAGGCATAGCCGGCGAGGAACTTTTCGACAGCCCACCAGCCGATGGGAAGTCCGATGGCGAGCGACAGGAAGATGAGTAAGACAAAGTCGCGGCAAAGAAGAGTTACGATCTGGCCGACGGATGCTCCGAGCGCCTTACGGATCCCGATCTCTTTTGTGCGGGTTTCGGTCGTAAAAGAGGCCAA
>WUUC01151438.1_pt1 | contig 11257 bp, 7 predicted proteins | sample 6278441 | NCBI WGS metagenome assembly WUUC01 (sample SAMN13675441, study PRJNA597444) | soil metagenome | isolation source: soil | place: USA: Washington | collected 2017-10 | reverse complement strand
TTTAGTTCCAGCAGCCGGAAGCAAAGTGGAGAATTGCGCCGGCTGCTTTTTTATGCTACCGGAAATCTCCACGGTTGGCGATAGGCAGGTTGGATGAACGCGTTAGCTTTGTCATCGGCTCCAAAATTCTTCTTTATATCGTCCCACCATATTTTGTTTCCACTGCGGTAAGATATATTTCCCATGTGGGCGAGTACGGCAGAGTTACGTCCAAACTCAACGTCACACACCGGCATCTTTCTTGATTTCACGCAATCGAGAAAGTTGCGAACGTGTTTTTCATGATCGGTCCGGTCGGCAGGTTGCAAGGGCATAACTTCCATGCGCGGCGTCTTGTCATCCAACTCCGGGATGATCTCCCATCCTTCCCGGTTAACTACCAATGTGCCGTTGTTTCCAATGAATGCTACGCCATAATTTCTACCATACTGGCCGCGGCTCACACCGCCAGCATGGTCCCACTCCAGGAGGAAATTGCCAAAGTCATAGATGACAGACTGTGTGTCGGCCGTTTCGATTGCATTGTTCGGATAAGCGTAAATGCCACCGGCAGACGATACAGATTTCGGCACACTAACACCCATCGCCCAAAGTGGCACATCCAAAAGATGCACACCCCAATCCGTCAGCAAACCGCCGCCCTGTTCCCAATAAAATCGCCAGCTTCCATGAAACCTGTTTTTATTAAAGGGATGCTTTGGCGCAGGACCCAACCACATATCGTAATCGACACCCGCAGGCACCGGTGTGTCAGGCACCTTTGGTTGCGCACTTCCATAGGCGAAGTATGCCCACGTTTTTATTTTCCGGATCGTTCCGAGTTTTCCCGATTGGACAATTCCAACAATGTCCTGCCAATGCTGGCCACTCCGCTGCTGCTGGCCGACCTGTACAATCCTGCTGTGCTTGCGCGCGGCCTTCAACATCACTTCGCATTCGGCAATTGAATTGGCCAGTGGCTTCTCGACATAAACATCTTTGCCCGCTTCACATGCATGCACTGCCATCAGGCAATGCCAGTGGTCCGGTGTTCCGATGATGACCGCATCGATACTTTTGTCCTCCAGCACACGGCGGTAATCTTTATATAGTTTCGGCTTCTTACCGGTGAGCTTTTCCAGCTCGGCTGACTTTTCATTGAGAATACTTTCATCCACATCGCACAATGCAGCGCACTCAACGTCCGGAGATTTCAGATGATCCGTAAGATTGTACCAACCCATCCCTTTGCAACCAATGAGTGCAACTGTGATCTTATCATTTTGTGAAACGCCGCCATTGAGATCGTGAATGGCAAACGGACTAACCATGGCGGCGCCGGCAATAGCTCCTGATTTATGAATGAATGATCGGCGGGTAGTCATAAGGTTGGTATTAGATTACTGCGTTCTACTTCAATCCCTTCAAATACGCGGCACTCTGTTGTACCTGCTGCCATTGGCGCGACGACTCATCCTCTATAAAATAGTGTTTAATGCCTGCCTTCATTCCAGCTTTAACGATCGCCTCAATGCCTACGTCACCGGTACCCAAAACGACATTCGCCTTCTCTACTTCTGCTCTACCGTTGTTTGAATCAGGCATGCCATGTAACCTGTCTTTGAGGTGCATCGAGATAAACCGGGTTGGATACTTATTCAGCAATGCTACCGGGTCAGTTCCGCTTTGCTTGATCCAGAATACATCCATTTGAAAATTGGCAAAACGGGGATCCAGGTTCTTTGCGATGTAATCGAACAATGTTCCATTTTCATAAGGGCGGAATTCATAACCATGTGCGTGATAGCCGAGGGCCAGGCCATTTTTTGCCAGCACTTCGCCAGCCTTGTTGAAAACCTCGACACCTTTCTTTGCATCATCGATAGTAAAGTCATCGCCGGTGTGAGGGATCCAATAACAAATGACCTGCTTTGCTCCAAGCAACTTCGCCCGATCGGCAATGGCCTGTGGATTCGTCGCAAGGCTGTCGAAGTTTGACCCGATTGCAATCAATGTCAGGTTATTGTCATTGAGCAGTTTCAGGTAATCGGCAGCACGCATACCTTGCGGCAGCCCACCTTCAAGTTCCTTGATGCCCCACGCATTCAGGGTTTTCAACGTACCTGGAAGGTCGGCCCTGGCTTGCTTACCAACTGAACCCATTTGAAGGCCGATAGTGGGTTGTGCCATAATGTGGGCACTAATAAAAAGAAGAAGAAGGCAGAGCTTAGTTTTCATCCTTGTTGCGATTTGGATGAAAAAAGATAGGGAAAAAATTCCGGAGCTGCTTACTGCCTACTGCCTACTTTTTTAGCTTTACTCCTTTCTCAACACATTCACCGGATTGTTATTCGCCGCGCGCCAGGCATTGAAGCCAACGGCGAGAAGCGCAACAGCTAACATCGTCAGCGCTGCAAGTGGAAAAAGGTACAATTGCACGGGTTGGTGGAATGCAAAACTGTTGAGCCATTGATCCATGAAAAAATAACTCAGCGGCCACGCCGCAAGGTTCGCCAGCAGCATGATAACAACGAATTGACGTAAGATGATGTTCACGAGTTGACTAATCGAGGCACCCAAAACTTTTCGTATACTGATCTCTCTCAGGCGGTAGATAATATCCTGGTTGATCAAACCAAATAAACCGAGACAAGAGATTACAATTGCCAATGTTGCAAAGATGCCGAACATGTCCGAAAACGTTTTGTCAGACTGGTATAGCCGTTCAAGGTGCGTATTCAGGAACACATAGTCGAAAGGAAACTCTGGAAATATCTGTAACCAGCTTTCGTTCAACGACGGAACAAGCTGATTAACATTTTGAGGGTCGAATCTCACATAAATATCCTGCAAGCGTGTTCGCGGGTAAGACATCACCAGTGGTTTAATACTGGAGTGCAACGAACTAAAATTAAAATCGGGTACTACGCCAATAACTTCACCCTCGAGAACGATGTCTCCAATCCTGATCTTCTGACCAATGGCGCCTTCGGGCGTCCAACCCAGTTCTTTCGCCGCAGCCTCGTTGATAATTACGCCAGTGAGTGTATCAGCCGGTTGGGTTTGAGAAAATTCCCTTCCGGCAATCGGGGTAATACCAATGGTCTTAAAGAAATCGAAGGTTACCGCATCTATTGCCATAGGAAGACCGCCGTCCTCAGTTGTGGCGGTTGTGATCGGCACATTTCCATTGTCGCCATCAAGCCTTCCACCCCCGATGCTCACTCCTTTCACATGAGGATTGGTTTCAAGCAGCACCTTCAATTGCGGAAATTTTCTTGACAGGTCGTCGCCTGGTGCGCGGAGGATTATGAGTTCGTCTTTTTCAAAGCCGAGGTCACGACCTGAAAGAAACTTCATTTGTCCGGAAATAATGAAAACGCTCGACACCAGAGCGATCGAAACAACAAACTGTCCAAGCAACATTCCCTTTCTTAAAAACAAACCTGTCTTACTTGTTTTGAAAGCACCTTTCAGCAGCTTGTGAAAATCCAGGGAAACCAGAAGTCTCGACGGGTAAATCCCTGACATTACACCGATCATAATCGAAGAGGCTAACAAAATACCTACCGCTGTGATCGTATGGTTAGTCGAAATTGTTGACATACTCGCAGCCCAGGGCAGGTAAGATCCCCAGGCGGCTTCGAATAAGAAGGCTAGCAATAAGGAAAACACTACAATGAATATCGATTCGCCATTAAGGCTGCCCAGGATCCTGCTGCGGCCGGCTCCAAGAACTTTTCGCACGCCGATCTCTTTTGCGCGCGAAATAGCAATGAGCGTAAATAAGTTAGCAAAATTGAAAACGGCAATGATCATGGTGAGCAACCCGGCCATACTCAGCACCAGTACATTCATTCTGTTACCTGACGCTACTTGCTCGTGCGTGATATCGCCGAAATAAATTTCACTCAGAGGTTGCAGCTCGATCCGGAAGCGGTCTGCGCGTTCTTCAGTCCAGTGCTGTTTTACCAACTGTGGAATCGCATTCTGAAGCGCCTCGGCAGAAGCGTCCTCTCTCAATAATATATAGGTGTGAAACGAGATCCAGCCCCAGCTTTCCAGTGTTACCGGGTAACCATAAGGAACCCGAAACGCCTCGAAAGGAAGAAGAAATTCAACATCAAGGTGTATGTTCGATGGAGGGTCCTGCATTACGCCGGTAATTTTCAACGGCGTATCCCCGTGCAGCAAGATTGTTTTCCCCATACCGTCCTCGTCACCAAAATACTTGGTCTCCATACTTTCGGTGATCACTACATTATTAGGTAACGAAAGCGCAGTTGCTGCATCTCCTTTTAACAAGGGAAAGCTAAATACATTGAACACGGAAGGGTCTGCATAAAATACTCTATTCTCATAGTACTGAGTTTCCCCGTACCGCATGATCACTTCAGGCGAATAACGAAAACGGACAGCATCCTCCACTTGTGAAAATGTACTTTTCAAAGCAGGACCCATAGGTGGACCAACAGTCGGCAGGTGACGGGTGCCTTGAACCTTGCCAGCTTTTTCATTGTGGGTTACGCGGTATATTCTTGCGTATTTCTCATTGAATTTGTCATACGTTAATTCGTGATATAAGTATCGTCCAATCGATATCGTGCTTCCCCAACCCAGCACTAAACCAACCACACATAGTGTAAGCTGTACTTTGTTCTTCAGGAAGTGCCGAAGCATTGTGGTTATTGCGTTTCGCATAGCTGGATTTTTAAAGGACTCAAAATGATGAAAACGGTCCAAACAAAGAATACTCCTTAAAGTGGGATATTCACTCACCTTTTGTTAACGGTGTGTTAACTGCCGGTCACAAATTAATACGCATTGCGTGATTCACGGGCCCGCTCGTTAAGATATCTTGGCCCTGTAAAATCTTTACACCATGCTACGAACAGTTCTGATCATTGTCTTTGTCGCCTTTGCCGTGAGCGCCAACTCACAATCCAAAAACAAAATACGCCTGGATCACATGAGCAATATTAATGCGCTGCTTGGTACATGGGATCTTAAGACTAAAATGATATCGCCCGGACGAACTACGGAGGAAAAAGGATTGATGACTTGCCGGACGTTGTTCGATTCAACCTATATCGAATGTGAAACAAAATTGTCATACCAGAACCGAAGCCGTGCATACAAAGTGCTAATCACTTATCAACCTGATTCTTCGCGCTTTGAGCAAATTTACTTTTACTCAGACTCCCCAATGAGAATTACAGAATACGGCGAGTTCACCGGAAACGAGCTGAAAACAACGACGACGTTCACGAATTATAAAGGCCAACAGGAAACCGTGAACGTATCTTTGCAGTTCAAAGACCGCAACAATCTATTTATGGAAAGCCGGTCGACGGCAACAAACAACGAAGTAGATTATGAATGTATATTCACGCGAAAGCGTGGGTAATCGTTAACGGATAATGTGCTTCTCCCTTGCGACCTTCAGTAACATCTGCACACTGTTCGCATTTAACTTTTTGCAAAGATTCTTCCGGTGAGTTTCTACAGTGAGTGGGCTGAGAAAAAGTTTTGTCGCAATCTCGGGGCCCTTAAGGCCTTCCGACAACAGCAGCAAGATTTCTTTTTCCCGCCGCGTTAGCAGCGGTGAATCTGTCGGTGATGTCTTCGGATGCTGAAACTGCTCAAGTATTTTCTCATTCGCGGCTGTACTGAGGAATATCCGTCCTTCGACTACGGCTTTTATCGCGTTCAGCAGTTCAGAACGTTCCATATTTTTCAAAAGGTAGCCATTGCCGCCCCTTTGAAGCAAACCGGAGATCATTCCGGCCTCATTAAAAGAAGTAAGTCCAAGTATTTTCGATTGTTTATTGGTCTCCCGGATCTTTTCGCAGAGCTGCAAGCCATCCATGTCAGGCAATCCGATATCAAGCAGGATGATGTCAGGTGTGTTTGTTGTGAGAAACGTCAGTGCTTCCGCGGATGTTTTACAAGAGCCAATGATCTTCATGGCCGACTCTCCTTTGAGCATCGTTTTGATTCCATCGCGTACCAATGGATGGTCGTCGATAATCAGTATCCTGATCTGGCTGGTGTCCACACCATAAATATAGTCGATGCCGGCGTGCTCAGACGACATTGGCGTTTTCGTTGATGAGAAAATCCATCATTACGGTAGTGCCGACATTTTTCTGCGAATCCACGGTGATCTTTCCCCGGAGATAGTCGACGCGGTTCTGAACGTTGATCATTCCGGAATGCGCACCCCGGTCGGCTTCGGCAGTGTTGAAACCCTGGCCGTTGTCTTCAACGATCAGGCTCAGACGCGATTGATCTTTCACACATTGGATTATGGCTTCGCTGGCATGCGCGTGTTTGATGATGTTGTTCAGCAACTCCTGTACAATTCGGAACAGCATGATCTCGGTGGTACTCCCGAGCCGCTCGTTCATGCCATGAACTTCCAAAGAAACATTCAGCAGTTTACTCGTACTGATATTGTCGCATAGGTCTTTGAGTGCGTTTACAAGGCCAAGTTTCAGCAGCACTTCGGGCATCAGGTTATGTGCAATTCGGCGAACTTCAACCGAGGCCGTGTCGATCACGGAATAACCCTTTTGAAATAGTTCGTCCTTCTCCAGTTGCGGGTTATTGTATTGAAGTGTGCTGAAGTACATTTTTACGGTCGAGAACAAACCTCCGAGTCCATCGTGAAGGTCCCTGGCAATGCGACTTCGCTCGGTTTCCTGTCCATTGATCATACTTTGAAGAGAAACGACCTGTTGTTGCCGTTCGAGAAAAAGGATCTGCTCTCCTTGTAGTTGCTTTTCCTTTTCAGCTATTACGCGGCGTTGACGATTTGTGCGATAAAGCAATCCTAAGATCAGCAGCACTGCCACAAATACGACTAACCCGCCGATCAAAAGGCGATCCCTTTGTTCACGATCCCGTTCATGTTGCATGTTAGCAACCGTAAGCGCAGCAATTTCCTTTTCCTTTCGTTGATTCTGATATTTGTTTTCCATGGCAACTGCCGTGGCCTGCGTTGCTTTGTTGGTTGCACTATCGCTGTATATCTTGAATAACCGCGCCTGCTCCAGTGCCGACTTGTAATCGCCATTCCGGGAGAAAACATTCACCAGCGTTTCATGAGTTTGAGCGACAACTTTATACTCCCGCAAAGACCTTGCGATGGCATTTGCTTCCATTGCGTATTGTTCCGCCAACGCGTGCTTGCCCATCCGGACATACAACGCAGCAATATTTCCTCCGGCTTCTGCCTTCAGAAAACGGTTACCGGTACTCTCGCAAAGTCTAAAAGCAGTTTGGTAAGAACGCAAAGCCGAAGCATTGTCGTTGATGGCTTGATAATAAACACCTTCATTATTCGCGACAAGGCTCGATACAATAATATTATCGAGTGTGGCATTCAACAAGATCGCGGAATCAAGGTGTGCCTTTGCCGTCTTTACGTTTTTCAGTTGCAAATAACCATCAAAGATGTCCAGATGGATCATTGTGCGGAATCGCTGCTCGTTTGGATAACCGGATATCCTTAATGCTTTCCTTTCATAGCCAATGCCTTTTTCAATTTGTTTCTCAGCGATCAGGTTGTGACCTAAGTTTCCATAAGTCTGAGGCAACAAGTTTCTTATCGAAGGACGCGATGACTTTTCGATCAGTTCAGCAGCCTTCACCTGGAACTCGATCGCCCCGTTGAAATCCGACTGATAGTTCCGGAGCAGCGTGTACGTGTTGTAATAATTGACATAGATAGCTGTGTCGTTTACTTCGGGCAACAACTTACTTAGTTTATCCAGTCGCGCTTGTGCGCTGTCGTACATTGTGAGATTGGTAAACCCGATGGCCATATTGTGATGTGAAATTACCAACCTCCGCCCGTCCCCAAGTGCGATCGCAACTTTACCGTGTTGATAACCATATTTTATTGTTGAATCGTACAGGCCCCTGTTAAAGTAATAGCGTTGGATGTTTGTAAGTGCATTATAAGTATTTGAATCAACATCGGGCCGCGCTGTAATTTTCAAAAGGCTGTCAACATAATGGTCCGACTGACTGTGCGCCAACAGCGGGCACAAAACAGCGAACAGCAATAAGAAGGAAGCGGGGGATCGCATACGAATCTGCTTAATCCACACAAATTACGATTGCGGCGCTTCAATCCGACTACCTGAATCAGTGTAATTTATAGCACTGAAAATTGCACGAATCCCGGTATTGAGACGCAACACACGCTGCTCTACTTTCATGTTATCAGATTTCAGAAAACCAACCTCTTCTGTTCAACATGAAAACCACATTCTATTTGATCTTGTGCGCCATCCTATTTGCCACAATAGATGTTTATGCCACAGTGCGCACAGTCAGCAGCAACCCGGCAACACTCGGGCAGTTCAGTAACATCCAGCAAGCTGTGGATGCAAGCACCAATGGAGATACCGTATATGTTTACGGAAGCCCGAATACATACCCGCCTTTTACGATCATGGACAAAAAAGTTGCCGTCATCGGACCAGGCTGGTCACCAGATAAGAATCTTCCCCTCACGGCGATTGTTAACGGCGCTACGATCCGCAACTCCGCTGCTGGTGGCTCGCCAGATGGTTCGGAACTTCAAGGGCTCGTATTTGCGAATACCGTATACATGTCAAAAGCCGTTTCAGGTGATTTTGTTGTCAACGACATTCGCGTGATCCGTTGTCAGTTCAGCAGCAGCGTACAGTGGGACCTGGGCTCAAGCGGTTTCCTGCTGGAAGGAAATATCTTTTACAACGTCGTCAACTTTGCGACGAATGCCACCTACCAGAACATCCTTTTCCAAAATAATTTTTTTCTTCACCAGGTTTGTTGTATTGCAACAATGATCGTCGGACTCAACAACAGTGTTAACGTACGATTCGAACACAATCTTTTTACGAGCACAAATAACAGCAGCGGCAATGCTACTATCACATTTGGAAGCATGCGGTTTGTGACGTTTACCAACAATATATTCAATCAATCGAACGTCGGAAACGGTGTGTCCTTCAGCACGTTCACTAATAACATCACTAACAACATTTCACTGAATTCAGCCAATGCTGTAGCCAATGCTACACCGTGGCTAGTGAACAGCAATGTTGATGGAGGCGGAAATATTGCGAATCAAAATCCGAACATGGCGGCACAAGCCAGCATCAATGCGGGTTCCAGTGACCCGTTAATTGACTACACTATAGCAAGTGGCACGGCCAATAATGCCGGTACCGACGGAAAAGATCTCGGGTTGCTGTTCGACACATCCGGTAGCCTTAACTGGACCAACAGCCGAAACAGCCGGATACCACGCATCTTCAGCATGAACATTACGAACCCCTCTGTCGCACCGGGCGGAACACTGTCTGTTACAGTAGAAGCACGCAAGAGCAATTGATTAGAAAATGAACCAAAACTCCCCGAACGTGAAATTGGTCATGGCATGAAACGACTCGCATGCTTTTTCGTTGGTGTCATACTCTGCCTGTCGGCAAAAAGCCAGGGTATTACAAGGGCGGAATATTTCTTCAACAACGACCCTGGTCCCGGAAATGGAATCAACATCCCGCTTGGACCGACCGGCGACAACATCAGCTTTACGACTTCAATTGCGGTAGGAAGTTTGCCCCCGGGATTTCACATGTTAGGGGTTCGTGTCAAGCAAAGCGCCGGACCCTGGTCGATATTCGAGTCGCGGGGGCTTTACATCACAAATACAATTGTGAACACACCGAACATTACTGCAGCAGAATATTTTATCGACACCGATCCAGGACAGGGCAACGGCACACCTGTCGCTGTAACTACCGGGCCCACAACTGTTTTTACGTTCGCCGTTCCTACTTCAGGTCTTGTACCGGGGTTTCACTTTCTTGCTGTAAGAACAAAATCACCTGGCGGCCGATGGAGCATATTCGAATCCCGCGGCTTCTATCTTACTACCTCGACCACGAACGTATCCAACATTGCAGCTGCCGAATATTTCTTTGATTCCGATCCTGGCCCGGGAAGTGGAACAGCAATTCCAGTCACACCCGGAGCAACAACAAATTTTACAGTAGCACTACCTACCACCACACTCCTTCCGGGTTTTCATTTCCTGGGAATACGCGTGAAATCATCCAGCGGACAGTGGGGCTTATTTGAGGGGCGCGGTTTTTACATTTCAGCGTCGGTGAATAACGTTCCCGACATCGTCTCAGCAGAATACTTTATCGATCAGGATCCCGGTACAGGACTTGGGTCGCCACTTGCAATTCCCTCCGGAAGCAATCCAACATTCACTGCTTCCATTCCCACTGCTAACCTTGCGCCTGGGTTTCACTTCCTGGCCATCCGCTCACGCGACGCTGTGGGACGATGGAGTGGATTTGAAAGCCGTGGGTTTTATGTTGTCCCTGGACTGATTGCCGGTGGCGATATAGTAGCCGCTGAATATTACGTGGACACCGATCCTGGTCCAGGCAACGGCATCCCGGTAAGTATTGCATCACCTGGGACCGCTATCAACGAGTCGTTGATCATACACTTATCCGGGGTAGCGAGTGGTGTTCATACACTTGGCATAAGAGTTCAGGATTCGAACGGCGCCTGGAGTGAATACCTCGAGGACAACTTTACCGTTCTTGTGTGTACACCCCCTGCCCCACCAGTGTCAGCTTCGAAGAGCAGATGTAACAAAGGACCTGTTACGCTTGAAGCGAGCGGTGCAAACCCCAACCAGGAGTATCGCTGGTACGACTCGGAATTCGGAGTAACCCCTTTGTCGACAGGTGCTTCATTTACAACCTCATCTTTGGATGGAACAACTGATTTCTTTGTGAGTGTATTTGATCCTGTGACGCTATGCGAAAGCGCAAGGACTAAGGCTGCAGCCGTTATCGTGCCCGTTGAACAACCAATACTCAACGCTGCCGGAGTGATCCAGCTTTGTGAAGAGACATCATTTCTTTTATCAGCGCCTGAAGGTTTTGTCTCCTATCAATGGTCCGACGGGTCGCAAACGCGCCAGGTACTCGTTACTTCGGACGCTGCGTACTCGGTAGTAGTGTCCACGTCAACCTGTACTTTACCTGCTTCAGACGTTGTCACTTTTGAATTCCTTGCGAAGCCAACAACGCCACAAATCGTCATTACCGGAAATACGACGATATGTGAGGCGGGTGAAGTGACATTAAGCGGCCCCGCGGGAATGACAACATACGAGTGGAGCACAGGTGAAACAACTGAATCGATCACTGTTAATAACAGTGGTTCATATACCCTCAACGTTGGAAATGATGCC
>WUUC01207511.1_pt1 | contig 11259 bp, 7 predicted proteins | sample 6278441 | NCBI WGS metagenome assembly WUUC01 (sample SAMN13675441, study PRJNA597444) | soil metagenome | isolation source: soil | place: USA: Washington | collected 2017-10 | reverse complement strand
CCTTCCTCACGCTGGGCTTTCTGATATGGAGCCTCATTTCGGGGTTCGTTATAGAGGGATGCACTGCGCTGTCTGGTTCAGAAGGCATGATCAAAGACGTTCGGCTGCCGTACTCCCTTTACGTCTTTCGAATGATTTGGCGCAACGTAATTACGTTTGGGCACAACGTTGTTGTGTACGTCGCGGTCGCGATCATATTCGGCATCAAGCCTTCCCCTACCACATTACTTGTAGTACCCGCTTTCATGCTACTCGTTGTTAACGCCGTATCCGTGGGTTTATTGGTCTCGATCGTGTGCGCCCGGTTCCGTGACGTGCCCCAGATCGTCGCCAGCTTGCTACAGGTGATGTTCTTCGTGACCCCCATCATCTGGCAACCTGAGCTCCTGACAGATCGGCGTTTCTTAGTGGACTCGAACCCTTTTTACCACTTTGTCGAGATAATTAGAGCGCCTCTGCTTGGGCAGTCAGCAACACTAGAGACTTGGTTGTATGTCGGGGCCGTAAGTGTCCTGAGCTGGTCCCTCGCTCTCGTCTTCCTGGGCCGTTATCGCCGCTTTGTTCCCTATTGGGTTTGATGCGATGGCCTCGATCCACGCCCAAAACGTTTCTGTTACTTTTCCGCTCTACGGCGGAGGTAGCCGTTCGCTCAAGAAAACCTTAGTGAACCTCGGTAGCCGAGGCCGGATCAGCGAGGATGCGAAACATAGGGTCATAGTTCACGCCCTGCGTGACATCTCGTTTCATATCCAGCACGGTGACCGGATCGGCTTGGTCGGTCCCAACGGAGCAGGCAAGTCCACTTTGCTGCGCGTGCTCGCCGGCATCTACGAACCGACCGCAGGAGGAGTCCGCTGCGATGGCCACGTCGTGCCTGTGTTCAACCCGGCGCTGGGTATGGAACCCGAGGCAACCGGGCACGAGAACATACGTCTGCGTGGACTTTTGCTCGGGCTTACTCCAGATGACATCGAGGCGAAGCGTGACGAAATCGGCGCGTTTACGGAACTCGACAATTACCTCGACATGCCGGTGCGCACATACTCCAGCGGCATGATGTTGCGACTCGCCTTTGCAATCTCAACGTGTTTCGTTCCAGAAATTCTATTGCTGGACGAGTGGATCGGGGTCGGCGACGCGCGCTTCGTCGAGAAAGCAGAGCGGCGAATGCACGAGGTGGTGGGACAGTCTAGCGTCGTGGTAATCGCGTCGCACTCCACAGACCTGATCAAGCGCCTGTGCAACAAGGCCCTGTACATCGAAGCTGGACGTTTAAAGCTCGAAGGAAAAGTAGGCGAAGTGCTCGCTGCATACAGCCATTGAATTCTGATATTTCGATTAGATGAGCTTTGCTTCTTACGCGCAGAATTTGGAAGATGTGATGCTCTGGCGCGCGCTCAAGCACGTACGGAACGGCTTTTATGTTGATGTGGGCGCCCAGCATCCAGTCGTGGATTCGGTAAGCAAGGCCTTTTACGAGCGAGGTTGGCGAGGCATTCACATCGAACCGGTGCCTCATTACGCGGACCTTCTGCGCAAGGATCGGCCAGATGAAACCGTGATGCAAATTGCGCTGGGCGCGGCAGAGGGGGTGCTCGAATTAAACGTCATTCCCCATACAGGTTTAAGTACCGCTGTGGATGCTTACGCTGAACGTCACCGAGTCGAGCTCGGATATCAGCCGCGGCGCATTACCGTGCCTGTCTTGACTCTTAAGTCGGCGCTTCAGTCGCTTCCACAGGACGTTCACTGGCTAAAGATTGACGTCGAGGGCTTCGAAGAGCAAGTGCTCAAGGGCTGGGATAGCAGTTGCTTCCGTCCCTGGGTGATCCTTGTGGAGGCCACTCTTCCGAACTCCCCCAAGACCGATTACGCGGGCTGGGATCCTATCCTAACGAACGCGAATTACAGGTTTGTTTATTTCGACGGCCTCAATCGGTTCTACATTGCCGAAGAGCACGAAGAGCTGCGAGAGGCGTTTTCATGCCCGCCAAATATATTCGACGACGCCGTATTGGCGCTCCCTACGTCATGGCTTTCGCGCGGGTTGATAGCTCTACGAGGGACTACCCGCGACGAATCTGAAGACCGTCGGCTGCAAGGCTCTGCCGAGAAGCTTCGGCATGCGATTGATGCGGTGTTATATAAGGCGCGTCTGCCTGACCCCGACGTCAAGGCTCTAGTAAAGTCCGATAGAGAGCGAAGATATGCGGACGAGCTTCAATCCGCTGCGGATAGGTTGCGGGATGCAATTGATGCCGTGCGGTCGGAAACCGAAGCCACAAAGGCGGCCTCTGCGATGGACGTCGAAAAAGCTGACGGTCAAAGGCCGATGAACGATCGGCAAGAACAAGAACACCTGCCCCCCGAACCTACGAGCTCCTGGAGAATTTCCAAATTATCCCGCTGGACCTCCGCCGCGAGACGACACCTTAGTCACAGCTTGCGAATTATTCCCGTTGGCCTTATTCGCGCACAGGGCAAAGCACTAATGTGGCAGCTCGTACCATTCGTCGTGCGCCGTCCCAGGCTAATGCGCACAGTGCGCCGGATGGTCGGAATGGTTCCAGGACTCGAGCATCGCTTGCGCCGAATAATGCTGGCTAAATCGGAACACACACCGCAAGTCGTGCAGCCAATGCTCAAAGAGTTGCGCCATCTGGCGCCCCGCGGTATTCGCATCTACACAGCAATGACGCACGCCGTTGAAGCGAGCACAGATAATGCGCATCGTCATTGATATGCAGGGTGCGCAGTCGACCGGATCACGAACCCGTGGCATCGGCCGCTACAGCCTTGCACTGGCAGAAGCCATGCTGCGTCAACGCGGAGACCATAAGGTCCTCATTGCGGTTAATGCGCTATTTCCCGATACCATCCACACAATCAGGGAACGTTTGAACGGTCTGATGCCGCAGGAGAACATCAGGCTGTGGCAGGCGCCGTGGCCGGTTTCCTTTGAGCATGGGAATACTTGGCGCCGTCGCGCGGCCGAGCTTTCTCGTGAAGCTTTCCTGGCGAGCCTCGAGCCGGATATGGTCCTTGTCACTAGCCTATTCGAAGGCTTGGGAGACGATGCGGTCACCAGCATCGGTGCCCTTAGCAGAGATGTTCCGACTGCGGTGATCCATTACGACCTTATTCCTCTGATTTACCGCAACCCTTATCTGGTGAGTCCTCCAGTCGAAGCATGGTACGAAAACAAGCTCGACCACTTGCGACGCGCGCACCTGCTATTGGCAATCTCAGAATCTTCCCGGCAAGAAGTCATCCGTTGTCTCGGATTGTCTGAAGAGACGGTCGTAAATATTTCGACAGCTGCGCATTCGCATTTTGGACCTGAGCTGATTGACGACGGTCGCGAACAACAAGTGCTCCAACGATATGGCATCGAGAAGCCATTCGTGATGTACACAGGAGGGATTGACCACCGCAAAAATATCGACGGGCTGATCCGGGCATATGCGAACTTGCCGTCCAAACTCCGCGCCGAACATCAACTAGCAGTAGTTTGCTCCATTGAGAATTCCAGCAGAACTGCACTAGAAGAATACGCTCGCAAGCAGGGTCTTGGACGAGGAGACCTACGTTTAACAGGCTTTGTGCCCGAAAACGATTTACAGGCACTCTACAACCTCTGCAAAGTGTTCGTATTTCCTTCGCTACATGAGGGTTTCGGTCTGCCCGCCTTGGAGGCAATGACTTGTGGCCGAGCCGTGATTGCTTCCAATACGTCAAGCTTACCTGAGGTGATAGGGCGCGAAGACGCGCTGTTTGATCCCCGGAACGATGCGGCAATCGGCGAAAGGCTCGCACGCGTATTGGTCGATGAGTCATTCCGCAAAGAACTGGAGCGACATGGGCTCAAGCAGGCTAAGCGTTTTTCCTGGGACGTTAGCGCGCGTCGCGCACTCGACGCTATCGAAGCACGACATAGCAAGTCATGCGGACAACGCAGGGCGGTGCCTCGGTTGCTTCGGCGGCCGAAGCTGGCCTACGTTTCCCCGTTGCCGCCCGCACAAAGTGGTATTAGCGATTACAGCGTCGAGTTGTTACCTCATCTCACCCGAAACTATGAAGTCGATGTGGTCGTGGAAGAGCCGTTGGTTTCGAACCCATGGGTCAAAGCGGTTTGTCCGGTTCGGACAGTAGAATGGTTTAAGCATCACATCGATCGTTATGACCGCGTTCTATACCACTTTGGCAACTCGCGCTTTCATCAGCACATGTTGCCTCTCTTGGAGGCGGTCCCGGGCATTGTTGTTCTTCATGATTTTTACCTTTCGGGCGCCATCTCCTACGCTGATATAACCGGCTTGCGGCGAGGTTGTTGGGCGGAGGCGCTTTACGTTAGCCACGGTTACTCGGCCGTACAACAGCGTTTCCATGCGAAGAACGACGCAGAAGTGCAGCAAGGCTTTCCATGCAACTTGGCAGTGTTGCAAGGCGCGCTAGGGGTGATCGTCCATTCGGAGTATCCGCGACGCCTTGCTAGGGAATGGTATGGCGACCAAGCAGCCGACGATTGGCAGGTTATCCCTATCCTGCGAAATCCTGTTTTTCACTTCGACAAAGCAACCGCCCGCGAGGCGCTTAATTTGCAGCATGATGAATTTGTGATTTGCAGCTTCGGCCTCATCGGACCGACCAAGCTCAATCATCGTCTGCTGAAAGCATGGGCTGCTTCTGCGTTAGCCAAAGACGACAAGTGTGTGCTGATATTTGTCGGCGAGAACCATATGGGCGAGTATGGTGTAGAGCTGCTGGCCAGTATTCGACTTCTCGGCTTAGGTAGGCGAATTCGCATCACAGGCTGGGCAGATACCACAACGTTTAACCGCTATCTAGCGGCCGCGGACTTGGGGGTTCAGTTGAGGACGTTTTCCCGAGGCGAAACGTCGAGCGCCGTATTGGATTGCATGAAATACGGTCTAGCAACCGTCGTCAACGCGAACGGCAGCATGGCCGAGCTCCCTGAAGACAGTGTCTGGAAGTTACCGGACCAGTTCGAAGACGCGGAACTGATTGAAGGCCTCGAAACCCTCTGGCGCGACACGGCGCGACGTGCGCGCTTGAGTATGCGGGCACGTGAAAAGGTACTACGCGAGCATGCGCCCGCGCTGTGTGCCGAGCGATACGTCGATGTAATCGAAAGGTCATATCGAAAAGAAGCGGCTGGCATAGGCGGATTGGCGCGGGCCGTTGCCTCGCTTGGGTCGGAGCGCGAAGACCCCCAGCAATACGTAGCACTTGCCGAAGCGATCGTCCTGTCAATCCCGCCCGCTCCTGCGCTGCGACAATTGCTTATAGACGTATCCGCTCTGATGCAAAGGGATAAAAGCGAAGGTGCGCCTTCGCGCACCCCATTTAACCTCTTGCGAGAGCTACTAGGGACTCCGCCATCTGGTTACCGCGTGGAGCCCGTCTACGCTTCGGCAAACCGAGGTTACCTCTACGCGCGCCGTTTCTCATTGCGAATTCTGGGTTGTCCTGACAATGCTTTGTCGGATGATCCCATCGAGTTCCAAGCTGGCGATCGCTTCGTAGTGTTCGATCTAGAGCCGCGGGTTTTGTTTGAGCAGCGGGGGCGTCTTCAGCGACTGGGGCTCCACGGGATAGACGTAAGGTTCGTTGTCTTTGACTTCGTCTTGGACAGCGCCCAAAGGGCAGATGAATACCGGGAATGGCCGGCAGCTTTTGCTGAAAGTAACGGCGTGGTGTGCGTAACCCAGGCAGCGGCCGAGCGATTCAATCAGTGGTTAACCGTGCAGGCCCCGCAGTGGCGTAAGGCCATAACGCTTGATCCGTTGCCCATGGAGGGGGCGAACAGTTATCTTCCATTGCGCTCTTTGTTGTTGAGCTATTTAGCAATACCGGAAGAGGGAGCGGTACACCAACCGCATACTGCCGAGATGCGTTCTACCCGCTACGAGCCAGTGGCGACGGGCTGCATACAACAATAGCCACAACGTGTCGGATACCGATTTTGTCGGTATTTCGAGGTGTGGCGGTCTGCTTTACGGTGTGGCCGCAGTCGCAGTGGCGTGCCTCTGTGGCTTTGCTGTCTATAACGATCCGACCATATATCTCTGGATTACGAATTCGGATCAACTGACACTGCCCTTCCTCGCTCGCGACTTGGGCAAAGATCCTAGTTCCTGGACTGGTTGGCAGCTTAGCCGAGCACCGTATTTATTCCCAGATCTTGTGGTCGCTTATATCGCCTATGTCGCGACCGGCACGCTGGCTGGAACCGTTTATGTTGCATTGTTCTTATTCTATAGTTGCCAGCTCATCGCTTTAGCATGCGTAGTATCCGTGGTGTGTCCTGGAGCACCCGCAAAGAGCCTGCTTTTTGCGGTCTTGGTGTGGTTCTTGATTCCAGCGTCACTGGTCGCGGGTAACGGAGATCTAACTGACCGTATCGTTAAGTACCAGTTCTCCATCGGAACCCATTTCTCCGCATTAGTAATCGCGGCATCGACGATCGCGATCGGGATTCGTCTCATTTTCTCGCCGCCTATCCAGATTAGTCGCAGACTGGGCCTCTTGCTGGCACTGGGCTTGCTGAGTCTACTAGGCGCGGTTTCAAATAAGCTTTTTCTCGCTTTCGGCGTCATTCCAATTGGCGTATTAGCCGGTTATGCCGTCATGCGGCATCGAAACTACGCCGATACTGTAAATGTATTGATCGCACTCGCACTCGGAATATCGCTCGCATTACTTCTTGATTCTCAGCTAAACCGCCAGGTAAGCATCCCTATAGCAAGACACAGTCATGTGATTTTCGCGAACGCCGGTTCGCTTGCCGCTGATGTAGTTCGTCAAATAACGGCGGGAAGCATGGCTCTCAGAATATGGCTTGTTGCGGCCGTTCTTTATCTTGTCGCAGTGCCGGCGTACTTCTTCAGGCGATATCGGCACCAATCAAAACCCAACTGTTCAGACAGTAAGCTGGAGCTTTTAGCTATCGCATTCTGGAGCGCTTCCGCGGTGTCCGTGGGAGGCTCAATCTTGACTTACGCGGAAACGCCTACTTGGCGTTACCTCGTACCCTTTTTTTACTATCCCTTACTCCATTTTGCAGCGTATGTGGCGCGCAATCTGACAGGCTTAAGCCATGTGAGTGTTGTCCGTCGGCGCGCTACGCTGATGGCTGCGGTAGCTCTCTTTGGCCTTCAGGGGGTTTCCCTAGCAGGACAAGCGAGCCTTTCGGAGACCACTCTGCAGCGCGATCTCGCGAACCGTGCTAATCGTTTGTCGGACTGTGTCCGTGACAACGGGTTACATGCTGGAGTAGCGAGCTATTGGTTGGCTAAACATTTGACGTTCTTTTCGACCGCTCCCCTCTCGTTGCTGCCGTTGCCGCCTTGGGATGTAAGCGGCGGGCTATTTTATTGGGGAACAAATGCGTTCGATTTCTTCCAGCGGAACAACGAGCCAATTATTTATGATTTCGTGCTCGTTGAGGGGTTCGCAGAGGGGGACGTCGTGCGCTCGTATGGTAAGCCGTCTCGAGAAATTACCTGCGGAATGGGGATGCTTGTATATGCGTACGAGGACCGCGAAGCATTTTTTGGAAAGCTGGTTGCCGGACACCCCGAAATATATCTTCCCCTGCTGAAACGAGATGGAAAGGTAACCATACCGGCGGCAGCATTGCTGTCCCAGGTCGGCAGCATACAAGGTGTCTATCGTGCGGCTGCAGCACCAAGAGACCCGCAGGGTTATCTGATCTTTGGACCCTATGTGTCTTTACAGAGGGGAAGCTATGAGCTGGTGGTGCGATACTCCGTGGAGTCGCCCGGACTCGATCGGGCCAAAGCCGCTAACTATGTTGACGTTTCAACGCGGCGCGGAAGGGCGGTTATTACGAAGATGCGGATGCCTGGCGAACGTGGCGCGCATACCCTCACGGTGCCCTTTTACCTCGAGCAGACTGCTCGCGGCGCGGAATCGCGCATTTGGTTCTCAGGCACGGGCACGTTAACAGTAAGGGACATCACCCTTATCCGGGTTGGAAGCTAGGATAAGCGATGGGTGAAAATGCATTGTTGATGGACGGATTGCCCACTGCGGGAAACAAAACATCGCCCATGGTCTCGGTAGTCGTTCCGGTTTATAGGGAAGAGGAGAGCGTCAAACCGTTCCTTCAAAGGCTGGAACCGGTCCTTCGCAATTTCGCATCATATGAAGTTCTATTCTGCCTTGACCCTTCACCCGATCGTACCGAACAAGTAATAGTCAGCGAAATCGAACGTAACTCGAACATACGGTTAGTCGTGTTTTCCCGGCGATTCGGCCAACCGGCGGCGACTATGGCCGGGATACTTATGTCAAGAGGGGAAGCCTGCGCGGTGATAGATGTGGATCTGCAGGATCCGCCGGAGCTGATCGTCGACATGTACGGAAAACTGAAAGACGGATTTGAGGTCGTTTATGCAAGACGTCGATCAAGGAAAGGCGAAACCCTCCCGAAGCGGTTGATCTCGCACTTTGGATACCTGGTCATCAACAAGCTGAGCGACGTAGATATCCCGCGGAACACTGGAGATTTCCGACTGATGACGCGCCGGGTAGTTGAAGAACTGCGGAAATTGAACGAAACGCACGGATTCCTTCGTGGCCTCGTGGCATACGTAGGATACAAGCAGGCGTTTGTTGATTACGAGCGTGATCAAAGGTTCCGCGGACGAGGAAATTACAACCGGCTTACCGGCTCGCTAAAAATCGGCTTCAACGGATTGATCAGCTTCAGCACAAGGCCACTGCAGCTAATGTCACTGGCAGGGGCGTGCATAGCTGGCTTCAGCTTCTTACTCGGTGCGTGGTATCTCATACAGAAACTCGTCGGTATCGAGCTCACACCCGGGTTACCTACAACCGTTCTGGTGGTTACCTTCTTTTCCGGCGTCCAGCTTCTTTCGCTGGGGTTGATGGGCGAGTATGTAGGGCGCATCTACGATGAGGTCAAGCGCCGGCCGATGTTTATCGTCGATCGGAAGATAAATTTCGACCAGTAACCAGACGCCGTTCCCTGTTGCATTCCCCCCTCGTGCGGCGAACGAACCGGCGCCCCACTGGAGCGGCAGAGGCTTTATCGTAGGAAGCGAATGCTTTCCAATCGCCGAGTACAGCGCTGACATGAGCGGTTGGGATGATGCTCTGACAGCGATACATGAGGATACGAGCGGAAGCGATCATCCCATAGACGTCGCGTCACGCGACGCAGCCCTAACTTCGTTGAAGCGCTACCTGCCCGACAAGGCGGGGACGATTCTAGAGATCGGCTGTAGTTCGGGATATTTGCTTCCCCTCATTAGAGGCGAATTTCCGCGGGCCGCGGTCATGGGTGCGGATGTTGTCAAGTTACCGCTTCTAAAGCTTGCGGAGGCAATGCCGGATCTGCCGCTGATGCGCTTCGATGTTACGCGCTGCCCTCTACCCGATAAATGTGTAGATGCGGTTGTGATGCTCAATGTCCTTGAGCATATTGAGAAGGACGACGCCGCACTGCTACAAGTACATCGCATTCTGAAGCCCGGCGGCATCGTGGTCGTTGAAGTGCCGGCTGGGCCTTCTCTATATGACTATTACGACCAATATCTGCGGCACTACCGCCGATACGACCCAAGTACACTTAAGGCGGCTTGCGCCAACGCTGGCCTTGAAGCAGTGGCAATAACGCATCTTGGTTTCTTGCTTTACCCGGCGTTCTGGATAGTCAAGAAGATCAATCGATTGAAGCAACCGACAAACACCGAGGAGATCGAGCGCTTGGTGCGGCGCCAGATCACGAAGTCTAGCGGCGGGTTGGTGGACGTCGCCATGAGGTTAGAGACGTTGCTAGCGGGACGATTTGCTGCGCGCTATCCAGCGGGGATTCGTTGCGCAGGCGTGTTTCGCAAGCGCATCTCTTCCAGATGAAGAACCTCCTAGCGCACATACCGGCATTCTCCCGGTACGGATTGGTCGGTGCGGCCACTGCCGGCGTGTATTTTGCGGCGTTCGCACTGCTACACGATATTTTCGGCGCCGGCTATCAAATCGCCGTTTCCTGTGGCTATGCAGCCGGCGTAGCGTTTCACTTCGTTGCTAACCGGAATTTGACATTCAAGAAAGCGGGCGGGCATATCGGGGCGCAATTGACCAAATACGCGGTCGTCGTGGCCATGAACTACGTTCTTACGCTTATCGTAGTAGGTGTCGCGGTCGAACTTGGAGGGCTGTCAGCCTACGTCGGCGTGCTTGCGGCACTGGCAATCACCACATTAATCGGATACGCCTTATTTGCGCGCTGGGTCTTTCGACCACAGCACGGTGGCGCCGTAGGGCGTTAAGGACTGCAGCGTGCAATGAATGCTTTGGTGACCGGGTGCGCGGGGTTCATCGGCAGCACTCTTTGCGACCGCCTGCTGGATGTGGGCTATGCGGTAGTGGGACTGGACAATTTCTCTACCGGTATGGAGAGATTCCTAGAACACGCGCGCCAGAATTCACGATTCCGTCTCATCCACGGCGATCTGCTTGAAAGGAACGTCATCGATGAGGCGGTACGCGGAGCTGATATCGTTTTCCATCTGGCTGCAAACGCGGACGTGCGCTTTGGTACGGCGCATCCAAAAAAGGACATCGAGCAGAACACCATAGCAACGTTCAATGTCCTGGAAGCGATGCGCAATAACGGGGTGCGCCGCATAGCGTTTTCCTCCACGGGATCGATCTACGGTGAACCGCAAGTTTTCCCTACGCCCGAAAATGCCCCTTTCCCGGTGCAAACCTCGCTGTATGGCGCTTCCAAGCTGGCAGGAGAGGGCCTGATTTCCGCCTACTGCGAGGGCTTCGGCTTCCAGGGCTACATCTTTCGTTTCGTCTCGATTCTCGGAGAGCGTTACACCCACGGGCACGTCTTCGATTTCTACCGCATGCTGCTGCAGAATTCCGAGGAATTGCCGGTGCTCGGCAATGGACTTCAGAAGAAGTCATACCTTTATGTGCAAGACTGCGTTGACGCGATGCTGCTCGCCTTGGAGCGGAGCAAAGAGCAAGTCAACATCTTCAACCTCGGCCAGGACCAGTACTGTCAAGTGAATGATTCCATCGCCTGGATCACGGCGCACCTTGGGGTAAAGCCTAGGCTCGCATATTCAGGAGGTGATCGCGGTTGGATTGGGGACAGTCCATTCATCTTTCTCGATACGGCAAAGATTCGCTCTCTCGGCTGGTGCCCCAAGGTCCCGATCAAGGAAGGGGTCATTA
>WUUC01142983.1_pt1 | contig 11259 bp, 7 predicted proteins | sample 6278441 | NCBI WGS metagenome assembly WUUC01 (sample SAMN13675441, study PRJNA597444) | soil metagenome | isolation source: soil | place: USA: Washington | collected 2017-10 | reverse complement strand
CCGCGACGGCGCCGGGGCCGGCACCGTCGCGTCGGAACAGCCGGGCCCGCCCCGTCACCGACGCCTGGTCACCGCTGACCCGGAGCCAGGTGCCCTCGTACAGGGCGAGGACCGGGCAGTGGTTCTCCTCCAGGAACTCTTCGATGCGCTCCTCGCGGGTCTCGCCCATGTGGGTCGAGAGGGGGTCGGCGTCGATGTAGTGGAGGTTGATCTGGAACGGCACGAGACCGAGCGCGTCGAAGAGGGGCGGCCGGCAGATCGGCATGTCGTTGGTGGTGCGGATGGTCGGGCAGGCGATGTTGGTGCCGGCCGAGGCCCCCATGTAGCGGGTGGCGCCGCTGCGCACCCGCTCGCCCAGGCCCTCGATCACGCCCAGCCCGTAGAGCGAATCGAGCAGCCGGAACGTGTTCCCGCCGCCCACCATGACCACGTCGGCCTCGAGGATGGCCCGGTCGGGAGCGGCCGCGTGGTGGGCGGAGGTCACCTCGATGCCGAAGCGGCCCAGGGCCGCGGTCGCTCGGGCCGCGTAGTCGTCCCAGTCGGCCAACGCGAAGGGTATGAACGTCACCCGGTCACCCGCCGCCACGTCGACGAACGCGTCGGCGGCGTGCGAGAACATCGGCTGGCCATGGTTGGTCGAGTTGGACAGCAGGAGAAGCTCCACGAGCCACCGATCGGCACACCCCGGCGAGATCCGGCAGCCCGCTCAGGCTATGGCCACTCGGCCCCACCGGGCGGCGAACGCCGACGGCGATCCGGTGCCGGGAGCTGTAGGTTTCGGTCGTCCTCCTCGTCGTCCGGTACGTCGGGGTTCGTCCGGTTCGTCTCGTCGTCTTCGGTGGTCCTCGCCCCGTTGACGGATCCCTGACCGGGAAGGTGACCGAATGGACGAGCAGATCGCCGCGGAGCGCTTCGAGGGCCATCGCGCCCACCTGCGGGCGGTGGCCCAGCGGATGCTGGGGCCGACCGGCGAGGCCGACGACGCGGTGCAGCAGGCGTGGCTGCGCTACTGCCGGGCCGACACGGCCGACGTCGCCAACCTGCGCGGCTGGCTGACCACGGTCGTGGGTCGGATCTGCCTCGACCGACTGCGCAGCCGTGCGGCTCGGCGAGAGGTGGCGCTGCCTTCCCCCGCCACGTCCGGCACTGGAGCGGGCGGCGACCTGCCGGCGCCAGCGGGGATCACGGCCGATCCGGAGGCCGAGGTGCTGCTGGCCGAGCAGATCGGCCCCGCCCTGCTGGTGGTGCTGGACCGGTTGGGACCGGCCGAGCGGGTGGCGTTCGTGCTCCACGACCTGTTCGCCGTGCCGTTCGACGAGATCGCCCCGGTCGTGGACCGGGCCCCGTCGGCCGCCAAGAAGCTCGCCAGCCGGGCCCGGGCGCGGGTCCGGGGCGTCTCGCCCGGGGGCGATCTCCCGCCGACCGAATCGGTGGGGCCGGCCGAGCAGGCCAGGCAGCGGGAGCTGGCCTCGATCTTCCTGGCTGCGTCCCGCGGCGGCGACATGCGCGCGCTGCTGGCCGTGCTCGACGAGGACGTCGTGCGGCGGGCCGAGCACCTGGAGCTGTCGGTGCTGCGGGGTGCCCGGGGCGTCGCCGAGGAGACCAAGGTGTTCGCGGCCCACGCGGCCTCGGCCGAGGTGGCGCTGGTGGACGGCCGGCCCGGGTTGGTGGTCGCGCCCGGCGGGCGGCTGCTGGTGGTCCTGCGGCTCACGTTCGCGGCGGACCGGATCACCGAGATCGACGTGGTCGCCGCCGATCCGGCCCGGCTGGCAGAGGTCGACCTGGCGCTCCTGCCGGACGCCTGAGCGGCGCCCGGCGTCGGCGCTGGCGCTGGCGCTGGCGCTGGCGCTGGCGCTCGGTCACCTTCGGGCGCCGGCACACGTCAGGGGCGCATGACCAACTTGCTCCACCTCGACGCCAGCTCCGCTCCCGACGGTGAGTCGGTGAGCCGTCGCCTGACCGCTCGGTTCGCCGCGGCCTGGCGCGACGTCCACGGTGATGCCGGTTACCGCTACCGGGACCTGGCGGCGGACCCGCTGCCGTTCGTGGGCGCCGGCTTCACCACGCTCGCCCGTCGCGCCCAACGCGCCGGCGTCTCCCCGGATCAGGTGGCGGCGCTGGCCGAGGGCGCCGGCGAGGCCCGGGAGTGGGAGCGCAGCCGTCCGCTGATCGACGAGCTGTCGGGAGCCGGCACGCTGCTGATCGGGTGCCCGATGTACAACCTGTCGGTGCCGGCGGCCCTCAAGGCCTGGATCGATCGGGTCACGTTCCCCGGCGCCTTCATCGTCCCGGCCACGGGTGAATCGGTCCTGGCGGACCTCCGGGTCATCGTCGTCGCCGTGAGGGGTGGCGCCTACGGCCCGGGCACGCCCCGCGAGGGCTTCGACTTCCAGGAGCCGTACCTGCGGGCCTGGTTCACGGGGACCCTCGGGCTGCGTCCGGACCAGCTCACGTTCGTGACGGCCGAGCTGACCCGGTCCGCCGACATCCCCGCCCTGGCCCCGCTGAAGGACCTGGCTGCGGGCTCCCTGGCCGCCGCCGAGGACGCCGTCGACCGCCTCGCCACCGACCATCCCGACGTCCACACCCGGATGTCCGCCCCGGCAGCGGTGCCCACGGCACCCTGACCCGAGCCCCGCCGCCGGGCCCGGCCGGCGTCGAGCGTACGGACGGGGCGGTGCCGGAGGTGGTGGAATGGCGGACGGGCCCGGGGGATCGCGGGAACTGCCTGGCGAAGGGCTCGAGGACATGGACGATCAGCCATCAGAGGACCGTGGGGACCACGACAACGGTCCGTTCGCCATCGATCCGAAGGTGCCTCGCCTGGCCCGGGTCGAGAACTACCTGTCCGGGGGCGAGGCCCACTTCGCCGCCGACGAGGCGGCGGCCCAGGCGATCGGCGACCTGGCGACGGTCGGCCTCGACGGCATGCGGCGCATGAACGAGGCGATCAAGTCCTTCGTGGGCCGGGCCGTGACCGTGCTCGCCGGTGACCTCGGCATCCGCCAGTTCCTGCACATCGGCATGTCGACGCCGACGACCGGGATGGTCCACCACGTCGCCGCCAAGGCCGCCACCGGCACGCGGGTGGTGTACGTGAGCCACGACCCCACCGTCCTGGCCCATGTCCACGCCCTGGGCGACGACGTGGCTGACGGCGTCGTCGCGCACATCAACCGACCCCTGAACGCCGTCGGCCCGATCCTCGACGAGGCGGGTGCCGTGGTCGACCTGGCCGAGCCGATCGGGGTGGTCCTGCCGACCACGCTGAACCTGATCGCCGGCCACGGCGCCATCCGCCGGTTCGTCGTCGCCCTGCGCGAGGCCATCGTCCCGGGCAGTTGCATGGTGGTGGCCCACACCAGCCTCGACCTCGGCTCCCCCGGCACCGGGGCGGCCATCACCAAGTTCAACGAGCTCCTGGGCGAGCACTACGCCGCCCACTCGGCGACCGAGATCACGGGGTTCCTCGAGGGGTTCGAGCTCCTCGATCCCGGCCTGGTGCCCATCGAGCGCTGGCGGCCCGACGATCCGGGCGCCGCGGCCACCGAGCAACGCTTCCCGATCTTCGGCGTGGTCGGCCGCCGGACCTGACCCCCGGCCCGGGCGACGACGAGGTCCTCAACGCCCGACAGGTGGCACCGCTCGAGGCCCACCTGCGCGCCTTCGCACCGCTGCCCGACGCCACGCCGCTCGAGATCAACGACAACGCCGGTCTCCCAGGCCATGCACAACGACGAGGTCGCCCCGGACGGCGAGGCCGGCGCCGGCTGACGGTCGGTCAGGTGTGTTGGGTGATCTTGACGTCGTCGACGGCGGCTTCGAGGGTGGTGGCGGTGCCGGCGTCGGCGGCCGTGATGAGGAGGCGGATTTGCTTGCTGGCGTAGGGCGTCAGGTTGACGGTGGCGGTGGTCCACGCTGCTGCTCTGTTGGTGTTGGGCACGCCCTTGACCTCGTAGACCGTGGTCCTGGTGGTGCCGACCACGACGCTGATGCGGAGGTAGTCGTCGGCCGTGGCGCCGCTGAGGTAGGCGAGGTAGCGGCGGGCGGTGAGGGTCAGTGTCCCCGTGGAGGGCAGGGTGATGAGGCCTGAGCGGACGCGGGTGACGCCGCCGTCGATGTCGCCGGCTCCGATGTCGGCTCCGGCGGCGGCGTCGGTGACCAGGTTGGTGATGCCGCTGGTGGTGTTGGCCAGCTGGAGGGGGATGGGGCCGAAGGCGGTGGGCGCCGGGTCGGCCCGCTGCCACCTGCCGCCGGTGGCGGTGTCGGTGTTGTAGGGGTTGACGACCCAGCCGCCTGTGGTGGCCTCGAGGTTGTCGGTGAACACGGTGGCCGCGTTGGTCGGTGGTGTGGTCACCGGGGGAGGGAACCGGACCTTGTCCCCGACGTTGAGGAGGGGTTCCTTGATCCTGTCGGGGGAGGTGTCGGACCACAGGTACGAGCCGGAGCTGAGCAGGCGCTGCTTGACCGCCATGACGCCGGTCCGGTTGAGCGGGTCACGGCCGCCGCTGGTGAGGATGGCGGCGGCGCCGGCCACGTGCGGTGCGGCCATGGACGTGCCGCTCATGAGCTGGGTCGTGCCGTCCTTCCAGGTCGAGCGGATGCAGACGCCGGGAGCGGCGATGTCGACCACCGACCCGTAGTTGGAGAACTCGGCGAGGCGGTCGTCGACGTTGGACGGGCGGCACGGGGGCGCGGGGCCGAGGGCTCCGGGCCTGCCGTCGGAGTCGGCGATGGCCGACACGGCGATGACGTCGGGTGAGCTGGCCGGCGAGTAGCCGGCGGCGTCCTTGCCGTTGTTGCCGGCCGCCACCGCGTAGACGACGCCGGCGTCGACCGACTTGGCGATGGCCTCGTTGAGCGGCCGGTTGACCCCGGACCCGCTCAGGCTCATGTTGACCACCTCGATGGTGGCGGAGCGGGCGGTGACCCAGTCGATGGCGGCCAGGATGGCCGAGTTGGGGCACTCGCCGTAGGCGTTGCACACCTTGAGGCCGTGGAGGCGGGCGCCCGGGGCCACGCCCACCACGCCGACCGAGTTGTCGACGGCGCCGATGGTGCCCGCCACGTGCGTGCCGTGGCCGTTGTCGTCGCTGCCGGCGTCGCCGAGGCAGCTGCCGGGGCTGCAGTCGACCCGCGAGCGCAGGTAGAGGTCGGGGTTGGGCTGCACCCCCGTGTCGATCACGGCCACGTCGACGTCGAGGCGGGCATCGTCCCGGCTGTCGATGTCGAGGTTGGGGTTGGTGGCGGCCCCGACCCTCTGGACGCCCGTGGGCACGATCTGGTCGGCGGTGTAGAGGAGGCGGTCCTCCTCGATGTAGGCCACGTCGGGGTCGGTCGTCAGCCGGGCCCTCTCGTCGTCGGTCATCGAGGCGGTGTAGCCCTTGAGGGCGTTCTGGTAGATGCCCTCGACCTCGATGCCGTACTGGGCGACGTCCTGGATGGCGGCGGTCTGCACGTCCGCCACCGTCGACAGGAGCACCACGATGTAGCGGGCCGTCGGCGCCTCCGCCGCGGCATCGGGGACCTGGGCCCCACCCGGGGTCGCCCACACGGCGATGAGGCACGCCACGACCGAGAGCGGACCAAGCACGAGCCTCTTCGACGCGCGCATCCGGAACATGGTTCTCCACTCTCACCGCCCGCCACGGCGGTCCAGCCCCCACGGGAGCTACAGCCACACTACCCCCGCCTCGTGGAGGGCCACGCCTGCCGGAGCGAGGGGCGGGGACGGGCTCAGGGATCGAGGAAGCGGAGGACGGCGAGGACGCGGCGGTGGTCGGCGTCGTCGGGAGGGAGGTCGAGCTTGGTGAAGATGCCGGCGATGTGCTTCTCGACCGCTCGCGGGGTGATGACGAGGGCGGAGGCGATGGCGGCGTTGGAGCGGCCCTCGGCCATGAGCTCGAGGACCTGGCGCTCCCGGGGGCTGAGCACGCCGAGCGCGTCGGGGCGGCGGGAGGCGCCGAGGAGCTGGGTGACGACCTCGGGGTCGAGGGCGGTGCCGCCGGCGGCGACCCGTTGCAGGGCCGAGACGAACTCGCTGACGTGGGCCACCCGGTCCTTCAGCAGGTAGCCGACGCCCTCGGCCCGCGAGGAGAGCAGCTCGGTGGCGTAGCGGGTCTCGACGTACTGCGAGAACACCAGCACGGCGAGCGACGGGTACCGGTTGCGGAGCTCGACCGCCGCCCGCAGGCCGTCGTCTGTGTGGGTAGGCGGCATGCGCACGTCCACGACGGCCACGTCGGGCTCGTGGTCGCCGACCGCCCGCAGGAGGGAGGGCGCATCGGCCACGGCGGCGACGACGTCGAAGCCGCGCCCCTCCAGCAGCTGGACGAGCCCGTCGCGCAGCACGGCGGCGTCTTCGGCGATGACGACGCGGGTCGGGGCGCCCGAGGCCGACGGATCGCTCACGAGCCCACCGGCAGGACGATCTCGACGCGGGTCGGCCCGCCGTCGGGGCTCTGCACGAACATCTCGCCGTCGATCGTACGCACGCGGTCGCGCAGGCCCGACAGGCCGCCGCCCTCCCGCGCTCTCGCTCCGCCGTGCCCGTCGTCGACGACCACCACCCGCAGCGACGAGCCGGACGAGGCCGAGGAGCCCGACGGCTCGGACGGGTCGAGCACGACGTCGACGGACGCGTGGTGTGCCGAAGCGTGCCTGGCCACGTTGGTGAGCAGCTCGGCGACGCAGAAGTAGGCGATCGTCTCGACGGCGGGGGACGGTCGCTGGGGCACGTCGGTCCGCAGGGTGGTCGGCACCGGGCTGCGGGCGGCGAGGGTGGCGAGCGCGGCGTCGAGGCCCCGGTCGAGCACGGGTGGGTGGATGCGGCGGGTCACGTCGCGCAGCTCGGTGATCGCCTCGGTGGCGTTGCGGTGGGCGGTGTCGAGCAGGTCGCGGGCGCCCGATGCGCTGGGGTCGTCGAGGTCCACGAGGCTCTCGCGCGCCATGTCGAGCTGCATGGCGAGCGCCACGAGCCGGGCCTGGGTGCCGTCGTGCAGGTCGCGCTCGATGCGCCGCAGGGTGGTGGCCGAGTCGTCGACGGCGTGGGCCCGGGTGCGCTCGAGCTCGTCGACGCGCTCGGTCAGCTGGCCCCGGCCGACCAGCGCCCCGGCCAGGCGCGACTGGAGCCACACGAGCGCCCGCATCGGCCAGGGCGCCAGCAGCACGATGACGAGGCCGCCCAGCGCGACCAGGAGCGCCCGCGGCCAGGTGTCGATGTAGACGTCGCCGAACTGCATGGACGATTGGTGCACGACGCCGTCGGCGTCGACCTGCCCGTCGCCGACCCGCCACCACAGGGGGTGCGTCAGGCAGCCGAGGCCGACCAACCACGTCATGGCCACGGCGTAGGTGCCGACGACCTTCAGTGGGAACGACACGACGATGTAGGCCATCGCCCGCCACCCGGTCAGGTCGGTGAACGCGCTGCGCAGGCCGCCCAACAAGCTCGGGCGGAGCCGGAACGGTGGCGGCGGCGCCAACGGCGTGCCCAGCAGCTCGCTCTGCAGCCACCGCTCGGCGATGCCGACGCCCCGGCACGCCACCACCGTCGCCGCCAGCAGCGGGATGCCGACGACCGTCACCGCCAGCAGGCCGCCGGCGAACAGGGCAGCGGCGAGCAGGGGGAGCGAGACGAGGGCGATGGCGAAGCCGGCGACGAGGTAGGTGCCCTCCCGGAGGGTGCGCCCCGAGAACGGGGCCGTGAGGAACGTGCGGACCATGGCCCGCATGGTCGGTCACCGGGCGGGCGGGGGCCAGCGTGCCAACCCCCGTCCGGTGGTTCGGCGAACCCCACCACCCGCCGTCCACCACCGGCTGCTGCAGGTCAGCGCAGGCAGGTGCTGGTCACGGGGTGGGCAGGAGCTCGACGTGCCCGGCGCTGCCGTGGACGCGGATCCTCTGGCCGTCGGGGATGAGGGTGGTGGCGTCCTCGACGCCGACGACGGCGGGCAGGCCGTATTCGCGGGCGATGACGGCGCCGTGGGTCATCAGGCCTCCGACCTCGGTGACCAGGCCGGCGACGGCGACGAACAGGGGTGTCCAGCTGGGGTCGGTGTGGGCGGTGACGAGGATGTCGCCCGGCTCGAGGTCGGCCTGGGCCATGTCGAGGATGACGCGGGCCCGCCCTTCGACCGTCCCGGCCGAGACCGGCAGGCCGACGAGCGCGTCGGGGGGCACGTCGTCGCGCCGGTAGCTCCCGGTGAGCATCTCGCCGTCGGAGGTGAGGACCCGGGGCGGGGTGAGCGCCTCGTACGACGCGAACTCGTCCTTCCGGCGCCGGACGAGCGACTCGTCGAGCTGCTGGGTGCGCACGAGGTCGTCGATCTCCTGGAACGTGAGGAAGAAGACGTCCTCCCGGTCACGGAGCACGCCGGCGGCGACGAGGCGGTCGGCTTCGCTCAGCAGGGCCTGCTTGTAGAGGAAGTAGCGGCGGACCATGCCGTACTTCGGGTACTCGCGGTAGCCGATGAAGGTGCGGAGGCGGGCGATCATCCGGTCGGTCTCGTCGGCCTTCTGCTCGCCGCCGTCGGGCAGGGCGCGCAGGCGTTCCAGCAGGTCCTGCCGCTTGGCCAGCGCCTCCTGGCGGCCCTGCTCGAAGCGCCGCTCGCGCTCGCCGGGACCGAAGTGCTCGACGTCGGTGAGGATCAGCGGCACGAGCGCGTGCGGCTGCTCGCTCCAGCGGGGCCGGGTGATGTCGATCTCGCCGACGCAGCGCATGCCGTAGGCGTCGAGCCAGGCTTCGATGGCCGCCCGGGCCTCGGTCCCGCCTTCGAGCTCGTCCAACCGGGCGAGGAAGCCGTCGTCGGCCACCTGGTGCAGGAAGGCGATCACGGGCGGATGGGGGCGGATGGCATCGGCGACGTCCAGCAGCGCCAGCCCCATCTCCGAGGTGACGTTGCCGGGGGCCGACTGGGTGAGCGTGTCGGCGGCGTTCTTCTCGCCCAGCCACGCGTCCATCCGGTCGTTGATCCACCACGCCGCTTCCATCCCCGCCAGGATCGCCGGGTAGCTCTCCGGGTCGAACAGGAGGTGCTGGAGCTCCTTCAGGTCGGTGCGGATGAAGTCGAGCAGCGCCGGTCCCGAGAGGTCCCCGATGGCCCGCTCGGCGGCGGCGACGGACGCCCGGTTGCGGGCGATCAGGTCGGCGACGATGGCGGGGTCGCTCTCGATCGAGGGTGGCGCACCGGGGCTGCCGCTGGGCACGGCACCCGGCGGCGGCTCGGGCGCGTCGGGGCCGTCGTCGGCGAGCAGGGGGACGAAGTCCCGGTCGACGACGGTCTGCAGGGCGTCGCCGATCAGCGGATCGGACTTCCCGAGGCCTGCCACGATGGCGTCGCGCGTCGCCGGCGAAGCGAGCTGCCGGGTCACGTCGACGAACAGCCGCCCGCCGGCCTGGTGCATGGGGGCCCTCGTGGTCAGCAGCCACACCGACAGCCCGAGCGGCTTCATGGCGTCGGTCATCATCTGCTGGTGCCCGACCGACACGTAGACGTGGTTCTCGTCGTCGCCGGCCGCGGGGACGGGGAACAGCGTCGTGATCGGCCGGGCCTGCACGACGTGGAGGTCGCCGTCGACCAGGCACCACTCGATGTCCTGGGGGCCGCCGAAGTGGGCCTCGATGCGCCGACCGAGCGCGACGAGCCGCACGGCCTGCTCGTCGGTCAGCGCCGGCTGCTCTTGGCGCTCGGGGTCGACCGCAGCGACCTCGGTCCCGCCCTCCGGGCCGGATGAGGGCACGACGGCCCGCTGCTTGGCGGCGATCGCCTTCTCGACGACCTCGCCGTCGCGGACCTTGAAGACGTCGGGGTTCACCAGGCCCGACACCAGCGCTTCGCCGAGCCCGAAGCCGGCGTCGACCGAGGCGACCCGGCGGTTGGAGGTCACGGGATCGGCGGTGAACAGGACGCCGGCCGCCTGCGGGAACACCATCCGCTGCACGACGACGGCCATGTCGACCTTGCGGTGGTCGAACCCGTGGTGGAGGCGGTAGGTGACCGCCCGCTCGCTGAACAGCGACGCCCAGCACCGGCTGACGTGGGCGAGGACGGCCGCGGGACCGACGACGTTCAGGTACGTGTCCTGCTGGCCGGCGAAGGAGGCGCCGGGCAGGTCCTCCGCCGTGGCGCTCGACCGGACCGCGTAGGGCCCGGGGCTGCTCGACCTGTCGACCACGTCGAGAGCTCTGGTTATCGCCGCTGCCAGGTCGTCGGGGAGGGTGATGCCCTCGATGGACCGCCGGATCCCGGCGCTCACCTCGCTGATCGCGTCACGGTCGTCGAGGGCCAGGCGCGCCAGCCGGTCCAGCTCGGTCCCGAGCGTCGCCGGGGCCTGCGCCATGACGTGGCGGAACGCGTCCGTCGTGATGCAGAAGCCGTCCGGCACCCGCACGCCCTCGACCCGCAGGAGCTCGCCCAGGTGCGCGCCCTTGCTCCCGGCGATGACGACCATGGTCCGGTCGAGGTCCTCGAGGTGGACGACATAGCTGCTCATGGGGGACTTCCTCTCTCGGGGCGCGCTGGAGCGCCGGCTCGGAGCGATCACGCTCGCCGTGCCCGGCCACCCACCGGCACGCTCAGCCGTTGCCGAGCCATCATCGGGGCGACCTCGCGTTTGCGGCAAGCCCCCCTCCGCCCCCTACGGTAAGTACTGGCGGGGGAGGTCCCCCGCTGCGAGCCGGTCCCGAAGGGCCGGCTCTTGCGCGTCACCGGCCGCCGATCGCGCCGGCCCGGGGGCGTGGCATCTGGCATGGTGGGCGGCATCGGGGGTGGTCGGCAGGGGAGCCCGGTCGGCTGCCGGGGCTCGGAGGGGGCACATGCCGGAGGATCGGGACGTCGGCGGCGAGGCAGCTCGCCCGACCCAGGACATGACGCGGTCGAGCCGCGATCCGGGCCAGGTGCGGGCCGCGCTCGAGACGTGGCTGGCGGGAAAGCTCGACGGCGTGACGGCGCCGGAGATCACCGAGCTGCACGCGTCCGAGGCCAACGGGATGTCGAGCGAGACGCTGCTCTTCGACGCCCACTGGGACGGCGAGGTCCACCACCTCGTCGCCCGGGTGGCGCCCGCCGGCGACGACGTGCCGGTGTTCCCCTCCTACGACCTGACCAGGCAGTACGAGGTCATCGGCCTGGTCGCGGAGCACGCCGGGGTGCCGACGCCGCAGCTGTGGTGGGACGAGCCCGACCCTGGGGTGCTGGGCACGCCGTTCTTCGTGATGAGCCGGGTGGACGGGCGGGTGCCGCCCGACGTGATGCCGTA
>WUUC01056595.1_pt1 | contig 11259 bp, 9 predicted proteins | sample 6278441 | NCBI WGS metagenome assembly WUUC01 (sample SAMN13675441, study PRJNA597444) | soil metagenome | isolation source: soil | place: USA: Washington | collected 2017-10 | reverse complement strand
GGCCAAGGTGATCACCGGTGGGGCGTACTGGCCGGCCGAGCACGCCGAGCGGCTGCTGAACCTCTGGCTGCGGTGGACGGATGACGCGCCGTGGGAGGCGACCACTTCGGTGCGGGTGCTCAACCTGCCGCCGGTGCCCGGGGTACCGCCGGAGCTCGCCGCCGGACCGATGTTCTCTGTGGACGGTGCGGTGCTCAGCGCGACCGAGGATGTCACCGAGGCGCAACGGATCGCCGAGGATCTGCTCGGCCCGCTGCGTGCGGTTGGCGTACCAGTGATGGACACCTGGGCGCTCACCGAGCCCCTTGCCGTGCTGCACGCGCACATGGACCCCAGCGACCCGGTGCCGTTCATCGGCGACCACCTGCTGCTCGGCCCCCTGGGCGAGGACGGCGCCGAGGAACTGCTGCGGGTGGTCGGTCCCGGCTCTGGTTCGCCGCTGGTGGTCGCGGGACTGCGGCAGTTGGGCGGCGCGTTCGCGGTGCCGGACCCGGCCGGTGGTGCGCTCTCCCACCTCGACGCCCGCTACTCCTACGCCGGCTCCGGCGTGCCGTTCGACCCGATCACCCCGGACACGCTGTACGGCCACTGCACCAAGGTTCGGGATGCGTTGGCCTCGTGGGACACCGGGCGCACCGTGCCGGGCTTCGTCGAGGATGTCCAACGCCCCCAACGGCATCTGGACGCCGACGGTATCGCCGCCGTCGACGCGGTCCGGGTCAGGGTCGACCCGAACGGCCTGTTCCGGGCCGACATCGCGCCTAACGCCACCGCGCTCTACTGAGCACGAATGGCATGGCGGGAGATGCTCGGTGGGCGGGCGGGTGTGACCCTGGCTACAGGGCTATGGCCACGGTCGTGACTGTCCTCAATGGAACGGAGTATGCGATGGGGTCCTCTACCATCCAGGGGCGGTTCGCCGAGCAGGTCGGCCGGACGCCGGACGCGATCGCGGTGTCGCGGGGCGACGTGCGGCTGTCCTACCGGGAGCTGGATGAGCGGGCCAACCGGCTCGCGCATCGGCTGCGCCGCTTGGGCGTTGGCCCCGAGGTGCCGGTCGCGGTGCTGATGGAGCGCTCGGTCGATGTGGTGGTGGCCCTGCTCGCTGTGGTGAAGTCCGGCGGCTTCTACTTGCCGCTGCACGACTCCTACCCCCTCGACCGCATGCAGTGGATCATGGACCAGTCCGGCGCGCCGGTGCTGCTCGCCGACGAGGTCACCCAATCCCGAGGCCTGCCAACGGGTGCCGACGTCATGCTGATCAACGGCGAGGACGGCCTGGCCGGCGAGTCGCCGGAGAGCCCGAACGTCGAGATCGACGCCGACCAGCTCGCGTACGTGATCTACACCTCCGGCTCGACCGGGCACCCGAAGGGTGTCGCGGTCGCCAACCGGGATGTCATCGGTCTGGTCTTCGACTCCATTTGGGACAGTGGCCGGCACGCCAAGAGTCTGATGATCGCGCCATACGCCTTCAACGTCTCCACCTACGAGTTCTGGGTACCGCTGCTGCACGGCGGCCAGATCGTCGTTGGCCCGCCTGGGGATCTGGACGTGTCCGTGCTCGGCCGGCTGATCAGCACTGAGCAGATCACCGGCGTGCACCTGACCGCCGGCCTGTTCCGGGTGGTGGCCGAGGAGGCCCCGGAGAGCCTCGCCGGGGTCAAGGAGGTACTCACCGGCGGCGACGTGATCGCGCCAGGTGCGGTGGCCCGGGTGCTTGAGCTCAACCCGGACATCGTGATCCGGGCCATGTACGGGGCGACCGAGCTGACCCTGTTCTCTACCCACAGCCCCATGTCCGCCGGCTACCGGGCCGCCGGCGTTGTCCCGCTGGGTGGCCCGATGGACAACGTCCAACTGCACATCCTTGACGAGCGGCTGAACCCGGTAGACCACGGCACGGTCGGCGAGCTGTACATCACCGGTCGCGGCCTCGCCCGCGGCTACTTCGGCCGGGCCGACCTCACCGCTGAGCGGTTCGTCGCGAATCCCTTCGGCGACCCCGGTGAGCGGATGTACCGCACCGGCGACCTGATGCGGCGCAACGCCGACGGGCTGCTGGAGTTCGTCAGCCGGGCCGGCGACCAGGTGAAGATCATGGGCTTCCGGGTCGAGCTCGGTGAGATCGAGGCGGTGCTGGCCAAGCACCCCGGTCTCGCGCACATCGCGGTGGTGGCAAAGGAAAGCAGCACCGGCGAGAAGCGGCTGGTGGCCTACGTCGTGCCGGAGTCCGGCGAGGTCGAACCGGCCACGCTGAAGGCATACGCCACCGATGCGCTGCCGGAGTACATGGTGCCGGCGGCGTTCGTCGCGCTGGAGGCGCTTCCGTTGACCCCCAACGGAAAGGTGGACCGGCGCGCGCTGCCGGAGCCGGACTTCGAGAACGTGTCAACCTACCGGGCGCCCGTCAATGCCCGGCAGCAGGCGCTCTGCAAGGTGTTCGCCGACGTGCTCGGGGTGTCCCAGGTAGGTATCGACGACAGCTTCTTCGACCTCGGGGGCCAGTCGCTCCTGGCGATGCGCTTGATCAGCCGCATCCGATCGACGATCGGCGAGGAGCTGACGATCGCGGTGCTGTTTGACATCCCCACGGTGGCCGGGCTGTCCAGCTACCTGGAAGACCGGGCGCAGGCGGCCTGAGAATCGGAGACCGGTGATGACGAATCCCTTTGACGCCCAGGACGGCACATTCTCGGTGCTGGTCAACGAGGAAGGCCAGCATTCGCTGTGGCCGGACTTCGCCGATGTGCCGGCCGGTTGGACCGTCGTACACGGTCCGGCCGACCGGGACGCCTGCGTCGAGTACGTCAACGCGCACTGGACCGATCTGCGCCCGCGTAGCGTCGCAGCCCGACTGGGCTCCTGAGTCTCCCGCTGACCTGCTGGATCCCACCCGTTTCGTATCGAACGGCGCGTTTGCCGATCAACGGAGATGTTTACCTATGGCCACCTCAGCAAACAAGATCTTCGATGACCTGGTGCTCGACCACGTCGGGTTCTATGTCAGCGACCTCGCCGCGACCAGGCGTTGGTGGACCGACAGTTTCGGCTTCTCGGTGTACGCCAAGGACGATGACGCGGTGGGCTTGGGCAGCAACCAGATCCACCTGGTGCTGACCGAGCCGGGCGAGGATCACCCCGGCACCGCCTACCTGGCCAAACACGGCGACGGCGTCTCCGACATCGCGCTGCGCACCGCGGACGCGGCTGGCGCCTACCAGGAGGCGGTCGCGCGCGGGGCGACCCCGGTTTCGCCGCCCACCCGGCACGGCGACCTGATCACCGCCACGATCCAGGGCTTCGGTGACGTCGCGCACACCTTCGTGCAGCGTGCCGAGGGTGTTGACGAGCGCGCGCTGCCTGGATTCCGCCCCGTTCCGGTCAGCACCGGACCGAGCACGTACCGCCTGGGCGAGGTGGACCATTTCGCCGTCTGCGTCGAGTCCGGCACGGTTGACGCGACGGTCGAGTTCTACGAGAAGGTGCTGGACTTCGAACTGATCTTCGTTGAGCGCATTGAGGTCGGCACCCAGGCGATGACCACGAAGGTGGTCCAGAGTCAGTCGGGATCGGTGACGTTCACGTTGATCGAGCCGGATGTGACGCGGGATCCCGGGCACATCGACGGTTTCCTGAAAGATCATGACGGCGCCGGCGTGCAGCACATCGCGTTCACCACGGACAACATTGTCAACGCGGTCGGCGCGGTGCGGAACAACGGCGTGGAGTTCCTCAGCACACCGGACATGTACTACCGGATGCTGGTCGAGCGACTGGAGCTCGCTCGGTACACTGTGGACGAGTTGAAGCAGCTCAGCGTGCTGGTCGACGAAGATCATGACGGGCAGCTCTACCAAATCTTCACCAAGTCCGTGCATCCGCGGAACACGATCTTCATGGAGCTGATCGAGCGGCTCGGCGCACGGACGTTTGGCAGCGGAAACATCGCCTCCCTGTATGAGGCGGTTGAGCTGGAACGGCAGCGGGCCGAGGCTGAAGCGGCCAGTGGGGCGGACGCGACCGCCGCCTAACGCACGTTCGAATAAACCATGCTCGGGGCCGGTGTTGGTACGGTAGGTCGTAGCCAACCATCCTATCCCCAGGGAGCAGGGTTTTGCGGAAGATCATCTCAAGCTTGTTCGTGTCGCTCGACGGCGTGGCCGAGGCGCCGGAGAAGTGGCACCTCGATTACTTCAATGACGAGATGGGTGCCGTGGTCGGCGCACAGTCGGCGGCCGCGGACACCATATTGCTGGGGCGGGTCAGCTACGAAGAATTCGCGGCGTACTGGTCTGACAAGGCCGGCGACGGCGGGCTTGGCGACTATTTCAATGACACGCCCAAGCTGGTCGCGTCGCGGACCCTCGAGTCCGTCGAATGGAAGAACTCCAAGCTGATCAAGGGTAATGTCGCCGAGGAGCTGTCCCGTCTCAAGCAGACCGAAGGCAAGAACATCGCCATTATCGGCAGCATGGCGCTGGTCCGCTCGCTGCTGAGCGATGGCGTGCTCGACGAGCTGGAGCTCCTGGTGCACCCGGTCGTTGTGGGAAATGGCAAGAAACTGTTCCCCGACGGCGCCGATCAGCAGACACTCAAGCTGATGAAGTCGGCGACCTTCGAGACCGGCGTCGTGCATCTCGTCTACCAACCAGCCTGACCAACAGTGTCACGAGGGCAGGCCGCTGGCCTACCCTCGTGGCCGTTAGTGGGGAAATACCGCATGTTGGGAGAAGCGGATCACCACAGGGTCGTTTACCGTTTCTGGGCATGACGGAGCAGACGAGCCACATTCCCTTGTCTTTCAACCAAGCGTTCCTGTGTGCCTTCGACCGCGGCTCCGAGCACGGGGCGTTCGGCGACAAGCACACGTTGGCCTTCGGCTGTCGCGTCAGCGGAGAGGTCGACGTCGATACGTTACAGGGCGCGCTCAACGACGTGGTCGAACGGCACGAGGCACTGCGCACCGAGATCGCCCGGAGCGATCCCGAGAACCAGCACCAGGTTGTGCACCCGGCGAGCCCGGTTCCCTTGGTAGTCAGCGACTTCCCGGCCGACGACCCCCGACCGCGCGACGAGCAGGCCGAGGTGTTCCTCAACGAGCTGGAGGCCGGTGCGTACAGTGTGGACCAGATGCCGCTCGTCTGGGGGTTTCTCGGCAGGTTCGACGAGTCCGACTCGGTGCTCGTGATCGTCGTGCACCACGTGGCCACCGACTCGTGGTCGATGGAGGTCGTCGTCAAGGACGTGGCCGCGTTCTACGCCGCCCGTCGCGGGCTTGGCAGGCCGGATCTCCCTGAGCTGCACGGGTTCGGTGAGTTCACCGGGTACCAGCTGGAGAGTGCGGGGAGCGAGCCGACTCAGCATTCGTTGGGGTACTGGAAGACCAAGCTGGAGGGATCCCAGATCCTTGGGGTGAAGACCGACCGGCCGTTCGACGAGAACCTGATCAACCGGTACTCGGCGTACCGCTACGTGTTCGACACCGAGCTGACCTCGACCACGCTGAAGTTCGCGGCGGCCACCAGGAGCACCGCGTTCATGGTGCTGACGGCCGCGTACAACATCTTGCTGCACAAGCGAACCGGCGCGACCGACATCGTGGTGCCGACGTTCACCTCCGGCCGCAACGACGAGCGGTTCATGGCCACCGTCGGGCCGATCTTCAACTATCTGTTGCTGCGCACCGACATCTCCGACTGCGCGAACTTCCGCGAGGTGGTGGCCAAGACCCGCACCACCTGCTTCGAGGCCTACACCTACGACATCCCGTTCGCCTTGGTGGCGAACCAGTCGCCGGAGGTGCTGGCCCCCTTCCAGGACCCGACCGTCGCGGTGATCGCCTTCGAGGTGCTGCAGACCCCGTCGGACATGACCGAGGAACTGATCGGCGACCTCAAGTACACCGAGATCCGCCGGCGCGTGCGGCAGCACCCGCTGAGCTCGCACATCCCCAACGGCGTGCTGTGGGCGACCGATGTGCTGCCGTCCGGGGAAATGGCCGGCAGCTTCAAGTTCGACCTCAACCGGTTCGACGAGGCCACCGCGATCGGGATCGTCGATGGTCTGCGCGAGACCCTACGCAACGCCGTCACCAACCCGGACGCGCCAATCTCAGAGTTGTAGTCCCCCAGGCAATCCGGGAGATGCGCACGACCGCGAGCACGTGTGACGCTGGACAGGTCGCCACGCGAGACAATAGAAGGGCGCTGCAATGAGTGTCGTCCCGAGTGATCCTCAGAACGTCGTTCCGCTTCCTCCGGAGCCGCACCTGACCCCGGCCGAAGTGATCGCTCGGGCCAAGGCGATCTCGCCGACCTTGGTCGACCGGCAGGCCGAGACCGAGCAGCGCACGTTCTACGCTCAGGACACCCACGAGGAGTTCATCAAGGCCGGCTTCTACCGGCTGCTGGTGCCGCGGAAGTACGGCGGCTACGAGTTCGGCCCGGACACGTTCCTGCGCGTCGCCGTGGAGATCGCCCGCGGCTGCCCGTCGACCGGCTGGTGTTACCTGTTCGGTGCGGCGCACGCGCTTCCGGTTGCCTCGGTGTTTCCGGCGGATGCTCAGGCCGAGCTGTTCGCCGCCGGCGATTTCATTTGCCCCGCAACGGTTGCCCCCGCCGGCTCCGCCAAGCGCGTTGACGACGGGTGGAACATCTCCGGCGTCTGGTCGTACAGCTCTGGCGCGCCCTACTCCACCCATTACCTTGGCCACACGCTGGTTCCGCAGGGCGAGGGCGAGCCGCCGGCGCCGCTGATGTTCATCGTCCCGCGCGGTGACTACAAGCGGCTGGACGACTGGGGCGACCAGCTTGGCCTGCGCGGCAGCGGTTCGCACAGCGTGCAGCTCGACAACGTGTTCGTGCCGGACCGGTTCACCATCAACGATCACCTGAGCCAGATGTCGGTCACCGACGGGACGCCGGGCCGGGTGCTGCACCGCAACACGATGTACGGTGGCGGGCCGCTCAGCTTCATGCTGCTCGAGCTCGGCGCGCTGGCCGTGGGAATCTCCCACGGCGCGCTGGACGCGTACGAGGAACTGATGACGAGCCGGACGACGATCTACCCGCCGATCTTGCCGCGCACCGAGGACCCCGACTACCAGTTCCGCTACGGCGAGGCCACCGGAAAGCTCAGCGCGGCGTCGGCGGCGTTGTTCGGAGCCGTGCAGGAGTGGAGCGACCTGTGCGCGCAGGGCCCGGCCGCGTTCACCAGGGAGCAGGAATGGCGGCTGGCCACGGTCAGCCGCGAGGTGATCCGGTTGTGCTGGGACGCGGTCGAGGGTCAGCTCTTCCCGACCGCCGGCTCGTCCGCGATCAAGAACGGCGCCCGGATCGAGCGAGTGTGGCGGGACCTTTCCATGCTGCACAGCCACGCCGGTTATGCGATCGCACTCAAGACTATGGCCAACCGCGAACTAACCAGGGCTCATTTCGGTATTGACTGACCTGTCTTCCAGGTTGCTGAGTACACTATGGATAGTCGCGTTCGTGTCATAGGGCACGGTAAAATTTCTTCGGAAAATTCGAAATAATCGCGGGAGTTATCCATGTCGAACAACAGCCCCATCGTGTTGGACACGGCCGGTCGGGACATTCACGCTGAGGCTGACCGGCTGCGCGCCATGGCTTCCGCGGTTCAGGTCGAGCTGCCCGGCGGCGTTGTCGTGTGGTCGATCAATCGCTACGACGTGATCAAGCAGTTGCTCACCGACCCCAACGTCACCAAGAGCGCGCGGAACCACTGGCGTGCCTTCCTGAACGGCGAGATCCCGCCGGACTGGCAGATGATCAGCTGGATCGCCATGGACAACATGGTGACCGCGTACGGCAAGGACCACGTCCGGCTGCGCCGGCTGGTCGGCAAGGCGTTCACCCCGCGCCGCACGGAGGCCATCCGCCCCACCGTCGAGGCCATCACCAACCAACTGCTGGACGCACTGGGCGCCACCCCGCCCGGTGAGGTCGTCGACCTTCGCGAGAAGTTCGCGTATCCCTTGCCAGCATTGGTGGTCACCACTCTCATCGGCATGTCCGAGCCGGCCTTCCAAGCCACCGCCAAGGTCATGGACATGATGGTCGACACCACGGTGACGCCGGAGGTCGCCCAGGCGGTCCTGCAGGGCTGGCGCGGCGCCATGGCCGACCTGATCGCCGAGAAGCGCGCCAACCCCGCCGAGGACATCACCAGCGATCTCGTCACGATTCGCGACGAGGATGGTTCGCGGTTGTCCGAGCAGGAACTCATCGACACGATCTTCGCGATCCTGGGTGCCGGCTCGGAGACCACGATCAACTTCTTCGACAACTCGATCACGGCTCTGCTGTCCAACCCCGACCAGCTCGAGCTGGTCCGCAGCGGGACGGCCTCCTGGGACGACGTGATCGATGAGACGCTGCGGGTGGAATCCCCCCTGGCGCACCTGCCGTTGCGGTATGCGGTGCAGGACATCCAGCTCGATGACGGTGTCGTTATCCCGCAGGGTGACGCGCTGCTGCTCAATTACGCCGCCGTCGGGCGCGACCCGGCGCTGCACGGCGAGACCGCCGGCCAGTTCGACCTGACCCGGCCGGATAAGGAGCACCTGTCCTTCGGCCACGGCCCGCACTTCTGCCTCGGCATGGGGATCGCCCGGATGGTTGCCACGACCGGGTTGTCGTCGCTGTTCGCCCGGTACCCCGAGCTGAACCTGGCCGTCACCAAGGACGAGCTGCTGCCGTTGCCGACGTTCATCATGAACGGTCACCGGTCGCTGCCCGTCAAGTTGACCGCCGCCGAGGCCGAAGCCGCCGCTTAACGCGCGTGTCATAAGCACCCGGGCGCACCGCAGCCGGGCGACACAGCGACGCCAATGGGAGACACGCCGCGACTCCAATGAGCGGGCGTGTCTCCCATCTACATAGCCATGTCACCCGTCTACGTAGTCGTGATGCCCATCCACGTTTGGTATGCCTCGCACACCGAGGCATACCAAACGGGGCGCCGGCCAATTGCCGGCGCCCCGTAGGAGCACGAACTACTGCTCGCCGTACCGCGGCGTGTTGATGTAGGCGGTCAACAGCCACTGCCCGTCAGTCCGGACCGCCGTCCAGGCGGCGCGAATGGCGCCCTCCTCGGAGACCTCGGTCTCGCCGGGCAGCAGAACCCCACCCTGGCTGATCAGCAGGGCGACATCGTCGGACAGGAAACGGAGCTCGAGCGGCTTGCCGGTGACCTGGCTGCCCTGCCACTTGCCCTTGAAGGCCTCCTCCATGTAGGCCTGGATGGCGGCGCGGCCCTTGTGGTACTGGCCGCGGATGATCATCGTGCCGTCCTCGGCGAAGATCGCGGCGAACGCGGCGGCGTCGTGGTAGGCCCAGGCGGCGACGAGCTTCTGGGTGAGAGTGGCGACGGCCACCTTGTCGGCCTCGGACGGTCCCGAAGAGGTCGGCGCCGGCGTGGTGATGGTCATGGGCTGTGTCCCTTCAGATGTACAGCGTGTTGGGCTCGAGTCCACAAAGGACGCGCCCGTAGAGTTCGGCGTTCGTGTTGGGGTTCAGCAGCGCGTGCTGGTTGACCGCCGAGATGTCCCGGTGCAGCCGCTGGATCGGCACGGCGTTGTAGATCGCGGATCCGCCGCTGGCGCCGAAGAAGATGTCCACGGCCTCCTTGACCAGCTTGACGACCGAGCCCATGTCGGCCCGAGTGCGGACGCGCTCGTCGAGCTTCCACTCGGCGCCCTCGGCGCCCTTGGTGTCCACCGTGGACGCCAGGCGGTGGGCGTGGAACTGGGCGGCGTCCAGCTTCTGCGACGCGTCGGCCACCTGAAGGTGGGTGATCGGAGCCTCGCGCTGCGACTCGTAGCTGGTGTAGGTGATCTTGCGGTCGGGCAGTCGCTTGAGGAACAGTTCCCGTGCCGCACGGCCGATTCCGAGCATCGTGCCGACCGAGGAGGCGGCGGCGGCCGGGAGCAGCGGGGCGCGGTAGACCGGCGAGCTGGCGTTGGCCTTCGACGCGTACTGGCCCTGCAGCACCGCTGGCAGCGGGAGGACCCGCTCCTGCGGGATGAAGACGTCCTTGGCGACGGTGCTCACGCTGCCGGTGCCCTTGAGGCCCGAGGTGTGCCAGTCATCGACCACCAGCAGCTCCGACAGCGGCACCAGGGCCATCACCGGGTACGGCTGGCCGCCCTCCGGCGCGAGGATCGCGATGACCTCCTGCCACTGCGCGTGGTGCGCGCCGGAGATGAAGCCCCACTTGCCGTTCACCACGATGCCGCCGTCGACCTGGGTGGCGAAAGCGCTCGGTGACAGCGTTCCGCAGACCCGAACGTCCGGAGTTGAGAAGATCTCATCCTGAACCTCGTCCGGGAACATGCAGGCCATGAAGGTGGGAATCCAGTACACCGACAGCACCCACGAGGTGGACCCGTCGCCCTGGCCTACCTCGGCGGCGATGTCCATCAGGGTCCGCGTGTCGACCTCGAAGCCGCCGTACCGCTTCGGCCGGCGCAGCTTGAAGAAACCGGCGTCGGCCAGCGCCTCGATCGACTCCTCGTGGATCCGCCGGTTCTCCTCGTTCCACGCTGAATGCTTCTGCAGGAGCGGAATCAGCTCGGACGCGCGGCGAACGAGTTCCTCGCGCGAGGGAATCTTGGTGGTGGCCACCATATCCTCCTAGAAATACGAGATTCGGACGAGAACGCTCTTGCCGCCGGTGGCCGGGCAACCGCCATCGCCGACGCTCATAGAGGCCACCGTCGCATTGGCCGGGTACCCGTGGCATCTCTTGAAATGCCGGCTTTGCCGGCCTCGGAATCACCGGCGAATGCCGCAACCTCGGAGAACATCGCGGCTGTTTCCGGTGCGACTATTGGGTTCCTGCGGCCAGGGAGGGAATAGTCCTATGACCGAGCGCCCGGACGACGCCACCAACACCGAAGCGCCCCGGCAGACCCGACCACTCACCGGTGACGAGTACATCGAGAGCCTGCGCGACGACCGCGAGATCTTCATCTACGGCGACCGGGTCAAGGACCTCACCACGCACCCGGCATTTCGCAATCCGGTACGGATGACCGCGCGGCTCTACGACTCGCTGCACGACCCGGCAAAGCGCGGCATCATCACCAAGCCGACCGACACCGGCAGTGACGGCTACACGCACAGCTTCTACACCACGCCGCGCACGGTCGAAGACCTCGTCGACGACCAGCGCGCGATCGCCGAGTGGGCGCGGATGAGCTACGGCTGGATGGGCCGCAGCCCCGACTACAAG
>WUUC01134657.1_pt1 | contig 11260 bp, 10 predicted proteins | sample 6278441 | NCBI WGS metagenome assembly WUUC01 (sample SAMN13675441, study PRJNA597444) | soil metagenome | isolation source: soil | place: USA: Washington | collected 2017-10 | reverse complement strand
AAAATGTGGGGTCTCCCCCCACATTTCCACTCGCGGCACCGGTAGCCGCGCAGCACGATTGAACTTAGAGCGGCCTGGAGTCGCAGTCAAGGAATCCTCCCGGCATCGCCGCTCAGCGGTCAGCCATGATCACACCAAGTTGGCGGCCAGCGTCGCCGGCGCGATGCGAGTAGAACCGCTCGTTGTGGCAACGGGTGCACGAGTTGCTGATCGTGATGTCCCGAACGCCAGCCGCTTGCGCATGATCGGCGATGACGGCGCGCAGGTCGACTGGTTGCGCGCGCGGTGGCCGCGACCCGGTGAGCAGCTCGTGCACGTCGGGGCTCACCTCGTAGCACCGGCCGCAGATGGACGGGCCGAGATGCACGCGGAACTCGGCCGAGGACAACCCTAGCCCGGACAGCGCCGCGATACCACGCTCCACGATACGGCCGGCCGTGCCCCGCCACCCAGAGTGGAGCAGCGCAGCCGCGCCACTCGGATGCGCGATGAAAACGGGAACGCAGTCGGCGATCGAGACGGCCATGCCGATGCCCCGGTCGGCGCTGGCATGGCCATCGGCTTCGTCGGCCCGCAGCCAACCCTCCCAATCGCCGCGGTGCACGATCACGCGCGTGCCGTGGACTTGCTTCGCGGTGGCGAGCCGTGGACCGCCAGATCGGAGCGCCTCTCGCAATGCCTCCCAGCGCGCCATGACATCCCGAACCGGCTCGTCCCCCGCGGTGCTGAAGCTGCCGGCGGCGCGGCCGGTTGTGAACGCCCGCACGCCGAAGGCGGCGAAGTCGTCTACCACCTCGGCGGCGAGCTCGGTCGTCACCTGGATCGGCGCTCCTCCACCCGCTGAATCCGGGCGCCGAGCGCGTTGAGCCGCTCGTCGATGCGCTCGTAGCCACGTTCGATCTGCCGCACGTTGTCGATCACGCTCTCCCCTTTCGCGGCCAGTGCAGCGATCAGAATGGCCATTCCGGCGCGGATGTCTGGCGATTCGACGCTCGCCGCGCGCAGCTGCGTCGGGCCGATGACGACGGCCCGGTGCGGGTCGCAGAGGATGATGCGGGCGCCCATGCTGATCAGTTTGTCGACGAAGAACATTCGAGACTCGAACATCTTCTCGAACATCAGGATGACACCTTCGCACTGGGTCGCGGTAACGATCGCGATCGACATCACGTCGGCCGGGAAGGCGGGCCAGGGTTGATCCTCGAGCTTGGGGACGTGACCGCCGAGGTCCGCCTGGATCCTCCGTGGCTGATCCTTGTCGATGATGAGGTCATCGCCCTCGACGCGGCAGTTGACGCCGAGTCGTTCGAAGCCGAGAAGGATCGAGCGGAGGTGCTCAACGCCGGCACGCTCGATCCGCAGCGGTGAGTTCGTGACGGCGGCGAGGCCAATGAACGATCCAACCTCGATGTGGTCCGGCCCGATCTCGTGGCTGGCGCCCTTGAGCGGTCGCCCGCCATGCACAGTGACGGTGTTCGTTCCGATGCCTTCGATCTGAGCCCCCATGGCGACGAGAAAGCGCGCAAGATCCTGCACGTGCGGCTCGGAGGCGGCATTGCGGAGCACGGTCGTCCCCTGGGCGGCAACAGCAGCGGTCAATGCGTTCTCCGTTCCAGTGACGCTCGGCTCGTCGAGGAAGACGTCCGCCCCCATGAGTCCTTTTGGGGCGCGAAGATGGTAGGCCTCGTCGAGCTCGAATTGCACGCCGAGCTGCTGGAGCGCGAGGAAGTGGGTATCGAGCCGCCGTCGTCCGATCACGTCGCCGCCAGGCGGCGGCAACGTGACCTCGCCGCAGCGGGCGATCATCGGCGCCGCGAGGAGGATCGAGGCGCGAATGCTGGCGCAGAGACGGGGATCCAGGTCCGCGGAGCGGAGGGACTTGGCGTGAATCGCAAGCGTGTTGCGCGCTGTCCAGTCGGCACTGACGCCCGCCGATCGGATGAGCTCCACCAGCGCCTCGACGTCGCGGATGCGCGGCACGTTCGTGAGCGTTACCGGGCGGTCGGTCACCAGCGCTGCGGCGATGATCGGGAGCGCCGCGTTCTTGTTCCCGGATGGTCGAATGCTGCCGGAGAGCGTGTGACCTCCCTCGACGACGAACTGCAGGGCGCTCATGGATGCGTGGCTGAGGTGAACATGGGCGCCGTGCGCCGAAGGCCGGCGGCGGCCGCAGAAAGCGAAGAATCGCCAGCGTCGACATCGAGCGTCAAGGCACGGCGGACGACTCGCTTGACACGCTCGCCACGCCGGGAATAGCGTAGCGGCGCCGGGCGGCTGGCCTCGCGCTTGCACACGAGAGCGCCAACGCCGGACGCGAGCACGCGCGAGCGAGCCGCGCAACCCACGTGAGCGAGCCGTTACATGACTTGCACGACCGCATGCGCCGGTCTGTGGCTGTTGCAGCAGGCGGCAGCGATGCCCGACACCATCGTCACACGAGCGGCCGATCCAGGCGTGTTCGCCAAGGTCGCGGCAGTCGCGAGCACGCTGATGACGATCGCGCTGCTCGTGCTCGCGGTGTCCCTCACACCGGCTGCCTGGAACTTCCGGAACAGCTACAAAAAATGGAACCAACTGCTCGATCGGATTCAGGGGGACATCAGTCCGCTGATGCGCCACGCGAGCTCGATCGCCGATAATTTGGATTACATTACGACATCGATTCGGACGGACATCCAGCAGGTGAACGCCACGGTGGCGGCGGCGAATCAGCGGCTGCATCAGGCGATCGCCGTGACCGAGGAACGGCTGAATCAGTTCAGTGCCCTGCTCGAGGTCGTGCAGGAGGAAGCCGAGCAACTGTTCGTCTCTACGGCGTCGACCGCGCGAGGGGTACGCGCTGGGGCGGCATCGCTTGCTCGGGGTGGCCCCGCGGCTGGAGAGTCGCCGATGACGGCGGACCTGGCAGTCGAGATAGGGGACGAGGACGCGAACGCAGACGGACCGCCAACGGAGGAACCCGATGGAAACGACATCAGCGACGAAGCCGAGGCGCAGTCCGCGCGTCCGCGCGTCCGTCCGCGGACGCGACGAGGCGACTGGGCCTGATGGGCAGTTTGACCTGCTGACGGCGGCATTGCTCGGCGTCGCCATCGGCGTTGGGACAACGCTGTTGCTCCGCCGAGGCCCGTCCGGTCGGCGCCCGATCGCGATCGGCGCCAGCGGCGCAACGCTGCCGATCCGAGTGGCGGGCCGCAGCGTCGCCGGGATGTTTCGCGACCAGCCGTCGAAACGCCAGGCGGTCGAGCGCCAGGTTCGCTCGTTCCTGCACGATGCACGCGAGCGGATCGACGACGTTGTGGAGTCCGAGCTTCGCGATCTGCGCGGGGCGCTGAAGCGCCAACGAAAGCGGCTAGGCGTCTGATCACGGGCTCTCGCCGACGCGCTGCTGCGGCGAGTTTGCGTGGCGCGGCGCTCACGTTGCTTGCTGCGCTGGTGGCGATTGGCCTCACCCCGAGCGAGGCGTACGCGTGGACGCCGGGCACCCACGTCTTCCTCGGGGAGGCGGTGCTGGCAGCGCTGCCTTTGCTCCCGCCCGCGATCGCGGACCTGTTGCGCGCGTTTCCACACGATTTTCTGTATGGCTCGATAGCGGCCGATACGAGCATCGCGAAGAAGTACGCGCCGGCCGGCCGTCACTGTCACTCCTGGACGGTCGGTCTCGACGTCTACGAGGCGGCGCGCGAAGAGCCACTGCGCGCCTTCGCACTTGGCTACCTGGCTCATCTCGCCGCAGACGCGGTCGCGCACAACTACTTCGTACCGATGCGGCTGGCCGTCACCTCCAGCAGCGCCGGGATCGGGCACAGCTACTGGGAGAGCCGCTTCGAGACGCACCTCGGGGGCGACTTCAGCCGCCGCGCGCGCGAGCTGATACTGCTCGACCATTCTCAGTCCGACGGACTGCTCGACCGCGTGTTGAGTCCAACGATCTTCAGCACGCAAACCAACCGTCGAATCTTTCGCGGCATGGTGTACGTTGCGGACACCGAGTCCTGGCAGCGGATCTTCCAGCTGATGACGGAGAAAAGCCGCTGGGACCTGCCCGACGAGGATGTGTCGGGCTACCTCGGGCGCTCGTTCGATTTCGTGGTCGACTTTCTCCGACGCTTCGATCGGGCGGAGGTCTTCCGGCTCGATCCGGCGGGGACGAAGCACCTGCGCATGGCGAAGCGGGTCCGACGTGAAGCGCTTCGACTCGGCGGTGAGGACCTGCTGCTGGAGCGGGCGACGGAGCATTTCGGGCTCCCGCCGAGCGCCCTCACGTACGCCAGCGGCCTACAGGCGCCGCTTTACTTGCCGAACCGCTCCGACAGCAACTGATTGAGGCGCTTCGGGTCGGCGGCGCCCTTCGATTTTTTCATCACCAAGCCGACGAGAACGCCCTGTAGCTTCCTCTCGCCTTTCGCGAGGCGCGCCGCTTCCGCCGGGTGCTCGGCGATCACCTCATCCAGCCAGCGGGCGAGGGCGTCGGCATCGTCGACTTTCGCCAGCCCTTCGCGGACGACGATCTCCGCCGCCGGTCGGCCAGTTTGCACCATCGAGGCGAAGACCTGCTTGGCGGCCGTGTGGCTGATGTGGCCCCCGCGAACCAGGTCGAGCAACTCCGCCACGTCGCGCGGCCGCACGCTGAAGTGCGCGATGTCCTGCCCTGTCGCGCGCACGGCGGCCAGCACTTCTCCCTTCACCCAATTCGCGGCGGCCTTATAGTCGCCGTGCGCCCGGGCGATGTGCTCGTAGTAGTCGGCGAGATCGGGAGACGCAGTGAGAAGCTCGACGTCGTCGTTGGCGAGCGAGTAGTCGCGCGCGAAGCGCGACTGGCGATCGCGCGGCAGCTCGGGCATGGCGCGGCGGATCGTGTCGATCTCCTCGGGAGCAAGAACGAGCGGCAACAGGTCCGGCTCCGGGAAGTATCTGTAATCGTGGCTCTCTTCCTTTGATCGCGCCGGCCGGACCGTGCCGCCATGCGCGTCCCAGAGCATGGTCTGCTGCTGTACGTCCGCGCCAGCTTCGAGCACCGCGCATTGCCGCGCGAACTCGACCTCGAGCGCGCGCTCGACGCCGGAGAAGGAGTTCATGTTCTTGACCTCGGTCTTCGTGCCCAGCTTTGCCTCGCCACGCGGACGTGCGCTGACGTTGGCGTCGACGCGGAGGCTGCCTTCTTCCATGCTGACATCGCTGACGCCGATGTACTCGAGAAGCTGCTTCAGCACACGAAGGTAGCCGCCGGCTCCGCGTGCCGATCGGATGTCCGGCTCGCTGACGATCTCGATCAGCGGGACGCCGGAGCGATTCAGGTCGATCGCTGTAAGGCCGGGGTAACGGTCGTGAATGGACTTCCCGGCATCCTCTTCCATGTGGACGCGAGTGATCCCGACGACGACGGGCGCTCCGGAGGAGTAGGTGCCGATCTCGAGATGTCCGCCCGCAGCGAGCGGCTGGTCGTATTGCGAGATTTGATAGCCCTTCGGGAGATCCGGGTAGAAGTAGTTCTTGCGCGCCAAGACGGAAATGGGGCGCACGGTGCAGCCTAGCGCGAGGGCGGCGCGAGTCGCGAGCTCCACGGCACGTTTGTTCAGCACCGGCAACGCGCCAGGCAGCGCCAGGCAGACGGGGCAGACGTTCGTGTTCGGCGGTGCGCCGAAGTCGGCTGAGCAGGCGCAGAAGGCCTTGGTGCGCGTCTTGAGCTGAACGTGCACCTCGAGGCCGACGACCATCTCATACTTCTCTGTGACGGCGATTCGCGTGGCGGTGGTCATCGATGCGCCTCGCCGCCCACGGTGCGCTCGAGTGCGTATGCGGCCGCGAACAGGCTCTCCTCACGGAAATGGGGCGCCATCAATTGTCCCCCGACCGGCAAGCCGTCGACGCGTCCAATCGGAATCGAGAGCGCCGGAATGCCGACGAGGTTCGCGGTGACAGTGAAGATGTCGCTCAGGTACATCTCGTACGGATCGTCCGACTTCGCTCCGATCGGAAAGGCCGGCGTCGGCGTCGTCGGCGTGAACAACAAGTCGACACCGCTGGTGAAGACGTCGCGAAAGTCCTGCGCGATCAACGTCCGCACCTGTTGAGCCTTCCGATAATACGCGTCGTAGTAGCCGGCCGAGAGCACGTACGTTCCGAGCAGGATCCGTCGCGTGACCTCGGGACCGAAGCCCTGTGAGCGAGTCGCTTCGTACATGCCACGAAGTCCGTCACCGAGGACGCGGAGTCCGTATCGAACGCCGTCGAACCTGGCGAGGTTCGCCGAGGCCTCCGCCGGTGCAATGATGTAGTAAGCCGGAATGGCGAGCTCGGTACGCGGCAGCGATACGTCGCGTATGGTCGCGCCAAGCTCGCGGTACGCATCGAGCGCGCGGTCGCATCGTGCCCGAATGCGTGGATCGAGGCTCTCCGGGAAGTACTCCTTGGGTTTCCCGATCACCACGCCGTCGAGTGACCGGCGGCCGGCATCGGTGTACCGCGGCACGGCGACCTCCGCACTCGTCGAATCCAGGGTGTCACGCCCAGCAATCGCCTCCAGGCCAAGCGCGGCGTCTTCAACCGTCCGGCCGAAGACGCCGATCTGGTCGAGGGACGATGCAAAAGCGACGAGGCCGTAGCGGCTGACGCGCCCATAGGTCGGCTTGACGCCAACGATGCCGCAGAAAGCTGCCGGCTGCCGAACCGAGCCCCCGGTTTCCGATCCGAGCGCGATCGGTACGATCCCGGCAGCGACAGCGGCGGCGGAGCCGCCCGAGGAGCCGCCGGGCACGCGGTCTGGGGCGTGCGGATTCCGAGCGGGACCGAATGCGCTGTACTCGGTGGACGAGCCCATCGCGAACTCGTCCATGTTCGTCTTGCCGACGATGACGGCACCCGCGCCACGCAGTCTGGCGACCGCGGTCGCCTCGAACGGGCTGACGTAGTCGGCGAGAATGCGCGAGCCGCAGGTCGTCGGCATCTCGAGGGTCGCGATGTTGTCCTTGATCACGACGGGCACACCGAGCAGCGTGCCTGGCTCGCTATCGGCGAGTCGCGCTTCCACGTCCGCCGCCTGACGCCGCGCGGCCGCGTGGTCTGACCAGAGGATGCAGTTCAACCCATCGCGCCCGGCACGGACCGCCTCGGCGCGGCGGTGTGCGGCGTGGACGATGTCATCGGGCGTGGTCGTGCCGCCAAGGATGGCCCTGCGGATGTCGGCCGCGCTCGCGCCCGCAGCCGGAGCGCCACGCGAGGTCACCCGTCGGACTCCGCAGTCTCGTGCGTGGAGAGGCGCGGGACGACGAAAAATCCGTCGCGCATCACGGGCGCGAACGCGTCCGGCGTGCGCGCGAGCCTTGGCGCCGAGCCGCTGTCGTCACGGAGTGGGGTCCCCGCCGCTCCGACGCCGACCGTCGGCTCGACGGCGCCGGTGTTCACTTTCGACAGCGCTTCCATGTGTCCGAGGATCGTATTCAGCTCGGCGACGAGACTCTCGGCGCGGGCGGGGTCGAGCCCGAGGCGCGCCAACTCCGCGATGTGTCGAACGTCGTCGACCGTGACGGCCATCAGTCGACCTCACGCTCGAGGTTCGCCTGTGCGACGACGAGGGTCTTTCGCCCGATGGTGTCGTCGTCGAAGTCAATTTTCACCTTTGCGTCGCGCCCTGCCCCGGCTAGCTCGGCGACCGTTCCAGCACCGAATTTTCGGTGCCGGACGCGTGCACCGACGGCGATGAGGGCGGCGACCTGTGACTCGTCGCCAATGTGCGGCTCGGGCGCCACGACCGGCCGTCCGGGTCGACGAGCGGCGGCCGAGACGCGAAGGCCCGCGTCGTCGTCGAAGGTTGCTCCCCAGCCGAATTGCTCGCGCGATCCGTCGCGACTGCCCCAACTGCCCCGCGACCCAGCGGTCGACGACAGCCCCGAGAGCACTCCACGACCGGAGCTTCGGACACGAATCGTGCTGCGCTTCTCGAGCATGCCCTCCGGAATGTCGCGGAGAAAGCTCGACTGCCGGGCCGGGAGCAGCTCGCCGTTTCGCCGCCGTTGCTCAGCGTGCGAGAGGTACAGCTTCCGTCGGGCACGGGTGATACCGACGTAGAACAGGCGGCGCTCTTCCTCGAGCAGCTTCGGATCGTCGTAGGCCTTGGCGAGCGGGAAGAGCCCATCCTCGAGGCCGGCGATGAAGACGACGGGAAACTCAAGCCCCTTCGCGTTGTGCAGCGTCAGCAACGTCACTGCGTCGGCATCGCCGTCGAACGCGTCCACTGATGCGACGAGCGAGGCGCGCTGGAGAAAATGGTCGAGCGGTGAAAGCCCGACTTCCCCTCCCTCGTCGACTACCGTCTCGGCCGCGCTCGTGATCAGCTCTCGGATGTTGTCCAGTCGCTCGACCGCGGTGTCCTCCCCCTCCGCGCGCAGATAGTCACCGTAGCGAACGGCGTCGACCAACTCGCGCAGCAGCTCGTCTACCGACGCGTCCTGCGCGCGAGCACGGAGGCGCTCGATGAGCGAGGCGAACTCCGCCAATGCGGTCCGTGCAGCGGGCCGTAGACCGGTAAGCAAGTCGGGGCGACGCGCGAGATCGAGGACCGCCATGCCCTCCGCCCGTGCTCGGTCGCTGAGGAGGTCAATCGTCGTCTCACCGATGCCGCGGCGTGGCACGGTGATCGCCCGTCGGAACGCCTCGTCGTCGGCGGGGTTCGCGATGAGCTTGAGATAACTCATCAGATCGCGCACCTCGCGGCGGTCGTAGAACCGGACGGCGCCGACGAGACGGTACGGCATGGCGCGGCGGCGCAGCGCCTCCTCGAATGCACGGCTCTGAGCGTTCGTTCGATAGAGGATCGCGAAATCGCGAAGGCCGAGGGTCGACGAACCAGCGCGCCGGGCGGCTAGCTCCTCGATCGCCCAGTCGGCCTCGTCGCGCTCGTCGAGCGTCCGTACGAGCGTCGCCGGATCGCCGCCATCGATCGTCGGGCGGAGCGTCTTCCCCATTCGACCGGTGTTCGCGCTGATGACGGTGTTGGCGAGCGCGAGAATCGGCGGCGTGGACCGATAGTTCTCCTCGAGCCGAACGACCGCGGCGTTGGGGAAGTCGCGGGTGAAGTCGAGGATGTTTCGGATGTCGGCACCGCGCCAGCCGTAGATCGACTGGTCGTCGTCACCGACGACGCACACGTTACCGTGTGTGCCGCCGAGCAGGCGTACGAGCCGATATTGGGCGCGGTTGGTGTCCTGGTACTCGTCGACGAGGATGAAGCGGAAGCGGCCGGCGAGCTTCTCGCGCACATCGGCGTGTTGCTCGAGCAACTGCACGGGCAACACGAGGAGGTCGTCGAAGTCGACCGCGTTAGCGGCGCGGAGTGCTGCCTCGAGCTCGCGATAGACGATGGCTGCAGCGCGCGATGCGGTATCGCGCGCGAGCGACTCGTATTCGGCCGGCGAGGTGAGCGAGTTCTTCGCCTCGGAGATGAGGGCGTGGACGAGCCGCGGAGCGACCTGCTTTGGCGAGATGGCGTTGCGCTCCATCAGCCGCTTCACGACGCCGGCCGTGTCGTCCTGGTCGTAGATCGTGAAGGCGGACTTTCGTCCAACGAGCGGGGCATTCATGCGGAGAATGCGCGCCCCGATGGCGTGGAACGTACCTGCCCACATGCCGCCCGGCTCCTCGCCGAGCAATCGGGCGATGCGCTCGCGCATCTCACCGGCGGCCTTGTTGGTAAACGTCACGGTGAGAATCCGCGACGGGTCGACCCGGTGATGCGAGACGAGGTGCGCAATCCGCGTCGTGAGCACACGGGTCTTTCCCGATCCGGCGCCGGCGAGGACGAGCAGCGGCCCTTCCGCGTGCAGCACGGCCTCGCGTTGCGCCGGGTTGAGACCTTGCAGGAGCGGTTCGTCGGTCGTCAACGGCATCAGCGAAGTATAACGTCGAAGGTTGCACCGCGGTCCGCGCCGGTGAGCGCGAGTCGGCCACCGTGCCCCTCCTCGACGATTCGCCGCGCGAGCGGCAGACCGATTCCCCACCCGCTGGGTTTGGTCGAAAAGCCTGGCTCGAAGACGCGAGTGCGCAGGTCGCGCGCAATGCCCGGTCCGTCGTCGGCGACGCGAATGCGTACGCCGTCGTCGATACGCGCCGTGGACAGCGCGATCGTTCCGCCGCGACCGGCGAGCGCGTCGACGGCGTTCTTGGCGAGCGCCTCGACCGCCCACTCGAGGAGCACCGGGTCGCCGAGCACGGTCAGCTCGTCGGTGTCGTGACGAACAGTGATCTCGATGCTGTGAGATCGCGTGGGCACGCGCGCCCGGAAGTACGACGCGACGCGGTCGACGAGCGCGCGCGCGTCGACTGGCTCGCTGCGCGGCTCGCGCCCGATCCGCTCGAAACGGTGCGCCACCCGCTCGAGTCGCTCCAGATCGACGCGCATCTGTCCAGCCGCGCGCTCGACTGTCTCGCCGTCGCGGCGCTCCTCGAGCAGCTCGATCCATCCAGCGAGACTCGACAGCGGAGTCCCAAGCTGGTGCGCCGACTCACGCGCCATTCCGGCCCAGATTCGCTCGCGGGCCGCGCGGCCACGTGTCCGTACGATCAGGATGGCGGCGACGAAGAGCACGGCGGCGGTGCCGGCCAGTAACAACGGAATGACGCGAAGCCCAGTGACCAGCGGGGTGTTGCCGTAGTGGACCTCACCGATGCCACGGACCGCGACCGGCCGATTCTCGCGGTCCAGCCGAGGGACGAAGGCCAGCACCCGTGGATCGTCGGCGGGGGTGTCCTCCGAAAGGCCCGGCAAGTTAGCGTGGGCGGCCGGGCGGCCGGTCGCATCGGTAACGATGAGCGGCACGCCGTGCTCGCGAATGCTGCGCGCAAGATCGAGCAGCGCCTGGGTGCTCGCCCCTTCTGTCGTGTCGCTCAGCGCGCGGTACAAGTGGGCATAGGCGGTGCTCGACCGACGCGCCTCGCGGCGGAGGTCAGCGACGACCGCACGGGTGTACACGACATACGAACCGAGCAGCAGCGCGACCAGCAGCGCGATGGTCGAAACCGGCGCGGCGCGCCGCATCGGTCTAGGCCAGCCGGTCCGCGCCGATGTACGGCCGAAGCGCCGGCGGAGCGGTGACGGTACCGTCGGGGTTCTGGTAATGCTCGAGCAGGCACGCGATCGTTCGCGGAAAGGCGAGCCCCGATCCATTCAGTGTGTGCACGAACCTTGGCCTGTCGCCCTTGGCGGCGCGGTACCGAATGTTCGCGCGGCGGGCCTGAAAATCGAGAAAGTTGCTGCAGGACGAGA
>WUUC01023597.1_pt1 | contig 11261 bp, 10 predicted proteins | sample 6278441 | NCBI WGS metagenome assembly WUUC01 (sample SAMN13675441, study PRJNA597444) | soil metagenome | isolation source: soil | place: USA: Washington | collected 2017-10 | reverse complement strand
ACTGTCCGCAGTCGCGGCGGCGTCCATCCTGCGACGAAAGGCTGCACCGATCGTGACGTCCGAGCTCACCTTCCCGGCCGGCGATGAGCGTGTCGTCGCCGACGCGCTCTTCGGCACGTTGTACGCGGAGCTGCACCGGCTGGCCCGCCGGGAATTGAACCGCCGCGGCCCGGCCGGCGGTCTGGGTGTGACCACGCTGCTCCACGAAGCCTACTTGTCGATCTCCGGCCGGGAGGGGACCGTCTTCGCCGACCATGCCCGCTTCATGGCTTACGCCGCCCGGGTGATGCGCGGCCTGATCATCGACGATGTCCGGCGGCGCCGGTCGGAAAAGCGCGGCGGGCTGTTCGAGATCACCTCGCTCTGCCTCGATCATGCAGACACCGTGGTCGATCCCCGCTCCCTGATCCTGATCAGCGACGCGCTCGACGAGCTCGGCGAGGTGGAACCGGACCTGGCGGAGATCGTCGACCTGAAGTTCTTCTGCGGGTTCTCGTTCGCCGAGATTGCCGCGATGCGCCGCGTCTCGGAACGGACCATTCAGCGGAACTGGGAGAAGGGCCGCCTCTACCTGCACCACGCGATCGACAGCGGGACGCCGCAGGTCCCCGGGCCCCATGGCGCGTATCAGCCCTGATCGGTGGCGCGTCCTCAGTCCGTACCTGGACGAAGCCCTCGAAATCTCGGCTGACGGCCGGGCGGACTGGCTCGCATCGATCTCGACCCGCGACGCCGCGCTGGCCACGGAGCTCGGAGCCATTCTCGGCCAACATCAAGCGGTGCACGAGTCGGGCTTTCTCGAGCGGCCGGTGCTGGACCCGCGGATGGCGCTGGTGCCATCGCCCGCCGGGCAGGTGGTCGGCTCCTACAAGCTCGTCTCGCACATCGGCGAGGGGGGTTCCGGCAGCGTATGGCTCGCGGAGCGCTGCGATGGGCGATTCCAGGGCCGCGCCGCGGTCAAGCTGCTGAATATCGCGCTGATGGGGCGGACTGGCGAGGAGCGATTCACCCGTGAGGGCACCATCCTCGCCCGCCTCCGGCATCCCCGCATCGCGCACCTGATCGACGCCGGCGTGTCGTCGGCCGGTCAGCCCTATCTGGTGCTCGAGCACGTCGACGGACAGGCGATCGACGGCTATTGCGAAGGCCATTCGCTCGGCGTGGAGGCGCGGATTCGCCTCTTCCTCGACGTGCTCGAGGCGGTGGCGCACGCGCACGCCAACCTGATCGTGCACCGGGACATCAAGCCCGCCAACGTGCTCGTCAGCAGCGACGGCCAGGTCAAACTGCTCGACTTCGGCATCGCCAAGCTGGTCGAGGGGGACGTGCCGGGCGGCCCGCCGACCGCCGACTCGGGCGCGATCGGCCGGGACGGCGGCACCGCCCTGACCCCTCAATACGCGGCGCCAGAGCAGGTGTCCGGCGATCCGGTCACCACCGCGACCGATGTCTACGCGCTCGGTGTGCTGCTCTACGTGCTGCTGACCGGCCGGCATCCCGCGGGACGCGAGATCGACTCGCAGGTCAGCTTGCTCCGCGCCATCGTCGAAACGGAGCCGGCACGGCTGTCGGATGCGGTGGCGGCTCCGTCGGAGCCGGCGGGTGCGCGAGCCCGCCACGCGCGACAGCGCGGCACCACGCCGGGCCGGCTCCGCCGCATCCTGCAGGGCGATCTCGACAGCATCGTCTCGAAGGCGCTGAAGAAGAACGCGGCGGACCGCTATGCGTCGGTCGACGCCTTCGCGGCCGACCTGCGCCGTTTTCTGCGTCACGCGCCGATCAGCGCCCGCGCGGCCACTCCCGGCTATCTGATTGGCCGGTTCGTCAAACGCCACACCGCCGGGGTGGCGATCTCGGCCGCGGTGGTCTTGTTCGTCGGCGGGCTGAGCCTGTTTCACACGCGCCGGCTCGCCGCGGAACGGGACTACGCGGAGCGCGAACGAGCGAAGGCGGTCAAAGCCAGCGAGCTCCTGATGGGACTGCTCACGAGCGCGGACCCTTATGCCGTGCGCACGACATCGGGGGAGCCGACGGTCCGGGCGCTGCTCGATGCGGGGGCGGCCGAGGTGCAGAAGGATCTGACCGGCGAGCCGGGGCTGCAGGCCGAAATGCTCACGGTGATGGGCCGGACCTACCGCCGGCTCGGGCGGATCGATCGGGCGCAGGAGCTGCTCGAACAGGCACTCGCGAGCGGACAGGCGGCGTTCGGCCCCGAGCACGTGAAGGTCGCGCAGACGCTCGACTACCTGGGTGTGGTGCTGGCCGACAAGGGGGAGTACGCGGCCGCCGGCCGGACGCTGGAGCGGGCGCTGGCCATCCGGCGCGCCCTGCTCGGCGAGCACGGGGACGTCGCCGTGACCCTGGCGGAGCTCGGACGCATCTATCAGGACCAGGGACTGAACCGGCGCGCCGAGCCGCTGCACCGGGAGGCGCTGGCGATCCGGCGGAAAGTGCTCGGCACCGAGCACCGTGAGACCGCGGTGAGCCTGAGCGACCTGGCGTCGGTGCTGCGTCTCAACGGCGATCTCGACGGCGCCGAAACGCTGCTGCGCCAGTCGCTCGAGCTGAACATCAAGACCCGGGGAGCTGATCATCCCAACACCGCGGTCACCCTGCAGGACCTCGCGATGATCGCGATGAGCCGGGGCGACCTCCCGGCCGCGGAATCCGGCTTCCGCCAGGCGCTGGGGATTCAGCGCAAGGCGTTCGGCGATCGGCATCCGGTGGTCGCGGCCACGCTGAACGGCCTCGCGCGAGCCCTGCGCGAGCAACAGCGGTACGACGAGGCGGCCGCGGCGCTGCAGGAAGCGGCGGACATCGTCCGCGCCGCGTTCGGACCGGATCACCAGCTGCTGGGGATCTACTCGATCAACCTCGCGGCCGTGCAGATGGCCCTGGGCCGGCCCGCGCTGGCCGAGCCGCTCCTCCGCGACGGCCTGCGGATCCGCTCGCGAGCGCCGGGTCTGGTGCCGGTCCGCCGGCGCACCATCCGCGAGGACGATTGGAGCCTCGGCGGTGCCCAGAGCCTGCTCGGCGCGTCACTGCTGGCCAGGCGGCAGTATGCGGAAGCCGAGGCCGCCCTGCTCGAGGCGCGGCGGCTCCTCGAGGCGCTGCCCGGCGCGGGCGGATCCGAAATGAAGGTCGCGATCGCGCGCCTGATCGAGCTGTACGTCGCCTGGGGCAAGCCGGAGCAGGCGGCCTCCTACCGCACGCTGCTCGGCTCATGAAAGCCGCGGTCCGCGGTCCGCGGTATATATTCAGCCCGCGATGGCGAAGGCACGAAAGAAGACGGTGTTCGTCAGCCACATCTCCGACGAGACCGAGCTGGCACAGTGGCTCAAGACCCGCCTGGTGCGTGACTTCCTTGGCGCAGTCAACGTGTTCGTGTCGTCCGACCGGGCGACGATCGGCGCCGGAAGCAAGTGGCTCGAGGAAGTGGGCACCGCATTGAGACAGGCCGATCTGCAGGTCGTGCTCTGCAGCCGCCAGTCGGTCGGACGGCCATGGGTCAACTTCGAGGCGGGGGCGGTCTGGCTGCGTGATATCCCGGTCGTGCCGCTGTGCCACTCGGGGCTGGAGCCGGCGGAGCTGCCGGTTCCGTTGAGCATGCTCGAGGGGGTCGCCTTCGGCGACGCCGCTGGGCTCGCAAAGCTGTACGACGCGGTCGCGGCAGCCGTGGGTCTGGATGCGCCATCGCTCGATTACGACGCGCTCGCCGGAGAGGCGCGGGCGTTGGAAGCCAAGAACGCCTTGGCGGTGCGAAATGTCGACGTGGTCGAGAATCCGCGGGTGCTGTGCGCGGCCAGCGTGCAGTACGCGGAGCCGCAGTACGGGTTCGACCTCGATATCGAGATCCTCCAGCGCTACTTCCCCGGGCAGGTCACCGTGGAGCCGGCATTGACGTCGGTCCGTCTGATGGATCTGCTGACCAGCGGGCGCTTCGACATCATCCATCTGGTGATGCCGATCGATCCGGAAACCGGCGCTTTGATCTTCAGCCGCGTCGACTACGAGAGCCAGCTGCCCCTGGTGCCGGCCGAGACGATGCCGGCGGCCAGCTTCGCGGCGCTGCTCACCGAAGCCGGGGCTCGCCTCGTGGTGCTCGCGACCTGCAAAGCATTGCTGCTGGCGGTCGAAGTGGCGACCGTCGCCAACATGGCGGCGAGCGATCAGGACATCACCGGTCAGGAAGCGGCCGCGTGGGAGGGATGCTTCTACCGGCTCCTCGCCCAGGGGAAGTCCGTCCACAAGGCGTTCGACATCACGAAACAGCACTCGAATACGCCGATTCGCGCGGTCAGACAGAAAGACGTGCTGTTTGTCACGAAAGCGCCGGTCTGAGCGTGCTCCCCGTGCCGAGCGCTCTTACTGCTCCGGCACGGTGCACGACGGAAACCGCGCCAGTGCCGTATTCCCCGAGTACCCCAGCTCCTCGAGCAAGCCGGCGCGTGAGGTGTAGTAGCCGTCGGCGGTCAGGTTCTTGATCAGGCGGAAGAAACGGATCGGCAGGTCCGACGCGGTTCGCGGCGCGACATTGGTGACGGCCGGACGCACCAGCGGATCGCGGTCGGTGACCGCCACGTAATAGATCGAGCCGCCGTTCCCCTCGGTGCGGAAGCGTTGCTTCAGCCCCTCCCGCTGCTGGCGGTCGACGGCATCGCTGAGCGGTTGCAGGATCGCGATGTGCTGCGCCTCCTCGAGCATCAGGTAATCGCGTGAGAACCGGGCCGTCGCCTGTTCCGCCAGCCACGCCAGGCCGGAGCGGACGAGCGGTTGATGCTCCGCGTTGAGCGTGACCACACGATCGATGTATTCCGGGACGCCGGCGGCAGCCGCGCCTGGGGTGCCGGTGGGTGGAATGATGACGTCGGTCAACCGGGCGAGACTGGCATATTCGGCTGCCGTGAAGAACGCCGGGACGTATGGCAATGTCGCCGGCGTCTGGACCAGCGCCTGATGGACGTGCTGGCCGTAGAGCTCGTCGCCGGCGAAGGGAAAGGCGCACGTGACGCCGATCGCCCCCAGCAGATGCAACGCCTGCCGCCGCGTCTCGGTCACAACTCACCTCTTCGCTGGCGTTCGGCGATATGGCCGGCGGCGCGCACCGCGAGCGCCATGATCGTCAACGTCGGATTCTTCTCGGAGGCCGACGGGAAAACGCTGCCATCCACGACGTAGAGGTTCGGCACGTCGTGAGTGCGGCAGTCGGCGTCGACGACCGAGGTCTTCGGATCGTGACCCATCCGGCACCCGCCCAGCTCGTGGTTCGGCGCCGGGCCGTCGGGTACCGTCAGGACGTCCGCGCCGGCTTTTTCGAGGATCGTCAGGCTCCAGCGCACCATGTCGTTGAACAACGCTTCGTCGTTCGGGCCCCAGCGCAGATGGCGGCGCGCCAGCGGCAGGCCGAACTTGTCGATCCGCTGCGGATCGAGGTCGACGTACGACTGCGGGTTGGGCAGCATCTCGCCGTAAGGCGTGAACTGCATGTAGGCCGGATACGCCGCCTTCACCGCCGCCTTGTAGTCGCGGCCGAAGCCCCCGACCGCCTTCGCCCATCCGGCGAACCGGCGATTCTGATAGTTGACCTGTGCGCCGAAGGTCCGGGCGTAGCCGCGCTTCCTGGTGTGCATGAACGACGGTAAATAGGCGTGATCCAGGAACCCCTCGTCGTTGGTCGGCCGCTTGCCGCGCAAATCGTGGAGCACGCATTCGATGCCGCCGGTGAAGTGCGGGATGAAATGCCGGCCGAGCTGACCGCTGGAGTTGGCCAGCCCGTTCGGATAGCGGCGCGACTTCGACATCAGCAGCAGCGCCACGCTCTGTACGCAGGCGCACGCCACCACCACCGCCCGGCCGCGCACTTCCCCCTCCCGCTTGTGGACGCGGTGCACATAGCGGACCCCGGTCGCGCGGTTCTCATCCGACACGAGCACCCGCGAGACGATGCAGTCGGAGAACACGGTGACCTGCCCGCTTTCCTCGGCCGGCGCGATGTGGACGTCGGCCGAGTTGTACTTCGCCACCACGTCGCAGCCGGCCATGCAGTTGCCGCAGAAGTGGCAGGCGGGCCTGGTTTTGGTCGGCACCGTCAGCGTCGCCTTCCTGACGTGGATCAGGGTGGCGCCCACCGAACGCGCGGCCCGCCCGAGGATTTCGTCGCTGCACTTCATCGCGACCGGCGGCAGGAACTCTCCGTCGGGCAAGTCCTCGAGTCCGTCGCGGCTGCCACAGACGCCGACTTCGCGCTCGATCGTGTCGTAGTACGGCGCGATTTCCTTGTAGTCGAACGGCCAGTCTTCCCCGGCGCCGTCGTGGGCCCGTCCCTTGAAATCACGCTGGCTGAAGCGCAGCGACACCGCGTTCCACAGCATGGTCTTGCCGCCGACCGCCCGGCTGCGCTCCGAGTCGAACCCTTCCTTCCCCATCCGCATCGTTGGAATCTGGCGATTGGCGAACTCGAAGGGCATCGCGTGGGTGTTGAAGTCGGTGCGGGTGTTGACGCGAGGCCCACCCTCGACGAGCGCGACCCGCACGCCACGCCGGGCGAGGTGCGAGGCCAGGGTCCCTCCGGACGCACCGGATCCGACGATGACGACATCGAAGATGTCAGCAGGCTGCATGGTTCGGGTCCACGAAATCCGGCGATGACAATCGCAGCACGGCCGGCGGCTGTCAAGTGCGTCCACGCGCTTTGTCCACGTGCTTCGCACTGCACGACGAGACGACGTGCCGCCGAAGGCGGCCAGCGCCGAAGGCGCCGTGACGGCGGCTGTCCGCCGATCATGGGCTTCGACTAAAGTCTGGGCTTGCCCCACACCATCGCGATCGTCTCGTCCGTCCTCATTTACGTGTGGCTCCTTGAAGCCGCGTTGCCGCGCGACTTCGTGCTGGTGCCGGCGGCCGTGGTCGTTGCGCTGGCCGTTCATCACGACCGCCGTCACCGCGAATGGGGATTCTCATGGCCCGCCTTTGCCCCGGCTCTGTGGCGCGCGCTCGTCGCCACGTTCGTCATGGCGCTCATCGTGCTCGGCGCCGGGGCGGCGCTCGGCACCTTGCACGATCGTCGCGACTTCCTCGGTAGCCTGGCGCCGCTCGTGGTCTGGGGGGGCGCGCAACAGTGGGTGCTGCAGACCGTCGTGCTTCGCGAAGCGCAGCGCGCCACCTCGCCACGCCGCGGCATCGCGATCGCAGCCCTGCTGTTCGGCGCGATCCATCTGCCGAACCCATTCCTGGCGCCGGTCACGGGAATTGCCGCGCTGGTCTGGTGCAGGATTTACGACCGTTACCCGAACATCCTCCCATTCGCCCTCTCGCACGGCCTCGGAACGCTGGCGGTGCGGTACGCGTTCGATGATGCGATGACCGGACGATTGAGAATTGGCGCGTCGTATCTGCGGCTGGATTTGTGAGCGTCCGATTCCTGCAGGCGGCCGGGCGGTCCCGGCCTGCCTGGCGTAGCATGTGCCGGAGACCTCTTTCACTCAGCAGACGAACCGAGGCGCGCGATGGATCTGGGCCTACGAGGAAAGACCGCGATTGTCACCGGCGGCAGCCGCGGGATCGGACGGGCGATTGCCCTGCGGTTGGCGGACGAAGGCGCGGGCGTCGCGATCTGCGCCCGCAACGAAGCGGCGCTGCGAGAGGCAGAACAGGAGCTGCGCACGCGGTCGGTGCCGGTGTTCGCGGCGGTGTGTGACGTCGGCAATGCCGACGCGCTCGACCACTTCCTCGACGCGGCCCGCAACGGCCTGGGCCGCGTCGACGTCCTGATCAACAACCCGAGCGGCATCATGATGGCCGACGACACCGCCGCATGGGAGTCGACCTTGAGCGTCGACCTCATGGCCGCGGTCCGCGCCAGCCAGAAGGTCGCGCCGTGGATGAGCGAGACCGGCGGCGGCGCGATCGTCTCCATCTCGTCGATCGCCGGCCTGGAAGCCGGCGGCTTCCCCGCCTCGTACGGAGCGAGCAAAGCCGCGCTGATCAGCCTGGGAAAATCCCTCGCGGTCTCGCTGGCACCGCAGAGGATTCGCGTCAATACCGTGGCGCCGGGGTCGATCGAGTTCCCTGGCGGCCTGTGGAACCAGGCGAAGCACCAGAATCCCGACTTCTACGGTGCCATCCTCCAGAGAATTCCCTGGGGGCGGATGGGGACCCCCGAGGAGGTCGCTGACGTGGTCGCCTTCCTGTCTTCGCCGCGAGCCAGCTGGGTCACCGGCGCGTGCATCGTCGTCGACGGCGGGCAGCACAAGGGAAATATGTAGTTGGGAGTTGACGCCTTCGCGCAGCCGTTCCAGACTCAGTCACTCAGCGAGGTAACCACATGACCCGCGGCCTCGGACTCAATCGCAACATGGGGATGGTGGCACTCGGTATCTGGTTGATTCTCAGCGGCCTCTCCGGCCTGGTCCCGCTCGGGCTGCCAGCGGTGGTCATGGCGGTGCTGGCACTGGTCGCCGGCATCCTGATTCTGGCCGGCCGATAGCGCGGGGCTGCAAAGCGTGTGAATGATTTGCCGGCGGACTCGTGGCTTCCGCCTTCAGGCGGAAGTTCAACGCCGGCCGCAGTGTTCCGGCTGACTTGTCCGCCGGAGCCTTGGCGAAGGTGGAAGCCGGAAGCCACACGATCGATTTGTCCGGACTCAGGCCGCGTTTCCCTTGGAGCCAACGATGAGCGACGGGGTCATCCGCTCTCAGCCATGCCCGCACTGCGGTTCCGATGCCGTGTGGACCCAGAACGCCTGGACGGTCGGAGACACGGCGAGCGCCGCGTACGTCTGTGGCAACGGCCACGTCATCGACCCACGCGAGACCCGGCAGTGCCCGAAGTGCGGCGTGCACGACACCAGTCTGCTGGGCGATGTGGACGGGCGACAGCAGTTCCGCTGCGCGCAATGCGGCGAGGTGTTCGTGTACCCGCGGGACATCGAATCGGCGCCCTCCGCGATTGCCGGGTGACGCTCTCTCAGCTGCGCGCGATGGGGTGTCGGTGACGGTCCTGCTTCCCTTTCTGATCGGCATTGTCGCCGGCCTCCGCACCATGACGGCGCCGGCCGCGGTGAGCTGGGCGGCGCGCCTCGGCTGGTTGAAGCTGGCTTCAACCGGCTTCGCCTTCCTCGGCGCGGCCATCACGCCGTGGATCCTGACGGTGTTGGCACTTGGCGAGCTGGTTGCCGACCAGCTGCCGTCGACGCCAAGCCGCACCGTGCCGGTGGCATTCGGGAGTCGCATCGTCAGCGGAAGCTTCTCGGGCGCGGCAATCGGCGCCGCCGGCGGATCGGTCGTCGCCGGCCTGATCGCGGGAGCCATCGGCGCGGTGATCGGTACCCTTGGCGGGCGCGCGGCCCGCGGGCAGTTGGCGGCGGCATTTGGCAAGGATCGCCCGGCGGCGTTGATCGAGGACGCTGTGGCGATCGGCGGCGCATTCCTGATCGTCGCGGCTCTGCGATGACCCGCTTCGACGCCATCATCGTCGGCGCCGGCCAGGCCGGGCCCTCCCTCGCCGGACGCCTGACCGGCGCCGGAATGACGGTCGCGCTGGTGGAGCGCAAGCTGTTCGGCGGCACCTGCGTGAACACCGGGTGCATGCCGACGAAAACGCTCATCGCCAGCGCGTATGCGGCACATCTCGCCAGGCGGGCCGGAGACTACGGGATCAATCTGAGTGGCGACGTCCGGGTCGACATGCCCAAGGTCAAGGCCCGGGCCGATGCCGTCATCGCCAACGCCCGCACCGGCGTGGAGAAACATCTGCGCGGCATGAAGGGCTGCACCGTCATCCAGGGACACGCCCGATTCGAAGGGCCGGACACGGTTCGTGTCGGCGACCAGGGGCTGACCGCGCCACGAATCTTTGTCAACGTCGGCGGGCGCGCCGTCGTTCCCGACCTGCCCGGCGTTCAGGACGTGCGATTTCTCACCAACACGTCGATGCTCGCGCTGGACCGCGTCCCGAGCCATCTCGTCGTGGTCGGTGGCAGCTACGTCGGGCTCGAGTTCGCGCAGATGTATCGGCGCTTCGGCGCGGAAGTGACGGTCGTAGAGAAGTCACCGCGGCTGATCGCGCGGGAAGACGAGGATATCTCGCAGAGCCTCCGCCAGATCCTGGAGAGCGAGGGCATCCGAATCCGCACGAGCGCCGAGTGCATCAGCCTGGCGGCTCACGATCAAGGGGTTGCGGTGTCGGTCAGATGCGAGAGCGGTCCGCCCGAGGCGCTCGGGTCGGACGTGCTGCTCGCGGTGGGACGGCGGCCGAACACCGACGACCTGGGGCTCGATCGTGCTGGTATCGCAGTCGACGACCGCGGCTACATCACCGTCGACGACCGGCTGGCGACCAGCGTGCGCGGGATCTGGGCGCTTGGAGACTGCAATGGCCGCGGCGCGTTCACGCACACCGCGTACAACGACTTCGAGATCGTCGCCGCCAACCTGCTCGACGGCGACGACCGGAACGTCAGCGCGCGCATTCCCGGCTATGCCCTCTACACCGATCCGCCGCTCGGCCGGGTCGGGATGACCGAGGCGCAGGCTCGCGCCAGCGGCCGGCCGCTGCTGACCAGCACGCGCCCGATGACGCGGGTCGGCCGAGCGGTCGAGAAGGGGGAGACGCTGGGCTTCATGAAGGTCGTGGCCGATGCCGAGACCCGGCAGATCCTGGGCGCCGCGATCCTCGGCACCGGCGGAGACGAGGCGATCCACGGCATCCTCGACGTCATGCACGCTGGAGTGCCGTTCGACGTCCTGCGGTGGGCGGTGCCGATTCACCCGACCGTTTCAGAGCTGATTCCGACGCTGCTCGGCGACTTGAAGCCGGCGTGAGCGACCGGGAGCCCTACATCTCTCCCCCGTGCACGACCTTCCCGCCGACGACCGTCAGCACGCTGACCGTCTTCGGCAGCGCGTCGGGCGGCACCTTGAAGATGTCCTGCGACAGCATCGCCAGGTCCGCGAGCATCCCCGGCGAGATCGTCCCTTTCTGGTTTTCTATCATCTCGGCCCGCGCCGAGCCGAAGGTGTACGCGCTGACCGCCTGTTCACGCGTCATCGCCTGCGTCGGATTGTTCGCGTTGATCGAGGCGAACATCACATTCAGAAAGGGATTGATCGGTCCGTCGGATCCGAGCGCGACCGGCACGCCTGCCGCGATCATGCTCCTCATCATCGACGAGCGCGCGGTGCGGGTGCCGAGGCGCGCCGCCATCAGATCCGGGAGCATGAAGTGCGACGGATTCTGCACGATCGTGACGCCGAGTTGCTTCG
>WUUC01234114.1_pt1 | contig 11262 bp, 8 predicted proteins | sample 6278441 | NCBI WGS metagenome assembly WUUC01 (sample SAMN13675441, study PRJNA597444) | soil metagenome | isolation source: soil | place: USA: Washington | collected 2017-10 | reverse complement strand
GCGGAACAGATATTCATGTTTCAGGTTACGATCAAAAATGGGACATGATTCCTTATGATGTCCAAATTGTGGGTGGAATTGCCATGCATTTTGGAGCTATTGCCGAAATGCAGACCGGAGAGGGAAAAACTTTAACAGCTGCCATGCCACTCTATTTGAATGCTTTGACTGGAAAACCTGTCCATCTTGTCACTGTCAATGATTATCTAGCTGAACGGGACTGTGAATGGGTTGGAACAATTTTTCGTTGGTTAGGTCTCACAACAGGATCCATTACGAATGGGGTTCCAATCGAAGATCGCAAACAAGTGTATGCGGCAGATATCGTTTATGGAACTTCTTCAGAATTTGGTTTTGATTACTTGCGTGATAATTCAATGGCCATGTCGAAAAATGAGCAAGTGCAAAGAGGCTTTTACTTTGCCATTATTGATGAAGTCGACTCCATTCTAATCGATGAAGCACGAACACCTTTAATCATTTCTGGACCGGTGCCAGATAGTCGACAAATGTATAACGAGTTAAAAGATGGGGTTGCAGAATTGGTTCGTCGGCAGCGCGACCTTTGTAATCGGCTAGCGACAGAATCTCGTAAAACTTTAGAGCAGATTCAACAGCAAACTGCAGTCAATGGCAAAAAAGATAAAAAACTAGAAGAAACAGAGCAAGAGGCTTATCGAAAACTTTGGCTTGTTAACAAGGGAACTCCGCAAAATAAATTATTGAAGCGAATAAAAGAAAATCCCGATATGCGAGCTGCCATTGACAAGTGGGATTTGTATTACTATGCGGAGCAGAATAAAGATGAGCGATTAAAGGCTATTGCTGAACTTTATATGCTTGTGGACGAAAAAAGTAGTGAGTTCGAACTAACAGATAAAGGAATCCATGCTTGGCAAGTCTATACAGGGGGAATTGGAAGCCCAGAAGATTTTATCATGATGGACATCAGTGACGAGTACCTCAAGATTGATGAAGATCCTAATTTAGATGAAGAAGCCAAAATGGCGCAAAAGCTCAAAGTCAGAGAAGAAGATGCAAAACGTAAAGAACGTGCTCATAATTTAAGACAGCTTCTTCGTGCACACCTTTTAATGGAAAAAGATGTCGATTACATTGTGCATGACAATAAGATCGTTATTATTGATGAACACACGGGGCGAGCACAGCCCGGTAGACGCTTTTCTGATGGTCTCCATCAGGCCATTGAAGCAAAAGAGGGAGTGGAAATTCAAAAAGAAACACAAACCTATGCGACCATTACCTTGCAGAACTACTTCCGGATGTATGAAAAATTATCGGGAATGACAGGAACCGCAAGTACGGAAGCGCATGAGTTTAAAGAAATTTATAAGCTTGAAGTTCTTGAAATTCCAACTCATCGTTCTTCTTGTCGTGAAGACTTAAATGATGAAATTTACATGACAGAAAGAGAGAAGTATACTGCCATTTTAAAAGAAGTTCGCCGAATCCATGAACAAGGTCGTCCCCTTCTTATTGGAACAGAATCTGTTGACGTTTCTGAAAAACTATCTCGTATTTTTAAACAGAATGGCTTAGAGCATACGGTTCTAAACGCTAAGCAAAATCAGAGAGAAGCAGAAATTGTGGCTCAAGCTGGTCGTCGAGGGTCCATTACCATTGCAACTAATATGGCAGGTCGAGGAACTGATATTAAACTAGAATCTGGAGTGGCTGAGCTAGGAGGGTTATACGTGATGGGAACAACCCGCCATCAATCTAGAAGAATAGATAGACAATTGCGAGGTCGTTGTGCTCGTCAAGGAGATCCTGGAACATCCAAATTCTATATTTCTTTTGAAGATTCCCTCTTACGTCTTTTTGCCTCACCTCGCATGACGGCTATCTTGCAACGTTTCCGTCCACCAGAAGGAGAAGCCATTTCAGCTCGTATGTTGAATAAGTCAATAGAGACGGCACAAAAACGAGTTGAACAGCGCAATTATATGATGCGTAAGCATACGCTGGAATATGACGATGTCATGAATAAGCAGCGACAAGAAATTTATGCGTTTCGCAATGAAGCGCTACAAGTCAGTGACATTGAGCCTCTCGCCATTGAAGTGTTGGAGAGTGTTTCTGCAATTGGAACCGAGAAATTTTTTCAAAATCGTTCGGAAGAGCAAAGCTGGGATCCGGAAGGATTCCGTCAATGGCTTCTTCAATTATTTCCTATCACCTTTGATCTTCATGAATTCGATCAAGATCATTTAGACGAAGAACAGATTGAAACGATTGCAGCTAGTAAAATTATTAAGGCTTTCAAAGAAAAATTATTACGAGAAAATCAGAAGGTTTCTGCCCATTTCGTTATTCAAGGAGACGTTCCTCGCCCAGCTCACGAAGCGGTTCGCAATTTAATGGTCCGTCGCCTAGATCAGATGTGGCAAGAGCATTTATTACGAATGGATCATTTACGAGCGGACGTGACTCTTCGTTCAGTTGGACAGCGTGATCCTCTAACAGAGTTCAAACATGAAGCTTTCGCGTTATTTGATGAATTAAGTCGTGTTCTTCGAATAGAAATTGCTCGGGCTTTATTCCGTTTTGAAATCATTTCACCTCAACAAACATTACAACAATTACTGAATGCAGGAATGCGCCTTGAAACCAACCGCTCTCTATTTGCTGACTTGCAAGCTCCTCCTGTTGTTCCCTCTCTATTAGAGGAATTTTCAGATGAACAATTAGATGAATCTGATCAAATAGAGGCTCGTCCAGAAAAATTGGAGCCTGTCGTCATGGGTCCACAAACTGGACGCAATGATCCTTGTCCTTGCGGAAGTGGCAAAAAATACAAAAAATGCTGTGCTGCTAAGGAAAGCGGATAAGAGGTCAAGGGTCAGGCCTGTAATTCTGCTAATTCTCTTGAACTTGAGGGGGCATGAAGGAAAGAAAGAGAGGGTCAGGCTTGCAAGTCTGCTAAAATCATCTGAAGAGCAGAATTGCAGGCCTAACCCTCTTGTTTGAAAGGATCCTTTCTTAATAATCTGCTTCCATTTCCTGAAGCCATTTCCATCCAAAATACAATGCCGGTAAACTTAGGAAAAGAAAGTAAAAAGAATATTCTCCCTTCCATTGCAAGGTGAGAGTCCCTGGGTAAGCAAAAAGAAGGAGAATAGTTCCAAATAAAAAGAAAATCGATCCCGACATTAAAAGAAGCAGAGGCAGCACATCTGTTTGAATTTGTTTCCAGATAACAGGAGAATGTTGAATGCTTTCTTCTTCTTTTATTTGAGGAACAGGTTCAACTTTTGAGCTTTGATAAAGAGGAGCGGGAATATTTTTATCATGATCTTCCTTAGGAAATCGATAAGAAGGACTCCAAAGGCTCTCATCTTCTTGCCCTTCTACGGCTTGTAAGTACACGCCGCAATAAGGGCAATTATCGATTTCTCGGGCAACATTTCCTTCACAGTTCCAACATAGTTTTTTTTGGGGTAATGCACTCATTGGCTAGCAGCCTATCTAAAATATAAATATTTTTTTATCCTTTAGTATCTAGATGCCCTCAAAGCTTATCTTAAAGCCTTTTAGACAACCATTTAAAATTAATTTAGATCTTATCCTTTTTGATCACAAAAGGCAAGTATTAGAAGTAGCGAGTTGTAAATTTTGTCAAGACCTATTTCATCGTTACTGATTATAAGTTACTTATAAACAATAAAAAAGTATCCAGTTTTTTTCACTTTTTTCGTGACAACTTTCATTAAAGAGATGAAAATAGAAAAAATGATCATTCTTAAGGAGTCAAATCTATGAAATTCAAATCCTATCTAGCCTTAATCTTGTTTCTAGGCATATTCAAAACTGGTTTAGTAGTAGGATTGGAGGATTTTGCTGGCATTCCGAAGTTAATGGTGAGAGGAGAAGCAAGGATGCGAAAGCCGGCAGACGAGTTAGTGATTCAATTAGGAGTGGTGACGCAGGGAAGTTTAGCAACACAAGCTCTAAAAGAAAATAATCAACAGATGCAAGGGATCATTCAAAATTTAATAGACATTGGTTTAAAGGAATCAGACTATTCAACAGGCCGTTTTAGCATTCAACCTGTCTACTCCGTTCCTCCTCACAATCCTCCCCCCCATTGGAAACCAACGATTGAAGGATATGAAGTCAATAACACTTTGACTATTCGAACAGAGCAACTTACTTTAGCTGGGTCCATCATTGATGCTGCTAGTCAAGCAGGTGCGAATTCGATTGACAGTATAGATTTTCATTTACAAGATCCTAATCTCTACCGAGAAGAAGCTATTAAGGCAGCAACTGAAGTGGCTCTTAATGAAGCAACGATTTTGGCTCAAGCGGCTCACTTAAAACTTGTCCGTATTTTGTCAATTGTTTTAAATGACGCTCAATTTGAACCCATGACAAAAAATGCTCCTATGATGATGCGAGCTGCTGCATTTGAAGCAACTCCTACTCCTATTAAAGCAGGTGACATCGAAATCTCTGCTCATGTAGATATTTTGTTCGAGTTGCAGTAGAAAAAGGAAACAAAAGTGGAAAGAAAAAGATTCGACATTGCGGTTTTAGGAGGAGGTCCTGGAGGCTATCCAGCAGCCATTCGAGCGGCTCAGCGTGGTAAAAATGTTGCATTAATTGAAGCTCGTGAAATGGGTGGGACTTGCTTAAATCGAGGTTGTATTCCATCTAAAGCTTTGATTGCCAATGCAGAAATCTTGAATAGCATTCAACATGCAAATGCCTTTGGCATTCAAGTTGGAGACGTTTCTTTTGATTATAGTCAAATGGTCAAAAGAAAAAACACAGTTGTTGAAAACATTCGGACCAGCTTGGAAGGCTTAATTACATCAAACAATATTACCATCATTCGTGGATATGGCAAATGTGTGTCTCCTCGAGCCATTAAAGTAGAGGGGCAAGACAAGATGCTGATTGAAACAGATAAAATCATTATTGCGACAGGCTCGGAACCTCGCAATATGGCTCCTTTTCCCTTCGATTATGAAAGAATTCACGATTCAACATCCTTATTAGATTTAAAAAGGTTACCCAAAAGCTTGGCTATTATTGGTGGGGGGGTGATCGGATGTGAGTTTGCTTCTCTTTATCAGGCTTTAGGAGTCCAAGTCACGATTTTAGAATTGTTGCCTCGAATCATCCCAATGGAAGCGGAGGAAGTTTCTCAGGCTTTAACGCGTGCTTTTACAAAAAAAGGGATTCACATTCAGACAGGTATAAAAGTTGAAAAAGTGGAGCGAACAGCTAATGGAATTGAAGTGAAAATAGAGGGAGGAAAATCTGTTCAAGCAGAGATGGCTTTAGTCTCTGTAGGACGGCAATTAAATACCGATCAGATTGGATTAGATAAAGCTGGGGTTCTTGTCGAGAACAATGGATTGATTGCTGTTAATGAACGGATGGAAACAACTGTCGATGGTATTTATGCTGTTGGAGACATTGCTTCTAAATGGTGGTTAGCACATGTCGCTTCTCATCAAGGTGTTGTGGCTGCTGAAAATGCATGTGGTCGAAAAGCGCAGATGCATTACTACGCTATTCCTTCTATTATTTTTACTCATCCAGAAATTGGGACGGTTGGTTTATCCTTGGCAGAAGCCTTAAAACAAGGTTTTCAAGCAAAAGTGGCAGCTTTCCCTTTCCAGGCTTTGGGGAAATCTCAAGCTGCTATGCAAACAGAAGGATTTGCTCAAATTGTGGTCGAAGAAAAAACAGGGCAAATTCTTGGAGCTCAAGTCGTTGGATATGAAGCTTCTATTCTAACAGCAGAAATGGCTTTAGCTATTGCAAATGAATTGACAATAGAATGTCTCACAGAAACAATTCATGCACATCCTACGCTTAGTGAAGCATGGTTAGAGACGGGTTATTTAGCTGAGGGGTTTCCTATTCATTTGCCACCTAAAGGTCTCAAGAAAAGAAAGTAGGAAAACAGAAATGAATGAACCAGACTGTTTTAGCCCATTACCCAAAGCCAAACGGCTTAATGTCCTACCTTCTAATCCAGAGGAACAATCTGAACAAAAAATAGTCGGTCTTGGTCGATTTCCTTCTTGGCTTCATCGCCATCTTCCTAAAGGAAGTGAACTTCATCAAACAAGCAAGATTGTCGAACAAAATCGCTTGCACACCGTTTGTGAAGAAGCAAAATGTCCGAATTTGCTAGAGTGTTGGTCAAAAAAAACAGCCACGTTTCTTGTCATGGGAAAAGAGTGTACACGTCGCTGCGGGTTTTGTAGTATTGATTTTTCTAAAGAGCCTAAACCATTGGAAGCGAATGAACCTAAGCGCATTGTGGATGCTGTCAAACAGCTTGGCCTTAAACATGTTGTCATCACAATGGTTGCACGAGATGATCTCATTGATGGAGGAAGTCAACATCTAGTCAAAATAATCCGGGCTATTCAGCGAGAAAGACAAGAGACGACCATTGAAGTGTTGACCTCAGATTTTGCAGGTTGTTTAGATTCTCTCCACTTATTACTTGAAGCGCAGCCAGATATTTTTAATCATAATATTGAGACAGTGCGATCCTTAACACCTCGTGTACGAAATAAAGCAACTTATGATCGCACTCTTTCTATCCTTCGTTATGCCTCTTTGCATCGTATAAAACCTAGTATGAAAGTTAAATCAGGCTTAATGGTTGGATTAGGTGAGACAGAAAAGCAAGTGATCGAGACATTAAAAGATTTAAAAGAGGTGGGATGTGAGATTGTCACCATTGGGCAATATCTACAACCCAACCGTCATCAACTAAGAGTCAAAGCTTTTATTACTCCTGATCAGTTTAAAACATATGAAGAGGAGGGGTATAAACTTGGAATTCCATATATGTATTGCGGACCTTTTATTCGCTCCAGTTATAATGCGGACCTTGTATTAGAAAAATTAAATGCAAGAAGGAATTATCAATAAAAATGATGGAAGACATGAATGAAGAATTTCCCCTAACGGATGCCATTGATCATGATATCCTTATGCACCGTGAAGTGCATTTTGGTGGTCAATTTGCCATCATGCTTGAGTACTATCGCCAAGAAGGAAAAGGGGTGCAACCAGAATTTAGCATCAAGCGGATTGAGCAATTGGCTGAACTTGAAAAGGCTCTTAACACTAACTTAGCTGCCATTTATTTATCAGGGAGTGAAGTGGAGAAAATAGCGGAGGCTAAACAGGCCTATCAAAAATTGCGACAGATTTATCAAATCTCTTACTCAAAAAACCCTCTTCCTCGTTTAATAGCCAATTTAATTTTGGCAGAAGAAGAGACAGAGGAAGAAATAGCGGCAATTGTAGCTGAAAAAGATAAAGCAGTGCCACCCTTAATCGATCTTCTTCGTGCAGAAGAGTTCTACGATCCCTTATTCCCAGGTTATGGTTTAGCTCCTTCTTTAGCCGTCAAATGTCTTGGTCAAATCGGTGATAAAAGAGCGATTATTTCCTTATTTGAAGCGATTGGCCGTGGAGATTTTTTTGCAGATGATGCAGTGATTCAAGCATTAAAGAAAATTGATGAGCCAGCTAAACAGTTTTTGCTAAAAGTTGTGAAAGGTCGTCCGATTAATGAAGATAATGAACGGGCCGCTATTGCTCTTATTGCTTTTAGAGAGGATCTGGAAGTCGCTCAAACTTGTTTTGATTTATTACAGCAACCTGATATACAAAAAGATCTCTATTTACCTACCTATTTAGTTTTAGCTTGTACAGGTTTATATGGGACTCCACAACAAGAACGATTCATTCAATTAGCTAAGCAAAAAGATCTCCCTCAATTGCTTCATGAAGACATAATAGGGGTGATTCATGATTGGGAAAATCGTTCTAAACCTCCTTCTTAAGTGCAAGAATTTTTTAACCTGTTCTTAGGGTGTGTCGTCAATTGATGACACATCCTAATATTTTCGACGTTTGGTAACATTTTCTAGCTTCTCATCTGATTGAATGAATTTAAACAATTGACCTGTATTCCGATAGAAGATCATAATTGAATATAAGAATTTATAAAGTTGATCCCATTGAATCTGAGAATCGGCGAAAACAACAAGATCTTTGAATTTTTTTAAAGTATCATGAATGGCAACCATATCTTCCATATTTTTAGCCCCTTTAATTGAAAAAAAGTCTTGAATGAATCGATTAAATTGAATCACAACGACCAGATCCTTATTGCTTAAGCTTCTGAGAGCGATTTCATAAGCTTTATACATAAAATCTTTTGCTTTATCTGAAAGGATAGGTGTTAGATAAGTTTGAAGTTTATGAATGAGCTGCTCTTGTTGTTGCAATTGTTTGGTTAGCTGTTCAGAATGATGGATTTCGCTATATTCTTTCTGAGAAATTCCTTCAACCTTTAATTCATTGATAAATTCTTTAATAAGTTTATCAATCATTTTTTCAATGTGTTGTTTGGGAATTCTAAAATCTAGAATGCGATTTAAGTGAATCATTCTAGTTTCATTCAGCAGAAGTTCATGTTTTACTTGTTCTATTAAAATAGAATTGACTTCTACAAAAATGACCTGAGTGTTTCCAATTGGATCCTTCTCATTCGTTGTTGTTGGTGTGACACTTATCCAATCTCCTTTCTCCATCATTTCACAGACAAGAGATAAATACTCCTCAGGAAATTGATTATGTTCCATCAATATTTTAATTAGATTCTTATTTTCTTCATTTGATTGGGTTTTATAGCCACACACACCCTCATAAGTTTGAAATTCTATGTGTTCGCATAAATGATTTTTTTTAAAGTATGCGATAATAGTTTGAGCATGGCGTGTTTGGAATCCCACCATGATTCTCACACTTCCATCTTTATTTCCTAAAATTGCACATCTATTAAAAAGAGAGTCTTCTGTTGCACTACAAAATTCCAGGCACCTAACTAAATCAAAATCTTCCGCATGATATTCCCAATTTCCCTTTTTAGAAAAGATCCATTTCTTAGGATCTAGAACAAAATGAGCACTTTTACCGGGATAATCCATCTTCTGCGAATTTTCTGAATTCATATAAACATGAGGATCATGAGTGATTGGATGCATGACTTTTTTCCTTGTTTTATATTTATTACACTTGAAAATCCGCATTTTTAAGTGCGATGATTATTTATTTCTTCCAAATAAGTCCTTCAATAATGGTTCTAAATTGTTCAGGAGAGGCATACTCAGCATGAAAGAAGTAATCTCCATTATCTTGCAGTTCATAAACCTCAAATCCTTCAAAAGCAAGCTGGCCTCTAAACTCCCAGCCAATTGTTTTAGGCTCGATCAATCCAGTGCCAACAGCTTTTCCAATTAATTCATTTTCTAAATAAACTGAAAAACGATTGAAAGTAAAATTTTGGAAATTAAAGTGATTGACAACATGTTCTGAAACTCCCAGCATTTCAACAGTTTGGATTGCTTTAAGTTCTTGAGGTGTTTCTTGAGTGATTTGCCATCGAGTATAAAATTTAATAAATTCAGGGGATGAGCTAAAGGTAATTTTTCCTTCTCCTATCCAAAGACCTGGCTGCAAAATAAAAGCATGTGTCATTAGAACATAAATCTCCGACTATAAATACTTTGTAAAATTCCCAAAGCCGTCATGGTTGATAAAACTGAAGACCCTCCATAAGTAATCAGGATCAACGGAACTCCCGTAATGGGTAAAAAACCACACATCATTCCAATATTAATTAAAATATGCATAGCTAAGTAAACAGTGACACCTGCGGATAATAGGCGACCGAAAGGGTCTTTAGCAACAGCTGTTACTTGAAAACTAAAATAAATTAAGGCATAATAAAGAACTAGTATTAAAAGTAGGCCCAAAAATCCAAATTCTTCTCCAAAAGCAGGGAAAACAGAGTCGGTATCTGGTGCAGGAAGCCATCCTCCACCGCTAAATTCACTTTTACGCCATCCCGTTCCTGTTAATCCTCCAAGGGCAATGGCTGTAGCGGCTGCTTTTTGGTGATGAGTAGCGGGATTTAATCGATCAAATTGGTAATCTTTTAAGATTTTGGTGGCATAGGGACGTAAGGTTTCATGAGGTAAAATGCCTAAAAAGATTAGGGCAATTAAACAAATTGTGAATCCTCCAGAAATCGACATGGATTTAATGAGAGAGGGTCTTAAATCTCCAAAATAAAACATGACAAGAGCAATGGGACATAAAATTAAAGCAGTCCCTAAATCGGGCTGACGTAAGATTAAAAGGAAGGGAATAACGACAATAATGGACGCGTAAATTGCTGTACTCCAATACATTGCAACGGCTCGGCGTCGCTCTAAAAACCAACTTAGGGAGATGACAACAATCAATTTGGCATATTCGGAGGGTTGAAAAGTTCCGCCTACTAAAGGAATACGGTACCATCGATGAACGCGCTGAATGGAATCGGTAAAAAATAAGCCAACTAAAGAAATGATCATGAGACCATATAAAATCCAAGTCCATTCTCGGAGTTTATTATAATCAAACCCTGCAAAGAATAAGTAGACAATCCAACCTGCTAAGAAACGTTGGATTTGATTACGTACACTAAGAGTGAAAAAGCTTTCCTCTTCCATATCCATTGAGGGATAGTGATTATAAGAGGAAATGACCAAGAGACTAATGAACATTAAGCTCAAAATAATCAAGATCACCCGAAAATCCATTCGGGTTAAATAACGTGAGTTCCATAGCGTCATAAAAATGAAAAAATAGGTAGAAAATCACTATACCAAGAATAAGGCTGATAAACAAGTTTAAAAGTTATGAAAGTTTTACGCTATCATTTTAATACCATTGGATCGACAAATACATGGGCCAAAAGTCAAGTCATTGGGTTAGATGCTTCCGCTTTGACTGTGATTACAGCAGATGAACAGACAGCAGGACGAGGCCGTTTTAAGCGGCAGTGGGTCTCTCCTCCCAATTGTAACATCTATGCAACTTTTTGTTTTTTTACAGACATTTTTCGTGCTGATATCGGCCACGTTCCTCAACTACTAGCTTTAACGGCTGCTCAAGTTCTAGAGAGACTAGAGTTTAAACCTCAATTGAAATGGCCCAATGATGTTTTATTAAAGGGAAAAAAAGTTGCTGGCATTTTGTGTGAAACAGTCATTGAGCAGGGACAAAGAATTGTCATTTGTGGAATTGGAATCAACGTAAATATGACCCAAGAAAATTTAGAAAAAATTGATCGACCGACTACCTCCCTTCTTATCGAAGGAAAGCAGCCTTATTCGGTAACTAACATTCAAGAAGAGTTAATTC
>WUUC01160651.1_pt1 | contig 11262 bp, 14 predicted proteins | sample 6278441 | NCBI WGS metagenome assembly WUUC01 (sample SAMN13675441, study PRJNA597444) | soil metagenome | isolation source: soil | place: USA: Washington | collected 2017-10 | reverse complement strand
CGCCGCTCAACCCGCTCGGCGTCAAGGGCGCGGGCGAGGCCGGCGCGATCCCGGGCGGCGCGCTCTTCGCCCAGGCGCTCGAGGATGCGCTCGGGATCGAGGTGCTGGAGATCCCGCTCAGTCCAAACCGCTTGTGGGAGCTGAGCAAGTAAAGCTACCGGCGCGTGGGTGGTGGCGGCGTCTGCACCGCCACGCCAAGTTCATAGACCATCTTGCCGCCGAGCCAGCCCGAGACGACGAGGAGCCCGATGGCGATGATCGAGAGCCACAGCGCCGCGCCGGAGCGCTCGGTTGAGTTGAGCCTTAGCCACAGGTTGATCGCGTAAAGCGCCACGACCGTGAGGTTGATCGACATGTGGATGAGGGCGGTGCGCCGCGGCCCCGGCGGAAGCGACAGGAGGTCGATCAGGCCGGGCAGCGCAGCCAGCAAGGCGCCGACGATGCCGCCGGCGAGGGTATAGAGCGCGACCGTCGGCCACGCGGGATTGGTGCTGCCCCCGGCGGCGACCAGGTCGCACACCAGCGAGAAAACCCACAGGCCGATCGGAATCGGCACGAGCATCGGGTGGATGGGATGGCCTGCAATACTGGCGGGAGTGCGCATCGGACCTCCGTACGGGAAAGACCTGCGATGCGCTGGTTTACTCCTGTGCCGGTTAAAAAGCCAGCGGCCTGGCCGGCAGCCTGAGCGCGATAAGCGCCCCCAGCACGTTGATGCCGGCGGCGATCCATACCGCCGAGGCGTAGCTGCCGGTGCGGTCGAATAGCGCCCCAGCGAGCACCGGGAGACTGACCGCCGCGGCGCACCAGGCGATGTAAAGCCGGCTCGCCACCAGGCCGAACTGGTTGCGGTGCCAGTACTGGGCGATGCCGCCGGCGGAAAGCCCGGAGACAATGCCGTAGCCCACGCCGATCAGCCCGAGGCCGAAGGCCGCGGTGAGCGGGCCCGGTACCAGGCTCAGCAGCGCGGCGCCCGCGAGCGAGCAGAGGTGCGCGGCGACGGCCACGCGCGCTGCCTGGAAATGATCGACCAGCCACCCGCCGGCGATGCGCGCCGCGCCCACCGCCCCGGTGATGAAGGTCGTCGCTCCAACCGCGAGCGCTGCCGCGCCGCCGTAGGCCTGCACGATTGCGGCGGCCTGGCTCAACACCGTAAGGCCGGCGGCGGCGGCCAGGAAGAACACCGCGGCGAGCAGGTAGAAGGTGCGCCCGAGCCGATCGTCCCCGGCCTGCCGCACCGCGGAGGCATCGAGCATGCGGATGTCGGCCGCCCGCAAAAGCGCGGCCGCGAGGGCGCAGGCGGCGAGCACCACCACCCCGAGCCCGGCGAGCGTGGGCCGCACGCCGCCGGCCTGGATCGACCAGCCGAGGAGCGGCGCGCCGAGCATCGCGCCCAGCGGATAGAGGCTGACCACGTAGCCGTTGGCGAGCCCGCGCGAGCTTGCCACGGTCTGGTTCACCGCCTGCTGCGCCAGGATGAAGACCACGCCAGCCCCCGGACCGAAGAGCACGCCGTAGCCGAGCGCGAACTGCAGGAAGCTCGACGCCGAAGCGGCCAGCCACAGCCCGGCCCCGCTCGAGGCGCCGCACGCAAGTGCCAGCCAGACCGGAGAGACGCGCCGGTAGAGCTGCGGCGCGAAGTTCATGCCCAGGGTCAGCGTGACCGTGGCGAGGCCGAAGACGAAGCTCATCTGCGCGCGCGTCGCGCCGAGCTGCGCCTCCATCGGCTTGAGCAGCACGCTGAAGGCGTAGAGCGTGCCGAACGGCAGGTTGACGACCGTCGCCGCGATCAGCGCCGCGGCGCTTCGTTGTCCCGGGCTCAATAGCTCTGATTCTAGCGCCGCGCCTGCACGACCCGCGAAACGTCCCGCCGCTTGATCTCGAGATATTCGGCGAGCTCGAGCTCGTGCAGCTGCTGCGGGTAGCGCTCGAGGCCCGCGTGGAAGGCGCGCAGGCGCTTGTCCACGCGCTGCGGAGCCGGCGCGTCCAGCGTGCCCAGATAGGCTTCCAGCGCGAGGTAATAACGCATCGTGTTGCGCTCCACCATGCCGCGCACGCCGCCGACGTAGACCGGCCGCCCCTCGGCCGTGCGCTCCACGACGCTGAAGCCGACCTTGTCGCGGCCGCTCGTCCCGAGGTACATATTCATGCCCATGCGCGCGGTGCCGCGCAGCGTGTACGAGTACGCCAGGTGGAGGAAGCTGCGCTTCTCGTCGAGCGGCGTAGCCTCCAGCCGGATGCGGTAGTCGGTCGTCCCGAGCGGGCCTTCCGGCGCATGCAGCGCCACGTGCAGATAGTCGCTCGCGGCGACCGGGACTTCGTAACGAAAGTCGGCGCGGTAGGCCCGCTCCAGCGAATCGGCGGCCTTGCGGCCCACGAAGAGGCTCAAGATATCGCCGCCATTGGGCGCCTCGCAATGCTTCACGTTGGCCTGCAGGATGAGCACCTCGCACCACTGCGCCGCGCTGCGCAGCGCCGGCGCCACGCGCTCGAAGGGCTGCGCCATCACCGCATAGATCGCCCCCTGGTGCGCGCCGGAGCTTTCGCTCGACTCGACATGCAGCGGCCGGCCGAACGGGTTGTCGGCGAGCTGGGCGCGCAGCGCCGCGTGGCGCGCACGCAACGCGTGCGCATCCTGCGCAACGACCGGTACGGCAATAGCCAGAAGCGTCACAGCGAGGCAGGTCAGAAGGCAGGTGCGCATTCCCGCCACGCGAGCAAGAAACGCTCCGGCCCCTGCTATCCTCCCGAGGTGATTCGACCGGGCAGAGCGGTGCTTTGGCTTGCGGCAGCTATCGCCGCCGGCCACGGCGCGCAGGCCCAGGTTCCGCCCAGTGCTTCGGAGGCGGCGCGCTATGGCGGCCTCCACGCAGCCGCGCATCACGGCGACGCCGCGGCGATCGAGAAGCTCGCGGCGCAAGGGGCATCGCTCAACGCGCGTGACCGCTATGGCCGCACGCCGCTGCATGTGGCCACCTTTGCGCGGCGGCGTGAAGCCATCCGCGCGCTCGTACGCGCGGGCGGCGATCTGCATCTCCTGGAGAACGACCGCTACGACTGCGTGACGATCGCTGCGGTCGCGGACGACGAGGAGACCTTGCGGCTCCTGCTCTCCCTCGGCGCGAGCGCGAAGCTCATCACCAGCCGCTACGACGGCACGGCGCTCATCGCCGCGGCGCATCTGGGCCATGACGGGGTCGTGAAGCAGCTCATCGCCGCCGGCGCGCCGCTCGACCACGTGAACAACCTGCATTGGACCGCGGTGATCGAATCCATCGTGCTCGGCAACGGCGGGCCGCGGCACCAGGAAACTCTGCGCGCGCTGATCCAGGCCGGCGCGAATCTGCAGCTCGCCGATCGCCAGGGGAATACGCCGCTTGCCCTCGCGCGCTCGCGCGGCTATGACGAGATGGTGCGGATGCTCGAGAAATGAACCAGAGCGAGGCGAGCGTCGTGCCGATCAAGGGCCTCGCCCATATCGGCGTGCGCGTGCATGACCTCGAGCGCTCCTTACGCTTCTACGCGCTCCTCGGCTTCGAGAAGACCGCAGGCCCGATCGGCCCGGAGCCGGTCGCCATCCTCAGCCACCCCTCGGGCGTGGAGCTGAATCTGATCCTCAACGCGCCGAGCGCCGCCGAGCCGAACATCCTCATGGATATCGCGCAGAAACACGCCGGCATCACGCATTTCGCCCTGCTGTGCGACGACATCGTGTCGGCGAAGGCGCGTTTGGAAGCCGCGGGTATCGCGCTGAGCGGCGGACCGATGCGCCTCGGCCAGCACGCGCAGGCCATCTTCGTGCGCGATCCCGACCGCAACGTGATCGAGCTTCACCAGCGCCTGGAGTAGCGATTTCTTATTCGGGTTTGCGGGCGAGGAACGCGTACCCGTACACCCCGAAAAGGCGCGCCTTCTTCTCCCCCGACGCCTCGCCGAAGGTGTCGAACGGCTCGCCGATGCGGATCTCCGCGAACCCGATCTCCTGCAGCATCGCTTTCCAGCCTTCGCACGGAAGGCCGCCGGCGATTCAGGCGGTCCAGAGATCGATGTTGCGCAGCGCCGACTCGGGAACCGGCTTGCCGTTCGCGATGTCGGCGAACTGCAGAAAGCCGCCCGGGCGCAGCACCCGCCAGATCTCCTGGAACGCGCGCCGCTTGTCCGCGCAAAGATTGATGACGCCGTTGCTCACCACCACGTCGGCCCAGCCGTCTTCGACGGGCATCTCTTCGATGAGGCCTTCGCGGAACTCCACGTTCTGCAAGTCCATGTCGCGCGCCGCGGCTCGCGAGCGCGACAGCATCTCCTCGAGCATGTCCACGCCGACCACCCGACCGCCGCGCCCGACCTGCGACGCCGCGATGAAGCAGTCGAATCCCCCGCCCGAACCGGCGTCGACGATCCGCTCCCCTTCCTGCAATGCGCGCAGCGAGAACGGGTTTGCCACGCCGGCGAAAGATTCCACCGCGCTGTCGGGCATCGCGTCGACGACGCTGTCCCGATACCCCAGGCGCCTCGCCAGGCGCCGTCCGGTGTGGAAGTGATACTCGCCGTGCGGATGGGTGGCCACTTCGCGGTACTTGCTCTTCACCTCCTCGCGCAGCGCGCGGGGGTCGACCGGTAATTCCGATGCCATCGCTCCTCCTCCTGAAAAGTCAGCCGAGATGAAATGTCGATACCAGGATCTGCCACGCCGACCCGACACGCACCACATTGTATGACTGGCGCCAGGCGCGGATCACGCTGTCATCGTCCCGCAGCAGTTCCCAGTCCATCGTCGCAAGGGCGCTTCGTCCGCCGATCGGCACGGCCTCCAGGTTCCTGAAGCGGCCTTTTCGGTAGCCGTCGCGCCGATAGGTCTCGGCAACACCCTGGAAAAATCGCGCCAGTTCCTCGCGGGACTGAAGGCAGTGGATAGAGCCATCCGCCCTCATCGTCACCGTCGGCACGTGGTATAGCGCAGCAATGCGTCGACCGTCGATCGACGCGAAAGCTTCGTTGTATTGCTCAAAAAAGCTGTTCAGATCGCTGGCCAATGTCATCGGCTGCCCCAGACAAAGAGATGCAGTCGCCCGCCGATGAAGCGATCCTGATCGAGCAGCTCCTGCAGCTCGCCAAGCCATTGTTCCAGCTCCCCGCTCGTGATCGCGCCCGCCTGCTCGGCGGCCCGGGCCGCTCGCTGAGCGAGATCCGCATAGAAGCTTCCTTTCCCACGCTCGAGGGACATGAATCCCCGTGCGCGCACGTCCCTTAGACCGAGGTCGGAGAAAATCGAAGGAATTTCGCGCACCAGCCAGCCATTCACCGCCCCGTTGTCGCAGTGCGAAGCCACGATGCGCCGGGTCAAGGCGCGGTCCGGGTGCGCGATCAGCAGCCCGTCGCCATCGAAGTCGAAGACGCCGACACGGCCGCCCGGACGCGCCACGCGCACCATTTCGGGTAGCGCCTTCTCCGCACCCGGGACATGGGCGAGCACCGTTACAGCCACCACGACGTCGAAGGAAGCGTCCGGAAAGCCAAGCTGGCGGCAATCGCCTTCCTGAAAACTGATTAGATCGCTCAGCTCGGTCTCGAGCGCGTATTGCCGGGCGATCTCGAGAAATGCCGGGCTCGGATCGAGTCCTACCACCGACCCGCCGGGCGCGACCCGCTTGGCGAGCTCGCGGGTGACCACACCGCTCCCGCAGCCCACATCGAGCACATGGTCGCCGGGCGCTACTCGGAGCAGCGTGAGGTATTCGTCGCGCGCCGAGCGTTCATCTTCCGCCCGCGCCCGATGCTCGAGTCGCACCGCCTGCTCCCGAGCCTTCGCTTCGCTGAGGTTGGCCGTATCGCGCCACGCGCTCAGCCTGCCGAATTCCGTAGCCTTGCCCATGGCCCACTATCCGCCACTTTTCGATAGAAGCAAACCCTTGACATTGCCGTTCCCGACGGCGCAATATTCAACTCTTAAGTTGATTAGTTGTCAAGCGCCATGGAATCTTTCGTCCTCGCCCACGAGCCCGCCTTGCGGCTCGCCGCCTTCGCCGCCGTGCTGGCGATCATGGCCGGCTGGGAAATCGCGGCGCCGCGCCGTAACCCGGCGCTCGCCCGGCGCCGGCGCTGGCCGGCGAACCTCGGCATCGCGGTGCTGAACACGCTGCTCGTGCGGCTGCTCTTCCCGGCCGCGGCCCTCGGCATGGCACTCGCGGCCCAAAGCGAAGGCTGGGGGCTTCTCAACCGCTACGAGGTCCCGGCCTGGGCGGCGGTGCTCGCCGGCGTCTTCCTTCTCGACCTTGCCATCTACCTGCAGCATGTGATGTTCCATGCCGTGCCGGCGCTCTGGCGGTTGCACCGCATGCACCACGCCGATCTCGATATCGACGTGACGACCGGGGCGCGCTTCCACCCGGTCGAGATCGCGCTCTCGATGCTGGTCAAGTTCGCCGCTATCGCCGCGCTCGGGGTGCCGCCCGCCGCCGTGGTGCTCTTCGAGGTGCTGCTCAATGCCACCTCGATGTTCAACCATGCCAATGTGCGCATTCCGGCGCGGGTCGAGCCGCTGCTGCGCTGGCTGGTGGTCACGCCCGACATGCACCGCGTGCACCACTCCATCGAGCGCGACGAGACCAACAGCAACTTCGGCTTCAACCTGCCAATCTGGGACCGGCTGTTCGGAACCTACCGGGCGCAACCGCGCGCCGGGCACGAAGCGATGACGCTCGGCATTGCGGATTTCCGCGACACCGCCGAATGCAGTACGCTCGCCGGGATGCTGGCGATTCCATTCCACTCGGGCAAAGCGCCTCTGCGCGTGGCGTTCTGATGAAATCCGCTCTCTACGAGCAGCTCGCCAGGGTCGCCCAGGCGCTCGGCAGCGCCGGCCGTCTGCAGATCCTGGAATTCGTCGCGCAAGGCGAACGCAGCGTGGACGAGCTCGCCCGGATGACGGGCCTGTCGGTGGCGAACACCTCCAAGCACCTGCAGTCGCTGCGCCAGGCGGGCTTCGTGCAGGCGCGCAAGGACGGCTTGCGCGTCTTCTATTCGCTCGCGGGCGATGATGTGGTCGACCTGGTCTCTGCGCTGCGCCTCGTCGCCGAGCATCGCGTGGCGGAGGTCGAGCGCCTGGTGCGGCAATGGCTCGCGCACCGCGACGAGCTCGAGCCGATCGCGCCGCGCGAGCTCCTGGGGCGCGCGAAGAAGGGGCTAGTGACGGTGCTCGACGTGCGGCCGGCGGAGGAATACGCCGCCGGCCACATCCCCGGCGCGATCAACGTCCCGATCGACAAGCTCGAGGGCTTCCTCGCGCGGCTGCCCAAGCGCAAGGAAGTCGTAGCCTATTGCCGCGGTCCCTACTGCCTGATGTCCTTCGAGGCGGTCGAGAAGCTGCGAAAGCGCGGCTGGCGGGCGCGCCGGCTCGCCGACGGCCTGCCGGAGTGGCGCGCCGCCGGCCTGCCGGTCGTCTTCAGTCCGCCCGCGCGCCGGACGCCTTGACGATCTCGGCCCACTTCGGCAGCTGCGCCTGGATGTAGGCCGCCATGTCGTCCGGGGCGTGCGGGCGCGCCGGCTCGACCCCCTGCTTGCTGATCTTCGCGGCGAACTCGGGCGTCTTCAGCGCCTGCATGATCTCGGCATTCATGCGCTTGACGATGGCCGGGGGCGTCTTCGCCGGCGCCCAGACGCCGTACATGGCGGAGGTCTCATAGCCCTTGACGCCGAGCGCCTCGTCCACGGTCGGCACGTCGGGCAGCTTCTGTGAGCGTTTCGCGGTTGTCACCGCGAGGGCGCGCAGCTTGCCGGCGCTGATCGAAGGCAGCGCGGTGGCCACGGTGGCGAAATACAGGGGGATATGCCCGCCGAGCGTATCGTTCAACGCCGGCCCGCCGCCCTTGTAGGCGACATGGGTGAGCTTGACGCCGAGCATCGTGTTGAACAGCGCGCCCGAGAGATGGCTCGAGCTGCCGTTGCCGAAGGAGGCGTAGGAAAGCTTTCCCGGCTCCTTCTTCGCCAGCGCCACCAGGTCTTTCAGGTCCTTTGCCGGCAGCGACGGGTGCGCCACCAGCACGTGCGGCACCTCGCCGATCATGGCGACCGGGGCGAAATCCTTGACGGTGTCGTAGGGCACCTTGGCGTAGAACGCCGGGTTGATGAGGTGCGTGGTCACGCTGTGAAACATGAAGGTGTAGCCGTCGGGCGCCGAGCGCGCCACGTGTTCCGCGCCGATGAGGCCGTTCGCGCCGCCGCGGTTGTCGACCACCACGTTCTGGCCCAGGGCCGGGGAGATCGCTTCCGCGAGCATGCGCCCGAGGATGTCGTTGCCGCCGCCGGGCGGCCAGGCGATCACCAGGCGCACCGGCTGCGTCGGCCAGCTTTGCGCCAGCGCAGCGCTGGAGACGGCAAAGGCGATGGCGGCAAGCGCGACGGCAAGCATTCGTTTCATGGCATCTCCCCTAGTAACCGTGATCCGGATTCACCACGTTGCGCAGCGGGCGCCGCGCGCGCAGGCGCGCGATGTTGCGGCACACGAGGTCCATGGTGTCGAGCATATATCGGTCCGCGTCGTCTGACGAGACGTGCGGATGCACGATCAGGTTGGGCGCCGACCAGAGGACCGACGAAGCGGGCAGCGGCTCGGCGGGCAGCACGTCGAGGATCGCGCCGCCCAGGTGGCCTGCGGCGAGGCACTCGACCAGAGCCTCGTGGTCCAGGATGCCGGCCCGCCCGATGTTGATCAGGCCGGCACCCGGTTTCAGGGCGCGCAGCGCCGGGGCGTCGACGAGCTTCAGGGTCTCGCCGGTCAGCGGTGCGGCGATGACGAGGAAATCGGCGCCCTTCAGCGCCGTGCGCAGCTGCGCGGGGCGGTAGACGCGCTCTACGCCCGCCATGCCGCGGCCCGAACGGCGCACGCCCACGATGCGCAGGCCGAGCTGCCTCCCCGCCCGCACCGCGGCGCGCCCCATGTCTCCCAGACCCAGAACGGCGAGGGTCTTGCCGCGGATGCGCGGGGTGAAGATCTGCTCCCAGCGCGCCAGGCGCTGGTTGGCGACGATGGCCGGCAGGCGGGCGTTGAGCGCGAGCAGCGCCATCAGGACGAACTCGCGTGCCTTGTCGACGTGCACGCCGCTGTTGTTGGTCAGGCGCACGCCGGGTGGCAGCCAGTCGAGCGGCAGCACGCCTTCCACGCCGGCGCCGATGAGATGGATGAGCTCGAGGTGCGGCGCGGCCCGCGCCAGGCCGGCGCGCGGAAAGCGCGCGTCGCGGATCACGTCCGAGGAAGTGACCAGCACGCGGGCGCTCGCGAGCCGTCGCTCGAGCTCGCGCAGGTCGTCGCCGACGGTGAAGCGAGCCTCAAGGCGCGGGTGGCTGCGCCGCGCCGCGCGCGCGAGCTGCGGCGTGAGCCAGAAGACGCGCGGCTTGGAAGTGTAGTTCTCGAGATGGACGTGCATCAAAGCACGGCGTACGCGACCGGCTGCGGCGTGTTGCCATGCGCGTTCACCGGCAGCAGGTCCTGCGGGCACGCCGACATCACCACCACGCAGTCGCGCTCGGCGCGAAAAGTCACGCTGTCGCCGGGCGCGGCTTCGGGCGCCTCCACCGTCATGACGCGGTGCTGCGAGAACTTGGTGTTCATGAAGAGGTTGAGCGGCGTGGGGACGTAGGCGAGCGCAATGCGATGCGGCGCGATGGCCTTGCGCAGGTTGTCCGCGCAGTTGTCGTGGTGGCCGGTGACGCCGAGCAGCGCGTAGCGCGCCGGGTCGCAGGCCGCGAAGAGCATGCAGTGCGTCCCGGGCGAGCGATCCTCCTCGAGCCGCAGGACCGGACGACGCAGATCGGAAACCAGGACGTCGCCAGGCAGAGGCTTGATGCGCCCGAGCGTGACCACCGAGTGCGGCATCGACATATGCTCGTTCGCGCCTTCGACAAATGCCCAAAGGTCGACCACCTGGCCGCCGCGGGTGTTGACCACGCGCAGCGACCGGCCGCGGGGGAGCGGCACCGCGGCGCCGTGCCGCGCGGGAATCTCGACGAGCTCCATTTCGGAACCATTCTGGCGCCGGTCGGCGAAATTTGCCAACATAGACCCATGAACCTGTTCGATCCCGCAACCTACGAAGGCGTCAGGCGGCCGCTGCTCGAAGCCGAAACGCTGCCGCCCGCCTGCTACACCTCGGAAGAATTCTTCCGCCGCGAGCTGGACACGATCTTCATGAAGGTGTGGAACTTCATCGGCCGCGTGGACTACATCCCCAAGAAAGGCGACTACTACACGGTCACCTTTGCCGGCGTCCCGCTGCTCATCGTGCGCGGCGACGGCGGTGCCGTGCAGGCCTTCGTCAATTCCTGCCGCCACCGCGGCGCGAAGATCGCGAGCGGCAGCGGCAACGCGTTCGCCTTCAAGTGTCCCTACCACGGCTGGGTCTACAAGACGGACGGCGCGCTCACCGGCTGTCCCGGCATGGAGTCGGCGAAGGGCTTCAGGCGCGAAGACTACCCGCTCGTCTCGGTAAAGACGGCCACCTGGGGCGGCTTCCTCTTCGTCAACTTCGACCCGAATTGCGAGCCCCTCGAGAAGTTCCTGGGCAACCTGGGCAGCGTGTTCGAGAGCTACCGCATGCAGGACATGGTGTGCACGCGGCGCAAGGAATACGAGGTGGCGTGCAACTGGAAGATCTACGTCGAGAACGCGATGGAGGCGTTCCACGTTCCGCACGTGCACCGCGCGAGCATCAACCGGCAGCGCGGCAGCGTGAAGAACGACCGCACCTTCGATGCCACCGAAGGCAACTGGGTGGTCATGCACAAGCAGCACGAGGGCTCGCGCGCCGTGCTCCTGGGCGACGCGAGCTTCCCGCCGATCGAGGGGCTGCGCGGCAAGGCGGCGCTCGGCACCTTCTATCCCCTCATCTACCCGAGCACCATGCTCGGCTGCACCATCGACTGCATGTGGTTCCTCGAGATCCACCCCTTGAGCGCGACCCGCATGCGCCTCATCGTCGGCTCCTGCTTTCCGCAGGCGCTCACCGCGCGCGCGGACTTCGAGGACATCGCGGCGAACTACTACAAGCGCTGGGACATGACCACGAAAGAGGACATCGACATCAGCGAGATCCAGCAGCAGGGCGTGTCCACCGCGCTCAGCCGCCCGGGCCGCCTTTCCGAGCACGAGCCGCTGGTGCATGCCATCGACAACTGGGTGCTCGACCACGTGCTCGGCGTGCCGAAGAAGACGCGCAGCTTCAGCGGCTTCACCGTGCAGGACCTCGACGTCCTGCCCGAGAACATCGT
>WUUC01036235.1_pt1 | contig 11262 bp, 9 predicted proteins | sample 6278441 | NCBI WGS metagenome assembly WUUC01 (sample SAMN13675441, study PRJNA597444) | soil metagenome | isolation source: soil | place: USA: Washington | collected 2017-10 | reverse complement strand
TTTACGGGATCGTACCGGCTGCTGCGCACCGATATCCTGCAGGACGTCGGCGAGTCGATCGCGCCAATCATCGATCGAGGTCAGATCGAAGGCGCATTCGTGCAAGGCGTCGGCTGGCTGACCATCGAAGAGCTGCTCTGGGACGACAAGGGCCGGGTCGCCACCGGCGGCGCCTCAACTTACAAGCTTCCAGCATGGTCGGAGATGCCGGACATCTTCGAGGTGAATTTCGTTGAGCGCTCCGCGCACCCTGACGTGGTCTTTGGAAGCAAGGCCGTGGGCGAGCCGCCCCTGATGCTTGCCATCTCGGTCCGCGAGGCGCTTCGTGATGCCGTGGCCGCGTTCGGTTCTGGCGAGCCTGTCACCTTCGCGAGCCCTGCCACACCGGAACGCATCTTCTTCGCGATCGATCGCGTCAGGCGGGCCAATATCGCGCGTACGACATGACCCCGGTGTTCCGGTCTCCGGTCATGCAATGAGCCGGGGCGCTCGATCCGCCACGGCATCAGCGCCACGGCAACGTCAAGCCGCTGAGATGCCGTTGCGCCACATGAGGGTTCGGCTTCCCGCTCCGCGGTGTCGTCTTCACCAAATAGGTGCTGCGCGCAAGGACGTGTCCTTTCCTTTTCGCCAGCTTGATGTCGCTGCCGTGTGAGCCCTCTCGCAACGCTGGCAGTTCGACGAAGAGCGTGTAATGGCCGGCGAGCGCGCCAAGCAACGTCCGCACGGCCCGAGACGCGAAGAGGTGGGTGCGCGCGAAGAACCCGCCCGTGTGTTCGGCGACCAGCTGAAGTCCCGCCTCGAGCGAATGGTAATCGGCGGTCGTGACGTCGAGGGAAAAGACCGACGCGCGCGCCTGTTGCAACGCCTCGCGCATTGGCTCGTACTCATTTTCCATCGTCACGCCGCTGAGGCCGAACCGCCCGAACCCGTGGCCAACGAGCACGATCGATTTCGCACCAGGAACGTCCGCGAGCGCATCGCCAATCCGCCACAACGCGCGCTCGATCGTGTAGGTGCGCCGCGCCGTATCGGGCGTGAGCCGCCGAACGAGCGACACGCGATCCGATTCCTGCACGGAGCCGGCGCGTTCGAAGAGGATCCCGTCCTCGAAGATGCGCCGGACGCGCGCGTAGTCGTTCGTGAAGTCCACCCACACCTGCAGCCGTGAGTCGAAGGACAACACAGCCACGCGGTCGCGCGGTGACAGCGTGTCGAGCACGCCGCGCGCCTCGATGAGCATCCGCATGAACCCAGCGATGCGGGTGGGTTCGAGGCTCTTTTGAAACACGAACACGATGAGGCGACCTTCATCCGCGGGGCCGACGCGAATGTCGGCCCCCACAGGCGCAGGGTTTGCCTCGGCACCAACCCATACCGCAGACTCCACGCGCGCCACCTTCCCGCCGACTGTGACGATGAAGTCATCGGCCGTGAGGTCACGGACGGGCTGTCCACGGTCGTCGAGGACACGGGCGTCGAGCAAGAGCCGCGTGACCTCCACACGTTCCGTGTAGGGCGGAGGCTGCTGCGCGAACGCCGACGTACCCAGGGCGCACGCGACGAGCACCAGCGTCGAGACACGGTTCATGTCGGGTCCAGTCGACCGCTTTACGTCGCGGCGACGCTGCGGGATGCTGGCGCCGGGCCGGTCACCGCCGGGACTGCCGCGCCAAGCCTTGCCGCCAGGCGCCACGAGACCAGGCGTCCGATGTCGAACCGCGCCGTGTCACGGACGCGGAGCCGCCAGGTGCCGCGAATCGAACGTCCGAACAGCGCGCGAAGCGCCGGCGCGTCCTGCACGGCGTAGGTGCGCGCCAGGTTGTCCGTTGATCCGCCGGTGTTGTTGTGCAGCAGAACCGACGTGCCGTCAGGCGCGCTCAGCTCGACGCGCAAGTCCGCGATGTACGTATGGCGGATGTCCACGCGCACGCGAAGATCGGTGATGATGCCGTCCTCAGTGATGTCGAGCGTGCTCGCCACGGGCGTGCCCACGTCGGGGATCCTCTCGTTCGGGTTCGCATCCACTTCCACCAGGCGCTCGGCGGCAACACGCATCATCGCGGCGCTGACCGCGCGAAATGCGTTGACCTTGCCGTAGCCGAACCACAGGCTGAAGCCGTCTGGCCCAAACGTTCCCGGCTCGTTCACCGGTGTATGAGTGACCATCGAGAGATCCTTGTCGGACGTCTGCTGAACGAGTTGCTTCACCTCGGGGCCGGTGATCGATGGATCGGCCGAAATCACGAGCCCACAGACGCCCGCCACGGTCGGCGTGGCGCTCGACGTGCCGCCGAACTCGCCCGTGAACCGCGAGTTGGGGGTGAAGTCCGATCCCGCGCCAAACCCTTCATTGTCGGTGGTGACCACGCCGAGACCCGGCGGCGTGCTCTCGCCGAGATCGTGCCAGTTGTCGGAGGGCGCGCACACGCTGACCTGACGCCCCCACGAAGAGTAGGCCGAGCGCGTCTTGAGCGACGTCGTCGCGCTCACCGTAATCACGTCGGGGTGCGCCGCAATCCACCGGTCGATCGGCCCGTTGTGCGTGCGAATACCGGCGGACGTGCGGTACCGGTACGATCGCGTATTCGCGAGGTCTTGCACCGGACAGTTGTTGTTGCCAGCGGCAACGCAGATCACCAGCCCCTTGCCGCGACGACCGCCGCTGCGAACCAGGGTCGAAATGGCATTGCGGAGCGCTGTACTCATCGGCGCATTCGCCGGACCGTACCCCCACGAGCACGACACGACGTCGGCAAGCGTGGAGATTTTCTGGAACATGCCGATGAAGTGCGCGTCGCTCATGTCCAGCGGGAAGCGGACCGCGACGAACGCGCAGCCAGGCGCAACGCCGATGACGCCGGTGCCATTCCCTTCGGCCACCGCGACGCCGAGACACGGCGTTCCATGGTAGTCGCCGGGACGGGGGCTCACGTTCGTGTCCCACGAAATTCCCGGCGTCGCGCTCATGGACGTCACGTTCGCGTTCAGGCTCGCTACGAGCTTGCCCGTTCCCTGGAAGTCGGGGTGCGTCAGATCGAACCCGTCATCGGCAACTGCGATGACCACGTCGCGTCGGCCGCGACTCAGGTCCCACGCCTCGGTCGCGAAGATGCCCGCGCCCGCGACGAGTTGCTGACTCGCAGCCGGTGCGTGCAGGTGCCATTGGCGCGAGAACATCGCGTCAGGTGGGATGAAAAACCGCGTCAGCCGCCGCACCAGGTTCGGCTCCGCGTACTCGACATCGGGGCGCTCCATCGCGGCGTTCGCGGTGCGGATCGGATTGCGGCCGGTGTCAGACGTCACGCGCACGAGGAAGGTGTTATTCCCCATGTCGCGCTCGACCGCCAGGTGCTCTGCCGCGAAGTACTCGCGCATGCGATGCTCCGGCGTGCCGTCCTTGAACTTGATGAAAAACGTTTCGGTAATCAGGTACTCGCTGTCGGGTGCCTGCCGGTCGTGGTAGACGTGATGGACGACGTTGCGGCTGGTGCGAAGCTTCGACATCGAGGCATCACGGTCGCCGGCGACGCGCGCCTTGATCAGGCCGGGCGCGGCAGCGGTGGCCTCGCGCAAGTCCACGCCGGCACGGGCGGCGGCACTGCGCGCGGCTGTTTCATTCTCGGCATGAATCGTCACTGCCGCGTCGTCTTGCTGGACTTCGACTCTGCGTCCACCTTGCCAGAAGAAACTTGTTTCCGACATGGCGAGACCTCCTTGGGACGTACATCCTGTTAATTGGCAGGGGTCGAGTGCGGGCATGCTAGCACGCGAGTGCGCGCGCGGATCCGCACGAATGCTCGCAAGGGTCTCAATGTTTTCTGACGGCAATCTCGCCGCCAGTGGGAGCTGACGTGAACGTTGAAGCCGAGTGTCCTTATTGCGGAGAAGCGCTGGAGTTCGCCGTGGATGAGTTCGCGGGACGACGCCAGGCGTACGTGGAGGATTGCGTGGTGTGCTGCCGGCCGATAGAGGTGCGGGTGACGATCGGAGAGGACGGGGTCGATGTGACGGTGCACCGCCAGGACGATTGACTCGCGCGTCCTGGCGGTGGCTCTGCTACGTAGCGCGAACTACGGCACGATCGCAGTCAATGCGGGCCACAGTTCCTGAACGATCAGGTCCGTCGTGAACGTCGTCGCGGCGAGGCCAAGGTTGGTCACGCGCACCGTGTAGGTACCCGCCGCGGGCGCGACGAGTGTCGCGATGCCAACGCCGGGCGTCGCCAGCGGGCTGGCAAGTTTTATCCCGCTCGGGCTGACGATTTCCACCTTCACCGGCGTGGCGGGATCCGCCGCCGTCGCCTGGGCCACAACGAGGGTGGCACCCGCCGGCACAACCATCTGGTGCGTCGTGGAACTGCCGCCCCCGGTGGTGTGATCCTTCGAGTTCCTGGTCTCCTTCTTTCGCGGATCGTCCCACTTGTCGTCGTGCCCGTCGTTGTCGTCGTCCTTGTCGTCGAAGTCGTCGTCTTTGCAGTCGTTGTCATCGTCTCGATCGGCGGCATTCATTGTTCCATCGCCGTCGTCATCGTCATCTTCGTACTTGTTCTTCTTGCCGTCGCCATCGAAGTCGTCGTCGTCGCGCGCGTGTTTTCCTCGTTCGGCCGGCGGCAGGAAGACACGGCCGATCCGCTTTATGAGCGCAGGCACGTCCCCCGAAAGACCGACGGCGTAGAAGAACGTGCCGACCTTGCTGCCGTAGTCCGGAGTAATTCCGGTCGGTCGCTCCGACGGAACCGTTTTCTGGGGCTCTGCCTTGTTGATGAAGGCGTCAACAAAGACGTCACCTTTTTCATTCCGGAAGACGCGTCCTGGTGCGAATTTCTTGTCCGGTTTGGCCGCCTTGCTGTCGGTCATGGTGGAAGTGCGCTGGACCCCTACGGGCGCGTCGGACTTGTCGGCAGTATCGATCCGACCCTCGATCTGGACCGGCTTAGCCTTCGGACTGAGGACACCCACCTTGTCCTTGCGCGAATCGACCTCTTCATCCGCCATGGGCTCCATAGGATCGGAGGGATTAGACACCGCGGTGTACCCAATGAACTCGCCGTCGGGTGCCGTGCCGAACGGATCGTTCTCCTTATCCGGCATGCGATGAGCGGACATCAACGCGTTCTTGCCTGACTGTGGGATGAGCCTCACAAGATGACCACTGCCCGTTACCACCCACACCACTGCCTTGCCGTCTTCGTACTCGACTCTCAGTTGGCGCGGGTCTCTGATGTCTTCCTTCAGGGCGTCACCAAGCTTGGTGAGCGACCAATAGCGGACATTCTGGTAGGCGAGCTTGGTGTTCAGCTCGCCTATTTCGTCGCTGTTTGCCGCCGAGAAGTAGACGAGATGTTGATTTTTATTGTCTAGATCGAGTCCGGCGAGGCACGGCGTGTATTCGGAGGGGAGATCATTATTCACCGATGGGCACACGCCCGCTCCGCCGCCAACCTGCCAACGCTCGACGAAGATCTCGCCGGCCGCATTGACCGGCGCATTGGGGTTGAGCTTCTGAATGTAGTCTTCAGCAACGCCGTCCACGGCCGAAGCCGTATACACGTTATTGAAGTTGTCAATCGCCAGGTCTGAGGTGCCCATGAACCCGTCGGTTCCGTCGACGTACAGCGTCAGAGCCGCCTCACATGCCGCGCTGCCGGACGTCGTGCATTGGGTGTCGATTCGCTGCAGAGCGAGAGGCATGCGGACAAACACGTGTCGGTTGTCCTTGGCCGGCCTGACCTTCTTCAGACCGCCAGCCGTCCCCGTCGGAAACAAAGACCACGAGCGCCACTGGGCATTGGCGTTACCGCGGCCGGGCACGAACCGGTACAGATGAGGCGCGGATTGTCGCGTCACGAACCATAAACGCGTCGGGTCGGCGGACGAACTCGTGACGTCAACCGTTATCGCGCCCGGCTCGTTGTCCAGGTTCTCGAACGCTTCAACGTCCCACTCGACGATGGGAACCTTGATCTGACCGGGCACGCACGCGGGAGCGGACATCATCGACGTGTCCGGGGTTGTCGCGGCAAGCGTTTGCGCGCCAGCCGAACCAAATGCACCGGTCCACAGGACCGTCGCACACGCGACCGTCAGCCACGTAGCAAATCGATTTGAGGGCATCGAATTCAACCGGGGGGAGGTTGTCGTAGGCACCGCTCTGTTCTCCATCCTTCAAACGGCTGGGAGGGAGCCCCAACCGAACCGTTCGTTCTTGGCGCCGGTCATCGGCGCGTGCTCGCGGGTAACCAAGGCAACGGGTGTACCCGTTTCATGCGCGCTCAAGCATCGCGGCGTGGCGCGGCCGCGCGCGCGGTGGTGCGGTGCTTGGCCGACCAAGAATGCCTGCCAATCCGCGGCATTCGCCGATGCTCCGTCGCAGTGCGTGACCGGAGTGCGGTCCCATGCCGCGGCACGCACGCGCGAACCGCCGCCGGGGGAAGGCCGTTTCATTCCACAGCGTGTGGCGTGCGCGGCGCAGCGTGGGCAATCGGGCGCCAACACACCTCGGTGCCATGCTTGCCCGAACAGGGATGCAGGGGGCGGTCGTTTCAGCGCTTGGCGCGGGGAAAACGCGGAGGTCAGCGCTTCGGCTGCTTCTTCTGCCAGCGGGCGCGGGCGGCCTCGCGCGCGATGTCGCGGCGGCGCTCGGCGGTGAGCGACGCGGCGCGCGCATGGCCCCCCTTGCGTCCGCCAATGCGGCCCAGGGCGGCCGCATGGAGCTTAGTCCCGCCGGACGGATCGGTGTTCGCCAGTACCTCGAGTCGGATCGTTGGCGCGTGGCACCAGGGACAGTCGGGGTCTGCGTCTGGTGCCTCGATCACGTCAGCGGTCCACTCGCACACGAGGCACGCGCGCCTGACGGCGAGGCGGGAGGCGGTGCGGGAATCCGTGCGGCGGGACATGCTTGAGCGGGAATGCAAACCTCTGACCGTGCCGCATGCTTGAGCGGTCAGGGTAGATGCTTGAGCGGGTAAGAAAACGGAGTGGGGCGGGCGCCGTCAGGCGCCCGCAACGGTATCGACGAACTCACGCCAGCAGCTGCCGCGTGCTTCGTGCTCGTCACTCACGGCGGCCCCGCACACGTACGTCCGCGAGCTGGTCGCGGTCATCGTCCATACGGCGTCGGCTTCCGCCGTGACGCCGACGTCCGGCAGGCGCAGCTCGAACGCGCGTGTCAGCAGGCTGAGGTCCGCGTTGCGCACCTCGGCCCGGAACCCGCCGTAGCTCACATCGACCAGCCGGACTGCGGTGCCGGACAGCGCTGCCGTCGCGGCCGGGTCCAGCCGCTTCCGGTGCCACCGTCGCTGCGGGCGCTTGGCAATCACTGCCTCCTGTGCGGCGGCCGCGACCTGTTCTGGGTCCTGGGTCACAACGTAGGTCGCGCCGGCCGACGCGGCCTCGGCCTCGAGGACCTTGTCTCGGTACCCCACGACAATCACGGGGAGACCCGGCAGGACCGTGTGCGCGAGATGGGCGAGATGGATCCCGTTGTGTTCCTTCAGGCGGAGCTCGGTAACGAGCACGTCCGGCCGCACATCGGCCAACATGTCTCGGGCCTGCGCCAGCGTCTCGGCGCGGTGCACCCGAAAACCAAGGGCACCCACGTGTTCCGTGTACTCAGCTTGAACGGTTGAGTCGGGACTGACAATCAAGGCTGTAGCGGTCATGGTGGCCAAGGGTCTGCGCGCATCGGGGGAAGCGGCGCACGCCGGTGATGCAAGAACTGAGTGCCACCACCGCTGTCCTTCACACGAAAGTCGCGCCGCCGTAGCCTGGCGGAATTCCTCAGCAAATCCCGCATGTGCATCGCGCAGCCGCGCTCCCCGCGCTGGCCCGGTCACAAGTTGACAGAACTTAATACTTCGCCGCGAACACTTCGTGACCGCGATTCCACACCTTTGTTCGCGGGAACTGAAAACTTTTTGGGCCGCATGAGGTTGACCCAGCAGATTTGGCCGGCTACCTTGTGTCCACACGCGGCGCTCTTTCGATTCCAAGACCACAATCCACCCGGCGGAACGAGTCACCCCAGCACTCGGAAGGGAATTCGCATGTTCGACGTCTGCACCGAACTCACTGGAACCAGCCCGGCCATCCAGTCGTTACGTCAAGATATTGAAGCGGCGGCGCGTTGCGACGCCAAGGTCCTTCTCACGGGGGAAACAGGCACCGGCAAGGAAGTCGTCGCCCGCCTCCTCCACGGCATGAGTGCCCGTCGTCCGCGGCCGTTCGTCCCATTGAACTGCGCCGGGATTCCGGAAAGCCTCCTGGAGTCCGCCCTGTTCGGCCACATGCGCGGCAGCTTTACCGATGCAGTGCGCGACCGCGTGGGCCTGCTCGAGAGCGCCCACAAGGGCACCGCCTTTCTCGATGAAATCGGCGAGATGAGCACCCGCATGCAGGGTCTGCTGCTCCGATTCCTCGAAACGGGCGAAATCCAGCGCGTCGGCAGCGACCGGCTCGATGCGCGAGTGGACGTTCGCATCATCGCCGCCACGCACCGCGATCTGCACGCGCGGACGAAGACCAACGAGTTCCGACTGGACCTTTTCTACCGCCTCAACGTAGTCCATCTGCGAACGCCCCCGCTGCGCGATCGGCGCGAAGACATTCCAGCACTCCTCGACATGTTCCTCAACGATTACGCGAACAAGTACAAGATGCCGAAGGCGACACTGACGTCCCAGGCACTCACGGCGCTCACCAATCACGATTGGCCCGGGAACGTCCGCGAACTCCGCAATGTCGCCGAGCGCCTCGCGGTCACGCGTTTCCCAGGGGACGTGCGGCCGGAGGAGCTGCCGCTCGACCTGTCGGCGACACAGCGCGCGGCGGCGACCACCGCGTCGACGCGACCGCACGCCGACGAGCTGTTCGAACGAATCACCGCCGGCGGTGAATCGTTCTGGTTTGCGGTTTACGACCCGTTCAGCGCGCACGACCTCACGCGCGAGGAGGTCCGCGCCGTTGTGCGCCGCGGACTGACCGAAACGCGCGGCAATTACCGACTGCTCGTGCGGCTGTTCAATATGCACGAGGGCGACTACAAGCGCTTCCTCAGCTTCCTGCGGAAACACGGCTGCCACATTGCGTTCCAGGAACATCGGCGCCTGCCGCAGCACGTGAAGGTCGCGTCCTAGTCTGTGCGAAAGTCAGAGCAGCCGCCCCGTGCACGGCGGCTGAACCCCTGATACACTGCGCCCCTCGCGACGTCTGTGAGCGGCCCCGGCGGTGCCTGCCGTGGCTTGACGCAGCGTGGCGCAAGGAGGTGAAGGATGCGCGCAGTACGCTGGCTTCTCGCGGTTCTCGCGGTTCTCGTGTTTATCGTCCTGCTGACGCCATTGGCGCTCGTGCAGGAACGAGGTGGCCAGGAAGAATTCGGCCCCTACGAGCCGGTGGCGGACTGGCCGAAACCGCTCGCTGACGGAAAGGACGGCGTCACGCATGCCGGCTGGACCTGGGGCTCGGTCGGCGGCGTCTACGCAGAGAGCCCGGACCGCATCTGGGTAGCCATGCGCGGCGAGCTTCCGCTTCCGCCCAACGCCAAGCCGTGGACGCCTTACGGGATGCTCTCTCCGGAGCGGCGCGCCACCGGCAACGGCGATGGGATGAGCGCCACATGTGAGCCGACCGCCACCCGCGGCTGGGAACGCCGCTATCACCACAGCATCTTCGTTGTCGATCGCAACGGCGCGCTCGTCCAGGACTGGCCGCACCTCAACGAGATGTTCGAGGGAAAGTGCGGCCGCGGTCCGCACAAGATCAAGATGAGCCCGTACGATCCGGAAAAACACGTCTGGATCTTCGACGACCAGCTCCACGTCATCTACAAGTTCACCTACGACGGCAAGCTCGTGATGACGCTCGGCACCAAGGGTCAGCGCGGCCGTGACGGAGGTAAACTCTTCGACCGGCCGACCGACATCGACTGGCTGCCGGACGGCACGTTCTTCATCAGCGACGGCTATGGCGGCAAGCGCGTCGCCAAGTTCGACAAGACCGGCAAGTTCCTGATGGACTGGGGCGCGGCACCGAAAGACCCGAAGAACCCTGGACCGAACGAGTGGAACACGGTGCACAGCATCGCGATCACCAAGGACCGGCGCCTGTACGTCGTGGATCGCGGCCACCGGCGCATGCAGATCTTCGACGAGAACGGCAAGTTCCTCGACATGTTCACGACCGGTGTCCGTTCATCCCCGTACTTCCACATGATCACTGCGGATCAGACGCTGTGGGTTTCCGACGGTGGAACGCAGCGCATCCTGAAGTACGACTTGAAGGGCAATTACCAGTACGGATGGGGCGGACCGGGCGGCCACCCGGGCGGCTTCGAAGGTCCACACCAGTTCACCGTCGATCAGGAAGGAAACCTGTACGTGGCAGAAGTGTTCAACGGCCGCGTGCAGAAGTTCCGGCCGAAGCCCGGCGCCGACAAGTCGAAACTCATCGGCCAGGAGCTGCGTTTACGCGCCAGTTCGAACTAAGGGAGAGAATCCCGAGTCTAGAAATTAGATTCTAGATTCGTTCCAATGACCGACGACGAAGCGGACACGCCCCGTGATTCCGGGGCGTGTCGTGCTCTCGAACGGGATCAGCACTTCGACCTTCCCGCCCGCAAGCTCCTTCGGATCCAGCGGCCTCGATGCCTTCCCGAGGTTGTCGCTTTGCCAGTCGTACTCGATGTGCCACGGGTCGGTCTCCTGGTCCGGCGGCAGAAGCTCCACGACGACCGCGTCCCGGTACAAGTAACCGCCCTCGAAGTGCTCGTTGATCCACAGTCTTCGATCGATTTCGTAGTCAGGGACGCGGATGCCGAGCACCATGCTGTACGCGAGCGACCGGCGCGTCGGCACCACCCGCGCGCGATTGGCGAGGAACACTGTCGAGAGGTGCAATTGCACCGGCTTGCCTTTCGCCTTGGTCTGCAGGTATTCGCGGTGGCGAACGCAGGCAACCGAGTCCTCCTCGGCCACTCGTCGCGTGAGGTACCACAGCTTGCCGCGAGGAGAGGCCAGGACTTCGATCTGGTACAACGCGTCCACCTCCGCCCCCTGGGCCGCCTTGGCCTGCACCGGGTCCGGCAGCGTGATGTCTTCGATATCCACCCAGATGTCCACGCGCACGTCCCCGAACAGGAACCGCGTGAGGTTCTGGTACGCCTCCTCGCTATTGACGATGCCGAAGTAGCCGGAATGGGATCGGAAGACGAAAGCCTTGGCGGTCGGGACCGAAGGCGCGCCCTCGCGGGTGCCGCATACGATCG